>Ga0209591_10001240_pt1 | contig 32169 bp, 31 predicted proteins | sample MAT01_FD_187207 | JGI IMG/M metagenome (GOLD analysis project Ga0209591, IMG submission 187207) | Freshwater microbial communities from Lake Fryxell liftoff mats and glacier meltwater in Antarctica - MAT-01 (SPAdes) (version 2) | ecosystem: Environmental > Aquatic > Freshwater > Ice > Liftoff... | reverse complement strand
ATTTGGCACCCAACCTTTGAGGTCTTTTTTTGACCTCGAAGCTTTTCTAATTTGGTATACAACCTTTGAGGTCTTTTTTCCGACCTCGAAGGTTTTCTAATTTGATACACAACCTTTGAAGTCTTTTTTTCGACCTCTGTTTTTTAATTTGATACACAACCTTTGAGGTCTTTTTTTGACCTCGAAGCTTTTCTAATTTGGTATACAACCTTTGAAGTCTTTTTTTCGACCTCTAAGGTTTTCTAGTTTGATACAAGACCTGTCAGGATTTTAAATCTCACAGGTTTTTGGTTTTGGTATCCCCAAAAATTGAATATAATGATACCGCAATATTTTTCCCCAACATTTAACCCGGACTTAAAGCCGGCAAACTTTTCAATATTTATGAATATCCGGTATCAAATTTTACCCTAATGAAAAATTCAGGGTCAAAAACAATCACTTGTTCCCGTGTGGACAGCAGTTATTGAAAAAGGCTTTATCTTCGTTTCCATGAAAAAAGTCGAAGACATCCTCAAATTAGGTGACCCTCGCCTATATGAAAAATGTGATCTCGTCCTGAAAGAAGAACTGCCTTTGGTTATTGATTGGGTCAAGGATTTACATGAAGCAATGGAAGATATCCGAAAAAGATATGGCTTTGGAAGGGGGATTGCCGCGCCACAGTTGGGGATCATGAAGCGGCTTTTTTACCTGAACCTGAACAAACCTTACGTAATCATCAATCCTGAAATCAAAAACCAAAGCCCAGAGCTATTTGAGCTTTGGGACGACTGCATGAGTTTCCCCAAGCTCCTTGTCAAAGTCAAAAGACACCGATCCCTGACCTTGGAATATTTGGATGAAAATTGGGAAAAGCAGTCATGGAAGGTAAAAGGCCCTATCTCAGAACTGATCCAACATGAATACGACCACCTAAACGGAGTGCTTTGCACCATGCGGGCGATTGATGACAGGTCATTTAAGTGGAAGGAGTGATTATTTTTTAATCTTTTATTCCTACTTCCCTATTCAAAATCAGGGAGGCAGGAAAATTCTATTTTTTTTATTTCAATCATTTGGCTGAAGCTTTATGTTTTTTCCTCTGTCACTTTTGTTTTGAAACAAAAAGTTAGAAAAATTTCAAGAAATTTTAATCCTATCCGCTAACGGCCACCTCCGGTACATTCTCCACTAGAGCCAACGCCATTCTACGGTCAGGTAGAGTCAAACAATCTTTCATCCCTTTTTTCTATATGGTCGGGCTACTTTAATATATTTCACTAATTTTGCACCAATTTAGCCGTAAGTATTTAAACTCTTAAAACCTCTTTTGGAATGCCTAAGGATACTAGCATCAAGCACACTCTCATCATCGGTTCAGGTCCCATTGTCATCGGTCAGGCTTGCGAATTTGATTACGCAGGCTCACAGGCATCGAGGTCATTAAGGGAAGAAGGCATCAAAGTCACTTTGATCAATTCCAATCCTGCCACCATCATGACCGACCCGGTGACTGCTGATAATATTTATTTGCTGCCTCTTGACAAAAAATCCATCATCAAAATCCTCCAGGAACATCCGGATATCGATTCGATTTTGCCCACTATGGGGGGACAGACAGCGCTGAACCTTGCCATAGATTGCGACAAATCAGGCATTTGGGAGAAGTACGGCGTCAGGATGATCGGAGTAGACGTTGATGCCATTGATACTGCCGAAAACAGGGAAAAATTCAAAGCCCTAATGGAAAAAATCGGTGTTGGCGTCTGCAAAGGAGATACCGCCACTTCTTTTCTCCAGGGAAAAGAGATTGCCCAGGAAATTGGATTTCCCTTGATCATCCGGGCTTCCTACACACTTGGTGGTGCGGGAGGGGCTTTTGTGGAGAAAGAGGAGGATTTTGAAAAAGCCTTGGTCGCAGGACTTCAAGCCTCTCCTGTCCATGAGGTGCTTATCGAGCAAAGTATCACAGGATGGAAAGAATATGAACTTGAAGTCATGAGGGATAATATCGGCAACATGATTGTCATCTGTTCGATCGAAAACTTCGATCCGATGGGTGTGCATACCGGCGATTCGATCACTGTCGCACCGGCCATGACTTTGCCGGATACAGTATACCAAAGGATGAGAAACCACGCCATCACGATGATGAACAGCATCGGGAATTTTGCGGGAGGCTGTAACGTGCAGTTTTCTGTCAGCCCTGACAATACTGAAATCATCGGAATCGAAATCAACCCAAGGGTATCACGGTCATCTGCTTTGGCCTCCAAGGCGACTGGATATCCGATCGCCAAAGTGGCCGCAAAATTGGCAGTAGGATACAATCTTGATGAGTTGACCAACTCGATTACAGGCAATACCTCCGCGTTTTTTGAACCTGCCATCGATTATGTGATTGTCAAAATCCCAAGATGGAACTTTGACAAATTCAAAGGCTCCGACAGGAGATTGGGATTGTCCATGAAATCAGTGGGAGAAGTGATGGGCATTGGCCGCAATTTTCAAGAAGCCCTTCAAAAAGCCTGTCAATCTCTCGAAATCAAAAGAAATGGATTGGGTGCGGACGGAAAAGAACTCCGGGACCAGCAGAAGATTTTATACAGTTTGGCAAATCCGAGTTGGGACAGGCTGTTCCATATCTATGATGCCTTCAAGCTGGGAATTTCTTTCAGGACTATCCATGACCTGACCAAAATAGACAAATGGTTCCTCCGACAGATAGAGGAATTGATCCATATAGAAGATCAGATTGAAAAATTCAATATCAATACCATCCCAAGAGAACTGATGGAGATGGCCAAGAAAAAAGGCTATGCAGACCGTCAATTGGCTCATTTGTTGGGATGTCTGGAAAGCGAGGTTTTTACCAAGCGCTACGACGAAATGGGAATCAAGCGGGTTTTCAAACTTGTGGATACTTGTGCTGCTGAATTTGATGCCAAGACACCTTACTATTACTCCACTTTTGGGGAGGAAAATGAATCGGTGGTATCCAAAAGGAAAAAAGTCGTGGTTTTGGGCTCAGGACCCAACAGGGTCGGGCAAGGGATTGAGTTTGATTATTCCTGTGTCCATGGGGTTTTGGCCGCCAAAGAGTGCGGCTATGAGACCATCATGATCAATTGTAATCCTGAAACAGTTTCGACTGATTTCGATATTTCGGACAAGCTATATTTCGAACCCGTATTTTGGGAGCATATTTATGAAATCATTCTCCATGAAAATCCCTTGGGAGTGATTGTTCAACTTGGCGGACAGACAGCGTTGAAGCTTGCTGAGAAGCTGGATAAATATGGCATCAAAATCATAGGAACAAGCTTTGAAGCATTGGATTTGGCTGAAGATAGGGGAAGGTTTTCAACCCTTCTGAAAGAAAATGACGTGCCCTATCCGGAGTTTGGTACCATCCACAATACCGACGAGGCGCTTGAATTGTGCAAGACCATTGGATTCCCGCTATTGGTAAGGCCTTCTTATGTTCTGGGCGGACAGGGGATGAAGATCGTCATCAACGAAAAGGAACTTGAAGAGCATGTCGTCAAAGTTTTGAGGGATATTCCCAACAATGAAATTCTTCTTGACCATTTTCTGGAAAATGCCATAGAGGCTGAAGCAGATGCCATTTGTGATGGCGAAAATGTGTATATCATTGGCATCATGCAACATATCGAGCCTGCCGGCATCCACTCCGGGGATTCATATGCGGTGCTTCCTCCATACAATTTGGGGGATTATGTCATGCGTCAGATAGAAACCTATACCAAAAAAATCGCATTGGCACTTCGGACCGTAGGTCTGATCAACATGCAGTTTGCCATCAAAAATGACAAAGTATATGTGATAGAAGCCAACCCTAGAGCATCTAGGACCGTTCCCTTTATCTGTAAAGCTTATCAGGAGCCTTATGTGAATTATGCCACCAAGGTGATGTTGGGAGAGAAAAAAGTAACAGACTTTGAATTCAATCCTGTAAAGAAGGGTTATGCCATCAAGGAACCGATTTTCTCTTTCCACAAATTCCCGAATGTCAACAAAGAATTGGGCCCGGAAATGAAATCAACCGGAGAAGCCATTTATTTTATTGATGATTTGATGGATGATTATTTCTTGAAGATTTATTCTGAGAGAAACCTTTATTTGAGTAGATAATTAATTTCAGACATGAGACATAAGACAAGTGACACATGAAAGTCTCACGTCTTATGTCTCACATCTCACATCTAAACATGGGATTTATTTTCAAATTTCTTCTAATTGCGATCGCCTTGTCCTGGATATTTTCCAGGTTGCTTCAATTCTTTGTAAAAAGTAAACTGAAGCAGTTCGTGGACCATGCCAATGACCTGAAGCGGGAAGATGACAGGAGAAGCAAGCCTACGGGTGCAAATGTCAATGTCGACCATATTCCAAAAGAATACGAACAAAAAAGGTCTAAAGAAATCAAAGGCGGTGACTACATCGATTATGAAGAAGTGAAGGATTGATCCTTCACTTTTTGCTTTACCCTTTTATGGATTGCCACTCAGCCTTGAGACTATCGAGGATTTTTGAAACTTCTTCAATGGTCTCATCGACCACTGATTTGTTTTCCTCCTCAAGAACAGTCAACAATTCGACTCCGGTGGAGGTTGCTACAAGGTCCTTGAAATCAAGATTTAGACCCACACCCTTGAGGGCATGGCCGGTTTGTTTGACACCATGCAGGTTTCCTTCCTGCATGTGGCTGATCAAGGTGTTTTTTAACTTTTCTATATTGGCGATACTGACATCCAGCAATTCCTTGTAAAACTCAGGATCCGACAACCTGTATTCTTCAAATTTGGAGGAAGCTATGACTTGGGAAGTGTTTGGAGAGGAATCAAGGTATTTTTCGATCATTCCGGATATATCTGATACCAACACCGGTTTACTCAGATAATCATCCATTCCCGCTTCCTGACATCTCTGATATTCTCCTTTTACTGTGCCGGCAGTCAATGCGACGATGGGAGTCCGGATATCCTTTTCTATTTTTCTGATTTCTTTTGTAGCCTCATAGCCGCTCATTTCGGGCATTTGGATATCCATAAAAATCAAATCAGGCTTTTCTTTTTTGTATTCCTCCAAAGCTTCCAAGCCATTGAATGCCTCAATAACCACTGAGCTCGGTAATAGCTTTTTCACAATCGCTTTGGCAAGAAGCATGTTGACGGGATTGTCATCCACTAGCAAAACCTTGAAAACTTTGCTGGGATATTTCTCTTTTTTTGAATTGGAAGGTAGGTCGCTACCACTCATTTTTTGGTCCGTTTTTGGGATTACCATTTCTTCAGACACCGGTAAGTCCAACTTGAAGTAGAATTTGCTTCCTTTTCCCAAGGTTGTCTGGAGTTCTAGTTTGCTTTCCATCAGCTCCAGTAATTTGCTGCAGATGGTAAGACCAAGACCTGTTCCACCATATTTCCTCGTAGTGGAGTTATCTTCTTGGGCAAATGCTTCGAAAATGGTGCGTTCTTTTTCTTTTGAAATCCCAATCCCGGTATCCTCCACAGAAAAGATCAAGGGCATGATTCCATTTTGGGAAAGGGGACCGTCTACTTTGACAGTGAGGTCAATGTGTCCTTGGTGGGTGAATTTTCCGGCATTGCTCAACAGGTTGATCAATATCTGTTTGATCCTCGTGGAGTCTACATAAACCGATTTTGGAAGTTTTTCATCGAGTTTAAGATTGAGCTTCAGGTTTTTTTCGTTGGTGGTAGGCTGTATGATTTTTAGGGTGTCAGTCACCAATTCTTTGATATTGACCCACTCAGGGCTCAATTCAAGCTTGCCTGCCTCGATTTTTGAAAAATCCAAAATGTCATTGATCAAATCCAAAAGAAGCGTTCCTGATTGCAGGATGGAATATAAAAACCCTTTTTGGTTTTCATCCAGGTTGGTTTTCATCAATAAATCAGAAAAACCAATGACACCATTCAATGGTGTTCTGATTTCATGGCTCATGTTGGCCAAAAACTCAGATTTGGCGATACTTGCTTCATTTGCAGCCTCCATGGATTTGACAAGGTTTTTTTCCATGGTTTTCCTTTCGATGGCATTGGAGATACTGTCTGCAAAGCTTATCAACAACGCCGTTTCGGCCTCACTCCATTTCCTTTCAATGGTACAATCATCGAATCCCACAAATCCCCAAAAGTAATCCTCTACATAAATAGGGATAAGGAGGATGGATTTGATATCCTGACTTTGCAAGAGCTCTTTCAATTCAGGGTCATCTTCCATTTGATCCACGATGGCCTGATAAAGGTTGCTTTGGGCCATGACCCTCGAGCCTTCCCCAAACATCCCAACGGGCAGTCCCTGTAGATTTGGGTTGTTGATTTCAGCAGGTACTCCCAATGCACTCCACTCAAATCTCTGCGAACTTAAAATATTCCCGTTTTCATCCAGACTGTTTTCAAAAAGGTAGGCCCTGTCCACTGTGGCACCGTCACCAAGGAGTGTAATTGCTTTTTGGGTGGCAGTTGCAAAATCATGGTTGGAAAGTAATTCTTTGGTAGCAAATGCAATCGAAGTCAGCATTTTCTCATTTCTGACCAAATTGTTGTTGACATGCTGCAATTTCAATTCATTAGCCTTGATAAATTCCTCCGTGGATTTTTGCTCTGTGATATCCCGAAAAAATAAATATTGAAAATTTGTTGATTCAGGGTCAAGTGAATCCTTATCAATATTTTTAAGTTGAATCTCAAAGATTTTATTATCTGAATGGGTCACCATTTCAATCTTGGTATTTGTCGGATTGGATAGAAAAAGGCTCCCCATTTCCTTTGAAATCGCAATCAACTGGTCTTTTTTATAAATTTTATGGGGGCTTAATTTCGAGAAAAATTTCCTTGCAGTGTAGTTCATTGCCACCACATCCCCCATTCTGTCCAGGATTAGAATTCCGTCAGAGATATTTTCAAAAATTGTTTTGAAAGCAATGGGATTGGCACGGAACAACCGGTATTGGAACAATGCCCAAAATAAGGTAACACCACTGATAGCAAGGCAAAACGGAACAGGGTCAAGGCCAAAAGGATAAAAACCGAATACCACAAACAAATAGGCAATCCATGGGATCAAAGTTCCAAATAGCATAATCAGCACCTGCCCCCTGTATATCTCTGGAATCGAAAACAGCATTCTGAAAAGCAAGAGGTTGGAGAAAACTATCAAAATCGAATTGTAACTGGCGTACATCCAATGGAGTATACCCCGGTCAAGAGAAACAGACAAAAAATATGGGTTACTGGCTGCCGAAATTTCTTTGTAAAACAGGTGGTGGAAATCATTGGTAAATACCATCAAAAGAAAAAAGGCTGAAATCCCAAAGATCAGCACGAGCCAGTTTTTGTTGATGAATTTTGCCCGGTCTGTGTATTTCAATACGAAAAGAAATAGAAACGGAGTAACAAATGCGCCGCCGGTATATTCGAGGATATAAAATAATTTGATCCCTTCGGGAGTAATTGAAAGTAATTCTACTCCATAAAAAAAAGAGTAAAAAAAACAGCTGAACATGAAATAAGAAAAATATCGTTCTCCATGTTTGTTGTTTTTGTTAAATGAAAAAAATGCCAAGATCACAAAAAGCAAACTCGTCAGGAATATTGGCGTGGCAAAGGGATTAAAAGAAAATTGAAAGTTCATAATTGCTTATGTTCAAAAGGGGAAGGGAATTAATGTTTGGGTTTCAGTCGATTAAACATAGTAAAAATAATTCTTTTACCCTCTAAAAAAAACAATGTAAGGTTAAATTAAAATTTGTAAAATAATTATGTAGTATAACTTAATTTTTGATAATTAAATCCAAGTTAAATTGGAATTGTTATACGCTTAATTTTGAATTGTTTTTTAGGTTTTTTCAAGTGGGTTGATTTTTTTTGTAACGGTTTGATTTCCATTATTATAGGCTTGCCCGATCCTATGGAATTGGAGTTTTCGTTTCTGATTGAAAGGATTCTATGTCAAAAAGTCCATTTTTAGCGAATATGATTTGGGGATTTTGAGACATAATTTCCGATTTTCAGGTCTTTTTTGCTTTGGATAAAGATTTGAGGAATAAATGAATGAACCCGAATTAAAGGGAAAACAAACAGAATTGAAACCAACCTAACCAACTATAAAATGGATTTTAAGCAATTCACCATAAAATCACAGGAGGCGATCCAGAAGGCTGCAGAGCTTGCAACTGCCGAGCAGCAGCAAGCCATAGAGCCTGCACATATCTTGAAGGGGATATTCTCGGAAGACGAAAATGTCACTGAATTTTTGTTTAAAAAGTTAAATGTAAATAAAGGCCTGATTGCACAAAAAACTGATGACACCATCAAGTCACTGCCCAAAATAACCGGGCAGCAACCCTATCTTTCAAATGCATCCAATCAGGTACTGTCCAAAGCCAAGGATTATCTCAAAAACTTCGGAGATGAGTTTGTGACCATCGAGCATTTATTGCTGGCAATTTTGGCTGGTTCTGACAAGACAGCCCAGCTGTTGAAAGACAACGGCTTATCAGAAAAACCGCTTATCGAAGCAATCAAGGAACTAAGAAAAGGAAATAAAGTGACTGACCAAAACGCAGAATCCAAATATCGGGCATTGGAGAAATATTCCAAAAACCTAAATGAACTCGCCAAAAAAGGGAAGATTGATCCTGTGATTGGACGGGATGAAGAGATAAGAAGGGTATTACAGATTTTGGCCAGAAGAACCAAAAACAATCCGATTCTCCTCGGCGAGCCGGGAGTGGGTAAAACCGCCATCGTGGAAGGTTTGGCCCAGAGGATCGTAAGCGGAGACGTTCCCGAGAACCTCAAATCAAAAACATTGATCTCTCTCGATATGGGATTATTGGTAGCGGGTGCCAAATACAAGGGAGAATTTGAAGAAAGATTGAAAGCAGTCATCAAGGAAGTCACCGACTCCGAAGGTGAAATCATCCTTTTCATCGACGAGATCCACACCTTGATCGGAGCAGGTGGGGGAGGAGAAGGTGCCATGGATGCAGCCAATCTGCTGAAGCCTGCTTTGGCCAGGGGCGAACTGCATGCCATCGGTGCGACTACTTTGAAAGAATACCAAAAATATATCGAAAAGGACAAAGCCCTTGAAAGAAGATTTCAAACGGTGATGGTCGACGAGCCGGATGCTGCTGACGCCATATCTATCCTCAGAGGTATCAAAGATAAATATGAACTCCACCACGGTGTCAGGATCAAGGATGATGCTGTCATTGCCGCTGTGGAACTTTCGCAAAGGTATATCTCAGACAGGTTTCTTCCTGACAAAGCCATTGACCTGATGGATGAGGCAGCAGCCAAGCTGAGAATGGAAATAGACTCCCTTCCGCAGGAACTTGATGAACTCAACAGGAGAATCATGCAGCTCGAAATTGAAAGGGAAGCCATTCGGAGAGAAAACAACAGAGACAAAGAAACTATCCTGAGCAAAGAAATCGCAGAACTTTCGGAAAAGAGGCAAGATGTAAAAGCGAAATGGGAAAGTGAAAAGGCCGTGATCGTAGGGATCAGAAATGAAAAAGAAAATATTGATAAACTCAAGCTTGAAGGCGAACAAGCCGAAAGGGCAGGAGACTTTGGGAAAGTTGCAGAAATCAGGTACGGTAAAATGGTTGAGGCAGAAAAGAGGTTGGAAAATTTCAAGTCCCAGCTCGAAGAAATGCAACAAGGCTCTCCTTTGCTGAAAGAGGAGGTCGACCAGGAAGATATTGCTGCTGTGGTTTCTAAATGGACCGGGATTCCCTTGTCCAAAATGATCCAGAGTGAAAGAGAAAAACTGCTTCACCTTGAGGATGAACTCGGCAAAAGAGTAGCCGGCCAGCATGAGGCCATTGTGGCTTTGTCTGATGCCGTGAGGAGAAGCAGGGCAGGATTGCAGGATCCGAGAAGGCCGATAGGTTCCTTTATCTTTATGGGGACTACCGGCGTAGGAAAGACCGAATTGGCCAAAGCCCTTGCAGAATACCTCTTCAATGACGACAATGCCATGGTGAGGATAGACATGTCTGAGTACCAGGAAAGACACTCCGTCAGCCGGTTGGTCGGAGCGCCTCCGGGATATGTCGGATACGATGAAGGGGGTCAATTGACCGAAGCGGTAAGGAGAAAGCCTTATTCTGTCGTGCTTTTGGATGAAATCGAAAAGGCTCACCCTGACGTGTTCAATATCCTACTTCAGGTTTTGGATGATGGCCGTCTGACAGATAACAAGGGAAGGATTGCCAACTTCAAAAACACGATTATCATCCTGACTACCAATATCGGATCGCATCTCATCCAAGAGCGATTTGCTGAGATAGAAGAATGGAACAAAGAGGAAATCATGGAAAAAACGAAATCCGAAGTCTATGATTTACTCAAAAAATCCGTGCGACCCGAGTTTCTGAACAGGATAGATGAGACCATCATGTTCGAACCACTCAATAGAAAGGTGATCCGAAAAATCGTTGATATCCAATGGAGAGAGATACAGAAGCGGTTGGCAGAGTCCAATATTGAAATAGACGCTACCAAAGAAGTTTTGGATTATTTGGGTGAAGTGGGTTTTGACCCTAACTTCGGTGCAAGGCCACTGAAAAGGACCATCCAAAAACTGATCTTGAATGAACTGTCCAAGCAGATTCTTTCCGGATATATCAAAAATGATTCAGCTGTTTTGGTGGATTTGGATGCTGAAAAGCAGGTTTATTTCAAAAATGTCGAGCACGCAGAGATGGTGTAGCCCGCAAGGCTAATATGGATTATGGTTGTACGCTATTCTGTTCCCCCAGTAAGTGAATTTTATTTTCTTTAAAAGGACGGAAGCTTAGAAGTCGGAAGACCGATGTCACCAGCTTTTTAGCATGTAGACTTGATTCTTATTGTATTAAGGTTTATTGGCAAAGAAGCGTGTAGCCAGAATATGGATAGTCAGATAGTGAAAACCTGCATGGAATCAGATTCTGTGCGGGTTTTTTGTTTGGTCTTCCAAACCAATATCTTTGAACGGAGTTAACTTGCAGGACCTCAAATCAAAAACATATGCTTTTCGCCCAAGAGAATTCATTGGAAGAAGTTTTTCAATCGGTAAAGCATGAACTGCACCGCGGGGCATTGGATCCAAAGCATCCATTTCGGTTTGTTACGCTTGTCACCAAATCTGAAAATGGCGTGGATGCGCGGTATGTAGTCGTCAGGTCAGTGGATGCAGAATTGAATTTTTTCTTGTTTACAGATGACAGGACCTCAAAGGTGGTCCAATTGACTTCTTTTCCGGAGATGGTGCTTTTGTTTTACCATCCTGCCAAAAGAACCCAGATCAAGATTACCGGTAAAGCTGAACTCAGAAGAAATGATGGGTTGTCTGCTACTTTTTGGTCAAAAGTACAGGGAGATTCCCAAAAAGCTTATAACCAAGTGGTGGCTCCGGGAACCAAACTTCAAAATCCTGAAGAAGCTTTTGTTTGGAATGAACCATTGACAGCGGCAAATTTCACCCTTATACAAGTCAAACCATCGAAAATCGAGGCGCTCCAATTGAATGAGAACGGGCACCTGAGAGCCTCGTTTACATTCGGAGAAAATGGATGGGAAAAGTCATGGATAGCTCCCTAAAAAATCAAATTACAGGCTGATGAGGTTTATTTGGGAAAATATTTTATATTTTCATGATCGAAAAAAATCAACCCATGGCAGAGACATTACCTGAGAAGAAAGTAAAAGATAAAACTGAAAGAGAAAGACAGACTTTCTTCAGAGTTACTTTCAAAAACAATTGCAATTTACTTCAAATTGCCGATAACAAAGCCAATATGATCATCAGCATCAATGCGCTCGTGATCTCTTCCATCATTGCCATCACAGGATATGGCACCATCTCTAACAAGTTGGACATGAGCGGAACAATGACTCTCCTCCCTATTTTATCGCTGCTTTCGACCTGTCTTCTTTCAACCATTTTGGCCGTGCGGGCTGCCAAGCCCAAAATCATTGGCAAAAACCAAAAAACCCAAGAAAAAGGTAAATCCAGTATGATTTTTTTCGGGGAAAGTTCGGCTTACAGCATTGAGGAATACCTAGAGGAAATCGACAGGATACTTCCTTCAAAAAATGAAATACACCAGCAAATGTCTATTGCGCTTTTTTATCAGGGTAAGGTATTGAACAGAAAATACAACCTTCTTGGGCATGCCTACAATGTCTTCATCCTAGGCTTGGCTATTGGGGTCATTACGTTTTTGATCTATTTGATGTTGAATCGAATATGAATTGGTTAAATTCCGTGTGTTTACAGTAATAAAAAAAAATTGGAAACTTATGTTAAATCCATTGTTGGAATCCGGCATTTCATTGATTTCTCCTGCCGAAAAACCTTTCCGAAAATCAGGCAGAAATCAAACTGAAACACAAATATCCAAAAAGTGGATTTTTATGACTTTTTGGATTTTGTGCTTTATAATGCCCGTATCTCTTTCATTTTCGCAAAATGAGGATGTTTCAAAACTTTTCAGGTCAGATGATGTATTGGATTTGAAGTTGGGTTTTTCATTTAAAGACATCAAAAAGTCTGACAAAGAACAAGCTGTTTCTCAGGAATGGCTTTATTATAAAGATGCATCCGGTGTATGGGATTCTCTGAAAATCGATCTCTTTGCAAGGGGAAACTTCAGGAAAGACCATTGCTTCTTTACACCACTCAAAATCAAGATAGACAAGAAAGAAAGGGAAGGGACGATTTTTAAGGGTAGCAAAACGTTAAAATTGGTGATGCCCTGTCAGAACAACAAAATGGCCAATGACCTTACAATTAAGGAATACATGATCTATAAAATGTATGAGGAGGTTTCTCCCTATCATTTCCATACAAGATTGGTAAACCTCACCATCACAGACAGAAGTGGGAAGCAGGAAAAAATTTATGAAATCAAAGCATTCCTGATAGAGGATGATTCTGAAATCGCAGACAGATTTGAGGGAGTTATGAAAAAAGAGGTCGAACTGAACCCCTTTAGGTTCATGGACACGGTGGCTATCAGGCAGGATTTTTTCCAGTTTATGATTGCAAATACTGATTGGTCTTCAACTGTCCAACATAACGTCGCAGTCATGCAGCTGCCCAATAAATCCTATATTCCCTTATGCTACGATTTTGATATGTCCGGATTTGTGAATGCCCCCTATGCAGTGGTAAACGAGTTGATTCCGATAAATTCTGTGACTGAGCGCTACTACAGGGGTGTATGCAGGGAGGAAGGGTTGTTTCAAAATACAAGAGCATACTACCTGTCCATAGAAAAAAATATCTGGGATGCCTACAGCAAAGTCTCTCCCGGTCTCAGTCCCAATGAACAGGAAACGACAAAAAAATTCCTGACGGCTTATTTTGATATCCTCAAGAATGACAAAAAATTCAAGGACAATATTTTTTCAAATTGTAGGAAATAAAACTGTAATTAGAGTATTACGGAGATTTCGTTTTCTGATTCAAGTCAGGGTAGGATTTTTTGATACAATGCTTGCAAATTTTTGAGGGTCATGTTGAACAAAAAAAAGACCCACTTTTCAGTGAGTCTTTGGTGGAGGATAACGGATTCGAACCGATGACCCCTACACTGCCAGCGTAGTGCTCTAGCCAGCTGAGCTAATCCCCCTTTTTTAATGGGTCTGCAAATATAGAAATGCTTTTGAATCAGACAAAAGAAAATTGCTATTCAGCAGAATAATTTACCCGTGTCAGAATACTCCGCCCCAGAGTCACTTCATCGGTATATTCCAATTCTCCTCCGATCGGAATGCCACGGGCGATGGTACTGACCTTGATGCCAAATTCTTTGAGTCTTCTGGTGATAAAAAATGAAGTGGTATCGCCTTCCATGGTAGCAGGGAGGGCAAGGATGATTTCCTTTACTTTTTCATTTTCCGGGCAATTTGCAATCCTGTACATCAGGGATTCTATCTTCAGGTCATCTGGACCGATTCCCTGAATAGGAGAGATTATCCCACCAAGGACATGGTAAAGGCCGTTATACTGTGAGGTGTTTTCGATGGCGAGTACATCAGGAATGTCTTCCACCACACAGATGATGCTTATGTCCCTCCTTCTTCCGGCACAGATGCTACACACCTCAGCATCTGAAATGTTATGGCAAATGCTGCAATATTTGATGTCTTTTCGAAGGGAGAGCAAAGAATGCGTCAACTCTTCAGTGACATTCTCTTTTTGTTTGAGGAGGTGTAAGGCAAGACGAAGCGCAGTCTTTTTGCCGATTCCCGGCAGTCGGCTGATTTCATTGACTGCTTCTTCTATCAGTTTGGAGGGGAAATTCACTTGTAGGGAATGATTAAACGATGGCAGCCTGGATTCCTGCATCCAAAATTGCCTCGCACATGGGTTTCAATTTTGATCGGCCTCCTTTTTTTACAGAACATTTTCCTTTGAAATGAACGATCAAAGTACACTGTTCTGCCTGTTCCGGGCTATGCTGACATACTTTGACAAGAATTTTGGCTACGTGTTCAAAAGTATTGAAGTCATCATTAAAAACCACCAATTCACATTCATCAATATCGATCAATTCCTCTAAAAGGACTTCGACCTCTTCCAACGTTGGATATGCTTGTGTCTGGTAATTCATTTTGCAAATTTAATAATTATGGGCAATTTAGCGAAATCTACCCTTAAGCCATTATGGATCCAAAGTTAGTTCTAATCGTCATAACATCATATTTTGCGCTCTTGTTTTTGATATCTTGGTTTACTTCAAGAAATGTGTCCAAAGACAGTTTTTTTACAGGAGACAGACAATCGCCTTGGTTTTTGGTAGCCTTTGGAATGATCGGTGCGTCACTTTCGGGGGTGACTTTTATTTCTGTACCCGGAGAAGTAGGCAATACGAGTTTCCATTATTTTCAGGTGGTCTTGGGATATACTTTGGGATATTTTGTGATTGCCAAAGTGCTGCTTCCACTCTATTATAGGCTCAATCTTGTGTCAATATATTCCTATCTTGAAGATAGATTTGGTTTTTGGTCGTATAAGACCGGTGCTTTTTTCTTCATTCTATCCCGCACTTTGGGGTCCTCTATCAGGGTTTTTTTGGTGGCGGGCGTATTGCAACTGGTCTTGTTTGATAATTGGGGAATTCCTTTTTGGGTCTCCGTGCTGATTACTGTGTCATTGATTTGGCTTTATACCTTCAAAGGAGGCATAAAAACAGTTGTTTGGACAGATACCCTACAGACGTTTTTTTTACTTTTGGCTGTAGTTTTCAGTATTTACCTGATTGGAAAAGATTTGGGAATATTGACCATCAAGCAATTTGTGGGTACAATAGCCAATGACCCCCGGTCCGAAATATTCAATTGGGATTGGAAGTCCGGAACCAATTTCTTCAAGCAGTTTGCTTCGGGGGTCTTTATTACCATTGTCATGACTGGACTCGACCAAGACATGATGCAAAAGAACCTCACCTGCCGCAATATCGGAGATGCCCAGAAAAACATGTTTTGGTTTACCATTATTCTTGTAGTGGTCAATCTGCTCTTTTTGTCATTGGGGATCCTACTTTACCTCTATGCCGAAACCAATGGAATCCCCTTTCCTAGTAAATCGGATGACCTTTATCCATTGCTTGCGACTTCGTATTTCAGCTCTTTTGTAGGGATTGTGTTTATCCTCGGGATTATCGCTGCGGCCTATTCAAGTGCTGACTCCACTTTGACTGCGTTGACTACTTCCTTTTGCTATGATTTTCTTGAAATCGAAAAAAGATACCCAACAGATAAACAGGTTTCGGTACGTCAACGGGTCCATGTCGGATTCACGGCTCTGATGTTTTTGGTGATATTGATGTTCAAATGGATCAACGACCAAAGTGTCATCAATTCAGTCTTCATCATTGCCGGATATACGTATGGTCCACTGCTTGGCTTATACGCATTTGGATTGTTTACCAAATGGGGCGTCCGGGACAAATATGTTCCTTACCTGGCCGTGGCAGCTCCTTTGATTGCATTTGCTATCAGCCAAAATTCACAGCAGCTGCTTTGGGGATATAAGTTTGGTTTTGAAGTTTTGATCCTTAATGGCCTTCTGATGTTTACCGGTCTATATTTGATCAGAAAAAAGTAATCAGAGTTCTTGCTTTGCGATGAGGTCATTGATTTTCTTCAATCTTTGAATATTGCTTTCCAGTTTGCCTGAACTGCCATCTAAATCGATCAAAATGGAAACCAAGCCACTTTGTTTTTTCTGTGATTCCTGAAGGTGGTTGACTGAAGGGATTTTTGATATCAATTCCTGTACATCTACCTCATACAACTCCGCAAGCCTGATGGCATCTTCCATTTTGAGGTTGGACCGGCCTTGTTCATAGCGAGAATAAGCTGTATAGTCTTTTTTGCCCAGGTATTCGGCAATGTACTCTTGGGTATATCCTCTCAAAACCCTGTGTTTACGGAGGTTTTCTGCGATGTGACTTTTTAATTCTGTTTCCATAATAAATGAATTTTGAATAGACATTGCAAAAAGCATACACTTTTGTGCGTACCAAGTAAAAAATCTGTGAAAAAAACAAAAAATACGTTGTAAGGCTTAAAAAAAGAGCATTTATTCTTCCAATTTTAATTCGATTGGATTCCAAAAATGTTTGTCAAAATTCTGGATTTTATCATCCGCTACTTCGATTCCTTCAGATTCAAGCAGCTGTTGCATCCTTTCAGGAGGGGAAAAATGGTGTTTGCCTGTCAACAATCCAACCCGGTTGACTACCCTGTGGGCGGGCACATCGGGCTGGGCATGGCATGCGTTCATGGCGTAGCCTACCATCCTTGCCCCGCTTTTCAATCCGAGATAATTGGCAATGGTCCCGTAAGAAGTCACTTTTCCTTTTGGTATCAAGCGGACTACCTGATAGACAAGGTCGAAATAATTTTCTTTTTCAGGTTTCATTCAAAAGATTTAAGAGGGATTGATGAAGTTCGGATCTAATTTCTTTCTCTTTGGAAAGTGAGGATTCGAGCGAAACTTTGATGCTATAGACTTCCTTTTGGATGGCAACCAATTCTACTTTGATATTGGACACTTCGTTATTCTTGATCCTTTTTTCAAAATCACCGGTCAGGATTGATTCGATTTGCGCAAGATTAAATTTATTATGATAGGGCAATTCCATTTGAAATTCTACTTTTCTATGGTCCAATCTGCTTAAATTTGTGACCTGAACGCCTAAGACAAGGTTATTGGGGATGATGGTTTTGTAACCGTCGTCTTTTTTGATCACGACATTAAGAAGGGTAATGTCTTCAATTACGCCGGTGGTTTCACCTATTTTGATGGTGTCCCCCAAAGAAAACTGGTCGGTGAACATGATGATCAAACCGTTGATGATGTTGTTGACGTAATCTTTGGTGAGAATGGCAATCGCCGCTGCCACAATAGTCAAGCTCGTCAGGAATTCCAGAGGCCTGATATCAATAGCAAGCATCAATGCAATGACAAAAACCACTGAATTGAGTATATTCGAAATCCAAGTAATGCCAAGGAGGAAATTTCCGTGAACCTTTTCGTCCGAATTTTTCCTTAAATAAATGCGGGCGGTAAATAATCGCCCCATTGAAATAAGGATATTGCCTCCCAGTAAAAACAAAATAGCACGGTGGATGCTGTTCAGGTTTGAATATCTGAGGAGGTAATCCTGAATCTCAGGAATGAATCTTGGTCCTAGAAGCAGCATCAGGTAAATGACCATTTTCACTATAAAGACCCTTTTCTTTTTGGACTCAATGGTCTGGATCAGGGATTTTTGTATTTCCATAGAAAAGAAAAATATAGGTTAATTTTGGTAAAAGTAATAGAAACATAAAAAATTTTGGTTTATGGATAGGAATTTAATTATAACGGGTGCAGCCGGAAATTTAGGTAAGGCTGTCGTCGAAAAATTTAAGCGTGAAGGGTATAGGATTATTGCTACGATCTTGCCCGGTTCAGGGGAGACCGTGGAGGAAGCCGACGATGTCTATGAAGTGGATGTCACGGATGGAAAGGCGGTCAAAGACTTTTCAAATGACTATATCATGCAATATGGAGAAGTCGACGCCATTGCCTTACTGGTGGGGGGATATGCCGGCGGAGATATTGAGCACACCGAACCGGAAGATTTGGATAAAATGATGAAACTCAATTTTTATACTGCTTTCAACATGGTCAAAAGCTTTTTGCCATTGATGAAAAAAGCTGACTTTGGTGATTTTTTGTTTATTGGAGCTCGGCCTGCCCTGCAACCTGAGGATGCAAAAAACGTTGTGGCATATGCTTTGAGCAAAAGACTTGTGGTAGAACTTGCCAATTACGTGGCCGAAGACGTCAAAAATACCAAAATCAGGGCGCATGTTTTTGTACCAAGCGTAATTGATACACCGGCAAACAGAGAATCCATGCCCGATGCGGACTTTTCCAAGTGGGTGGGAACTGCCGAAATCGCGGAGGCGATGCATTATGCTGTCAATAATCCGTCTTTGAGGAACATGACGTTCAAACTTTATGGAGGAATTTAAAACAAACTTTAAATATGAAGATGAAAATTAAACTTGTATTCGCCGTTCTTATTGCTTTTGTAGGAATCTCCCAGGCACAGACTCAAAAAGATTCCCGAAGTCTGAGGGATTTTAATGTGGTGAAAGTATCCAATTCCATCAAAGCGGAATTGGTAAAAGGAGATGAAAACAAGGTGGAAATTACTGCAAGCGGGATAGATGTGGGAAATGTTGAAACCGCTGTAGTGGGAGATGCCCTTGAAGTGAGGTTGGCCAGGGGAAATTTTAGAAATCACGCCGTGAGGGTCGTTGTGACCTATAAGGATATTCAGGGAATTGAAGCCAGTTCCAGCGCACAGGTAGTCGCCAAAAGTAACATTGAAGCTATTGAAGCTTATCTTTCAAGCTCTAATAATGCGTACCTGGAAGCTTCTGTAACCGCTGATAAACTCAATATGGATGCTGCCACCAACTCGCGGATTTTTGTCAAAGGCAAAGTGAAACAGCTAGAAGTCAATGCTTATACCAATGCGCAGATAGATGGGATGAAGCTTGTAGCCGAAAATGTAAACGTCCTTGGCAACACCACTGCAAGTATCAGTTTTACTGCAACATCCTCCATCAATGGCTCTTTGGCCACCGCGGCCAAAATCGTGTATGACGGCAATCCATCAGAAATTAATGTAAAAACCGGCACAGGAGGCAGCATCAAGAAAAAATGAAAAAGGCATTGATTGCTACCCTGATTTTATTTTCACTTTCGGCTTCCTTCCTTTTTGCACAGCAAGAGGAGGAGGTCAGACAGGTCATAGCTTCCATGTTTGAAGGAATGAAATCTAAAAACACAGATTTGATCAAGGCCGCTTTCCATCCTGAAGCTATCATGCAAACGGTCAAAAGCGGTGAAAATGGCGCTGAATTGGATTCCAATTCAGTAATGGATTTTGTGAATCGAATCGCTTCCTCTCCGGCAACCACCACCTTGGACGAACGCATTCTTGACTATCAGATCAAAGTGGACGGTGATATGGCGGCAGCTTGGACGCCGTATGAATTTTATGTCAATGAAAATTTCAGCCACTGCGGTGTCAATTCATTTCAATTGATCAGGACCAAAGAAGGTTGGAAAATCACCTATATCATCGATACAAGGAGGAAAGAAGGTTGTTGATTTTCCGTAAGGATTAAAAAAAATGTAGTTTTCGTACATTTCATGGAACAGACAAAGGAGATGTTGAAATCTCCTTTTTTCTTTTTTAAAGGGGTGGACAACTATCCTTTCCACCAAGGCTTTTCAATATTCAATTCAAAAATTTACCCAATTTACTGTCAGCAGTCAGCGATTTTCCTTCCTGATATTGCTTTAGGAAGCATTCTTTCAACTTGTTTTTATACTTGATATTGACCTTGAGCGGATGAAGGTCAAAAATACTATTGGTCTCCAAAAGTGAGTCAAATGCCTCATTGAAATTGTCAAATTCCTTCAGGTAATTCACTCCTTCGATTTTTTCAAATTCAAATTCTGGTTCAAAATCAAAATAGGCTTTTGGATCAGTGTTATAAAAAAAGCATTCTTTTCCTTCCCTGACCGCCTTAAAAAAACTGATAACACTTTCATCGCTTTCGATTTCACAGATTTCTTCAAAATCCTGGTTCATTCCGTATGATTCCAAGACTCCTTGAAGAATCTCGATCGTAGCATCTTTGATTTCTAAGGATGGATAATAGTCAGGACTCGCAGTTTGAATACGGTGCTGGGCTATTTCCGAATCAAGGCTAATGGCAATTAATTCAGTATGAATTCCAATGGTCCTCGCCTCTTTGACTAGGGTGATCAGATCACCATCATAGCCGGTCACACAATATTCCACTATCAAATCCAAGCCATCAAATAAAGCAAAAAGTGCTTCTTCACTCAGGGTATTGTAAATAGCTGCAATCTTAGATCCATCACTGATGGCATCCATGTTTCCATAGAGTTTTTTGCTCTGTAGCGCCATGTCTAATATGTAACTGCGCTGGGTATCTCTGTAATGGTTTTGGATGTAATGGCTTTTCCCTGTTCCGGGGGCGCCTGTCACGAATATGATTTTCATATTGAAGGAGGGTTTTAAAGTGAATGTTGGTTTTTTTGTATTGAATTTTAAGCAAGTCAGCAATGGATGAATACTTGTTATTTTGTTTGTGATGCGTAATCCGCCATTACTTCCCAGATTTCATGGTACGCATGAAGTTTGTCTTTTTGGTCGGGATGGATTGCGATTTGGTTTTTAAAATTTGGGTAGTCAATATCCTTGATCATTTTTACAATGATGCCTGCCATTTCCTGCTTTTTGACCAATACCCGATAGCGGTAATCTGCTTCTTTTGTTTCCAATATCCTCTTGTTGTCAAAAATCGATTGGAGGTCCTGCACTACCCTTGCCCTCACCACCAAGGTATCAGGTTGGTCATAATGTTGGACAATTGAAATAAATCCATTTGTTGATGCAATCCACATGATTTCAATAGTTTATGGTTGATGTTTCTCTTTTTATTACAAAATAAATTTACCCATATCCCAATGGAAAAACGAATCAATGACATAAGCTGTCGTTTTTTATTTCAATCATTGGAGGCTTCTTTTCATCGAAAATGGACATTGAAGAAAAAATCAGGCAAAAAAAAACAGAACCGCCAACAAGGCAGATTCTGTTTTAAAATTTATCAATTCATGATCGGGAAATCTTTCTATTCGATGATTCCGATTACCTTAAACTCGGTCCTCCTGTTGGTCTGATGTTCTTCCTCTGTTTGGGCATTGGCAATGATCAATTGCCGCTTGCCGTAACCTTTTGCCACCAACCTACTTACATCAATTCCTTGGGAAACAAGGTAGGCTACTGCTGATTCAGCCCTTCTTTGGGTCAAGGCATCGTTGTATTCATCTGTTGCACGTGCATCCGCATGTGAGCTCAGTTCGATTCGGATACTTGGGTTGTCTTTCAGGATTTTGACCAATTTATCCAATTCCAAAGCTGCATCAGGACGGATATCCGACTTGTTAAGGTCATAATAAATGTTCTCAAGTACGATGGACCTTTCCAAAATCAAGGCATCCAATATGACCGTAGTGTCAAGGGTAATGTTGGTCACCTCCTGAATCAGGTCCTCAGGTTTTGGAGTTTTACCGATGGTAGTATACGTGATGCTCTTGCTGAAATAACCGCTTTTGGAAGCGATGATGGAGAAATTTGCCTCGGGGGTCAAGGTAAATCTCAGTCTTCCGTTTTGGTTGGAGAAATCCCCACCCGCATTTTTATTTGCTCCGTCATACAATACAACCCTCGTCTGTGGTAATATGGCTTCGGTCCCATCATCTTTCTTCTCTTTTGTAGTTACGTTCAAGAATACGTTGACGATTTTTGGTTTTGGGGTTTTGTCCTCAAAATAATAAATGTCATCATCACCCAAACCACCTTCCCGGTTGGAGGAAAGGAATCCCTCAATCGGATATTTGGTAAAGAAGATACTGAAATCATCAGCCAATGAATTGATGTTCGAGCCGAGATTCTTTACTTCCCAACCTTTTTCGTTCCTTTCGGCTACGAATAAATCCAGTTTGCCAAAACCTGCATGCCCGTCAGAAGCAAAAAACAACTTTCCGTCAGATGCCAAATAGGGGAACATTTCATTGCCTAGGGTATTGATTTGGTTGCCCATGTTGACGGCATTTCCAAAATCCCCATTTGCCAGCTTGAGTGCTTTGTATAGATCCAATCCGCCTTTGCCATCAGGCCTCAGGGAAGAAAAATAAAGCTCGTTTCCATCGGGACTGATAGTAGGGGTGGTATTTGTGTAAAACTCGTCCTCATTAACTGGCATCCAAATAGGCTGTGTATAGCCACCGCCACGGAAGTAGGAAACAAACAACTGAACATCCGGAAGATCTTTGGTTGAAGTGGAGTTACCTCTTGCATAGATCAGGGTATTTCCATCAGGACTGACAGCCATAGAACCTTGGTTCAAATTGTCCTCATTACGGAATTCTGGGAGTTGCTGTACATTCTGAACATCCACTTTGATGCCTTCGGCCCTAGTTCTAAACATTTTGAGGAAAGGAGTGCCTGTGGCAAGATATATCCCGCTGCTTTGTCTGTTGCTGGTAAAATATAATTGACCGTCGTTTACCACTGGGGAATATTCTGCCAATGGCGTATTGAGCAGTTTGTAATTTTCTACTTGGATGAATTCCCAATAATTTTTGATTTCACTGATTTTTTTGAGATTGGCAAGTTCTAGATCGGCAATTTGGATGTTTTTATCATCAAGCGTCAGGCCTTTTGCTTTTTCATAAGCTTCGGTAGCTTTTTCATATTCACCTTGGCTTTTTAGACTTTGTCCCAAGCGGAGGGAAGTCTCAAAGGATTCTTCGGCAGCAGCGACTTTTTCATAATATGGCTGTGATGCTTCTACCCTGTTGGTAAGGCGATAGCTTTCTGCGATATAAAAATTTGCCTGTTTGTTTTCCGGTTCCTTTTCCAGAACTTTTGAAAAAGTGTTGATAGCCACTTGGTATTCGCCGGACAGAAACTGGTTTTGGCCTTTTTGGTACATGCTAGTGCATGCGCCAAGCAATATGGGTATCAAAACAAGTAATAAAGCAATTCGCTTCATAGTTATCTTGGATAGTTTTCTTAACGTTTTAAATATAGAGGATTTATAAAATTAATTCTCAAAGAATTTGCCCAGCCAACTTTCTTTTGCCTGTATTTTCCAGTTTTTTTCAAGATCATGCTTTGTATTCACTGTGGGATTCAATACGAGGGTTTCTGCCCGAAGGATGCCTTCATGGACTTTAGACTTTATTCCGACGATAGGATTGACTTCAAGGTCATTTTCATTTTTGAAAAAAGAAACCTTCCCTTGGTTGAGTAGGTCTATTTCAAATTCATTTTCAATCTCCCGCAATAGCTTGACTGAAGAATCAATCGAACAGCCACTTGCTCCCAACTGGCTTTCATCCACTGCCAATAGGATGACCTGGTCAAATTTGATTTCAAAGGAAGTGGGCATCAATGCGCCATGGGTATTCCACTGCCCACAAAAGGCAGAAAGCTTGGAGATTATGATCTCCATTTCCCTTTTTTCCAACTTCCTGTTTGATGTGTAAGTCCAGATCCTGGAGTGAATCGGCATTTGATCGAATGGTAGGTACATTTTTAGAATGGTTTGGCTTCAATTAAAAGCATTTGTAGGCATTTTTTGTTCCATTAAGCTAACGGTAAATGTTGTTAATTTGATACCGAAAACACAACAATCGCCAAAAATAAACCCCAATTATTATAATTGGGGTTTAGGAAGGCGTATCACCATAAAAATTAAATTCCCATGTCTTTTGCCAGCATTTCTGCCAAGTCATAGACCTTTACCTCATTTTCTTTTTCTTTATTTTTCACACCGTCAGACATCATGGTCAGGCAGAATGGACAGCCGACTGCAATGGTGGTCGCCCCTGTTGCCAAAGCTTCTTCAGCGCGCTCCACATTGATGTCTTTTTTGCCTGATTCCGGCTCTTTAAACATTTGTGCGCCACCTGCACCACAGCAAAGTCCTTTTGTCTTGCAGCGCTTCATCTCTACCAACTCCACATCCAATGCCCTGATGACATCTCGGGGAGCTTCATATACATCATTTGCCCTTCCCAGATAACATGAATCATGAAAGGTGATTTTCTTCCCTTTGAATTCCCCTCCGCCCTGAAGGACGATTTTGCCGCCGCTGATCAGTTGTTGGAGAAATTGGGAATGGTGGATGACTTCATAGTTTCCCCCAAGAGCAGGATATTCGTTTTTGATGGTATTGAAGCAATGCGGACAAGCTGTCACGACTTTTTTGACTTCGTAGGCATTCATCACCTGTATATTGGAGACGGCTTGCATTTGGAACAGAAATTCATTTCCTGCCCTTCTTGCGGGGTCACCGGTGCATGCTTCTTCTGGTCCGAGTACAGCGAAACTCACGCCTACTTTATTTAATATTTTGACAAAAGCCTGGGTGACTGCTTTGTAGCGCTCGTCAAATGATCCCGCACAGCCCACCCAAAACAGGATTTCGGGAGCTTGTCCTGATGCGGCCATTTCGGCCATGGTTGGTACTTTATATGTTGACATTTTTTAAGAGTTAGATGTTAGATGTGGGATATGATATTTGAGACCTGAGAAAAACGTGTCATCTTGGTTCTTATGTCTTGCCTCTATTTCATTTCTTCATCCTTTACTTTTTCTGCCCAATTGAACCTGTCTGATGGAGGGAATTTCCATGGGGAAAAGGCCGTTTCCATATTTTGGAACATTACATTCCACAGTGCCGGAGCGGCGGATTCTTCCATCGACACATACCTTCTCATCTGCAGGATGATGGACAAAGGGTCGATATTAATTGGACAGGCTTCCACACAGGCATTGCAGGAAGTGCAGGCATTGATTTCTTCTTTGCTGATATAATCTCCCAAAAGGGATTTCCCATCGGCCAATCCAAGTCCTCCTGCATCCATGCTTTTGCCTACTTCCTCTGCCCGGTCCCTCACATCCATCATGATTTTTCTTGGAGAAAGTTTCTTGCCTGTGATACTGGCGGGACATTCGGCGGTGCACCTGCCACACTCGGTGCAGCTGTAAGCATTCATCACATTGACCCAAGTGAGGTCATTGATGTCTTTGGCACCAAACCTTCCGATTTCAGCCGGAGGTTCCTGATTCGTTTCTGTGGCAATTCCCAACATCAAATTGACCTCATTGGTCACCTCAGGCATGTTTATCATTTCCCCCTTTGGTTTCAAATTGGAATACCAGGTATTTGGGAAGGCTAGGAAAATATGCAAATGCTTGGAATAGGTCACATAGATTGAGAAAGCCAAGATACCTATTATATGGAACCACCAAGCAAACCTCTCAATGAATACCAAGGTTCCATCACTCATACCTTGAAAAATAGGCTGCAGAAAGCTGCTGAAAAACAAGCCATTCAATAAGGGATAATGGGCAACACCTCTTGCAGCCAAAATCTGATCTGTGGCATTCATAGTCAAGATGGCAAACATCAGGATGATTTCAATCACCAATATTAGGTTTGCATCCAAGGCCGGCCAACCATTCAATTCCGGTTTGGTGAGGCGCTCTACCTTCATGACATTTCTCCGGATCAAAAAAGCCACACAAGAAACCAATACAGCGATGGCCAAAAACTCAAAGATATTCATCGCTACACCATATGCTGAGCCCAAAAACGGAGCAAAAATCCGGTGCGTACCAAATATCCCGTCGATGACAAATTCAAGCACTTCAAGGTTGATGATGACAAAAGCCACATAAATCATGAGGTGCAAGATCGCAGGTATGAATCTTTTGAACATTTTTTGCTGGCCAAAAGCCACGAGCAACATCGTTTTCCATCTTTGTTCAGGATGGTCATTTCTGGTTTCTCTTTTTCCTAAGAAAATGTTTCTTCTGAGGTAGCTTATTCTTTTAAAAAGAATATAACCTGCTACAGCAAAAACAAGGAGAAAAATAACTTGTGGTAAAATGCTCATATTGTTTGTATTAGCGTATTTGGGGTGTGTTTAGTCTAAATATTTTAACCAAATGGTTTGTATCAATGTTTCAAATACCTACATTTGCATCACTTTAACGGAATCGGTGATATAGCTCAGTTGGTAGAGCATCGGACTGAAAATCCGTGAGTCGGTGGTTCGAGTCCACTTATCACCACAAGCCCTGTTTTTCAGGGCTTTTTTTATGCGCAATTGGTTGTTTTTAAGGTTTTGATTGGTTTTCATTTGCTCAATCTTTGCACTGCAAAATAATAAATAGTAGGCATGCATACTATTTTTAACCTAATTTAAATTCAATCTAAAGTTCAGATTTTTTTCCAACTTGCTGTAACATTCCAAATTTCTGATCATCATCTACCCGAATGAAGACTTTTTTTGAAGCACACATCTGGTCACTTAAAAACAAACTGTACCGCATGGCATTTCTTTGGGTCAAAGACAAAGATATTGCTCAGGACGTATTGCAGGCGGTTTTTGAAAAGGCTTGGCTCAGGAAAGAGGCACTTCAAAAAATGGAAAACCCTACCGGATGGATGGTAAGGTGTCTGAAAAATGAAAGCTTGATGCATTTCAGGGTATCCAAGAGATTTGAAAGTATCGGGGATTTGGATTTGCACTCTGAAAATGAAGAAGTTGAGGACAAGACAGCCGAAGTCAAATTGGTATTTGCTTTTCTGGAGTCACTTCCCGAAAAACAAAGGGAAATATTTCAATTGCGGGAAGTGGAAGGATTGACGTATGAAGAAATCTCGGAATACCTTGAGATTACCATGGATCAGGTCAAAGTCAACCTTCACAGAGCAAGAAAGACATTGAGGGAATATTTGATGAATCAAAAACATGGAAGATAGATTAGAGAGATTATTGTCAAAATATTGGGAGGGGGAAACTTCCCTTGATCAGGAAAAGGAAATCAAAATACTACTCGAGCAAGTGGAAGGTTTTGAAACGGAAAAGAAATTTTTCCTCGGGATAAAAGTAATCTCCCAAGTCGCACCGGAAGTATTCGAGGTAAAGGCAAAGTCCAAGAGGTCTTCAAATATGTTGTTCAAAATTGCAGCGGCTTTGGTTATTTTTCTGACAGTTGGCGGCGCTATATATAGGTATCAAGAGCAAAAGGCCGAAAAAGAGGCTTTTCTCCAAGTAATGCAGGCATTCAATATGATACAAACCAATATGCAAAAAGGAACTGAAAGCCTGAATGCCATGGAAGAATTCAAGCATTTAAATGCCACTGAAGAGATGTTTAATATTAATGAAACAAAAAAATGAAAAAGAAAATAACAGCAATTCTAATACTCAGTCTGATGGTGACGGGGTTACAGGCACAGGACGATGCCATTTCCAAATTCTTTTCCAAATACATGGAAGATGAAAATTTTTCAAGGGTTTACATTAGTCCCAAAATGATGCAGATGGCAGGCGGGTTTCTTAAGTCAGCAAGCGAGGATTCAGACCAAGAAGCGGCGGATTTGGGTATTTTGATTTCTAAAGTAAGGGGAATCCGGATACTTTCTACCGAAACAGGAAATGGCAAAGCGCTCTACCAAGAAGCCATGAACACGCTCAACAAAAACAAATACGAGGACCTGATGGATGTGGCGGACAAAGGCACCAATGTAAAGTTCATGGTAAGGGAGGAAAACGGCCGGATCCAAGAGTTTTTGATGCTATCCGGTTCAGGAGAAAGTTTCACCCTGCTGAGTATGCTGGGCAATTTTACCTACCAAGACCTCAATATCCTCGCCGAAAAAACCAATATGCCTGGAATGAAAGAATACCAAAAGGGAAATAAAAACAAATAATCTAAACCATAAACCAATGAAAAAACTACTGTTGATTATCTCTCTGACCATGTTTGCACACATGGCCAATGCCCAAAGCAAAAGTGTGGATGCGCTTTATCAAAAGTATAAAGCCAATGATGATTTTTTCCATATGGATATTGGTGGCAACTTCATGAACTTTGCCGAAGGATTCCATGTAAAATTGGATGAGGCCAAAGTAGAAGGAATCATCAAATCACTGGAAAGGGTCAAGCTTTTCAAGCTTCCCGAAAATAACGCTGTCAGTCAGGCGGAATTCAAAATCCTCCACAAGGCGTTGGAAAGGGAAAAGTATGAGCTGATGATGGAAGCGAATGACAAAGGCAACGGCGTGTTGATTTTCACCAAAGGAGATAGGATGATTAGCGATGTCGTTGTACTTCTCAATGACAAAGAGGGAGACCTGATGGTATTGGAATTGCTTGGAAATTTTGATTCCAAGGCTTTGGCGGAAGCCGGAAAAAGCATTAAATAAGCAATAAACTTACCCAACTTTGATTGGATTTTGGAAGAGCATGGAGTTGACTCCATGCTCTTTTTTTAATTTTTGGATAATTGTAGCTTATAAACTTTAATATTTTTACATGTATATACAAAAAAATATTATTTGGTTTTTTTGTAAAACGCAACATATCGATCTCAAATGACATCGATTCCGAAAAAATAATATATAATTATTGAATCATTAAAAAATATTTTATTTCATTGCAGAAATCGTAATAAAAATATTATTTATTGAAATATTTGCAATGAATAAGCAAAGTATCTATGTTTGTATCGAAGTCAAATACAAAACGGCTTCAACTCGCCCCGAGTAACCGACCTCAAATTGTTTAAAAATGGAGAAATCCAACCCGAGGTAAACATCATAAAAAATTTCTTAAACCAACTAAATTTTATTACTATGAAAGCATTCATTGCAACAATGATTCTTGCAACAGGCGTTTCAGTAAGCGCTATGGCAAACAGTACAGGTTCTGAGAAACCTGAAAAAGCAACGGTATCCCTTAGAAAAGTGGATGAGAACAAAATCCAACTTGTGTCTGCGGTCAAAGATGCCGGTCCGCTGACAGTCAAAATCTTCGACGAGAACAAATTCTTGGTTCAAAAAGACAGAATTGTTTCTGAAAAAGCTTTTTCGAAGAACTATGACTTTTCAAAATTGAAGGCAGGTATATACTCTGTGGAGGTATATGAAAACAACGTGGTGCTCGACCAATTGGTGATGGATCTCACTGAGGACGAAAAAGCGCCTGTGGTTTATTCAAAACTTGAAAAAGTGGAAAACAACAAGTACAAGTTGCTTGTGAACGCATTGCTTCCATCTGATTTATCAGTGATGGTTTTTGAAAACGACAGATTGGTCCATGAAGAGAAAATCGATGGTTCAATTGGCTTCCAAAAACTTTACAAGTTCGAGCGTGTGAATCCTACCGCAAAGGTTGAATTCTACGTAAGAAGTAGCGATGGCTTTGCTCAATTAATGGCAGCGAAGTGATCTTGAAGACTAAACCAATCAAAAAGAAAGGCCTTGGAGAGATCCAAGGCCTTATTTTTTTTCCTTTTTCAATTGATTAAAGAAAGTATTTTAACTGAATAACTTCTTTTTCGGAAAGGAACCTGTATTTTCCTCTTGGAAGGTCTTTTTTATCCAATCCGGCAAAGATTACCCTGTCCAAAGCCTCCACTTCGTAGTCAAAGTGAGCAAATATTCTTCTCACTATCCTGTTTCTTCCCAAGTGGATTTCCAGTCCGAGGATAGTCCTGTCTTTGGATAGGACCTGCATGTCATCAACTTTTGCCGGACCGTCCTCCAAAGTAATTCCTTCAAGGATTTCCTTTTCGTCATTGGCTGTTAGCGGCCTGTTTAAAGTCACCTGATAGATTTTCTTGACATTGTTTGAAGGATGGGAAAGCTTTGCCGCGAGTTCACCGTCATTGGTAAACAACAACAAGCCTGTGGTATTTCTATCCAATCTACCTACTGGGAAAACTCTTTCTTCACAGGCATTGGAGATAAGGTGCATGACCGTTTTCCTATCCATAGGATCTTCAGTAGTTGTGATAAAATCTTTTGGTTTGTTCAAAAGCAGGTAGACGGGCTTCTCCGGAATGATGTTTTTGCCTTTGTAGATTACCTTGTCTGTCCTGATCACCTTGTGACCCAATTCTTTGATCACTTCTCCGTTTACCTGTATTTCTCCATGTTGGATCAATACATCTGCCTCTCTTCTTGAACAGATTCCTGAATTGGCTATAAACTTATTCAGTCTTAAAGAATCAGTAGGTTCTTTTGGCGCATGATTTTTTTCCAGTTTTTCAAAATTATAGTTGGGCCTCTGTCCTGAGATATCATCAGTAAAAGGTTTTCTCAACTTTTTTTGGAATCCTGTTTCTTTGGGAAGATCGGCTTTTAGAATTTTTTCATATATAGGTTTTTCATCCTTGCCTCTGCCTCGGTACACATTCTTATATTCTTCCTCAGCAGCAGGTTTTTTGCCAAAACTTCCTTCTCCGGTTCTTTTTCCGAAGGCTGGCTTGTCATCCTTTGAAAAACGATCCGATTTTTTATAATCAGATTTTGCTGATTGATCTTCAGCTGGGCTTTCTTTTTTTCTTTCGGGAAATTGACCTTCGTAGGATGATTTTCTCGGGCCTTTCTTTTCAGACAGGTCTCTGATTCCCTCAAATTCCTCCTCGTCCTTATCCGAATAAGTCTTGCGCTCTTGGACTCTTGGAAAATCATTTCTGCTTTCTGCCCTTCTTATTGACCTTTCTTCATCCACTCTAGGTTTTCTTGGGCCTTTTTTCTCTGAAGTTTCGTTGAAATCTTCAAACTCATCAAATTCACTAGATTTTTTGTTGTCCAAAGAGGAATCGTTTCTGCTTCCAAAACGCCTTTCAGGCCTTTCATCTGAGGATTTCGAAAAAGGCTTCTTGTCGGAATAGTCCTTTTTCCCTTCAAACCTTCCTTTGTCTCCATAAGGACGGGCTGAGCCTTCTCCTTTAGAATAATTAGGTTTTTTGTCAAATTTTCTTTCTCCGTCCTGTTTTGGACCTCTGAATTCTTTTTTGTCGGAATAATCCTTTTTTCCTTCAAACCTTCCTTTGTCTCCATAAGGACGGGCTGAGCCTTCTCCTTTTGAATAATCAGGTTTTTTGTCAAATTTTCTTTCTCCGTCCTGTTTTGGACCTCTGAATTCTTTTTTGTCGGAATAATCCTTTTTTCCTTCAAACCTTCCTTTGTCTCCATAAGGTCGGGCTGTGCCTTCTCCTTTAGAATAATCAGGTTTTTTGTCAAATTTTCTTTCTCCGTAAGGTTTTGATCCTTTGAATTCTTTTTTGTCGGAGTAGTCCTTTTTTCCTTCGAATTTACCTTTGTCTGCGTAAGGGCGGGCTGAGCCTTCTCCTTTAGAATAATCAGGTTTTTTGTCAAATTTTCTTTCTCCGGTAGGTTTGGAACCTCCGAAATCCTTCTTGTCAGAATAGCTCTTTTTTCCTTCGAATTTACCCCCACCTTTATAAGGCCGGGAGCTGCCTTCATTTCTTGAACCTGAACTTCTGTTATTGTCTTTTTTCATTGTGTTGCAGCATCTCTGCTGTATTAAGATTTGACCTTTTGTATTGCGTACTAAGTCGCTGAATTTAAAAGGGATGCAAAGATAAGTAAAGTTCCATTTAAATCAGAGCCCTGTCCCGCTCTTTTGGAAGAAAGCGGCTACTGCGGCACGGACTGACCCAAATTTCAATAACAAATCCTGGGCTTCATCATCAGCAATGCCTGTTGTGTCCATGATCATCCGGATCCCTCTGTTGACAAGCTTCTTATTGGAAAGTTGCATGTCCACCATTTTGTTGCCTTTTACCCTTCCCAATCTTATCATTGTCGTGGTAGAGATCATATTCAGCACCAACTTTTGGGCTGTGCCTGCTTTCATCCGAGTGCTTCCTGTAACAAATTCCGGACCTGCTACCACCTGAATGGGAAATTGGACGGCTTTGGAAAGCGGCGAATCAGCGTTGCAGGTGATGCATCCTGTAAGCAATCCTGCCGATCTTGCTGCTTTCACACCGCCGATTACGTAGGGAGTTGTTCCCGAAGCTGCTATTCCGACTACGGTATCTTCTTGGTTAAATCCGAACTTTTGGATGTCAATCCAGGCCTGTTCAGGATCATCCTCTGCATTTTCAACTGCTTTTCTGATGG
>Ga0209591_10001236_pt1 | contig 32222 bp, 35 predicted proteins | sample MAT01_FD_187207 | JGI IMG/M metagenome (GOLD analysis project Ga0209591, IMG submission 187207) | Freshwater microbial communities from Lake Fryxell liftoff mats and glacier meltwater in Antarctica - MAT-01 (SPAdes) (version 2) | ecosystem: Environmental > Aquatic > Freshwater > Ice > Liftoff... | reverse complement strand
GACTCGCCGGTTATCAACGCTACGCCGGATACGGCATCCTCGCCTACAACCTCCATGTGATCGGCCGCGAAATCCAAACCCGCGCCCGGCGCCGAGCCGCGACCGAACCCGCGGCCGCCTAAAAAACGAAAGGACAGGATCAGGAAAGCGAAACCCAAGGGAGCGGTGTGTTTGAGCGTCGAGGATTTTCAGGAAATCCGGCTCAGCGCGCCGCGAAAACCCGCAGACTTGACAAAAGCGCCCGCGGGAAAATGCCAAAATCACCCGCGACTTTCAAAACAGGCAGTTTCCGGGCAGACACTAATTATCACTAATGGATTTTCAGAGATTAGTGGCCTATTAGTGTGGATTAGTGGTTTATAAAAACACCGATGCTGATTTCTGAAATATTTTATTCAATCCAGGGCGAGGGCGAGCTGACAGGCGTGCCGTCGGTGTTTGTGCGGACGAGCGGCTGCAATCTTCGCTGCAACTGGTGCGATACGCCTTACGCTTCGTGGAATCCCGAGGGCCAGCAGATGACGGTGGAGGAAATCATGGCGGTAGTCGCATCGTATCCGGCAAAGCATGTGGTGTTGACGGGGGGCGAACCGATGATTGCGCCGGGGATTCATGAGCTGGCTTTCCAGCTGCAGGAACGGGGTTATCACATCACGATTGAAACGGCGGCGACGGTGCGACCGGCGGGGATCGCGTGCGATCTGGCTTCACTCAGTCCGAAGCTGGCGCATTCCGCGCCCGATGCGCGCCTCGATGATACGTGGCGGAAAAAACATGAGGAGCTACGCTGGCAACCCGACGTGGTGGAGCGCTGGATTGCGGCGGGGAATTATCAGTTAAAATTTGTGGTGGGTTCCGAAAGCGACGTCGCAGAAATCGAAGCGATGGTCCAGAAGACAGGTTGCGCGGTACCGCCGAGCAAAGTACTGCTGATGCCGGAGGGCACGACGTTGGAGGCGATTCGTGCGCGGGCGGGTTGGTTGAGCGAATTGTGCAAGGCCCGTGGTTACCGCTACGCGTATCGGCTGCATATCGAGCTGTATGGGAACAAGCGCGGGACATGAAGACCCCGAGAAAACTCTCTGAAGAACTCGCCAATCTGCGGGCCCACGCCGGGGAACGGGCGGTGACGCTCCGCGAGGTCCTCTATATTTTAGGCGGCCGGGCCTATCTCTTGTTGGTCTTGCTGCTTGCCCTGCCCTTCCTCACGCCGATTCCGTTGCCGGGTTTATCCACGCCTTTCGGTCTGGCGATTGCGCTGATTGCGCTGAGGCTATCGCTCGGACAACGCCCCCTGCTTTCGAAAAAGCTTCAGCGCAGGACGCTGCCGGCCGGTTTTATCACGAAGCTTTTTTCCTTGGCGGAAAAAGTGCTCCGGTTTCTAGAAAAATTTCTACGGCCACGTCTCACGGTGCTGACGGATACGCCTTTGCTGCGGCAACTCCATGCGGTGTTGATGTTGCTAGCTGCGTTGACCCTTCTCCTGCCGCTGCCGATTCCCTTCACCAACAGTTTTCCGGCGTGGGCGATTCTGCTGATCGCGGCCGGGTTGCTGGAACGCGACGGGGTTTTCATTCTCGCCGGCTACGTGGTGTTTGTGGCGGAAGTGTTTTACTTCGTCTTCCTCGGCGAAGCGACGGCGCGGCTGATGCAGGAATTATGGCAATGGTGGCGAGGGTGACGCGTCACGTGGTGCGGCGAGCGCACCAGCTACGACGGAATGGACGTTCAACCTGCGGGGTGAGGGCACCCGGTTCACAAGGGAAATGCGCCTACCGCTTCAGCTTCGCTTGGAGTTTTTTTATTTCGGGGCTGACGGCACCGCAGCCTTCGCTGCCGCAGCCAGGTTGCTTTTTTTTGCGGAGGAAATTCCACGCGAGATACGCCACGGCGAGGGCGACGAGGGCGAGAGCAGCGATGGTTTGGAGGGAGGCGGACATGAGGCAGTCGAGAGTTGAGAGCTGAGAGTCCAGAGGGTGAAGACAGAGACTGCGCGAACGAGAAAGATTACGAGAATGAGAACGATGGGGTGATCAATAGCCTAGGGCGCGGCCGGTTTGGTAGATGATGAAGCAGACGAGCCAAGCGGTGCCGGTCATGTAGGCAACTTGGAAGAGCGGCCAACGCCAAGAGTTGGTTTCGCGCTTCACGACCGCGATGGTGCTCATGCATTGCATGGCGAAAACATAATACACCATGAGCGTGAAGCAAACGAGCGGAGTGAAAAGCACGGCCCCGCCGGGCCACTTGGCGGCACGCAGGGCGTCGCGGATGGGGGTGGTGTCTTCGTCGGCAGACTCCACGCCGAAGATAACACCCATCGAGCTGACGAATACTTCGCGGGCGGCGAACGAGGTGATGAGGCCAATGCCGATGCGCCAGTCGAAGCCGAGCGGTTTGATGACCGGCTCAATGATATGGCCGGCTTGGCCCGCAAAACTGTGGGCAATCTGCGCGTCGGGGATGGCGGCAGGATCGGGATGCTTCGGGTAGGTGGTGAGAAACCAGAGGACGATGGAAATGCCGAGAATGATGGTGCCGGCGTTTTTCAGGAAAAGCCAACCGCGCTCGATCATCTGCCGGAGGATTTCCTTGAGATGAGGCGGTTGATACGGCGGCAGCTCCATGATCATGAGTGGCGGAGCGCTCTTGAAGAGCGTGCGTTTGAACAACCACGCAAAAGCAAACACGCCCACGGTGCCGATCAGGTACATCAGAAGCATGATTCCGACTTTGGTGGTGGTCGGCATCGTGTCGCCGGGCACGAGCGTGGCGATCATGAGTAGATAAACGGGCAGCCGGGCGGAACAGCTCATCAGCGGCGCAACGAGAATGGTGACGAGGCGGTCCTTCGCATTCTCAATGGTGCGGGTCGCCATGATGCCGGGGATGGCACACGCGTAGGAGCCGAGCAGCGGAATGAAAGATTTCCCGTGGAGGCCAACTTTACTCATCGGGCGATCCATGATGAACGCGGCGCGCGCCATGTAGCCGGTACTTTCGAGCAGACCGACGAAGAAAAACAGAATCAGGATCTGCGGGAGGAAAATCACGATGCCCCCTACTCCGCCGATGACCCCATCGGTGAGCAGATCGCGTAGATCGCCTGCGGCCATCGCGCTTTTCACCCAGTTGCCCAAGGTGGCCATGTGGGCGTCGATCCAGTTCATCGGGTATTCTGCTAGAGTGAAAATGGAGAAGAATAGTGCGGCCATGATGAGGCCGAAGAAGAGCCAGCCCCAGACGGAGTGGACCAACACGGCGTCGACGCGATCGGAAAACGAAAGCCCTTGTTCGCGGGTACGGTGCAGGACCTTGGCGCAAATTTCATTGATCGCCTCGTAACGGCTGCGGATGAGCGTGGCCGACCAATCGGTGCCGTTGCCTTCCCAGCGTTTGCGCCATGTGGCGAGAACCTCGACGGTGCGATCGCTGATAGGTTTCGAACCGGCCACGCGGACGCTGTCCAAATCGGTGAGGAGGAGCAGGGCTTCGGCGCGGGCGATGAGCGGCGGACGTTCGTCGATATCGCAGAGTGACGCGGAGAGTTCGGCGACGGCGGGCGCAATCGGAGCCGGGACATCCCAGCGATGCTTGGCGAGCGGGAGATTGGCGCGGCTCATCGCGAGTTTGAGTTCGACGAGGCCTTTGCCGCGGACTGCCTCGCAGGGAATCACGACCACGCCGAGTTGTTCTTCCAGTTTTTTGTGGTCGATGCGCAGGCCGACATTGGTGGCCATGTCCATCATGTTGAGCACGACGATGACGGGGCGGCCGAGATCGAGGATTTGATGCACGAGGTAGAGATTGCGTTCGAGATTCGAGGAATCGATGACGCAAATGATGCGGTCCGGTTGGGGCGTATCTTCGCGGCGGCCGAGCAGGACGTCGCGTAATACCGCCTCGTCGGGTGAACGCGAAGCGAGCGAATAGGCGCCGGGAAGGTCGATGATTTTCATCGGGCGTCCGTGCTGCGAATACGTTTCGCCAATTTTCTTTTCGACGGTGACGCCCGGGTAATTGCCGACTTTCTGGCGCAGACCGGTGAGCGCGTTGAAGAGCGTGGTTTTGCCGCAGTTGGGGTTTCCCACCATCGCGTAGACTGGCGCGCGTTCGGGCTCGGCAAAGCGCTTCTTGGCGGGGAGCGTGATATGGGGAGGCAGGTTCACAGCAGAAAGTTATAGGACAAGAATGGCCTGATCAGGATGACACGAAGCAGAACTTTCAGCGGGCGCTGGACGGCAGGGCTTCAACCAAGATGGACATTGCGGCCCCGTGGTTGAGGGCGATCCGCGTACCATTAACCTGACAAAGACTGGTGGTGCTGCCGGAAATTTTTGTGACCAGAGCGGCTTCGCCGAAACCCATTTCCCGGAGACGCTGGGCAAAACTATCGTCGCCGTTGATCACGCAAATCCGGCCGGTGGTGCCGACGGAGAGCTGACAGAGCGGGAAAAGAGTTGGGCGAGAGAGCGGCATTGTAGTTGAGACTTAGTATCAGGAGCCAAGCAGAAAAAAGCCCCGGGTCAAACACGAGGTGTTTGATCCGGGGCGAAAGTTTAACGCTTTCGGCGTTTTACGGCGAGTTGGACACCGGCGTAGCGGACGAGGCCTTGGAGATTCTCGAGTTGTTGCGGATCGAGCTGCTTGGCTTCACGGATTTCCTGTTCGGCGCGTTTCATTGCGAGCTCGACGGCGTTTTCGTCGATCTTGGACTCGTTGATGGCGTGCTCGGCGAGGACGCGGATTTTTTCCCCGTCGATTTGCGCGAAGCCGCCACTGATTGCGAGATAGAGCGTTTCCGAACCTTTGGAAACACGCAGTTCGCCATCAGCAACTTGAGTCAGTAATGGAATGTGGCCGGGAAGGACGCCGATCTCACCCTCGACGGTCGGGATGACGACGGAGTCGATGGTGTCGGAATACACCTTCGCTTCTGGGGTGACGATTTCGAGAGTTAAAGACATGGGTGGGGAAAGACTGAAGGAGGGAAGGACTGAAAGGCTGAAGTGCTAGAGATGATTTCGTAGAATCAAAAATTATTCAGCCCTTCAGCTTTTTAGTTTTTCAGTTATTTTTTCGCGGCGGCAGCGATCACCTCGTCGATGCCACCCTTCATGTAGAAGTCGGTCTCGCCGATGTGATCGAGTTCGCCATCGAGGAGCATCTTGAAGCCGCGGACAGTTTCCTTGACGGGGACGTATTTGCCGGGCGTGCCAGTGAATACTTCGGCGACCGCGAAGGGTTGCGAGAGGAGACGCTGGATTTTGCGGGCGCGGTAAACCATGAGCTTGTCCTCGGGGGAAAGCTCATCGAGGCCGAGAATGGCGATGATGTCTTGAAGATCTTTGTAGCGCTGGAGGACGCGCTGCACTTCGCGGGCGACCTTGTAATGTTCCTCGCCGACGATGTCGGGTTGGAGCGCCTTCGAGACGGAAGCGAGCGGATCGACGGCGGGATAAATACCAAGTTCGGCGATGGAACGTTCCAACACGATGGTGGAATCCAAGTGCGCGAAGGTGTTGGCCGGAGCCGGATCGGTAAGATCGTCGGCGGGGACGTACACGGCTTGCACGGAAGTGATCGAACCTTTCTTCGTCGAGGTGATGCGCTCTTGGAGGAGGCCCATTTCGTTGGAGAGTGTGGGTTGATAACCGACGGCGGAAGGTGAACGGCCGAGGAGAGCGGACACTTCGGAACCGGCTTGGGAGAAACGGAAAATGTTATCGATAAAGAGCAACACGTCCTGATTTTTCTCGTCGCGGAAATATTCCGTCATCGCGAGCGCCGAGAGGGCGACGCGCATACGGGCACCTGGAGGCTCGTTCATCTGGCCGTACACGAGTGCGACCTTGGACTTGCTGAGATCCTTCTGGTTGATGACGCCGGCCTCGGACATTTCGTGATAGAGATCGTTGCCTTCACGGGAACGTTCACCGACGCCGGCGAACACGGAATAACCGCCGTGAGCTTTCGCGATGTTGTTGATGAGTTCGAGAATGACGACCGTCTTGCCGACGCCTGCACCGCCGAACGCACCGGCCTTACCGCCCTTGATGAAGGGACAGATGAGATCGATGACCTTGATGCCGGTCTCAAGAATCTCGGATTTGGTATCCTGCTCGGCGAGCGTGGGAGCGGGGCGGTGAATGGGATAGCGCTTGGTGTGCGGGACCGGGCCTTTGCCGTCCACGGGTGTGCCGGTGACGTCGAAGATGCGACCGAGCACGCCTTCACCGACGGGGACGGTGATGGGGGAACCGGTGTCAACGACGGGCATGCCGCGCACGAGACCTTCGGTGGACGACATGGCGATGGCGCGAACCATGCCTTCGCCGAGATGCTGTTGAATCTCGAGGGTGAGGAGTTCTTTTTTGCCGGCGACGGTGAAGTCGATGGTGATGGCCTGATAGATCGGCGGGATGGAGTTCTCGGGGAACTGGACGTCGACGACGGCGCCGATGACTTGGACAATTTTGCCTGTGTTGCTGCTCATAAGGAGACGGGGCGGTGTGGTTGATTAAAAATTATTGGGAAGAGAACGAGGCGGCGGCGATTTCGAGGATTTCCTGCGTGATGCCGGCCTGGCGGGCTTTGTTGTATTCGAGAGTGAGATCGTCGATCAGGCTCGTGGCGTTGTCCTTCGCGGTCTTCATCGCGACCATGCGCGAGCTGTGCTCGGAGGCTTTGGCGTCGAGGATGTGCTGGTAGATCTCGCGGTTGATGTAGAGCGGCAACAGGGAATCGAGGACGGACTGCGCGTCGGGTTCGAAAAGAATTTCGCGGTCGTCGGCTGCTTTGGGCGCGTGCGCATGGCCGGCGTCGTTGTGCAAATCTTCCACGACGGCCTTCAAACTTTGCAGCGGGAGCAGCGGGAGATTCGTGGGCGTCTGGACCAAGGTATTGCGGAAATACGGATAGATGAGTTCGACGGTATCGACGACGCCATCGAGGTATTGCTTCACCATGAATTCAGCGACCACCTTCACCTCGGCGAATGAGACGCGGTCGCTCACGGTGAAGTCGGCGAGGAGATCGCGGCGGGTGCGAGCGAGGAATTGGGAACCTTTGCGACCGATCACAGCGTATTTTGCCGGGCCTTTGATTTCAGTGACGAGTTTGAAAAGATTGGCGTTGAGCGGACCGCACAGGCCTTTGTCGGAGGTGACGAGGATGATGCCGCGGACTTTGACTTCGCGCTGGGTGAGGAACGGATGACTGCTCTCTTCGACGCGGCCAGCGAGAGCGGCGAGCATCTCGGCCATGAGCGAGGCGTAGGCGCGACCGGCGAGGGCCATTTGCTGCGCCTTCTTCATTTTCGACGCAGCGACGAGCTCCATCGCCTTGGTGATCTGGCGGGTGTTTTTGACCGACTTGATGCGTCGGCGGATGTCTCTGAGCGATGCCACGGGAGGTGAGGTGTGTTGGTTCGGCTCGTCCGGAGGACTCGCCCTACCTGGGGAAAATTACTTGGCGGAGAAGGTGGCTTTCCACTCGTCGGCGGCGGCTTTGAGGCCGGCTTCGATTTCGTCGGTGAGTTTGGCTTCGTTGCGGATCTTGGTGAGGAGATCGTTCTTTCGGGTGGTGACGAAATCCTTGAAGGAGTTGGCGGCGGCGACGATGTGCTTCACCTCGATGGAATCGAAGTAGGTCTTCTGGAGAATCCAGAGAACGGCGGCCTGGACTTCGATGGCGACTGGGTTGAGTTGCGGCTGCTTGAAGAGTTCAACGATGCGGGCGCCGCGATCAAGGGTGGCCTTGGTCTTGGCATCGAGATCGGAACCGAATTGGGCGAAGGCGGCGAGTTCGCGGAACTGGGCGAGCTCGCCCTTGAGTTTGCCGCCGACCTGCTTGGTGACCTTGATCTGCGCGGACGAACCGACGCGCGACACGGAGAGACCGACGGACACGGCGGGACGAATACCTTGATTGAAAAGATCGGTCTCGAGGAAAATCTGACCGTCGGTGATCGAGATGACGTTGGTCGGGATGTACGCCGAAACGTCGCCGGCCTGCGTCTCAATGACGGGGAGCGCGGTGAGCGAGCCTTTGCCGTCGAGGCGGGCGGAGCGCTCGAGCAGACGGGAGTGGAGGTAGAACACGTCGCCGGGATACGCTTCGCGGCCGGAGGGACGTTTCAAGATGAGGGAAATCTGGCGGTAGGCGACGGCGTGCTTGGAGAGATCGTCGTACACGATGAGCGCATCCATGCCGTTTTCCATGAACCATTCACCGAGCGCAGCACCGGAGAACGGGGCGAGGTATTGGTTGGCGGGATTATCGCCGGCGGTCGCGGCGACGAGGATCGTGTACTGCAACGCATCGGCGGCTTCGAGGGCGGAGATGGTGCGGACGACGTTGGATTGTTTCTGACCGACGGCGACGTAGATGGAATAGACGGGACGGAAATTTTTATCACCCGAGGCGAGACCGACTTTGTTGATGCGGGCCTGGTTGATGATCGTGTCGATGCAGATCGTGGTCTTGCCGGTGCCACGGTCGCCGATGATGAGTTCCCGCTGGCCGCGGCCGATCGGGATCATGGAATCGATCGCCATGATGCCGGTGAAGAGGGGTTGGGAAACGGATTTGCGGACGATGATGCCGGGGGCGATTTTTTCGACGGGATAAGATTCCTTCGAGTCGATCGGGCCTTTGCCATCGACGGGGCGACCGAGCGCGTCGACCACGCGGCCAAGGAGGGCTTTGCCGACGGGAATGGAGAGAAGTTTGCCGGTGGTGGAAACCTCGTCGCCTTGCTTGAGCTGGGAAACGTCGCCGAGGATGACGCAGCCGACTTCGTCTTCCTCGAGATTGAGCGCGATGCCGATGACGCCACCGGGGAACGAGACCATCTCGTTGTACATGACGTCGGAGAGGCCTTCGATCTTGGCCACGCCGTCGGCGACGGTGCGGATGATGCCGGTGTTCTTGCGAACCGCCTTGGTCGAGAGTTTAGCGATCTGTTGTTCGATTTGTTCGATGACGTTGCTCATGGGAAGGAAGGGCTGAAGGACGGAAGAACTGAAAGGTTGAAGCGGGAGGTGGGTTTGCGAGATGTTTTACTGTGGCGAGGGGCGCTTGATTCGTTGGCTGGATGAAGAACGGTTTGGTTCAGTCAGGCAGTTTTTCGTTTCTTCAGATTTTTATACGGCAAGGGAGGCGAGTTGGCCAGCGACGGAGGATTCGTAGATGTCGGAGCCGACGCGGACGCGAAGTCCGGCGAGAAGGGCGGGATTGGATTTGGTGGAGGCGGTGACGGGGCGCTGGTAGCGATTGGTCATGGCGGCTTCGATCTGGCGAAGCGTGGCGTCGGAGACGGGACCGGCGTGTTCGACTACGGCGCGCGACTTGGCGAGCTCGATGGCGATGCGGTGATGATAGGCTTTGAGGAGCGCGACCGGGCGGTGCGGCGAGGTTTTCTCCACCCAACCAAGCACGCCGGCGACTTGCTCGGGTGACACCACGCCGTGCACGAGGCTCAGCTTGAAGAGCTGTTTCGCGAGGAGTTTGGTTTGTTTGTCGACGGCCATGGGGAGAAAGGTCTGAAGGAGAGAAAGACTGAAGGGCTGAATTACGAACGCGGTGATTGAAGGTTCAGCTTTTGAGCCATTTTTTCAGTTTTTAAAGAGCTGAAAGCTCTTTGGTGGCGGCTTCGTTATAGGCAGCGCGGTCGGCGTCGGTGAGTTTCTTGGCGAGGACGCGCTCGGTGGTGGTGACGACGAGCCGGGCGATTTCGCTGCGGGCCTGATCGAGCATTTTCTTGTGCTCGAGTTCGATGGACTGTTGGGCCTTGGTGAGAAGATCGGCGGCGCGTTGGATGGCCTCGGCCTGTTGTTTGTCGCCAAATTCCTTGGCGGCCTTGCGGGCTTCTTCGATGGCTTTCTGGGCGTCGAGTTGGGCGGTCTTGATGATGGCGGCGCTTTCTTGCGCGGCGGCGGCGAGGCGGATCTGGGTTTCTTCGGCGTACTTCAGACCGTCGGAGATCTTCTTGTTGCGCTCCTCCATCGTGGCGATGGTGGGCTTGATGCCGAATTTGTAGAGAGTTACAAAGAGGATCAGGAAGCTGATCACCTGCATCGCGAGAAACTTCGGCTCGACGCCAAAGTGCACGAAGGTCTCCTTCAAGCTTTCGATGGGGCCAGGTACGGTGGCGTGGGCGGTGGTTTCGACCGTGGCGAGCAAGAGGTTCAGCATGGGAGGAAAAGGAATGGCGGCGAGGAGCGGTGAGCTACGCGCCGCCGGTAATTAATGACGGATTACTTAGCGAGGAACAGCGCGAGAATACCGAGACCTTCGGCGAGGGCCATACCGATGATGGCTTGAACGAGGATCTTGCCGGAAGCGCCAGGATTGCGACCGACGGCTTCAGCGGCTTTTTGGCCGATGAGACCGACGCCGATGGCGGCACCGAGGAGACCGAAGGCGCTGGCGATGTTGCCAGTAATTTCAGCGAGGAGGAGGTGGGACATGATGGTGGTTGTTTTGTTGGTTGCAGTTGTCGCCGTGCGCACGCGAAGCACGCTCCCGGCGAGAAAGTTTAGTGGTGGGATTCGGCGGTGTGGCCTTCGGCGTGATCATCGCCATGATTACAGATCAGGCCGATATAAACCGAGGTGAGCAAGGTGAAGACGATGGCTTGGATCAGACCGACGAGCAGCTCCATGAAATAGAAGACGAAGAAGAAGCCGGTACCGTGCAGCAGATTTTCTCCGCCAAACACATTACCGAAGAGACGGACGGAGAGGGTGAATGGGCGGATAATGATGGAGAAAACTTCGATGCAGCCGACGATCAGAAAGACAAGAGTGAGCAAAGGATAGAGCCAGCCGGGGGTCTCGGCTTTGTCGGCCTTGTTGCCGAAAAGATCCCAAAGGATGAGTTTCGGACCGGCGAATTTTAAAATCATGATCAGGAAGGCACCGAAAGAAACGAGCGCGAGGGCAATGGTGCCGTTGAAGTCAGCCGTGAAAGGGCGAATCCATGGGCTGGTGAGATGGAAGTGCCCATCCACCTCATGCCCCCAACCGATGGTGCCTACGCCGGGGAGAAGCCCCATCCAATTCTGCATGAGAATAAACACGAAAAATGAAACCAATAATGGAAAAGCAGCGGGGAAGGCTTTTTTGCCGACGATGGGTTCGAAGAGATCACGCAGGGCTTCGAGAACGGATTCGAAAACCGACTGAGCTTTGGTCGGGAGTAATTTCGGGCTGCGAACCGCAAAGATGATCAAAGCAATCAGCAGCGAGGAGACGAACCAACCGGTTGCCATACTATTAGTAATCGCCCAGCCATTACCCAAATCCACGAGCTTGGCTGCAGCCGGGGCCACGCCTTCACCTTCACTGGCATGAGCCAGCGTCGCCAGACTGAGTGCGGAGAGAAGGCTGAAAGATTTATTGAAGGACAACATGGTGACGGCGAGTCGCCGATTGATAAAGGGCCAACTAGGTAGGTTTTTGCGAAGCGATCCGTCAACCTCTGAAATGAAAAAACCTCCTGTTTGGAGTGTCATTAGCCGCTAAAGCGAAAATCTTGAGTCCGGCTTATTACGTAGTTTCAGGTCAAGTCTTGCCTAAAGTGGCTGGAGGGGACACTTGTACAACATGGATTTCTCCACCCAACAGATCTTCGAGCGCACCCCTCAGCCGCGCTATCCCAATGGCGAACGGAAACTGGCGCGGGATCCGTTTATGCAGGGGACGTGGGTGCTGTTGGGGGTGGCAGGCCTGGGGCAACTAATTCTATTGGCGTGGCTGGATGTGATGTCCTGACGGCCACGAGTGAGTGATAGGTCGGGGCGCGGGCCTGAAAAACAGTTTCCTGCTCCAAGGGCCAATGAGCCGCGGGGTCGCGGTACCAGGTTTTTAGTCCTGCCATGATCCCTTCGACTTCGGTGAAATAATCGAGGTGGTCGGTGCGGAAATAGAAACGAGCGCCCTCCCCTGCCCGGCTGGCGATGGCTTCGAAGAATTCGGTTTTCAACAACCGGTTTTTGTTGTGCCGGGCTTTGGGCCAGGGATCGGGAAATAGAATCCAGATCTCCTCGAAAGTATTTCCGGGTGAAAGCGAGAGCAGGAATTCGCGGGCTTCGGCGCGGACGAAGTGGCAGTTGTCCAGCTGGGCGCGATCGCGTTTTTTTCCGCTACGCTCCAAACGGTCGAGGATCAGGTCGACGCCGATGCAATATTTCGCCGGGAAAAGCTCGGCGTAGCGTACGAGAAAATGCCCATGGCCGCAGCCGATTTCCCAAACAAGCGGGCGCGGGGTCGGCAAAAGCGCGGCTAGTTCCGTCCGCAGCGCGGCGCGGCGCTGGGCGATGGTGGCGAGGAATTCTGGTTTATAACCCACGCAGCTTTGTGCCGTTGGCAGCGCGGACCGTGCAAGCCCGAAGCGGCGGACAACAGGCAGATCGGTGAACGGAATGTAGCAAGTGGTGCGTTTGCGGCACCTTGGTTGAGTTGCGCGACAAGCTCGCAACCTACGAAAATCAAACCCACAGGCACGGAGGCCTGTGACTACACCAAATCACGCAGATGCCGTGGACTTCTCAGTGAGATTTCGTGGCAGGCGAATGAGGATCGTGGTGCCCTGCCCCACTTCGCTTTCCGCCCACACGCGGCCGCCGTGGAGTTGGACGATGTGTTTCACGATGCTGAGGCCGAGACCGGTACCGCCGGTTTCGCGGGAGCGACCTTTGTCGACGCGATAAAAACGCTCGAAAATATGGGGCAAATCTTCGGCGGGAATGCCCGGGCCGTTGTCACGGACGGTGATTTCGATTTCGTTGGTGGTGGAGACGAGCGCTTGCAGCGAAATTTGCGAGCCTTTGGGCGTATACTTCAGCGCGTTGTCGATGAGGTTGCTGATTACTTGGGAAAATTTTAATGGGTCGGCATTGATCGCGCCTACTGAGGGATTTGCGACGACGGAAATGGTGTGTTCGCAGGCGTTGGGGCGACGGCGATACTCACCACCCAGTGCTTCGAGGAGCGGCGCGAGTTCCATGGGTTCAAAATTCACGCCGGGGGTGGCTGATTCGAGACGGGAAAGCGTGAGGAGATCCTGAATGATGTCGTTGAGGCGATCACTGTGGCGCTGGATGGTTTTGAGAAAACGATCACGTTCCTCCGGAGCCATCGTTTCGTGGCCATCAATGACGGTTTCAACATAGCCTTTGATTATGCTTAGCGGCGTGCGGAGTTCGTGAGAGGCGTTGGCTACAAAGTCGCGGCGGAGACGTTCGAGTTTCCGGTGCTGCGTCATGTCGTGAATCACGAAGAGCGCCCAGGAGGATTTGCCATCAGGGGAAGGAATTGGTGCCCCTGAAACTTCGATGCATAACGTGGATTTTCCCTCGGTAATTTCGAATTCCTGACGCGGGAGCACTTGGCCGTTGCGGGTGTTCTTCACGAATTCGAGGAACGCGGCGTGCCGAATGATAAGCTCGAGCCGAAGATTAACGAGATTGCGCGAGGCCGGGAAAATTTCGCGAAGGGCACTGTTGGCGAGATGAATGTAGTTCGATTCATCGACAATCAAAACGGCCTCGCGAAGATTACCGAGCGTCGTTTCCAGTTGAGCAAGCTGATCGGTGCTTTGCAGTGAGAGACGATTATTCTCTACAATCAGAGAGTTGATTGCCGCGATGAGCGCGGACCACGCGGGTAACATGTCAGCGGTGCCTTCATTTTGCAGATGAATCTGACCGGCTTTGATGGCATCGTACAAGGACGCCAGTCGCCGATTTTGTTTCCAAAGAAGACGGAGGACGACCACGAGGGCCACCAATAAGACAAACAGACTAGCGAACATCATGCGGATAATTTCTTATCCGCAATTCGATAGCCGACTCCGCGGATAGTTTCAATCCAACCCGCTTCCTCTCCGAGTTTTTCTCGCAAGCGGCGGACATGAGTGTCGACGGTACGGGTTTCAATTTCGGTCGAGTAATTCCAAACGTTGAGCAAAAGGTGTTCGCGAGTTTGGACGCGGCCTTGGCGTTCCATAAGCAGATGCAAAAGTTTAAATTCCGTGGCGGTGAGATCAATTAATTGACCGCCGACTGTTACTCGGTGCGTATCGCTATCGAGCAAGATATCGCCGATGTGCAATTTCGCCGCCGTCGGTAAAAGTGGTGCAGAAACCCTGCGCAGAATGGATTCCACTCTAAGCATAAGCTCTTTCGGACTGAATGGTTTAGATAGATAATCATCTGCCCCCGATTCCAGGCCTTCGATTCGGTCCTGAGGTTCAGCCTTGGCGGTAAGAAAGATAATTGGAATACGCGCCAGTTTGCTGTCGTTACGGAAAATCCGGCAGATCTGAATGCCACTCAAGTGTGGCATCATTATGTCTAATATTATCAGATCAGGATGATAATTGCGGGCTTTCGCGATGCTGGCGGTAGCATCGTTTAAGGTTTCCACGTGGAATCCTTTGGCCTTGAGGTTATAGGCCACCAACTCGGTGACATCTGGCTCATCATCGACGACTAGGATTTTCTTTTTTTCCATCGAAGGTGCTTAGTACGGGGAGAACAGCATGGGGGCCAGTGGATTTAGTGAGCGTCACCGGAATGTTACACGAACTTTTCTTGATAGCGCAGCGCGAGGGCGGGATTGAGTGATATCTGATGTTTCAGGGTTCGCTCTGTTGGGATTTTTGGCGAGCGCGAATCAGGACCATGAGGATGCTGATGTCGGCGGGATTCACGCCACTGATCCGGCCGGCTTGACCGAGTGTGTACGGGCGAAATTGCTGGAGTTTCAAGGCGCTCTCTCGTCGCAGCCCAGGCACGGCCATGTAATCAAGGTCCGCAGGCAGCTTGATCACTTCCGCGTCTTTTTGCTTTTCGATCAGGCGCAATTCACGCGTGAGATAACCGCGATATTGCACTCGATAAAGAACCTCAGCTTGGACTTCTTTGGATTCCGCTAAAAAGTCGACAGGCAAGAGGACGGTATCTTTGTCTCGTCTGACCAAATCACCTAAAAGTCCGCCGGAAATGCGAATTGTTTCAAATCGATCCGACCATATAATAACTTTTGAAAGCTTTTCTGTTACACGCTCTAACCGACTATTCGACAGTAGCTTGTGACATTTAGAGTGAGAAAGCAGACGCAATTCCGCACTGCCGTGATTAAACAGTAACCTATACTCTGCCCTACTAGTAAACATGCGATAAGGTTCGGTGGTTCCTTTCGTCACGAGATCATCGATGAGCACGCCCAGATAGCCTTCGTGGCGTTTAATGATCATCGGGGCTTCTCCCCTCACCTTCAGGACAGCATTGACTCCGGCAACCAAGCCCTGACCTGCTGCCTCTTCATAACCAGAGGTGCCATTGATTTGACCAGCCAAAAAGAGGTTTTCGATCTTACGGGATTCGAGCGAAGGAAACAGTTGGGTCGGCTGGGCGAAATCGTATTCCACTGCGTAGGCCGGTCGAAGCAATACAGCTTTTTCTAGACCAGGGATGCTTTGCACCAATCGAACCTGAATATCGAAAGGCAGACTCGTTGAGAGACCGTTGATATAATACTCGTTGGTGCTGCGGCCCTCTGGCTCAAGATACAGCATGTGTCGGGGCTTATCAGCAAATCGGACGAATTTATCTTCAATACTCGGACAGTAGCGTGGACCCACCCCTACGATCTCTCCCGAGTACATTGCGGATAAATGTAAGTTATCGCGCACGATCTTAGCTGATTCGGAGCTAGTGTGGGTCATCCAACAAGAAGCTGTTTGACTACCGGGTTTCCAGCCCAGTCTGATTTCGCTGCTCTGTTCCACATGGAACAAGTCTTCAGCGTCCCTTGTGTCATGAAACGCAAATAGGGTGGGCTCCGAATCGCTTTTCTGTTCCTGTAGGCCGGAGAAATTGATGCTTCGTCCTAAAATGCGTGGAGGTGTCCCGGTCTTCAATCTTTGCAACTCAATGCCCACCTCCAGTAAACTGCCTGATAGGGTTTTGGCGCTAAAGTCGCCGAGACGTCCGCCTTCGTTCTTATTCTGACCGACATGCATTAACCCGCGTAAAAAGGTTCCGGTGGTGATTATCACGGTTTGCCCTAGGAATTCTATATCCAGATTCGTTTTGCAGCCGACGACTTTCCCGTTCTGGAATATCAAACCCGTCACCATCGCTTGGAAAATCTGGAGATTCGGCTGCAGTTCAAGCGTGTGTTTCAGGCGAAACTGATAGGCTTTTTTGTCACATTGAATCCGGGGCGATTGAACAGCCGCTCCCTTTGACTCATTTAACAATCTGAATTGAATGCCGGTAACGTCGGCATTGATGGCCATTTCACCACCGAGAGCATCGATCTCTCGTACAATTTGCCCTTTGGCCTGCCCGCCAATCGCAGGATTACAGCTCATTTGGGCAATCGTATCGATGTTGCCAGTGAGGAGCAGGGTAGAGGCCCCCATGCGTGCTGCTGCCAGACAAGCTTCCACTCCGGCGTGGCCTGCTCCACAGACAATCACATCAAATGGTTTTTGATTATAGAACACGCAAATTTAAGTTGAATACCAAATCATGTATTTTGATGTAGTATTATTTTCCGATGCAAAATGAAGAGAAGAGTTGATCGAGGATTCGTTCGTTATCAATTCGTCCAGAAATCTCGCCTAAAGCATTAAGCGCTCCGCGTAAATCGCTGGATATTAACTCAGTAGCTGTACTTGTCGTCAATTTTTCCTGTGCTGAAATGAGACACTGAGTTGCCTGAGTCAGCGCAACCGCATGGCGAGCGTTGATTGCGATCAACTCGTCACCCACTTCAATCTGAAAGGAATCGGCAACTTTCGTGATCAAGAGGCGGAGTTCATCAATTCCGATCCCGGTCAAAGATGAAGCCTTCACTATCAAAAAATGAATAGGCGAGGGGAGTGCCGCATGGGGGGTGAGATCTACTTTATTCAAAACCACGATGGTATTCGCCGGTGTCATGTGGCGAGCGGCGGTGGGCGGCAAAATGGTTTGTGGAGCCGTGGCATCGATTACCCAAAGAAAAAGATCGGCGGTGGCGGCTTGTTCGAACGTTTTGTCGATTCCCCGTTTCTCGAGCGGGGAAGGTGACAAATTCATTCCGGCCGTATCAATTAAGCGCAAGGTATGGGGTCCCAGATTGATTCGCTCTTCAAGGTAGTCACGTGTCGTTCCTGGCTCAGGACTGACTAGGGCACGTTCCCTGCCCACTAAGCGATTCAGCAGACTGCTTTTGCCGACATTGGGTTCGCCGATAATTACTGTTCGAATCCCATCGCGTAACAAGGTCCCATAGTGCCCGGTTGCCATGATTTGATTGATGCCTGTGAGCAATATTCCAATTCCCGCGGCCATCGTTTGTTTATTCTCCTCCGGCAAATCTTCCTCCGGAAAATCGATGTACGCTTCGATTTGCGCCAAGATATTCACCAACAAGGTGATAAGCTCTTCCATTTTCCGCCCCAGCGAACCGCGCAGTTGCTGATTCGCGGCCAGTAAGGCGCGTTCACTGCGGGCCTGGATGAGATCCATGACGGCCTCGGCTTGGCTTAAATCCATGCGGCCATTCAAAAATGCGCGTTGGGTAAACTCACCGGGCTCGGCCAATCGGCAACCCCTCGCAATTAAATCTTCCAGGATTTTTTGTGCAATGTACGGATTGCCATGACTGGAAATTTCCAGCGTGTCCTGAGCGGTGTAGGAATTCGGCGCGGCAAACCAAGTGAACAATACATCATCCACCAACATTCCTGACAGATTGCGATAATCGGCGTGTTGCGCCGTGCGGGGTAGGGGAGTCGCACCGAAAATCGCTTTCATCAGCTCCGGCACGAGTGGTCCACTCGCACGCACCACCGCAATAGCGGAGGTACCCACGGGGGTGGCAAGAGCGGCGATACAGTCAGTACTGGGCGACATCGCTCCACGCATACCGTCCTGATCGCTCGTGGCAAAAAGTAAAATGCCCGGTTTTTAAACCGGGCAGGAAATCAATCTGCGTTCGACGCAGAGTAATCAGAGAACTGCGGGGGGCTTACTTTTCGTCTTCAGTGGTCACGGCGGCTCCACCCTTGGTGCTCACTTTTTCCAAAATCCCGGCTTTCACTTTGGCCGCGAGAGCGGGGTTGTCTTTCATGGCCTGCTTCGCGGCTTCCCGGCCTTGGCCGACCAGCTCGCCATTGAAAGCGATCCACGCGCCTTTTTTCTCGAGCACCTTGTGATCGATGCCGAGATCGATGAGCGAGCCACTGGCCGAGATGCCTTCATCATACATGATGTCGAATTCCACCTCGGTAAATGGGGGCGCGACTTTGTTTTTCACGGCCTTCAGTTTGGTGCGATTCCCGATGACTTTTCCGTCCGGCGTCTTCAACTGGTCTTTGCGGCGAATATCGAGACGAATGGACGAGAAAAACTTCAGCGCGCGACCGCCGGAAGTTGTTTCCGGACTGCCGAACATGACGCCGATCTTTTCGCGAATCTGATTCGTGAAAATGCACACGCAGTTGGTCTTGCTGACCACGGCGGTGAGGCGGCGCATCGCCTGGGACATCAACCGGGCTTGGCTGCCCATCGTCATGTCGCCCATTTGCCCGTCGAGTTCGGCCTTGGTGATGAGAGCGGCGACGGAATCGAGAATGATGACATCGATGCTGTTCGAGCGGATGAGCGTCTCCATGATATTGAGCGCGTCTTCACCGCTGTCGGGTTGCGAGACGAGCAGATCGTCGAGGCTCACCCCGACGACGCGTGCATATTTGGGATCGAGCGCGTGTTCGACGTCGATGAAGGCGGCAAGCCCGCCCTGACGCTGCGCTTCGGCGATAACGCTTAAACAAAAAGTGGTTTTGCCGGAAGATTCCGGTCCGTAGATTTCAATGATGCGACCGCGGGGCAGCCCGCCCACGCCGAGCATCAGATCGATGGCGAGTGAGCCGGTGGAAAGGGTTTCGACTTTCATCTTGGCATTGCTGCCCAAGCGCATGATCGAGCCTTCGCCGAATTGTTTGGTGATGGCCGAGAGCGCGAGATCGATGTTTTTTTCGCGCGCTACATTGGCGGACTTTTCTGCGGGGGCGACGCGAGCTTCGGACTTGGTTTTTTCTACTTTAGACATGGATGGGGGGGAGTATCGTGTGTGGTTAAAGAGACGATCCTAACAGAAGGCACTGACAACGGTATGTCAGGAGACTTTCCCTCGCATCGCTCTCCGGCAAGCGCGGAGTAATCAAATAATCGCCTTAAATCAGGCTCACCGGGCGCTTCAGTTAGATATTTTTGCTCAACTGACCGTAGGCGTGGTCCGGTTAAACCCGAAAGCAAAGTAAACTGCCATGGCCAGACAGAGGAGACTGAGAGCGTAGTTCCATTTCAATTTTTCTCCCAGCACCACCCACGCAAAAATCACGAACACGGCCAAAGTGATGACTTCCTGGATGATCTTCAAATCATAGCCCGTGAATTTTCCGTAGCCCAGCCGGTTGGCCGGCACCATCAGGCAATACTCGAAGAATGCGATGCCCCAGGAGAGGAGAATCGTGACCCAAAGCGGCTTGTCGTGAAAATACTTCAGGTGTCCGTACCATGCGAAAGTCATGAACATATTCGACGCACAGAGGAGAAAAATGGTGGCCATGTGCAGATCATGACCGGGCGATTTCAGGCGGCTAGGAGAAAATCAATACTCGTGGATGGTTCTGGGCTGCGGTTTTCCTAAAGATCAGGAGTGGACGGAACTTGAATCATTCCGTGAGTGCGTAGACCGCGTAGGAGGCGAGCCAGTGGGCGTGGCTGAAATCGCTCATGCTTAGCAAGGGCAATGCGGCTTCGAGATGTCGGGCTGCGGCCATCTGCGCCCGCGCGTGGCGGGGATCGTGTTCCCAGAGAGCCCGGGCGATGCGGCGCCAGCACCAAGCGCGATTTAGATTCAGCCCGATGAGATGCGCGATTTTGGGATCGGTGGGATTACTGACTTCCACAGGAATGAATAAATTGGCCGGATAACCTTCGACGAGACGGGGTAAAAATCGCTCCAGCCAGCGAGAGAAATTTTCCGGCGGGAGGACGGCCGCCATGACTTCCGCCTCCGTCAATGCCGGCGAAAGAAAATCTTCTCCCGAAGGCTCCCAACGTGCGCCGTAGTCCGTGTCGCGGCCAAACCAGTAAGCCATGCGACTGGTGCAAAAAAGTTTCAGCTCCTGATCGTCGACCGCGCGAGTATAGTCGATCACCAGCTTGACGGCAAAGGCCGTGTTGTTGTGGACGCCATGGCGCACGGGATGAGTGAGCGAGGGCAGGTAAGCGAACAGGCCTTCGCGCACGACGGCAACGAGTGGTCGCAGGTTGTCCGCCAGAGCGTGGTCATAGCGTTGCAGTTCCTCGGCGAGCTTGAGCAACCAAGCCCAACCGTAAGGACGCTCAAAGTAACTATGACCGGGCGCGCGCATATAAACGGCTTCTTCCTCGAGATTATCTGCCGTCAGGTGTTCGCGCAGGACGCGGGCGATTTCGGTTTTCTCCGGCAAATCGGGAAACAACCGGGCGAGCCGGGCCAACATGCAGTGTTGATGCACACAGGAGTGCCAGTCGTAACTGCCATAGAAGGCCGGATGCAGCGCCCGGGGCGATTGCACATCAGCCGAGCCATTCAATACATGATGAAGATGATGCGGGTATTCGCGGCTGACATTAGCCAGGCCGAGCCGGGCAAACTCAGAAGCTTGCTGAAAAGAGAGAGCAGGGAAGGGGACTGGCACGGGGTTATGCGCTTGGGAAAAGTTTCAGTTGAAGATGAATAAACCGCACGTATAGTGCCAATCAGTAATTTTCATCTCACTTTTTATGAACATCAAAGCTTACCTAAAACCTCATTGCGGCTGGTCCAACGGCGTGCGCGCCATCATGGGCAAATACAGCCTCAAATTTGAGGATATCGATATCATTAACCAACGCAGTAATTACGAAGAGATGGTCCGTAAATCCGGCCAGCCGTTGTCCCCCTGCGTCGAAATCGACGGCGTCATGCTCGCCGATATTTCTGGAGAAGAGGTCGAAAATTACCTGCTCGCCAACAATTTGGTGAAGGCCGCCGGCGGTTCCGTTCATGTTGCCACCAACGCCGGCTGCTCCGACGAAGAACACGCCCGCATGCAGGCCAAGCCCGTGCGATTTTTCTGAGCGCGCGCCCAATCCATTGCAAAACGCCCGCCGGACTCACCCGAGTCCGGCTTTTTGTCGGCCAGAGCGATGCCGGGAGCGATACAAATTTCGTAGTGAAATCGGACTGTAGGGCCGGCCCTTGTGGCCGTGCCGAGATTCGTGAAGACGGCACGGCGACAAGAGCCGGCTCTACAAAAATCTCAAAGCAAATGATCACTGCGACCACGCTCAGCTCTGGACTCTGCGCCGTACCTCGCTCAACTCTCAGCTCTCAACTTATCGCCTTCCACCCTCCATGCCCTCGAAACCCATTCCTGGTTCCTCCGGTGAAGTGCTGACCAGCCTGCCCTCCGCCTATCAACCGCATGCCGGCACCGGTTTGCTGCATCTCCCGCGATTTCTGGCGAAGTGCCGCTACATTAAAAAGCACGGCGCGCTGCCCGCCAGTTATGCCAAGAATTACAAACGCGGCATGGATCGTTTTCTCAGCCTGCACCTCGGCATCGAGCCAGCCGCAGTGGAAAAAATCGTTTTCGAATCCACCACCGACGAGGAGATCGACGCGAAACTAAAAACTCTTTTCCCCGCCGAGGTCCGCGCCGCCAAGTGGAACCGCGATTATATTCAGAAAGGCATGACACCCGCCGGCCGCGAATTTATTAAAGAGGCGCTGACCAACATGGGCTGCGCTGATCGCGTCGAACAAATCCTAAGCGTCCCCGATCTGATCGAGTTCGACGAAGGCCGGATCGAGTGAGATAACGCCGGGCACATCCGGCGGCGGCGGACCGTCTGGGAGGCGCTCCGACTTGGATATTCCCATCGCCCTTGCACCCATAACCTACGATAGGGATACCCCTATGAAAACGACCATCGAGATTTCCACGCCTAGGCTTCGCCGCGCGAAGAAGGCAGTCTCGCGCGATGGCACCACCCTCCGCCGGCTCGTTGAGGAAGGCCTGTAACAGTCGCTGAAGATCCGCGAACAAAAGTCGCAGAAACCCGAATACAAACCCCTGCTCGTCGTCGGTGGACAGGGAATGAATCCCGAATTTGCCCAAGGCGGCTGGGAGAAAATCCGCGACGCGATTTACGAGGGACGCGGGGCATGATTGCGCTCGATACTAACATTCTCATCGCGCTGCACCGCGCTGACTCGTCCGGTCATGCCGTCGCGACCCAAGCCTATCACGACGCTGGCGGGGACCACGCCCCTTGGGCGCTGCCCTGGCCTTGTGAGCATGAATTTATCGGCATCACCACGCATAGCCGCATCTTTACGCCGCCATCCACGCTCACCCAATCCCTGGAGGCCGTCGTCCGGTGGCGGGCCCGACCGGCGGTGCATTTCCTGCACGAGGATGATGCCTACTGGAGCGAACTCACCCGCCTCCTCGTGGCCGCCCAAATCACCGGCCCGCGCATCCACGATGCCCGCATCGCCGCCCTCTGCCTGCACCACGGCGTGCGCGAACTTTGGACGGCTGATCGCGACTTCTCGCGCTTCCCCCGCCTGCGCACCCGCAATCCCCTCGTGTCCGCCTGAACATCGTCCGGCTCATGACCGCTCTCACCCAGTCCCTGATCGAAGAAATCAAGTCTGCGCCGGAGAGCGTCCAGCGCGAGGTGGCCGACTTTCTCGCTTTCCTCAAGGCGCGGGAAAAGCGCGAGGGCGACGAAAATCTGCTTCCACTCGCCCAATCCGCCTGGGCCGCCGACTGGAGCACCCCGGAGGAAGATTCAGCATGGCGGGATTTGTGAGCGGTGAGGTGGTCGTGGTGCTGTTTTTCACCTGTGCGCAATAATTGCGCAGGAAGGAAGGTTGACCGCGCCTGTTCGGTAAAGCAGACAATTCAACTCGCAAGCATTCGGGCCCGCGAAAACTTGCCGTCTCCCCAACACCCCGCCCGCCCGCATGCCCCACTACGCGCACACCGCCGATTTTCCGGACGGATCCCGCAACCCGGATGAATCCGGCTGGCAGTTATTGTCCGTCCACCTGAAATTTTAACCTTATGAAATCTTATCCCGTTCAACTTGAAATTTCCGGGCCGACAGCCATGTGGACGCGACCTGATACTGGTTCATCTCCCGTGTCCTACGTTGCACCTACATTTAGTGCGGTTAAAGGCATCTTTGAATCAGTCTTGCGTTGGAAATCCGTGAACGTGCGACCGACTAAGATTGAGCTGTGCGCTCCAGTGCAATTCCACCGCTACACTACGAATTACGGGGGGCCACTCAGGGCGAGCGACGCGATGAACAAGGGCGCGTCCTTCCAGTTCTACACCGTGGTATTGGTTAACGTGTGTTACCGACTGTATGCCGATATTGAAGAAGTTGGTCGTGCTCCAGACGGCACGTTCGCGCCTCACGCCTATCAGGATGCGTTCAATCGTCGTTTAGGGAACGGACAATGGTTCTACACGCCATGTCTGGGCTGGAAGGAGTTCGCTCCAGACTACGTCGGCCCCTTCCGGCCGGAAACTCGCATATGCGAAACTGAAAATCACGATTTGCCCACCATGCTACGAATGGTGTTCGACCAGATGCAGAACGGCCAAGTGAAACCGACATTCTATAACAAGCGCAATCACCCCGACCTGCGCGTCGAAAAAGGAGTCCTCGTTTATGCTTAATGAACTCTCGCAGGTTGTGGATTCACTGGAGCGGCTGGGAACGGTAGCGCCGTCTCGTCATCCTCGAATCAATCCTATGGGCAAGAATAGGGACTTGCTTGTCGTGTCGTTGGAAAATGATGGAAACCTTTCGCGTGTCGAAATCTTGCCGGGAGAAACTGCCGCGCGATTGTTCCGCGTTGAGCACGGCTCCGTGGGTTCAAGCTTCCCAGGCTTCAATATCCCCACTCCGTTGAGGCTACTCCATGAAGTACCAGTCCCAGTATTGGTGCCAGTTGTTGCGAAGTTACTAGCGCTCGGCAAAAATAAGAACACCAGCGTCGCAGACCTAGCGAAAGTCATTCGAGACCTGTTTGTTTTGTCCACACCCAGATCGTTTAGAGAAAACCAAAAAAATCTGGAGAAGCAGTCGAATCAGGAAAAGCAGTTTCAGCGGTCTTGCTCCGAGTTGGCGGTGGAACTCAACGAGACGATGCCTCTTGATCAAGCCGAGTTTAGGAACTTCAGAGCACTCATTGCGACTGTATTAAAATCAAAGCCAACCTTGCCCTTGTTTGCCGAGGGGCTTGCGGGGTTATTGGTCAACACAAATGGAGATTTTGACCGACGGATGCTGCTTGTGTTTCAGGATGTTCTTTTCGGCGTGCTCGAATGGAAAAAGCCTACGACTGAAATCGGGTCATCCGACTATTGGAAGGAGAAGATGAAACAGGACGACAAAGCCAATCAACCCGTTTATCTCGACTTGGTGTCACCAGACGTAGTGGGCTGGCGGGTTGCCCATTCAGAAACTAGTGCGCTGATCAATGCGGCCTTGCTTAAGGCCCAACCCGACGCGGCTGTGAACAAGCCAGACCAAAATGCTGCCATTGAGGACGCCTTTGGGGAAACCGCCTCACTGCAAGACAAGTTCCCAGTTGGACCGAAGGTTGCGGAACTCGGTAACATCAAAATGTTTTCAGTGAACACGAACGAGGTGCAGGCACTTCAACGCTATGGATTCAAAGGCTCCCAGTCTTTCCCTATTTCCTCCGCACTGGTACAGAAAATGAGCGACGCCCTGCTTTATCTCGCCAGTGAAGACATGCGCGGTATCACCTGTCGCGCGATTCCCAGCGCACAGCCCGACAAACGTGATTTGCTTGTTGCCTACCTAGAAGGTGAGCCTGAGGGGCGCGCGCAAATCGCAGAAATGTTTGGCGGCGAAGCCAACTCGTTTTCGGATGCGGATTTCGCCGCCGTCGCACAACCGGTCATCGAAACATTGGAAGGCAAAGCCGCTGCAAATCCCAATCTCAATGTTCGCCTGCTGTCATTCTGCCCAATTGATAAGGCTAAAAAGCAAATTAGCCTTAATCGCTGTCTTCATGTGCAGGATGTCATCCGGGCTGCCAAAGAGTGGACAGCAGGTGCTCAAAATGTGCCGGATGTCTCGGTCTGGTTCTACGACAAGAACACCAAAATGTCTGTGTTTCGATCACACACTGCTCCGTGCCCACTCGAATTTGGATCGGTTATCAATCGCGTGTGGAGCGCGGATGCAAAAAGCGGTTTCAACTCAAGCAACCAACGTGCGGTCTCGGTTGCTGACGCTTATGATGTATTCTTAGGGGATTCACCTCGCACGCGTCAGAAGTCGCAATTAGCGCTTGGATTATTGGTGGGCCGGATGAGCACAGTGTTAATCGCCCTCTGCGCAGCTAAGACAACCCGCAAGTGGACCGGGTTGAGTCCACCCAGCTATCTTTTAACGACCACCGGGACGCTTCCGCTCGGAATCCTGCTTCGTCAATTCGGACATAACAAAAATATATTTATGCAAGAACCCATAACTCAAGTCGGACGGTTGCTCGCCTTGGCGGACAGCCTGCACCTGCAATACTGTAAGCATGTGCGCAAGGGTTCATCACCCTCGCAGCTTATCGGCAACGCCCTGTTCAACACCGCTCTTGACCAGCCGATCTTTGCATTGGCGCGCTTGGCTGAACGATTGACTCCCTATCAAGCATGGGCGCGAACTTTCCAGAGCAACGACCCTGAAGCGGGTGTTGGGCTGGTGAAATACTTCCTCGGCGAAATCGCCTCGTGCACTGCCGACATTCGACCGGATGAATTGCCGCAAAGGATGTCTGACACGGACAAAGCCAAGCTTTTACTCGGCTATCTAGCCGACCATCCAAGAAACGAAACCAAATAACGCCAACCAACTCCACGTCGACTTATGAGCATAAACAAAGACAACAACCTCGTTCCCCGCATCACCGGGCTTCTTATCCTGGAAGTCCGCAAATCCAACCCAAACGGCGATCCTGAACGCGAAAGTTCGCCGCGTCAGCGACCGGACGGCAAAGGCGAAATTTCGCCCGTTTCAGTGAAACGGAAACTACGCGACCTTGTTCTCGAAAAGGAAGGCGTCGTATGGGAGGAAATCAAGACAGCGCTCTCGCTCGATGACGCCCATTTCCAAATCCTTGAGAGCCGCGGGCGCAATCGTGACGAAATCAAAAAGAAAATGGAGCCAAAAGACGGGAAGATCGGACAGGCGTTCATTGAAGCTTACTGGGACGGACGCCTGTTCGGCAATACTTTCCTTGAAGAAGGCGGGGCCGATACCATTCGCGCAGGTGTGGCCCACTTTGGCGTCGGTGTATCAATCGCTCCGATTGACATCGAATTTTCCACTTGGACAAGTAAGTCCGGGGTCGAAGCCGGTAAAGATCGTGGCATGGCTCCAATGGCGTTTCGTGTCGTGAAGCATGGGCTTTATGCAGTGCCATTCTTCGTCAATCCCAACCTTGCTCATAAGACCGGATGCACGAAGCAGGACGTGGATTTGATGCTTCAGCTCCTCAAGCAAACCTACGCGAGTAACCGTTCGGTTGTTCGCTCGATGGTCGAAGTGGTTCATGCCCACACTCTGACGCACAAGAGCCGAACAGGCTCAGTTTCTGATTTTGCCTTCCTAGACGTGCTCATGCCGAAGAAGCCCAGTAACCAGGACAAACCGTCCGAGTCGTTGGCGGACTACGGCGAACTTCCAACGTGGGAAAGGATCAAGGATTTGCCTGTACGTCCTGGCAGCAAAGTGACGTTCGCTCAGTGCGGGGAATACCACGATTATGCCTTGTGACCACCGGTTCAAATAAACCAGAGCCACTGGCCCACAGTGCCCGTGACGGCGCGCCGGAGCAGACGTATCGCGAACATGCAGGCAATGTTCTCCGCGATGCCGTGCAATTTGCGCGTCAAGCGGCCGTCTGGTCACCCAAGTGGCGAGAACCGTTTGTGGGGGCAGTCGAGCGAGCTGCTGCATATCATGACCTCGGTAAATTGGACGAACTGTTTCAAGAAGTCCTGCGCCACAATCATAAAAATAAACACGGGTTTAATCACGTTGAAGCAGGCACGGCGTATCTGCTCCGCTTGAAGCAATTTGAAGCAGCGTTCACGGCCTACGCACATCACATTGGCCTGCCTTCATTCCCGAAAGAAAAAGCCAAATTAGCCAATGGGAATAATCTCGTCTGCCGCGATACAGGCGAACTGAAAGGGTTGAGCCAAGCGTCGTGGCAGCGCACAGAGGAATATCTGGAGAGCTACCTGCTTGAGCAGCATAAATTATTTATTCCTGTTCCGCCGGTCGCCAATCTACACTTCTCCGGCTTAGTTCGTCGCCTTGCCCTATCTTGCTTGGTAGATGCTGATCACGGCGATACGGCGCGGCATTACCGGAACGAGAGCGAAGTCTTCAGCCCGGGTTTACGTGCAACTGAACGGTTGGCACGTCTGGATGAATATGTGGCGGGATTGTCGGCGAAAAATCCGCCAACGAATGAACGTGAACAGCAGCGGGTGAAGTTGCGGCAGGAGGTTTATCACGCCTGCCGTGAGCGTGAAGTGCGAGACGATGAACGTATCCTCGCGTGTGACAGCCCCGTCGGAACAGGCAAAACGACCGCTGTCATGGCTCACTTACTGCGCGTAGCGTCAGAGCGGAAGCTACGGCGTATCTTCGTTGTGCTACCGTTCACCAACATCATTGACCAGTCAGTGGACGTTTATCGGCGAGCGTTGCGGTTGGCAGATGAATCCGAGACCGAAATGGAAAGTGTCGTTGCTGCGCATCATCATCGCGTAGACTTTGTCAGCTACGAGGCGCGTTGCCTCGCTGCCCGGTGGGACTCCCCCATCGTCGTCACCACCGCTGTCCAGTTTTTCGAAACACTGGCCGCGTCTGATACGGCCTCTCTGCGGAAATTCCATCAAGTCGCCGGCAGTGCTATTTTCGTGGACGAGGCGCACGCATCTGTTCCTCCTGCGCTCTGGCCGCAGATGTTCCGCTGGCTGCGAGAACTTTGTGATGACTGGGGCTGCCAGCTTGTCATGGCCTCCGGCACCCTGCCTCGTTTTTGGAATCGTGCCGGTTTCCTTCAGAATGCGGAGCGCCTCGAACTGCCAAATATGATAAAGTCAGAAATCCGAGCGAAGACGATGCAGTTCGAGATGACGCGCGTGTCGATTCGCACGGAAGCGCAGGCCATGTCCGTTGAGCGTCTAGCTGGTTTCGTTCACAGTAAGCCGGGGCCGAGACTGGTTATTTTCAACACGGTTCAGTCGGCAGCGGTCTTTGCGCAATATCTCCGCGAAGATTTGAACCTCGGCCTGAACGTCGAGCACATCTCGACCGCGCTTACACCGCACGACCGAGCTCAAACTATTGCGCGAGTGAAAAAACATTTAGCTTCAAAGCGCCCGGATTGGACTTTGGTGGCCACCAGTTGCGTGGAAGCAGGGGTAGACTTTTCCTTTCACACAGCTTTCCGGGAAAGTTGGGGGCTTGTAAACCTTCTACAGATCGCTGGTCGTACGAGCCGGTCGGGGGAATACGATGATGCCGAGGTCTGGGATTTCCGGCATGACGCGGACAAGGGCTTTTCCATTCATCCGCAAGCCAAGTTGTCGCGGCGTATCTTGGAACAGTTGTTCGCTGCGTGCGCCCGGCACGATCGTCAGCCTAGCCCAGACGATTGCACCGATGCGCTCCAGCGTGAAGTTCAGCAGGACTACGGAGAAAAAGCGTCACGCATGGTAGAGATTTTTCAGGGAGAGAAAGATGCGGATTACCCGCAGGTCGCTAAATTATGCCGAATCATTGATGCAGCTACGCTGACGGTTGTAGTTGAGTCGGTCCTAATTGAACGGCTTGAGAACCCCGACCGCAGTCAGTGGCCGAACTGGCAGGAGATGATGATGGGGAGTGTTCAACTATGGATGGGCAAGGAGCGAGAGTTTGCCTTGCCAGAACTGCGCGGACTGCCGGGGGTTTACCGATGGAATCTCGGGTATGATCCGTTTTTGGGCTATATGGCAGGCGTCTTACCGCTACTCAAAGCCGGACGGTCAGGGCTACCAGTTATTTGAGCCATGGCTCCCCTACCGCTCTCTGCCCTCAACGACTTCCTCTACTGCCCGCGCCGGGCGGGGTTGAAATTTATCGAGGGGCTGCGGGGGAGCAACGAGCACACCGTCATCGGTGATCTCGTGCATGCCAACGTCGATCATCCCGGCTACGAGCAGCGCGCCGGTTGGGAACTGCTCCGCGCGCTGCCGCTCTTTTCGGACAAGCTCGGGCTCACCGGGAAAGCCGACCTAGTGGAGATCCGGCGCGCTCCGCGCGAATCTGAAATTACAAATCTCAAATCTCAGATTCCACGGGTCGTAGCCGCACGACCCGTGGAGTACAAGAAAGGCCCCAAGCGCCGTTTCGACAACGACGAAGTCCAGCTGTGCGCCCAAGCACTTTGTCTCGAGGAAATGCTCGGCCTCACGATTCCTGACGGCGCGATCTATCACGCGGCCTCCGCCCTGCGCACCGAAGTAATTTTTGACGAAACCCTGCGCGAGCGGACGCTGTCCGCCATCTCAGATTTGAAATCTCAAATTTCAGATTCTCGGATTCCGACCGCCGAACTGAAACCGCAATGCGAGGGCTGTTCCCTGCATCCCGTCTGTCTCCCCGAAGCCGCCGGCCATCGCCCCGCCCCGCTCTACACCCCGCGCACCTACACTTGATCCGCTTGGTGCTCTCCAATCTGCCATTTCAGATTTCAAATCACCTTCTGAAAAAGCCTCCTGTAATCTCACCTTTCAAATCTGAATTCCGTTCCTCAACCCCAAACTTCCATGCCCACCTATCAACGCTTCGAAGATCTCCCCGTCTGGCAAACCGCCGCTGAACTGTACGACGTGGTTGATGATTTTATTGACCGCGCTCCGCCGCGTTTGCGCCACTCCTTCCGCGATCAGCTCGAGCGTGCCACGCTTTCCGTCTCAAACAACATCGCCGAGGGCTTCGAGCGCGGCACGACGAACGAATTGCTCGCCTTTCTCTACATCGCCCGCGGCTCGGCCGGCGAAGTGCGCTCCATGCTGATCGTGGGCGCGCGCCGGCCCTACCTGGCCCATTTCAAATCTGAGCTCTCAGATTTGATGAAAATGGCCGAGAGCTGCTCCCGCCAACTGGGCGCGTGGACGGCCTCCCTGCAAAACTCCGACATCACCGGCCCGCGCCATCTCAACGACAAGAGCCGCGCCAACTATGCGAAAAGCAAAGCGCGTGAGTCCGGTGCGGAGAATTTCCAGAAGATTCTCGCCCAGCACTTGCCATCAGACCATCCGCTGCATCCCCAAAACCGCCCACAGTGATTTGAGATCCCGCCCTCCCTTTGCGATCTCACCCTTCATCTGGAATCTCAAATTTTAAATCTGAAATTTCAAATCCTCACCCATGGCCCAGACCCTGCACAACACGCTCTACCTCCTCACACCAGGACTCTCCGTGCATCGCGATGGGCTGGCCATCCGCATCGAGCAGGAGAAAAAGCTCAAGCTCTCGCTGCCGGTGCACAATCTCGAGTCCGTCTTCGTCTTCGGCGCCGACATCTATCTTTCGCCCGCCGTGCTCCGCCTCTGCTGGGAAAACGACGCCTCCGTTTGTTTCTTCACCGAGTGGGGCCGTCTCGAAGCGCGGGTCGAAGGCGTGCCACGCGGCTCCGTGCTTCTGCGCCGTGCCCAACATCGCGCCGCCGATTCCCTGCCGGCGGTGTGCGGCATCGCCCGGGCATTTGTCGCTGGTAAACTCCATAACACCCGCTGGCTACTGTCGCGTAGTGCCCGGGACGGCTCCTCCGAAGCCGACACCGCTACGCTCCGCACGGTCACCGAAAAACTCGCCTACCTGCTGCGCGAGTTGGAGCGCACTCCCGACGATCCCGATATCATCCGGGGAATCGAGGGCCAGGCCGCCGCACTGCACTTCGAGGTTTTCCCCTTGCACCTTCGACCTGCCGTGCGTGCGGCTTTCCCCTTTGATGGACGCAACCGTCGTCCGCCGCGCGATGCGATCAACGGCTTGCTTTCGTTCCTCTACGCGCTTCTCCGCCACGATTGCGTGTCCGCCCTCACCGCTGTCGGCCTCGATCCGTTTGTGGGCTTTTTGCATACGGACCGCGCCGGCCGAGAATCACTCGCGCTCGATCTGATGGAGGAGTTCCGCCCTTGGGCCGAGCGTCTCGCTCTCACCCTCCTTAATCGCGGTGAGTTGAAATCCGACGATTTTGTCGCCCGCGAAGGCGGTGCCTGCGAACTCACCGACCACGGGCGCAAGAGTATTGTCGCCGCCTACCAGCAGCGGAAAGCGGAGGAGCTGGTGCATCCGCTCTTTAAAGAAAAAATTCGTCACGGCCAGTTGCCCTTCATCCAAGCCCGGCTCCTCGCCCGCGCCATCCGGGATGCCACCGCCTACAGCCCGCACCTCTTCACCTGACCAAATTAATCCGTTCTCAAACCTGAGATCGCAATTTCAAATTAACGAAGCCCCATGTTCCTCCTCATCACCTACGATGTCAGCACGGTGGAAGAAAAAGCCGGTGCGCGTCGCCTCCGCCGCGTGGCCAAAGCCTGCACGTCGTACGGTGTTCGCGTGCAGAAATCCGTGTTCGAGATGCAACTCGGACAGAAGGAGTGGGTGGAACTTCGCGCCCGCTTGCTCAAAGAAATAGATCCTGCGCTGGACTCCTTGCGGATCTATTTTATCGATCAGACCAGCAAGGATCGCATCGAGCATCACGGCACTACCCGGCCGGTAAACGTAGTCGAAGACGCCCTCGTTTTATGAGGACTTGCCCGACCGCGAATGCCGCGCCTCGGCACGAGCCGCACCCCTTCGCAACTTTTGGTAGAGCCTACGATTCGTGGGGATGCATCAAGGCAGGCTGTTTATCATAGAATTTCAGTTTGGTTCTTTGACAGTTTCGCAAATGACCGCTTACAAGTACTTCCTGCCTAGCCTTAAAAACTAGGCAGAATCGCCCCGCTCTTCGGAGCGGGGCGCGGATTGAAACTTTTCTGCCGCCGGGGGGTACCTA
>Ga0209591_10001222_pt1 | contig 32408 bp, 27 predicted proteins | sample MAT01_FD_187207 | JGI IMG/M metagenome (GOLD analysis project Ga0209591, IMG submission 187207) | Freshwater microbial communities from Lake Fryxell liftoff mats and glacier meltwater in Antarctica - MAT-01 (SPAdes) (version 2) | ecosystem: Environmental > Aquatic > Freshwater > Ice > Liftoff... | reverse complement strand
CTACATCAACTACACCGACCCGATCATGAACGCCTGGCTGGACGCCGGTTACGCGGTCGCCCGCAGCGACTACGAAGGACTCGGAACTCCGGGCGTCCACCCCTTCCTCGTCGGCAAGTCTTCGGGTCGGGGAGTACTCGACATCGTTCGTGCCGCCCACCAGATGAACCCGGCAATTTCGAAGCGTTTCGTGATCACCGGTCACTCTCAGGGTGGCCACGCCGCGCTGTTTGCCGCCGACCAGGCCGCGACCTGGACACCGGAGCTCAAGCTGAAGGGCACCGTCGCCTACGCGCCGGCCTCACAGCTCAAGGAACAGCTGCCGCTGCTCTCGGGCTTCAACGACCCGAGCTCGCTGACCGCGCTGGCGACGTTGATCGTTCGTGGCATCAGCTCGGTATACCCCGAGATCGACTCTGAAGCGCTGCTTTCGGACACGATTCTGCCGTTCTATCCGGATACGCTGACCGAGTGCCTCTCCCGGCTGAGCGAGCCCGACAGCCTTGCCGGAATCGCTCCCAGCCAGTTGGTCAGAGGCGGTGCCGATACGGCCGCCCTGCTGCAAGTGCTCGGCGAGCAGAACCCGTTGGCCAAGAGCTCGGCCCCGATCGTGCTCGCGCAGGGACTGGCCGATACGACCACCTACCCGTTCCTGACCAGCAACCTGAACACCGAGCTGGGCAAGATTCCGGGTAATGATGTCGAATACCTCACCTACCCCGGCGTGGATCACGGTTCGATCCTTGATGCCTCGGAGGCGGACATTGACCCGATCATCGAAGGCTGGCTCCCTGGGGGAAAGTAGTTCCGAGCGGATCACTTCGATGCGGCGAGCGACGGCGGCTTTTGCCGCCGTCGGCGCGTTCGGACTCCAGCCGAAGCGATGAACCAGCCGGAAGCACCCAGACGCACACGGCTCGCAGGCGAGCGAACCCAGCTCGCCTGGTGGAGGACAGCCCTTGCCGCCTTTGCAGTGGGCCTTGGTGTCGGTCGCGGCATTCCTGCACTTGACAGTTCGGTTCCCTCCTGGCCATACATCGTCCTCGGCACCGGCTTCGTCATCTACGGCTTGCTGCTGATGCAGTTCGGAAACCGTCGTGGCGGCGACGTCGATCGAGCCGTGATTGCCGGCGAGTATGCGGCCCCGGGCAGGCTCACCACACGGCTGCTCGGCTGGCTGGGTCTAGCGCTGGGCTTCGGAACCGTTCTGGTCCTGCTGTTCGCCGGCTGAGCTACGGTTGCCGGCGACCGAATTCAGCCGAGCCAGGCAGCGAGTTCGTCCAGGGCGTCGGGCTCTACGTAGTAATAGACCCACAACCCGCGCCGCTCGCTGTCGAGAATTCCGGCGTCGCGAAGCTTCTTCAGGTGGTGCGAAAGGGTCGGCTGACTGAGGTCGAACAGCGGGAGCAGTTCACAGACGCAGACCTTGCCGGCGTGCTTGCGCAGCACATCGACCAGCGTCAGACGCACCGGGTCACCCAGGGCCTTGGCGATTGCCGCCATGCGCTCCGCTTCCTGCCGCTCGACTTCCGGGTAGACCACCGGTTCGCAGCAGGGTTCCCCCGGCGGTCGTTTGCGCTTCGGTGTGAGCGTCAGTTCGGAACTCATCGAAATCCATCAAATCAGTTCCATTGACGTCTGTCAATTGATAGCTTCGAACACATGGAGATGAGGACTCAACGGGAAAGCCGGCAGTGAGAGTCGCGATCAACGGCTTCGGCCGTATGGGCCGATTGACGATGCGGGCGGCTCACGGCAGCCCCGGCATCGAGATCGTGGCGGTGAACGAGCCAGGCTGCGATGCTGCCACATCGGCTCACCTGCTCGAGTTCGATTCGGTTCACGGGCACTGGGCTGTCCCCTGCGGCGTCTCTTCAGGGGTGCTTGAGGTGAACGGACGTAGCCTTGCCTACACCTCGGAGTCCGAACCAGCCGGGCTCGGATGGACCGGCCAGGACGTCGATCTGGTGCTCGAGTGTTCTGGCCGGTTTCGCACCCGGGCGGGACTTCAGCCGTTCCTCTCGGCTGGAATCGGGACCGTGCTGGTGGCCGCACCGGTCAAGGCCGATGCGCTCAATGTCGTATACGGGGTCAACCACCATCTGTACGACCCGGCGCGACACGACATCGTGACCGCGGCCTCCTGCACCACGAACTGTCTGGCCCCGGTGGTCAAAGTCCTCCACGAAAGGATCGGAATCGAACACGGCTCGATCACCACGCTGCACGACATGACCAATACACAATCGGTGGTCGATGCGCCCCACAAGGACCTGCGCCGGGCGAGGGCCGCGAGCCTTTCGCTGATCCCGACCTCGACCGGCTCAGCCACCGCGATCGGCATGATCTTCCCGGAACTTGAAGGCAGGCTCGACGGGCTCGCCGTCCGGGTTCCGCTGCTCAACTCGTCGCTCACCGACTGCGTCTTCGAGATGCAGCGACCGACCGACGCCGAGGAGGTCAACGCTCTGCTGGCCGACGCGGCGTCCGGCGATCTTGCCGGGATCCTCGGCTACGAAGAACGGCCTCTGGTTTCCTGCGACTACCGTGGCGACCCCCGGTCCTCGATCGTGGATGCACTTTCCACCCGTGTGATCGACCGGACCCAGGTGAAGGTTTTTGCCTGGTACGACAACGAGTGGGGCTACGCGAGTCGGCTCGTTGACCTGCTCGAGCTGATCTCGAGCCGGGCCGACTAGACCATGTCGGAGCCTGCTGCGGCCTCCGGCAAGCGGGGCGACCTTCGCAACTACATCCTGGTGACTGCGGCCTACTGGGCTGACACCGTCGCTGACGGGGCCACCCGGATCCTCGTCCTCTTCTTCTTCTACCAGCTGGGCTACTCGCCGTTCGAACTCGCCACGCTGTTCGTGTTTTACGAGTTCTTCGGTCTGCTGACCAACCTGGTCGGCGGATACGTGGCCGCCCGGCTGGGGCTCAAGAGCACGCTCTTCGCCGGTCTCGGAATTCAGGTGCTCGCACTCGCGATGCTCGGACTGCCCTCCGAGACCTGGCTGATTGTGCCCTGGGTAATGGCCTCGCAGGCACTGTCGGGGATTGCCAAGGACCTGACCAAGATGAGCTCCAAGAGCGCGGTCAAGCTGGTCGTTCCGGAGGATTCCGACTCCTCGCTGTTCCGCTGGGTCGCCATTCTCACCGGGTCGAAGAACGCCCTCAAGGGCGTCGGATTCTTCATCGGGGGTCTGCTGCTGACGGTGATCGGTTTCCAGGCCGCGATGCTGGCATTGATGGCGATGGTGCTGGTCACCCTGGTGACGACGGCGACCCTGATGCATGGGGGCCTCGGCACTGTGGATGCCACCGCCCGTTTCCGTCACATGTTCTCCAGCAGCGGGGCGATCAACATCCTCGCTGCGGCGCGCGTATTCCTCTTCGCCTCCAGGGACGTCTGGTTCGTGGTCGCGCTGCCCGTCTTCCTGCGCAGCGAACTCGGATGGAGCTTCTGGGAGGTCGGCACCTTCCTCGCGATCTGGGTGATCGGTTACGGAATCGTGCAGGCATCATCACCGGCTTTCCTTGATCGACGCGCCGCTGCCGGTGACGGCCCCCCTGACGGCCGAGTCGCCACCCGGCTCGCCTTCATTCTTTCCCTCCTCCCCGCCCTGATCGCAACCGCGTTGATCGCGAACTTCGATCCGACCGTGATTCTGGTCGTAGGCCTGATCGTGTTCGGCCTGGTGTTTGCTATGAACTCAGCCGTTCATTCCTACCTGGTGCTCTCCTACTCGAAGGCAGAGCGGGTTTCGATGGATGTCGGCTTCTACTACATGGCGAATGCCGGTGGACGACTGACGGGCACGCTGCTCTCCGGGCTCGTCTACCAGTTCTGGGGGCTAACCGGCTGCCTGTGGGTTTCCTGCGTTTTCCTTGTCGCGGCCGGACTGATCTCACTTCGCCTGCCCCGCCGAAACGCGGGAATTCCGGTACTCAGCCAGACGGCGTGAGCAGGGTGCTCAGCCGCTGGTTGTGGAAGCTGCTGCCGCCGAGGAACGCCGCATCAAGCTGCGCCCGCTTGTAGAACCAGTGGACGTCGGCCTCCCAGGTGAAGCCGATGCCTCCGTGGGCCTGGATTGCCGAACCTGTGACTTCAATCCCCGCCTTCGAGGCGGATGACTTGGCCAGCGCCGCCGCCTCTGGCAGGCGATCGCGGTCGGCGTCGGCGGCCCAGGCGGCGAAGTAGGTGGTGGCGCGCGCACCTTCGGTGTGGAGCAGCATCTGCGCACAGCGATGCTGCACCGCCTGGAAGGACCCGACCGGACGCCCGAACTGCCTGCGGTCCTTCACATATTCAAGGGTCATGTCGAGCACACGGCGACAGATCCCGACCAGCTCGGCCGAGACCAGCACCGCCGCCAGGTCGAGGGCCGACTGCGCATCCCCCGGCATAGGCTCACCGGTGGAGGGGTCCGGTTCCGGCTTCGAGTACCGGCGGGTCGGATCGATTGTCCCGAGCGCCGGGATACCGGGATCGGGGAGAAGCTTCATGGTGCCTGATTCGCGGTCGGCGATCACAAGTACGTCGGCCGCAGCCGCATCGGCGACTATCTCCCCGGCGATTCCGAACGCTCCGGTCGCTTCACCGGCGGCGAGACGGCCCAGCCAGGCTCGCTGCTGTTCGGGGCTGCCGGCCTCGGTGATCGCGGCGGCGCACATCACCGAGCTCAGGAAAGGACCGTTCAGCAGGGCGTAGCCGGACTCTTCAAGCAGGCCCGCGAGTTCGACGTAGCCGAGCCCCCCTCCCCCGTGCTGCTCATCTACCGCTACTCCGGGCCAGCCGAGCTCGGCCAGTTCCCGCCACAGCTGCTGATCGTACTCTCCAGCCTCGGCCGCCTCTCGCTGTTTATCAGGCGTCGAGCGTGATGCGAGCAGGTCCTTTGCCGTGCGCTTGATCTCGTGCTGGTCTTCGGTGAAATCGAATCTCATCTCCGGCTCACTTCCTGGGCAGCCCGAGCACCCGCTCGGCGACGATGTTCTTGAGGATTTCTGTGGTCCCGCCTTCGATCGAGTTGCCGCGGGAGCGCAGGAGTTCGTAGGCCCAGGAGTCGCCCTCGGTGAGCGAGTCCGCGCCGCGGATCGAGACGGCGAGCTGGGCCAGCATCTGGTTGGTCTCCGACCAGAGCCACTTGGTCAGCGAACCCTCGGGTCCGGGCTGGCCGTACTGCTCGATCGAACTCAGGCCGCGATAGGCCAGCAGGCGCAGCGTTTCTGTGCGCACATGCATGTCACCGAGCGCTTCGGCCACGACAGGGTCTTTGATTCGTCCGTTCGACTGGGCCTCTCCGGTCAACCGGTCGAGCAGTTGGCGCAGCCTTACCTGAAGGAAGAACCCGAGCCCTGAACGCTCGTTCATCAGCGTAGTCAGAGCGACGTTCCAGCCGTCCCCCTCCCCTCCGAGCATGTTTTCGTTAGGGATCCTCGCCTCTTCGATGAACAGTTCGTTGAACTCGGCTTCGCCTGTTATCTGGACCAGCGGCCGTATCTGGACTGCCTCCTGCTCCATGTCCATAAGAAAGTAGGAGAGCCCTTTGTGTTTGGAGGCTTCAGGGTCGGTGCGGGCGACGAGCATGCACCACTTTGAGTACTGGGCGCCGCTGGTCCAGACCTTCTGTCCGGTCACCACCCAATCGTCGCCGTCACGGACCGCCCTGGTCTTGACTGCAGCAAGGTCGGATCCCGCCTCCGGCTCGCTGAAGCCCTGGCACCAGACCTCGTCAGCCGAGAGGATCGGCGCGAGGTAGCGTTCCTTCTGCTCGTCTGAGCCCCAGGCCATGATCGTCGGACCGGCAAGCAGCAGACCGAGCACGTTGGCCGGAAGCGGCGCGTTGGCACGGCCCAGCTCCTCGAAGAAAATCGCGGACTGCATCAGTGAAGCGTCGCGCCCGCCGTATTCGCGTGGCCAATGGACCGCGCCCCAGCCTCCCTCGAAGAGGGTGCGCTGCCAGTTCCGGCGGAACTCGAAAACGGTGTCTTCGTCTCCGCGCGGTTCTTCGCCAGGGTTGTTGGCCTCGAACCAGTTCCTCAGTTCATCCCGGAACTCAATCTCTTCGGCGGAAAAAGTCAGATCCATGGCGAACTAGTTTAGGAGAATCGGCGGCTGGAGGTCATCGGACCCGGTCGTTGTCTTCCGGCGGGGCGACCTGCGGGGCGACCCGCGAGGAGTACTCGGAGCGGGCTAGCGGGTCGATGCCCGAATACACCTTGTGCAGGCCGAAAACCCTGACGATCCTTTCCCGTGCCTTCGGTGGCAGCATCCCCCCGAACCGGACCAGGTATCCGCTGAGGCGTGGTACGAATACGTCTTCCCGGCGGTGTTCGATGGCCGCGAGGGTCTCTTTCGCGACTTCCTCCGGCTTGACCAGTCTGATCAGCGGCACCTTGCGGGTGCCCGACATCATGCCGGTGTCAACCGGGCCCGGCATCACACAGGTCAGGCAGATTCCGCTGCCCCGGTACTCGAACCGGACTGTGTCGGTGAAGCCGACCACGCCGAACTTCGAAGCGGTGTAGGCGGCAAGGGCCGGCGTGGCGATCCTCCCGGCCTGGGAGGCGACGTTGACGATCTGTCCACGACCTCGTGGTTCCATGCGTTTCAGGGCGCTCAGGGTGCCGTTGATCACCCCGTTCAGGTTCACTTCGAGGATGCGGTCGAGCATCTCCCGGGGCTGCTCACCGACCCGTTCACACGCCTCGGCGATGCCGGCGTTGTTGACCAGTACCGCAACCGGGCCCATCTCCTCCTCCACAAGGCTTACTACCTCGTCGAACCCGGACCTGTCGGTGACATCCAGCCCATAGCCGCGACATTCTTCACCGAGCCTCGTTGCTGTCCCGATCGCAGCCGAAGCGTCGATATCGGCTACCGCAACCCTTGCGCCCGCTCTCGCCGCGGCCTCCGCAATGGCGAGTCCGATTCCCCTGGCGCCTCCGGTAATCAGGATCACTTCGCCAGTCAGAGAACTCATGGCGGCAGCCTACCGCCGCGCGGCTAACCGGCGTTTCGGAGTTCGACCAGGTTCGCGAGCTCTTCGTTGGACAGTTCGGTCAGCGCCGATTCCCCGGAACTCACGATCGCATCTGCCAGCTCACGCTTGCTGTCGTGGATCGCGGCGATCCGGTCCTCGATCGTGCCTTCGGCAATCAGTCTGTGTACCTGGACCGATTTTGTCTGACCGATGCGGTGGGCCCGGTCGGTGGCCTGTTCTTCCACCGCCGGGTTCCACCACCGGTCGAAGTGGATTACATGGTCGGCCCGGGTCAGGTTCAGGCCCGTGCCCGCCGCCTTGAGCGACAATAGGAACACCGAAACCTCACCCTCCTGAAAGCGGTCAACCATGCTCTCGCGCTTTGAGACGGGCGTGCCACCGTGAAGCAGCTGGCTTTCAATTTTGCGCTCGTCGAGGTGCCGCTTGAGCAGCTTTGCCATCGCGACGTACTGCGTGAAAACCAGCACCGCTCCATCCTCGGCGAGGATCGTGTCGAGCAGCTCGTCGAGGAGCTCAAGCTTGCCGGAGCGCTCCACAAGAACGGGCTGTTCCTCCTTGAGGTACTGCGCCGGGTGGTTGCAGATCTGCTTCAGCGAGGTCAGCAGCTTCAGCACCAGGCCCCTCCTGCCCATGCCTTCGCTGGTGCGGATCTCGAGCATGTTGTCGCGAACCGCGCGTTCGTAAAGCATGATCTGCTCGGGGCTGAGGGCTACCGGCTGGTCGGTGATCGTTTTCGGAGGCAGCTCGGGTGCAATCCCCGGGTCCGACTTGCGGCGTCGCAGGACGAACGGCCGGACCAGTTTCGAGAGCATCTTCGTGCTCGACTCCCTGCGCTCCGTTTCAATCGGGTCAGCCCAGTTGCTCCGAAAGGACGAGTGCGTGCCGAGCAGGCCGGGCGTGGTCCAGTCGAGGATCGCCCAGAGCTCGGAGAGGTTGTTCTCGACCGGGGTACCGGTCAGGGCTACCCTCGAGCGGGCCGGAATGGTCCGCAGGGCCCTGGCACCGGCCGAGCGTGGGTTCTTGACGTGCTGAGCCTCGTCGGCCACCAGCAGACCCCACTTGACTGCTCCGAACTTGATCGCATCGAGTCGCATAGTGCCGTAGGTAGTCAGAACGAAGCCCTTGCCGACGCCGTCGAGAGTCCGTCCGCCGCCGTGATAGCGACGAACTTCCTCACCCGGGGCGAAGCGGCGGATCTCCCGCTCCCAGTTGCCGAGCAGCGAGGCCGGACAGACCACGAGCGTCGGTCCGTCAGTCTTTTCGTTGCCCTTGCGATGCAGGTGGAGGCCGATCAGCATCACTGTCTTGCCAAGTCCCATGTCGTCAGCCAGACAGCCACCGAGGCCCAGAGACGTCATGCGATGCAGCCACCTGACACCCTCGAGCTGGTAAGCACGAAGGACTGCGTTCAAGGCTGCCGGCTGCTCGGCGGGCTCGCGGGCGCCGTCCTCACGGGTGATCTGTTCACGCAGATCAGCCAGCCATCCAGCAGCCTCGACCTCGACCGTGCGACCGTCGATCATGGTGCTGCCGGTAAGAGCCACGCTGAGTGCGTCGATCGCCGTCAGTGGTCGCAGGTCGGGGTTGCGTGACCGGTGTGCCTGCACCGGCGGCACCAGCACCCAACGATCACGCAGCCAGGTGACCGGACGGTTGGTCCGGGCGAGTGACTCAAGTTCAGCCGGGCTGAGTTGCACCCCGTCCAGGTAGAGCCGCCAGGAAAAGCCCTGCAGCGAGGATTCATCGAACACTTCAGGCACGCTGCGACTCAGCCCACCCGTGCTGCCGACCACCACCCGGGCTTCGAGCGAATCGTTGAGGGCGGGATCCCAGGTCAGCGAAACCCCCGAGCTCTCCAGCCTCTCCGCCGCACCGTCGAGCAGGTCTTCGACTTCCGGGTCCGTAAGCCGCAACCCGTCGGGGACGTCAGCATCAAGAAGACGCCGGAGCGGCGACCAGGCGGCGGCGGCCATACCCACCCCGAGCGTGGTGTCGATGCGCCCGCGGGCGCCGAAAGACTCCTTGTCCTGCTCCCAGAGGCCGCGTACGTCTTCGAAAACGTCCGGCCGACCGGGTCGGTGAGCCTGGACAGTTATCTCGAAGGATCCCGCATCGTAATCTCCGGCCGGCTCGGCGACCCTCAACCGGATCGAGGCCTCAGACCGCTTCTTTGCACGGCCTCCGCTGCCGGCCCCGGGTGCCGGGTTGGCCTTCCTGCGAGGTCGTGATGGGATCGGGGTCGAAGACAAAGCGGACCGGGAATTGTACCCGCTCTGGCCGGTCGGCCCCTACGGTGGCCCGGAAACCACCTCCTGAGACGCCTACCCGTCGCCGGTTCCGGCCTGCTTCGGGTTGAGTGTCTTCATGTCGATTCCCTCGCGCCGAAGGAGCAGGTAGCAGAGCCATATGCCGAGGGCGAAGAGCGGCAGACCCATTGCCGTACGGGCGATTCCCAGCGCGACGAGGGAACCGGCGAGGTAGAACGGCAGCTGGACCGCAAGACGGGTCGCAAACAGGGCCACCCAGACCCAGCTCATCCGGTTAAAGAGGCGCACCCGGGCAGGATCCTGGCGCCATTTCATGCCGTCGCCGATCAGCGGGCCGATCAGCACCCCCATCAAGGGCCAGCCAACGGCTATGGAAACAGCATACGCAACCGCATAACCGGCGTTGAACAGCAGTCCGGGCAGGAAGAAGTCCTCGGCCCTGCCCGTGCGGGTGGCGATGAAGCCGGCGATCGCCACCCCGATGAATCCCGCGGCCGCAAAGCGCACCGACTCGCCCCTGACCAGCCTGATCAGACCGATGATCGCGCCGAGGCCAACCGCGGCGATCGCCGAAAGCTGAAGGTCCTGCCCGGAAACGCTGTATACGGCAACGAACACCAGGCCCGGCAGGCTCGAGTCGGCGATGCCCTGGGGGCCGCCCATCTCGTCGAGCAGGTTCAGTTGCTGCTTGCGGTCGAGCTCGGGCTCAACCTCGGGGCCGTGCTCCGGGTGCCCGGTGGGTGTCTCGTTTTCGCTCACTCGGTCATTGTGGCTGAATGCCCTTGCGGCCGCCCCTTCACGACAAAGCCCGGAGGGTTGAGACAGCTTGAGGCAGCACGCTGGTACGAAGCACAGAGTTCCTCGTCACAGGACGGCAAGACGGTTCAGGCGGCGTAAGGGACCAGCGGCCAGACGGTCTGGACTTTTTCCGACCGGCCCTCGCGGTCGAAGTACTCCTGCAGTGAGCGTCCCTGTTCGTCGGCCCACAGAATCTGGTCGTCGTGAAGGGTCGGCAGGTCGTAGGCGCCCAGCTCGGCGTTGATGCGGCCGAGCTTCCAGGCCAGCCGGGCCGCAGCGAGCGCGTCAGCGTCAGCGGCGTGGGCGTCGGTGAGCGGGATGCCGTAGTCCTCGCACAGAATCCCCAGGGTCCGCCCTCCCTTGCGAAACTTGTTGATCTTCTTCTCGAGCACGTAAGGGTCGATCACCAGCAGTCCTTCGGGGCCGCCGACCAGTTCGATCAGCGGCTGGACCCCGTGGCGCCGGGCCTCGCGGTCGAGGATGGTCAGGTCGAAACGCGCGTTGAAGGCGACGATAGGGATGTCCTCGGCGACCGCGGAAGCGAGGGCCCCGGTGATTTCGGCAACCGCGCCGGCGGCGCTCTGCCCCTCGGCTCGCGCTTTCTCGGTGGTGATCCCGTGGACCGAAGTTGCATCTGCGGGAATCTCGACTCCGGGGTCCACCAGCCAGGTACGGCTCTCGCTTTCCCGGCCCCCTCCGACGATGCTCACCGCAGCGGTGACGATCCGGTCGTTTTCGGTGTCGGTACCGGTGGTTTCGATGTCGTAGGCGGCCAGTCGGCCTTCGAACCAGTTCACGCCAGAAACCGTACCTCCCTGATCGGACGGTTTCCGGGGGATCTCGGTTGTGTCGCCTGGCGAAGCTTCACTGTCTGCCCGAATGTCGCGAGGTCTCGATCCGTAACGGACGGGCCTCCACCGTATGGTCGACCTGAAGGGTGGTGTGCTCGATCCCGAACCGTTCAAGCAGCAGCGCCTCAAGCTCGAATCGGATCCGGTGGCAGTCGGCATTCGGGCCTGTCAGAACATGCGCAGAAAGCGTCGGGAAGCCGGAGGTGATCTGCCAGACATGGAGGTCGTGGACCTGATCGACCCCTTCGTGTCCGGCCATGGCCATTCCGATTTCCTCTGCGTCCATTCCACCGGGAGTCGACTCCAGCAGCACGTCGACCGCCTCCCTGAGCACAGACCAGGCGCTGGCTGCGATAAGCAGTGAGATGAGGATCGAGACGATCGCGTCGATCTGCTGCCATCCCGTGAGGATGATCACCCCGGCGGCGACGATGACACCCACTGATCCTGCAAGGTCGCCCAGCACATGACGTAGCGCGGCGCGCACGTTGAGGCTCTCTCCTCCTGAACGCATCAGCACCCGGGCCGCAACAAGGTTTACGAGCAGGCCGACCAGCGCGATCAGGAGCATTCCCGGTCCGAGAATCTCCACCGGATCCGCCAGCCGCCGGAGAGCCTCGACGATCACCCAGATCGAAACGACCACGAGCAGCACTCCGTTGACCAGCGCTGCGAGGATTTCCGCCCGCTTGAAGCCGAAGCTGTGTCTCGCGGTTGCAGGTTTTGCAGCAAGTGAGACGGCGGCGAGTGCGAGAAACAGCGAGAAACTGTCGGAGAGCATGTGCCCGGCGTCAGCGAGCAGGGCCAGACTGCCTGTGAGCAGACCGCCAACCGCCCCCACCACCATGAATCCGGCCGTCAAAGATGCGGCGACCAGCAATGCCTTGCGGTCTGCGTGTCGCCAGGCTCCCGGACCGTGAGAGTGCCCGGCTTCGTCGCGCTGGTCGGGCTCTTCTGCCGGGCTACTCACTGCGTATCAGTGTAGAAGGGGTCGGCCGTGCGTTGATACGGTGATCCCGTGGCATCCACCGATCAGAAAGCACCCAGCGATCAGAAGGCTTCCGGCCGGCGCTCCAGGCCGCTGACGACCTGATCCAGGGAAACTGATTTTGGCTAACCCGATCAAGGATCCCGGTACAAGCTGGCGTGACGCCGGTACGGACTTCATCAAGAGCGAGGTCTCAGGTGGGGCCGTGCTGCTGGTTGCGGCGGTCGCCGCGATGCTGTGGGCGAACGCGCCATTCGGGGACAGCTACGAGTCGTTCTGGCAGACAAAGCTGACCCTGGGGTTCGGGCAGCTTGCGATTACCGAGGATCTACAGCACTGGGTCAACGACGCCCTGATGGTCTTTTTCTTCTTTGTGGTCGGGCTTGAGATCAAGCGGGAACTGGTGGTCGGCGAGCTGAACGAGCGCAGCAAGGCGCTCCTGCCCTTGATCGCGGCTATCGGTGGCATTCTCGTCCCGGGGCTGATCTTCCTATCCCTGAACCTTGGCGGCGTCGGCGAGGGCGGCTGGGCTATCCCGATGGCGACCGACATCGCCTTCGCGGTGGCGGTCCTCGCCCTGCTCGGCAAGCGCATCCCTTCCGGGGTGCGTCTGCTGCTGCTCAGCATCGCGATCATCGATGACGTAATCGCCATCCTGATCATCGCGATCTTCTATTCCAAGGACATCAGCATGGTCTGGCTCGCAGCCGGTGCGGCGGGGATCCTGATCGTCTACCTGATGCAGCGGTTCGGTGTGTCCCGTATCTGGCCCTACTGGGCGATAGGCATCGTCGTCTGGGTCGCCTTTCTTTCCTCGGGAGTCCACGCAACGATCGCAGGCGTGATTCTCGGCCTGATGACACCGGCCCACCCCGTCAAGGGTCGCCACGTGATCGAGGATCTCGAACGCCAGCTCCATCCCTGGACAAGCATGGTGATCGTGCCCCTGTTCGCGCTGGCCAACGCGGGCATCGTCATATCGGCTTCCATCCTGGCCGACGCCACCGCCAGCATGATTTTCTGGGGGGTGGCGCTCGGGCTGGTTTTCGGCAAGGTGATCGGAATCGGGTTCGGGATATCGATCGCTCAGAGGTTCGGCTGGGGCACGACTCCCGACGGCGTCACTTCCTCCCATGCCTGGGGAGTCGCCGCGCTGGGCGGGATCGGCTTCACCGTCTCGCTGTTCATCGCCGAGCTTTCGTTCGAGAACGAACAGTTGCTCGAGTACGCGAAGATCGGGATCTTCACCGGGTCCATCGTCAGTGCCCTGATCGGGGTTTTCCTGCTGACCCGCCGCAGGTCCAAGGCCGGCGCGGAGGTGGATCGAGCCGCCGGCCCCTAATGAGCGGGTGCGTCAGGTTTCCTGGGCGCGTCCGGCTGAAACGCCCGGGTCCGGCCCCAGGCCGGGAGAAACATGGAGTGGCGGGCCTACCGGGCCTTTGTCTTCGGGCTCGACGTTGCCGGTGTGGACCTCGGGAGATGGCTGGTCGCCGAGAAAGCGGTCGACCATGCGGGCGCACTGGCGGCCTTCGTTGATTGCCCACACGATCAGCGACTGCCCGCGGCGTGCGTCACCGGCGGCGAACACTCCCTCCACCGAGGTCGAATAGGTACCGGCCTTGATGTTTCCACGGCCGTCCTTGGCGCATCCGATGCCATCGACGAGTTCCTGCTCGGGGTGAAGGAAGCCCATTGCGAGCAGAACCAGGTCGGCCTCGATCTCGAATCCCGTCCCCTCCACCGGGCCGAAAGGCGGCGCCTGATCAGCGTGGGCGGCGTGGAGCGTCGTCACCCTTCCGTCTGTTCCCGAAAAGTGAGTTGTCGTCGCCGAGAAGTCCTGCTCCCCCCTCTCGATTTCCTTCGCTTCCTCCATGGCGTACGAGAGGCGGTACTTCTGAGGCCAGAGTGGCCACGGCGTGCGATCGTCGGGGCGGACCTCCGGTGGTTCGGGCAGCAGTTCGAGCTGCGCTACCTGCTTCGCCCCTTCGCGGATCGCGTTGGCGACGCAGTCAGCACCTGTGTCTCCGCCGCCGATGACGACGACGTTCTTGCCCTTGGCCGAAATCGCAGGCATTTCGGGTGCGGCTGCCATCGGTTCGGGTCCGGCGACACCGGCGACCCAGCGGTTCCGGATGTACAGGTAGTCCATGGCGAAGTGCACGCCCTCGAGGTCACGTCCGGGAACCGGCAGGTCACGCGGCACACGCGAACCCGTGGACAGAACGATCGCGTCGAAGTCCTGCTTCAGTTCGTCAACCGTGACGTCAACGCCGACGTCCACACCGCAACGGACCTCGACCCCTTCGTCGATCAGCTGCTGAACCCGGCGCTCGACCACGGTCTTCTCGATCTTGAAGTCGGGAACGCCGAACCGGACAAGACCGCCGGCCGCTTCGTCGCGTTCGAACAGGACCACCGAGTGGCCGGTTCGGCGAAGCTGCTGGGCAGCGGCCATGCCGGCCGGCCCGGACCCGACGACGGCGATCCGGTGGCCGGTTTCGCGCTTCGGCGGCTCCGGCCCGACCCAGCCCTCTTTCCAGGCGCGGTCGATGATGCTCTGCTCGATCTGCTTGATGGTGACAGCTTCGTTCTCCCGGATCTCCAGCACGCAGGCGGCCTCGCAGGGTGCCGGACAGAGCTTCCCCGTGAACTCGGGGAAGTTGTTGGTGGCGTGCAGCTGCCGGATCGCGTCCTGCCAGCGGCCGCGGTAGACGAGGTCGTTCCAATCCGGGATCAGGTTGCCCAGCGGACACCCGTTGTGACAGAACGGCACACCGCAGTCCATGCAGCGTGCACCCTGGTCGGCCAGTTCCTCGTCGCTTCGAGGCAGCATGAACTCGCTGTAGTCGCCCACCCTTTCGGCCGGGTCGCGGTACGGGATGCCGACCCTTTCAATCTCAAGAAAAGCGCCGAGCTTGCCCATGTCAGCCTTCCTTCCTGCCGGAGCCTGCGACTGCCGGGGTCTCTACCGGTGGTCCGGCGAGTTCGGCCCCGGTCGCTTCGGACTCGAGTTCTGCAAGAACGCGCTTGTAGTCGATCGGGAAGATCTTCACGAACCTGCCCGCCTGCTCGTCCCAGTCTTCGAGCAGATGCGCGGCGACGGTCGAGCCAGTACGCCGCTCATGCTCCTCGATCAGGCGCCGCAGTTCGAACCGGTCGGTTTCGGTCAACTCTTCGATCTGATTGCTCATCGACGGGTTGATCCGTTTGTCAAAGTCGCCGTCAGGGTCGTAGACAAAAGCCAGACCACCGCTCATGCCTGCCGCGAAGTTTCTGCCGGTCGGGCCGAGAACCACGACGTTGCCGCCAGTCATGTACTCGCAGCCGTGGTCACCGACGCCCTCGATCACTGCATCCGCACCCGAGTTGCGCACCGCAAAACGTTCCCCTCCGATACCCCGGAAGAAAGCCCGGCCGCGGGTCGCACCGTACAGAGCGGTATTACCGACGATCACGTTCTCTTCGGCCTGGTACTCGGCACCTTCGGGCGGGGAAACGGAAAGGATGCCACCGGAGAGGCCCTTGCCGGCGTAGTCGTTCACCTCACCGCGCAGCGAGAAGGTGATTCCCGGTGCGAGCCAGCCGCCGAACGACTGGCCTGCGGAGCCGCGAAGGTTCACCTTGATCGTATTCTCGGGAAGGCCGGCAGCCCCGTGGCTGGTGGCGATCCGGTTCGACATGATGCCGCCGACACAGCGGTCCACGTTACGGACTTCCATATCGAACTCAACCGGGTCGGCGTTGTCGAGCGAATCACCGGCAGCCTCGATCAGCTTCCAGTCCAGGTTGTCGTCCAGCACAGGCTCCTGGGGACGGATCCGGTGCCGGGGTGCATCTTCGGGAACGCCTTCGGGGTAGGCGAGCACACCGCTCAGGTCTATGCCCTTCGCTTTCCAGTGATCCACCGCATCGTCGGCCTCGATCAGCTCACTGTGGCCGATCAGCTCGGCAATCGTGCGCACACCCAGCTTCGCCATGAGCCGACGGGCTTCCTCGGCGACGAAGAAGAAGTAGTTGACGACGTGCTCGGGCTGACCCTCGAACCGCTTGCGCAGTTCGGGATCCTGGGTGGCGATCCCGACCGGGCAGGTGTTCAGGTGACAGGCCCTCATCATGATGCAGCCCGATGCGACCAGGGGCGCCGTCGAGAAGCCGTACTCGTCGGCTCCGAGCAGGGCGGCGATCACGACGTCGCGGCCGGTCTTGAGCTGGCCGTCCGTCTGGACTGTTATCCGCGAGCGCAGGTCATTCTTGATCAGCGTCTGCTGGGTCTCGGCCAGGCCGATCTCCCACGGGATTCCGGCCGAATGGATAGAGGAAAGCGGCGAGGCACCGGTGCCGCCGTCGTGGCCGGCGATCAGCACGTGGTCTGCGTTCGCCTTTGCGACGCCGGCGGCGACCGTTCCTACCCCCACCTCGGCAACAAGTTTGACCGAGACCGAAGCCTTCGGATTGGCGCAGCGCAAGTCGTAGATCAGCTGCTTGAGGTCCTCGATCGAATAGATGTCGTGATGGGGCGGCGGTGAGATCAGGCTGACGCCGGGGGTCGTATGACGGACCGAGCCGATGTACTTGTCCACCTTGTGTCCGGGAAGCTGACCACCCTCACCGGGCTTGGCGCCCTGGGCCATCTTGATCTGGAGCTGGTCGGCGTTCGAGAGGTAGTGGATCGTGACTCCGAACCGCCCCGACGCCACCTGCTTGATCGCCGAGCGACGCAGGTCGCCGTTGTCGTCACGCTCGAACCGGACCGGGTCCTCCCCGCCCTCACCGGTGTTCGACTTGCCGCCAATCCGGTTCATCGCGATCGCGAGGTTCTCGTGGGATTCACGCGAGATCGAACCGAGTGACATCGCGCCGGTGGCAAAGCGCTTGACGATCTCTGACGCCGGTTCGACTTCGTCGAGCGGGATCGGTTCGTCCGCGTCCTTCAGCAGGAAAAGGCCCCTCAGAGTCGAGCGCTTGACCGAGATATCGTTGACCTGAATGGCGAACTCGTCGTACTGGTCCTGAGCGTTTCCACCCTCACCACGGACCGCGTGCTGGATCAGGGCGATCGTCTCGGGGTTCCACTGGTGGAACTCGCCGTCGCGGCGCCAGGCGTACAGGCCGCCGACCGGAAGCAGATCCTCGTGGCGGCCGGGATATGCGGTGGCGTGCCGGTCGAGGGTTTCCCGGGCGATCACATCGATTCCGATGCCGCCGATCCGGGATGCGGTTCCGGTGAAGTAACGGTCGATCAGCTGGCTCTCAAGTCCGACAGCCTCGAATATCTGGGCACCGCAGTAAGACTGGATGGTCGATATGCCCATCTTCGAAATCGTCTTCAGCAGACCTTTGCCGATGCCCTTGACCACGTTACGCTGGGCCCGTTCGGGTGACTCGGTATCGGGCACCCGGCCATCGAGCACGAGTTCGTCGACAGTGTCCAGCATCAGGTACGGGTTGATCGCGCTGCAGCCGTAGCCGATCAGCGTCGCCATGTGGTGGACTTCCCGCGGCTCGCCCGATTCGAGCACCATGCCTGCCCGCAGGCGCGTTCCGGCTCTGACCAGGTGGTGGTGGACCGCACCGACTGCCAGAAGGGCCGGAATCGGGACCCGGCGGGGTCCGGTCCGGCGGTCGGAGAGGATCAGGATGTTGAAGCCGCTCTCGATCGCCTCCTCGGCCTCTTCGCAGAGCGTCTGCAGACGGCTCTCGAGTCCTCCCGGACCTTCGGCCACATCCCACGTGATGTCGATCGTGTCCGCCCGGAAGATGTCGTGGTTGACGTGGCGGATCGTTTCCAGCTCCTGGTTCATCAGGATGGGCTGGTCGAGGCAGAGCTGATGGGCGTGCTGCTCGCTTTCCGTGAGCAGGTTCTGCTCCGAGCCGACTCCGACCGCGAGGCTCATCACGATCTCTTCCCGGATCGGGTCGACCGGCGGGTTGGTCACCTGCGCGAAAAGCTGCTTGAAGTAGCTGTAGAGAGGCGGGCGGCTGTCCGACATGACGGGCAGGGCGGCGTCATTGCCCATCGAACCGATCGGCTCCGCGCCAGTCGCCGCCATCGGTGCGATCAGCACCAGCAGGTCCTCCTGCGTATAGCCGAATGCCTTCTGGCGCCTCGACGTCGGCTGCACGCCGGTCATCGTTACGTGGGCGGTCGGAAGATCGTCGAAGTGGACCGAGGCGCGGTCGAACCACTCGCCGTAGGGCTGGCGGGAGGCGATTTCGTGCTTGACCTCCTCGTCTTCGATGATCCGGTGCTTCTCGAGGTCGACCAGGAACAGCTTGCCGGGCTGCAGCCTGCCCAGCCGCTTGATCCGGTCCGGTGCGATGTCGAGCAGGCCGATCTCGGAGCCCAGCACGACCAGGCCATCGGTTGTTTCGACCCAGCGCCCGGGGCGAAGACCGTTGCGGTCGAGGGTGGCGCCGATCACACGGCCGTCGGTGAAGCAGACGGCTGCCGGGCCGTCCCACGGCTCGATCAGGCAGGAGTGAAAGGCGTAGAAACCACGCAGCTCGTCGGAGAGGTCGGTGCGTTTCCGGAAGGCCTCCGGGATCATCATCATCGCCGCGTGTGGCAGGGAACGGCCGGCGAGCATCAGCAGCTCGAGCACGTTGTCGAAGGTCGCCGAGTCCGAGCCGTCGGGCCGGACCACGGGCGCGACCTTTTCGAGGTCCTCGCCGAAAAGCTCCGAGGCGAGTTGCGATTCTCTGGCCCGCATCCAGTTGATGTTGCCGCGCAGGGTGTTGATCTCCCCGTTGTGAGCGATCAGCCTGAACGGATGAGCGAGATCCCAGCTGGGGAAGGTGTTGGTCGAAAATCGCGAATGGACGAGCGCCATCGCCGAGCGAACCCGCTCGTCCCGGAGCTCCGGGAAGAAGCCGGGCACCTGGTAGGAGGTGAGCATGCCTTTGTAGACGATCGTCCTCGAAGAGAACGACGCGATGTAGACCTCGTCTCCGGCCTCACGCTCGCAGACTCTCCGGATCACGTAGAGCTTGCGCTCGAACGCGTCCTGGTCCCCGGCCAGTGAATCGGCTGCGGCTACGAAGAGCTGGGCCACGTGTGGACGGCTCTCATCGGCGGTCATGCCGACGTGGCCGGTGTCGACCGGAACATCCCGCCACCCGAGAACCGTCTGGCCTTCATCCTCGGCGATCGAAGCGATCGCCTTCTTGAGCCGCTCGCTGCCTTCCGGATCCCGGGGCAGGAAGCACATCGCGACGCCGTAGCTTCCGGCCGGCGGCAGATCGCAACCGGCTTCCTCCTGGAAAAAGAGGTCCGGCATCTGGATCAGGACTCCGGCGCCGTCCCCGGTCGAGGCGTCGGCGCCCGCTGCGCCCCGGTGTTCGAGGTTCTCGAGAGCCAGCAGCCCCTGGGAGACGACGTCGTGGCGCGCCTCGTTGTCAAGCCGCGCGACCATCGCGACTCCGCATGCGTCGTGTTCAAAGGTCGAGTCGTAGAGTCCGCTGGTTGAGCGGGACGATGGGGTGAAATCGCTCATAAGGTCGCGCTTTCCAAGCCTGGCGCAGCTATCTGTCGGTGGTCGAGTGGACGGGATTCTGCGACTCGGGACGCCCTCCGCCCGGCACCGAACCGTTCACGGAGGATACCGGAGGCCAGCCGGGGCCACTTGTCCCGCGGGCCAAGAGCCGCGGCAAACAGCAAACGGTGTCGCGGTGCTCCGGGGTCAGCCGTCGCCGAGTGCCTTCTTCTCATAGGCCATCCGGCCCGGGTCGTGCTCCTTGTGGGCGAGCACGTTGTCCGCGTTGAAGGCCCGCATGACCCAGTCCCGGGCGTTGGCGGGCAGCAGCGAGGTCGGCGGCTGGAGGAAGCGTGTGTTCCTGGGCAGCCAGACCTCGGCCTGCTTGTTGATGATCGCCTTGGTGATGCCTTCGCCCACCTCGGAAGGCAGCAGCCAGCGGACTCCGCGGGCGACGCCGATGCCGGCTGCAAGTTCCGTTTTGACCGGGCCGGGCATGACGCAGGTGATGCCAACCCCGGTACCGGTCAGTTCGTTTCTGACCGACTCACACAGCCCGACCACGGCGAATTTGGTCGCGCAGTAGGTCGAGCCTCCCGGAAAACCGGTCTTTCCCGCCTGCGAAGCGATGTTGACGATCTGACCACGACCACGCGGCTTCATCCGCCGCATCGCGATCTTGGTTCCGTTTATGACTCCGAAGAGGTTGACCTGGATCGACCTGTTCGTAACCTCTTCGGACTCATCGTCAAGTGCACCGAGGATCATCACTCCGGCGTTGTTGACGAGGCCGTCGATCGGTCCGAGTTCGGTCTCCACCTGGTCGATGAACGACTCGAACGAAGACATGTCGGTCACGTCGAGTTTGCCGCCGAAGTTGCCCTCGCCAAGTGATTTGGCTTCGGTGGCGGTCTGCTCGCCGTCGAGATCGCCGAGTGCGACTCTGGCGCCCGCTGCTACCAGCGACCGCGCGGTAGCCAGACCGATCCCTCCGCTACCACCGGTCACAACCACCACTGATCCGTTCAAGGGCCGTTCGAGCTCGTTCATCCTGTGTGCCTACCTCCGTCGGGTCTAAATCGGATCATTGAATTTACACGCAGCAGCCCGGGTGGAACTCCCGAGGTCTGTTGTCTCTACCCTTGTCTTGATGCACATGGTCCTCGCCTCAACCGACCCGGCAGCCGGAATAGGCCTCGTCGCCGCCCTGCTGGCCGGCATGGTCTCCTTCCTCTCCCCCTGCGTGCTGCCGCTGGTTCCCGGGTACCTGTCAGCCGTCTCCGGAGTCTCGGTGGACGAGCTCGACGACGCCGGCTGGCGCCGGGTCATGGTTCCGGCCCTGATCTTCGTCGCCAGCTTTTCGGCAATCTTTATCCTGCTCGGACTGACAGCAACCAGGATCGGCTCGGCGCTGAGTGACAACCGGGAGGTCCTGGACAAGATCGCCGCCGCGATCATCATTCTCATGGGCGTCCTCTTCATCGCCTCGTTCTTCGTGGTCAAGCTGAATAAAGAGTGGCACCCCGACGCCCTGATCGCGCGGGCCGGAAAAGGTGGTCCGCTGGTCGTCGGCGCCGCGTTTGCGATCGCCTGGACACCCTGCATCGGGCCCACCCTGGGCGCGATCCTGTCTGCGGCTTCGCTCTCGGACTCCACACTGCGCGGTGGCTTGCTGCTCGCCGTCTACTCGGCCGGCCTGGCGATCCCCTTCCTGCTCACCGCAGTTGCCTTCAACCGGATGACCACCGCGTTCTCCGTTGTGAAGCGGCACTACGCGGCATTGATAGCGGTCGGCGGAGTGATCCTGATCGCCATGGGCATCCTGATATGGACCGGCGAGATCTACCGGATCAACATCGAGGTCCAGGCCTGGATGAGCGACCTCGGCATCAACTTCTGGACCGAGTTCTAGGTCCAGGGATCCCCGCCGTGCCGGGGCAGTGGGCCTTGAAGCGCTCAGTTACGCGAAGGGTCGGGCATCTCCCGCGGCGGGCCCTGTGGCTCTGCCCCGGGCGAGGCGGGTCCAACGGTGACGTACTCCCGGCCCACCGCTTCGACCTCCTCGAGGCGCTCGTCTTCCATGTCCCGGGAACAGACGATCCGGAACCGTCCGGTGCCGATGTCGGCGTCTCCGACGATCGGCAGCCCCCTGATTTCCTCCCAGCCGAGCCGTTCGATCTCGAACGGGTTCATCCTGACCTCGGCTGCGGGGTAAGCGCAGCTGGTGTTGTGCTGGTCGATCGCCTTCGAGATCGCTTCCAGGTTCTTGACTTCCGGATTGCTCACCCTTCAAGTATTACAACGGCCGACGCAACCTCGGTGTCTACCGGTTGGTCCAGACCGTTCCCAGGTCACCGAAGCCGAGGTCGTTGCGGGTCGCTTCGGTGAGGTCGAACTCCCTGCCGCTGACGTACGGACCACGGTCGACCACCCGGGTCGTGACGGTCCGCCCGCGGTAGCGCAGGGTTACCTTGGTCCCGCAGGGCAGCGTCTTGTGGGCAACGCCCCGGGTTCCCGGCTGGAGAGTGCCGCCGCAGGCCAACGGACCGCCGAACAGACCGGGCCCGAAGTACGAGGCGTGCGTGGGCCGCAGACCGCTCACCCGGATCTGGCGGCTGGCGTCTGAGATGGCCCGGCCGTTGGCTGCAGCGAATACACGGACTCGGTAACTGCCGCTTGCCTTCGGCTTCCAGGAAACCCTGAAACCGCCGTGGGCCCGGGTTCTTGTGTTCAGGACCTCGGTCCCGGCGCCCCGGATCACAACCTTCACCCGGCGCCCACCTGCTGGACTCACCGAGCCCCGGATCATGACCCGGCTTCCGAGCTTGGCGTACTTGCGAACGCCGGCGACGCTCACCCGGCTGCGGACCAGCACGTTCTTTGGCACGGAAGCCCTGCCGCCTGGTGTCACAGCCCTGTACTGGCCATTGCTGCGGGCTTCGACGACGGTCCTATACCGGCCCCTGTTATCGGTCGGGACCCTCTTAACGGGGAACCACCGCTTGCCGCCGCTGGGCCTGAAGTAGATCCGCACTGCGCTGCTGCGGCTGTCTACACGGCCTCGGAGGCTGACGGGATCACCGTGGTTGGTGCGGGACGGGGTCACGCTGACGGTGCTGGCGGAGGCGCGGCGCTCGGGAACCGGCGTCGGCGTTGCCGTGCCGGTACTGGCCGGTCCGGTTTCTGCCGGAAGCGTCGCAGCCCCGGCAAACGGGGCGATGGCCAGCAGCAGCCCGAGGGTCGTCAGGCATACGGAAACGGTTGACACGATCGTCTGAATGGCTTTCACTGCGGACCTCCTTGTTGCCCGCTCCCCCGCCCGGCACTCGCTCGTGCCGGGTCGACGTATGTGAGCGTTGTGTAAGTACTCCACCAGTAAAGAGACACATACATCCGCTGTGTGTGGGTCGTGTCACAGATGCAAGGGGCCGACCATGGCCGCTCGTGACGGCCCTGCCGGCCTCCCCGAGGGGCAATCCCGCTAAAACTCCTTTGGTGTACCGCATACCCCGCATCGCCCTGGCGCAGATAAACCCGACGGTCGGGGATCTCGACGGCAACGCTGCCCTGATCACGAACTGGATCAACCAGGCGAAGGCAGCCGGTGCCGAGATTGTGATCTTCCCCGAGCTGGCCGTGACCGGATACCCGGCCGAGGACCTCTACCTGAGGCCCGACTTCATCGCCGCCAACGTGGCCATTCTCGGAGAGATCGCAGCCGGCGTCTCCGGCATAACCGCCCTCGTCGGCTACGCCGAGCCGGTCGCACACCCGGTCGCAAGGGCGATCGCAGCGAACGCAGTCGCCGTGCTTTCAGACGGCGGTGTACGCGCGGTCTACAGAAAACGGCTGCTGCCCAACTACGGCGTTTTCGACGAGTACCGCACTTTTCGAAACGGCTCCGGACCGCTGGTACTCGACATCGCCGGCACGCCGGTCGGGCTGACGGTCTGCGAGGACTGCTGGGAGCCGGGTTCGGCGGTCGCCAATGAAATCGCTCCCGGCGCCGCGCTGATCGCGAACCTCTCGGCGTCGCCGTACCACCGTGGCAAGGCGCGTGAGCGCGAAGCAATTTTCAAAAAAGTCGCGGTCGACCAGGACAAAGCGGTGGCGCTGGTCAACATGGTCGGCGGGCAGGACGAGTTGATCTTCGATGGTGCCAGCGCCCTGATCGCCCCGGACGGCTCGATTCTGGCGAGGGCCGGCCAGTTCACCGAGGACCTGGTGATCTGCGGAGGCCCGCAGACGGAAACCTCACCTTCGGCGTCCTGGCTCGGCGATCTGGACGAGGTCTACGCCGCGCTGGTTACCGGCCTTCGGGACTACGTCGTCAAGAACGGCTTCACCCATGTAGGGCTCGGGCTCTCCGGCGGGATCGACTCGGCCCTGGTCGCGGCACTGGCGGCCGATGCACTCGGCCCGGAACGGGTGACCTGTGTGGTCATGCCTTCCCCCCACTCCAGCGGTGAAACCCAGGCAGACGCCAGGGAGATGGCCGAACGGCTCGGTGTGGAAATAATCGAGATCCCGATCGAAGGGCCGATGGCAGCTTTCGCCACCCTGCTGGGTGAGGACAACTCCGGGCTCACCGCCGAAAACCTGCAGGCACGGATCCGCGGAAACCTGATGATGGCGCTGTCCAACAGCCGGGGCTGGCTGGTTCTCACCACCGCCAACAAAAGCGAGACCTCGGTCGGCTACTCGACCATCTACGGGGACATGGCCGGCGGGCTGGCACCGATCAAGGACACCCCGAAGACCCTGGTTTACGAACTCTGCCGGTACCGCAACCGGGCTTCACCGGTGATCCCCGAGGCGATCATCAGCCGTCCCCCCTCGGCCGAGCTGAGGCCCGACCAGAAGGACTCCGACTCACTGCCCGGCTATGACGTGCTGGACCGCATCCTCCGGCTCTATGTCGAAGAGGACCTCGGTCCGGCAGAGATCGTCGCGCTCGGTGAAGACCCCGGCATCACGGCCGAGGTGATTGCGCTGGTTGACCGGGCGGAGTACAAACGCAGGCAGTCGCCGCCCGGCCTGAGGATCACTTCGAAGGGATTCGGTCGCGACCGTCGCATGCCGATCACCAACCGCTACCGCCCCTGGAAGGGCGAGTCCTGACGGTCAGGCGGTTTCGGATGCCCCTTCTGGGGCATCTTCTTCGGTCTTGACGAGGAAGGCGAGGTCGAGGCCGTCGGGGGCATCCCGGATCGCCATGGTGATCTGTGCGATGGCACAGATGCGCCCCTCGAAGTCCTTTACTTCGGCCCGCCAGACCCAGGTCATACGGCCGCGATGAACCGCCACGGCTTCCACTTCGATGCCACCGCTGGAGACAGGCCGCAGCAGGTTGACCGAGATGTTCTGGCCCATCGCGATCCGGTTCTCGGGAACAACCGCCTTGGCCGTGGCCATCGAGCAGAGACTCTCGACCAGGCTGGCCATCACACCGCCGTGCATGATCGCCATCGGCTGCCGGTGGCTGTCACGCATCTTGATTCGCGCGCGCGCGCCGTCCGGATCGTCGGAGATGAACTCGGTGCCCAGGAGCACGTCGAAAGGGGAGTCGGGAAGGCTTACCTCGGGCATCTGCCGAGCATCATAAACCCATAGGCTTCTCCGTCATGACTTTGAGTGAGGACAGCCGCTCGTTGCTCCAGCTTCTGCTGGCGCGCGGCAAGAGTTACGGCGACATCGCGGGGCTGCTCGGAGTCGCGCAGTCCGATGTGCGCGAACGGGCCCACGCGGCGCTCACCGAGATCAACGGTTCCGACCCCGACCGCGATGCGAACCTCACCGATTACCTGCTCGGTCAGGCTGATCCGATCGAGCGGGCGAGCACAGCCCGCACCCTGGCTGACAACCCTGAGGCCCATGAGACCGCGAGCGACCTCTGCGCACAGCTGAGGCTGCTTGTGCCGGGCGCCGAGCTGCCGAAGCTGGAAGCCACGGCAGGATCCCTGACTGGCGGAACCCGTCGCAGCCGGGAGTCCAAAGCCTCGACCCGGCCGAAGTCACCAAAGACAAAGGCCGGCGGAGATGAAGGTCGGCGCGGTTTGCTCGAGGGCCTGACCATGTCCCAGCGCCGGCTGCTGGCTGTCCTCGTGCTGGCAGCCGTCCTGATCGCGGTTGTCCTGCTGGTGATCGGCCTCGTCGGTTCCGACGATGGCGGAGCCGGCAGCACGACGGCTGAACAACCGGCGGCGACCACTGCCGTGCTGCGGTCCGTTGAAGGCGAGCAGGGCCGTGGAGTCGTGAACTTCGGCTTCAGCGGCACCGACCTCGCCGCCCAGCTCCAGATCAGCGAACTTGAGCCTTCAGCCCCGGGCCAGAGCTATGTCGTCTGGCTGTTCGGACCCGGAGGCTCCTTCCCGATCAACCAGGCCCGCGTGGACGACGCCGGGGCGATCTCCGGACAGGTCGCAATCAATCAGGCCCTGATCTGCTTCATCGCCGGGGACCTGTTCCCCGACATGCGCCTTTCCAGAGTCGACAACAGCGAGATGCGAAGGACCCTCGCGGAAGCCCGGAGCGGTAACGGTGGTGGCGACGCCGGTGGCCTGCCGGACTTCGTCGGCGACCTGGTCCTCGAAGGGCCGATCTCGATGCCGCAGGAAGCCAAAGACCAGATCCTGCCGGTCTGCAACGCCTAGCTGTAAATCCTAAGCACGTTGTTCATCCGGCCCCTTCGTTGCAGGCTTGGGGGCGGCCGCGCAGCGGGCCAGCCTCGCACCGCCGGCGATTGACGGCAGTCCTGCGGGTCGGCTACTGTCGTTTTTGAGGAGCGCGACCGGAGAGCGAATAGTATGTAGCCGGAGTACGCGCGCGACTGAAAACAGACAGGGGGCAGGGATGAAGCCAGGGAAACGGATGAAGCTGACCAGCAAGAGCGTGATGCTGACCTGGGCGGCGCTGATCCCGGCGCTGGTGCTGCTCGCCTTCGCAGCCCCGGCCGTGGCCGTCCCGCAGGGCCCGTGGGTGCTGCCCGCGGCAGACCTCACGGCCACCGGCCAGAACGCCTCCAAGACCCAGATCGCGATCGCCCCCGACGGCGCCGCCACCGCGGTCTGGACTCGCAACAACGGTGCCAACTTCATCGTCCAGGCCGCGACCCGGCCGCCGGGCGGATCCTTCGGTGCCGCGGTTGACCTCTCGGCCCCCGGCCCGGGCGCCTTCAACCCGCAGATCGCTATCGCACCCGACGGCGCTGCTGTCGCGGTCTGGTCGCGCCTGAGCGACGACGCCGACGTAATTGCCCAGGCCGCGACCCGGCCGCCGGGCGGATCCTTCGGTGCTGCGGTCGACCTCTCGGCCCCCGGCCAAGGCGCTGACCAGCCCCAGGTCGCGATCGCCGCCGACGGGACCGCCACCGTGGTCTGGTATCGCTTCAACGGGGCCAACTTCATAGTCCAGGCCGTGACCCGACCACCGGGCGGCTCCTTCGGTGCCGCGGTTGACCTCTCGGCCAGCGGCCAGAATGCCTTCGACCCTCAGATCGCAGTCGCCCCCAACGGCGCTGCCACCGCGGTCTGGTATCGGTTCGACGGTGTCACGACCATAATCCAGGCCGCGACCCGGCCGCCGGGCGGATCCTTTGGCGCTACGGTTGACCTCTCGGCCGCCGGCCAGAACGCCACTCAACCACAGATCGAGATCGCCGCGGATGGCGCCGCCACCGCTGTCTGGCGCCGGTCCAACGGAACCAACCTAATAGTCCAGGCCGCGACCCGGCCGCCGGGCGGATCCTTCGGCGCCGCGATTGATCTCTCGGCCGCCGGTCGGGACGCCAGCCAACCCCGGGTCACATTCGCCCCCGACGGCGCCGCCACCGCGGTTTGGACTCGCAACAACGGAACCAACTTCATTGTCCAGGCCGCGACCCGGCCGCCGGGCGGCGCCTTCGGCGCCACGGTAAACCTCTCGGCAGCCGGTCAGAACGCCTTCCAACCCCAGATCGCAACCACCTCCGGCGGCCCTGCCACCGCGATCTGGAACCGCTCCAACGGCAGCAACTTCATAGTCCAGGCCGCGACCCGGCCGCCGGGCGGATCCTTCGGTGCCGCGATTGATCTCTCGGCCGGCGGTCAGGACGCCTCCGAACCCCAGGTCGTACTCGCCCTCGACGGTGCCGCCACCGCAGTCTGGTCCCGCTACGACGGCGCCGTCAGCATAATCCAGAGCGCGTCAACAGCCCAGGCCGCAAGACTCGGACCTCTGAAGATCTCACCGAAGTCCAAGTCGGCAAAACCCGGCAGGAAGGTCATTTTCAAGGTCAGGGTGAAGAACACCGGTCTGGTCATTGCCAGGAACCTCAAGGTCTGTGCCAAAGCGCCGAAGAGGCTGGTCAAGCCCCTCAGGTGCGCCAGGGCCGGCAGCCTGGCGGCCGGCCAGTCCAGGACCGTAAAGATCGTGGCGACGGTGAAGAGGGGTGCGAAGAAGGGCAACAGGGCCAGGCTCACCTTCACAGCAACCGCCACCGGGGTCAGCAAGAAGACAGGCAGTGCTTCGATCAGGGTGAAGTAGTCCCTGAAGGCGAGTCAGGGCAGCAGGCAGCCCGGGTTCATGATGCCGGTCGGGTCGAGCTGATCCTTGACCGCACGAAGAGTCTCGATGCCGATTGCTCCGATTTCGCCCTCCAGGTAGGGGCGGTGGTCGCGGCCGGTTGCGTGATGGTGCGAGAGCGTGCCACCAGCGACCTGAATCGCGGCGCTGGCGGCGGCCTTGATCCTGCGCCACGAAGCGAGACCCCCGTCCTGACCCGGGGAAGCGATCACCGTGAAGTAAAGCGAGGCACCGTCGCGGTAGGCGTGAGAAAGGTGGCACATCACGATGCCGTTCATGCCGAGAGCGTCGAGTTCACTCTGAATCGCGGTCTGAACGGCCTCGTAGAGCTCACGGTGGCGACTCCATTGCTGGGCGGTCTCGAGGGTGTCGACCACCAACCCCCGGTCCAGTAGCGCTTCCCGCAGGTAAGGACCGTGAAACCGGCCCTTTTCCCAGCCGCGACCTGCTGACTGGCCGAGGGAGAGTGCGCCGGCGGAGCGCAGAGTGCGGATCAGGTCCTGTCGCCTGCGCCGAACACCCGCTTCGCTGCCTTCAAGGCCGACGATCATCAGGCAGCCCCCGCTTTTGCCGCGCAGCCTGAGGTAGTGCCGAAAAGCCTCGCCGGTGAGTCCGGAGGGACCGGAGATCCCCAGCGAAACTTCGGTCTCGACGCGGTCGGATATACGCGCGACGGTCGGCAGCCGGTCGCTCTGGGCAAGTGACCGGATCATGCCGCTCCCGGTTTCGAAGTCTTCGACCAGCCAGGCTTCGTAGCGCTTGACCTGCGGCACCGGACGGATCCTCACGGTGACGTCGGGGATCACACCGAACGCGCCCTCGGAGCCAACCACCAGTTCCCTGAGCGCCGGACCGATCGCGGTGTGCGGTGTCTCCAGGGTCGAGAGCACTCCAACCGGGCTGGCCAGCCGGATAGAGCTGACCAGAGAGTCGAAACGCCCGTAGCCGCTGGAAGCCTGGCCGGCGGACCGCGTCGCTGCGAACCCGCCGATCGTCGCGTACTCGAACGACTGCGGAAAGTGGCCCAGCGTGAAGCCGGACTGCAACAGGGCCGACTCGGCTTCGGGTCCCCTCAGCCCGGCCCCCAGGGTCGCAGTCTGCGAGACCGGGTCCACCGTGACTTCACGCAGGTTGCCTGTGTCGAGGCTGATCACCCGCTCAAACCCGCCGCGTTCGGGCGCCACTCCACCGACGACGCTTGTTCCGCCACCGAAAGGAACGACAGCAACCGAGTTCTTCGCACAGGCCTCGAGCAGCGCGACGATTCGCTCCGGAGAATCGAGGGCGACCACGGCATCGGGGGCGTGGGCCACGACCCCGGAGCGGCGCTCGATCAGATCGGCGTAGCTCTGCCCGCCGGAATGGCGCAGCCGGTCTTCGTCAGAAGTCGAGACGTTTCCTCGACCCGCAGCATCTAGAACAGCATCGGGAAGATCTTCTGCGGCAGGGATCTCAACCGAGTCGAGCGGAGGCACGTCGGCTCCCCCCGAGGCACCGATCCCCCTTTCGGCAAGCATCTGCTCTGCCCCTTCGGAAAGTACGGTCGTCTCGCGAGGGTTACCCCAGCCCCACCACCGCGTATCCCGGCGCAGACCGGCTGTCACCCGGTTTCCCCGGCTTCTTCTTCCTGGCCGGGGGCTTCTTCCTGGCTGGGGGGATGCCTGTCGCTGAAGACACGCTCGAGCCCGGCGAGGGCCGCTTCCAGCATTTCCTTCTGGCTGCGCTTCATCGCGAAGCCCGCGAGCCTTGCGCTACCGCGCAGGGTGTGAGTTGACGAAAGCCTGATCTCGGTGCCCTCCGGATGCGGCACCAGCCGAATCTCGCTGACCTGGCTGAGCAGGTGGTCGGCGAACGGAGTGCCTTCGAGCTCATGTTCCCACTTGTAACGCTCCGGACGATTAGAAGCCAGGCAGCAGTAGTCGAGCCGAAGCTTTCGGCCTGAATCAGCGGCGAGCACGTTTGTCCAGCGGGTGCGCGCAGCCCCGGGTTTGCCGGTCACGTGCTCGACCCGGACCACCCGCGGCCACCATTGCGGAAGCCGGCGCGGGTCCGAGATCACATCGAACACCTGCTCCGGGGTGGCGGGAAGGACTCGTTTGCGGGTTACAGACGGCAATCGACCGGAGCCTCAGCTACCGGAAAGACGGCGCAGGTCCCGAACCAGGAGCGCGTGTTTGAGCTCACTGAGGACCGAGGCCATTCGCTCCAGCGTCTCGGTGGCTTCCTTGCGTCGCTGCGGATTGCGAGAGGCGAACTTCGGTGCGAGCAGGGCTTCGATCAGTTGGACTTCACGATCGGCAGAGGTCTTGAACAGGCGCAGGTTTCTGGCCCCCACCCCGGATTTCGCCAGCTCGTTGGCGGCCCTCACGATCTCAAGGTCGGTTTCGTCGAATACCTGATTGCCGGATTCGTTTCGGGGTTCGACCAGACCGAAATCAGCCAGCTCTTTCATGAACTCGGCGGTGGCTCCAGTCTCTTCGATCACCTCGTCCCGACTGAAGCGGGAACTGCTTGTGCCGATCAACTTGGCGCGGCGGGCCGTGTTCGAGCTTCCGGCACCGCCGGACAGTCCGCTGACCGAAGGGCCGCCGGAGAGTTCCTGCCGGATCACACGAAGGGGCAGAAACTCGTCGCGCTGGAGCCGCAGAATGGTGCGCAACCGGTCCACGTCGTTCTGGCTGTACAGGCGGTAGCCGCCCGGGGTCCGGCGCGGTGAAACGAGCTTCTGGTCCTCCAGGTAACGGATCTTGGAGATCGAGACATCGTCGAACTCCTTGCTCAGCACGACGGCGACGGCGCCGATGGTCAGTGCCTTCCGGGGCCTCGGAGCCTGCGACTCCTGAAGCCCGGTGATTTCTTTGCGGTCAGAGACGGCCATCACTTCTCCAGGTAGCTGAGCTTGTATTTACCGACCTGGATCTCGTCCCCGTCCTCAAGCTTCTGGGATTCGATCCTGCTGCGGTTTACGTAGGTGCCGTTGAGCGAGCCGAGGTCGTCGATGTAGGTGCCGCCAGAGCGGCTGACGAGCAGTGCGTGGTTGCGGGACACGGTCACGTCGTCGAGGAAGACCCCGGCCTCCGGGCTGCGTCCGATAGCCAGCCTGTCTTCGCTCATCGGGAAGCTCTCCCCGGCCCTGCCGCCGCCGCTCCTGATCACCAAAGCCGCGCCGACAAGTTCAACTTCGGCATCAATGTCGATCGCCTCGATCTCACCGGTCTCACCAACCCGGTAGGTAGTCGTGGTCGGCTCGTCACTACCGCCCTCGCGCATGCCGATGAAGGTGCCGCACTTCTGGCAGTAGTTGGCAGCTTCCGGGTTTACGTGCCCGCATTCGGGGCAGTGAGATGTGGCCATGCGGGCCATTATACGCGCCAAGCCTAACCTTCAACCATGGCTTTATGGTTGGGCGGAATCTGTCGGCTCGCCACTGCCGGCGGCCACCCGGGCCTCCCGGATCCGGTCCCGCCCCACCCGCGCGTAGAGCACGGTCGCCATGATCGCCATCACCACTCCGATTACCAGCAGGGTTGTCGGGAACCATCCCGGCCAGACCATCGCGAAGAAAATCGCCGACATCACCGGGAATACTGCCATCCGGCCGAACCAGTTGACCTCGATGTCAACGCCATGGCTGAGACCCCAGCGCGCCAGCACGAGAGTCACGAGTTCCCGCAGGGCGAGGACCAGCAGCAACCATCTGGGCAGCAGTTCGAAGTGCCAGCAAACGAGCACGCCGGAGAGGATGGTGAGGCGGTCGATTATCGGATCGAGCAATGCCCCGAGACGGCTGTACTGGCCGGTGACCCGGGCAAGCAGTCCGTCGAGGTAGTCCCCGGCCGAAATTACCCAGTAGATACCGGCAGCCAGCCAGGAAGTGCCGTCGCCGCTGTCGAACGCGACCACCAGGAAGACGGGAATCAGCAGCAGCCGGATCAGGCCGACCAGGTTCGGAAGCGTGAAGGGCCGCAGCGGCTGCCCGCTGCGGGTGGCGGTCGGCTCGGGGCCGCTGCGGTCGAGGCCGAACAGTCTGCGTACCCGACCCTTGCCGAACGGCGCCGCCTCGCCCATCAGTCCAGCGAGCCGGAGATCCTGATGATTTCGGCGGCCCCACCCTCGACCGGAATCCGGTGCTCGTCGCCGGTCCGTCGCTCGGAAGCCTCGTAGATGCCGTCGGCCAGACCCCTTCGTCCGACCACGACCCGAAGCGGGCAACCGATCAGCTCCGCGTCGGTCAATTTCTGCCCCGGGCGGGCGTCGCGGTCGTCGTAGAGCACCTCGATGCCGCTTTCACCGAGCTCCTCATACAGCTGGTCTGCCGCTTCACGCTCCGGTTCATCGGCTTTGGCAAGGGAAACGAGGTGTACCTGCCAGGGCGCCAGTGGAGGTGGCCAGCAGAGGCCTTTTTCGTCGCCCAGCTGCTCGGCCGCCGCAGCGACGATCCTTGCCGGACCGATCCCGTAGCTGCC
>Ga0209591_10001221_pt1 | contig 32427 bp, 26 predicted proteins | sample MAT01_FD_187207 | JGI IMG/M metagenome (GOLD analysis project Ga0209591, IMG submission 187207) | Freshwater microbial communities from Lake Fryxell liftoff mats and glacier meltwater in Antarctica - MAT-01 (SPAdes) (version 2) | ecosystem: Environmental > Aquatic > Freshwater > Ice > Liftoff... | reverse complement strand
TCATCGAGGTTCGCGCGCGCCGTGCGGATGCGCTGGCTGATCGTTTCCAGCGCATGGGATTGCCCAATCACCCGGGCATTCAGGTGCTTCTCCAGCTCCAGAATCAGCCCGATTTCGTTCTTCAGCATCTTGCCCACGGGAATGCCCGTCCAGGCCGAGATCACTTCGCCCACCACTTGGGCATCGACGCAAACGCGAATCAGCGGCGTTTCGCCTTGCAGCGTTTCGAGCTCTTTGTTGAGACGGTCAAGATCGGCGCGCAAAGGCACGATCTCTTCGGTCTTCTTCTCGCTAGTCAGCTTCTCGATTTGGCCGCGCAGCTCGCGGATGGAGTGGACCAGGTCGCGCTCCTTTTCCCAGCGCTCTTTGAGCACGGCGAGGCGGGCTTCGGTTTCGCCTTGCAGCGTAACGATGCCGGCGAGGCGTTCGGCATGGTCAGCCCCCAGGGTCGCCTCGCGTTCGAGGATGCGCTTTTGAACGGCCAGGTCATCGAGAGTGCGCATGGCGTCTTCCACCGCGGGCGGCGTCGCGTTCTGGCCGAGCGCCAAACGCGCGCAAGCCGTGTCGAGCACGCTGACGGCCTTGTCCGGCAGTTGGCGATCGGGAATATAGCGATGCGAGAGGCGCACGGCGGCGGCCAGGCCCTCATCCAAAATGCGGACTTTGTGGTGATTTTCGAGCGATTCCACCACGCCGCGCAGCATCAGGGCGCATTGCGGCTCAGTGGGCTCTTCCACCTTCACGGGCTGGAAGCGGCGCGTCAAAGCCGGGTCCTTCTCGAAGTACTTCTTATACTCTGACCATGTGGTGGCGCCGATGGTACGCATTTCGCCGCGGGCCAGCGCTGGCTTTAGAAGATTGGCGGCGTCGTTCTGCCCGGCCTGGCCGCCGGCGCCGATCATGGTGTGGGCTTCGTCGATAAACAGGACGATGGGCGTCTCGGAGCGCTTTACTTCGTCGATCAGCCCCTTGAGCCGATTCTCGAATTCGCCTTTGACGCCCGCGCCTGCTTGTAGCAATGCCAAGTCGAGCGTGCGGACGGCGACGTTGCGCAGGGCGGCCGGCACATCGCCTTGGGCGACCCGCAACGCGAAACCTTCGACGACCGCCGTCTTGCCAACGCCGGCTTCGCCCACCAGCATGGGATTGTTCTGGCGGCGGCGGGTGAGGATGTCGATGATCTGGCGGATCTCGGCGTCGCGTGCCAGCACGGGGTCCACCTTGCCGCTGCGGGCATTGGCCGTCAGGTCGACGGTGTATTGATCGAGGAAGGGCGTCTTGCTGCCGGGCCGGACGCCGGGGGCGCCTTCGCCGGCGCTGGAAGGCAAGTGCGCGCCTTCGCCCATTGGCACGGCGACTTCGGAAGAACCGCCCACGATGGTCTCAAACGTGGACCGCAGCGATTCGGCATTGATCTTGCGCAGTTCAGGCAGCGAATCGCGGACCAGGCGGACGAGGTCCGGGTCAATCACCAGCGCCAGGATCGCGAAGCCCGAACGGATTTGGCCCGCGTTGTAATTGAGTGACCCCAGCGTCCAGGCCTTGGTGAGCATGTCGACCAAGGAGCCGCCCAGCACGGGCGTACCGCGCGAGCCGCGCTTCATCCGGTCAAGCCCGCGGTTGATCTCGCCGGTGAGCCGCTGGAGGTCAAGGTCGAAGAACTGGGCGATGCGAAAGAGGTCGTTATCGCTCGATTCAGCCAGTTTCAGCAGAAAATGCTCAACCTCCACCTCATGGTGGCTGCGCGAATTGCACAGGGCCGCGGCGCCGGTAAGGGCGGCACGCGTCTCGTCGTTCACTTTACCGATCAGGGCCTTGAGAGAAATGGACATTCGGGCTCCTCATTTACTGCAGTTGTAAAATCGCATCCTCGGGATCCCGGTCGAAGCCGGGTTGAGTGCGCATCCAAGTGGTGTAGCCCAATTGAACGGCCTCGGGTTCAAGCAATGGCGCAGGCACGTGCTCGCGCAGAAGAATCAGTTGCACTTCGAAATCGATTTGGTCGCGGCTGAAGAAGCGCGTGAATTCACGCAGACGGCGGAAGGCCGGCTCGCCGGGAAGGAAGGTCCGGTATTGCTCGAGCGTCAGGGGCCCCAAACGTAAGCGCGCGCGGGATTGATGATCATAGACCTCGTCGCCCACCACCGCGCCCAAGCCCAGGCATTCGGAAGCGTCGTCGTCTTCGGAAAGCGTGCACGTGGAGTCCGCGTCGAGGCGATACCAGGCGCCGGCGAATTGCTGCACCTCCACTTCGACGCCGAAGTAATCCTCCAGCAAGCCTTCGAGCGCCACGGCTGAGCGCGGCTGCGCGCCCAATAGGCCGCTGTACCAGACGAAGGCTGCGTCGTCGATCTCGTGGCGGCGGGTGAGATGTTCGGTTCGCATGCCGGAGACCGACAGCAGGGCCGTCGATACGGGGTCAGTGAGGTCAGTGCGAAATTGCGCCGGCAGGCGGTGTTTGGTCCAGGCGCGATAGAAGAGCGAGAGGGCGCGGTGGTTATACAGATCGAGAAAATCTCGAAGGGCCAGATCCTTCTGCCGCAGACGTTCGATCACTTCCACCGTATACACGCGCGGCAGGACGCCGGACGGTCCGGTGAGGCCGAGGAAATTCACCATCATGCGCCAGGGTTGCGCTTCAGGATCGAGGCTTTGGATGGAGCTACCGGGAAAGGCCAGGCTTTGGTGCGCGCCCATGCGCACGGCTTCCGCCTGGGGATCGCCAAAGTAACCCACGGGCGATGCGCCGGTGCGCGATTGTTCGAGCAACCACACGGCTTGAAAGAAGTCGAACGACCAGGGTTGATCACGCAGCAGACCGATCACTTCGGCGAAGCGTGCGTCTACAGGAGAATCTTGCGGCCCGAGCGGGGTGCCCATTTCTTCAATGCCTCCTTTCTCTGTGTGGTGCGAATGTGGAGTTGCGAGAAGCTGTTAAGGGAAGTGTACATCCCCAGAAAGCGCTCGATGACGCTCGAGAAAAGAAAGACGCCCGCGCCGGCGAATTGCTCCTCGTCCACCTCCAGATCCACCAGTGTGCCGCGGGCGAAACCAATGCCGTGCTCCGACAGCACGCGGGCAAATTGCGGCGAACTCGCCACCGTGCGGATGCCGTCAATCTGGCGGCGGTTGTGGATGGGGTCGGCAAAGTCGTAAAGGCGCAAAATCTCCTGGAGCGCGTCGTGGCCTTCGCTCACCAGCGACAGGTGATTGAGCGATAAGTGCGACACCAAACGCCACAGGGCCGCGCCTTCGGCCGGGGCGGGATGGCTCGGCGTGGGCGGCACCAGCGCCGTCACCAGGCGCACCACGCCGCCGCCTTCCATCTCAAAGTCGCCTGCCGCGTTGCCGATCGGCAGGCGCGACGGCAGGTCGCGATTGGTGCAAGTGAGCCGGCAGGTGAGCGCGCTCGCGTCCGGCACCTGCGGCCGGCCTGAAAGGTCCACCAGCGTGATGATCATGTCGGAGCCGCCTTCGGTGCGCCAGGGCAAGGGCCGGCGTTTGGCATACCAAAAGGTGCGGGGCTTCTTCTCCTCGCCGCTCCGGTGGCGGCTGGAGTAGAAGGGCTCATAAGGCACCACTTCGCTCGACCCGGGGCTCGCGCTCACCACGCTATCCACCGAGAAGACCTCAATGCCCTTGGGCCGCCGTGAATCGGGCGTTATGGGATACTCGTGGCGCGTTTGCGAGAGCAGAATGCCATCGGCGGTCTGCGCAAACAAATTAACGATTGGCGTGCAGTTCAGACGAAAAGCCCCGGCTGTGGTGCCGGTTTCAAGCATCTCGCGGCGGTCGGCGCGCTCGAAGGGCGAGAGGAAGAAGAGTAACTCGACGGCATCCTGAAATCCGGCCGTCGCCCGGCGCAGGCCGTGGAGCTCAAAGAACAAAAACTTCTGGGGAAAGGCGAAATACTCTTGTAAGTAGCGATAGCCTTCGAACGACCGCTTCGGATAAGGCAGCAGCGCTTCCTGCGGCTCAAAGCCCACCGGCCGCACCGCGTTCACCTCCAGCCGGACGCCCGCCTTCCGCTGGCTCTGGGGATCGCGCGCTAACACGTGCGTCGTGTTGTTGAGCAGCAACTCGTATAGTGCGTACGGTAACTCGCCGCTGCCGTTTAGAAAGAAGCGCAGCGAGTCGATGCCCAGCTTGCCCAGCGTCACTTCGCTCTGGCAGCGGATTACCAGGCGAATGACGGCCGTGGCGCCGCTGCCGCGCACCGGCGGGTCCAATTGTTCGGCCGTGGTCCACTGCGCGGTGGCGACCTCGACGGGCCAAATCGTCGTGTCGTAACAAGTGCGGAACCGGCAGACCACACCTTGGGCTTGCCGCGCGGCGAGCGGCGTGTCACGCGGCACCGGGGCGCCGGTCGTGAGCTTGCCCTGCGTCGGATCGGGCTGCAGTTCCACAATCGAAAACGAGGGCACCGGCCGCTGAAAGTGCGGATAGACCACGCTGAGCATGGCGTCGGCGATCTCCGGAAAGTCATCGTCCAGCCGCGTGTGGATCCGGGCCGCCAGGAAGGCGAAGCCTTGTAACAGCCGTTCGGCATGCGGGTCGCTAGCGACGTTGTCGTCGAGCTGCAGCCGGTCGGCGAGCTTCGGGTACTTGCGCTTAAACTCCGCCCCCAGCTTGCGCAGGTACTGCAGCTCGTTCTCGTAATAGTGTTTGAGGTCCTCCACCGCCCTCAGCCCCCCTTCACTTGATAGGAGCCGCGGCCCAGTTCAAGCTCAGTATCGAAAGAGACCTGCTCCGGCGACGGCGACATCAGCAGCGTGGCGTTCACCGTGAAATTGAGCTTCATTTTCACCTTCACGTCGTCGTTAGTCAACTCGATAGTGATGTCGCTTAAGCGCGGCTCATGTAGTTCGATCGCCTCCTGGATGGCGCGCGTCAGCTTGATCTTGTCGCCTTGGGAGGTGAGAACCAAAGTCGAGAAGTCCGGCAGGCCGTAGGTGTAGCTGGAAGCCTTTAGCTCTGGGAAAGCCTCGCCCACTTCGTCGGCGTTGGCGCGGGTGTTCAGCAGCCATTCGAGGTCCCGCATCACGGAATCCTTGTACTGGCGAATGGCCTGCAACCGGTGCGGGGGAACCTCCTGCGTTTGATCGGGGCGCAAATCGATCAGTCGATCGAAGACCGAGAGCTGGGGGCGCGAGTGGGGGTCGAGCTTTAGCATCGGGTGCTACTCTTCACGATGCTCCTTGAGCCATTGCACGGTTTCGGGATTGGCGGCGCCGGTGTCGTCCTGCAGGGTGGCGGAGGCGAGCTTGGGATAGTCGGCTAAGAGATGGCTCACGGCGCACCGGATGGCGCGCGCGGCGTGGTCGTAACCCAAAGCTTCGCAAGCCTTCACACTGTAGCGCTGGAGGTCGAGCCAAGCGCGGCCATAGTCGGCGGCCATGGCGGTCTCGGCCACGTCGAGCACCTGGCCCCATTGGCCGCCATTCGCCAGCGACTTCAACTGCGACCGCACCTGCGTGGGCGGCGCGGCTAACAGGCTTTCCGGAATCTCTTCGCCCGCCGCGTAGAGCTCGCCCCAGCGCAAGCCGCGCAGCATCAAATAGGCGGTCGGATGCGACGGCTCGGTCTTGCGCAGATAGCGGGCGACGGCGATGGCGCGCGCGTAGGCTTCGGCCTTGCTGGCCGGCTCGGCACCGGTGCCAAGGGCAAGCTCGTTCCCGGGCGCGGCTGGTGGTTCGCCCGCCACCTCACCCACTTTTTCCCGAGTCGGCGGCGGTGCCACCGGATCGGGCTCCACGTCCAGCTTCTTGCGCAGCAGGATCTCAACCGTGTTTTCGGCCTTCTCCAACCGCTCCTTAAGGCGCGTGAAGCCCGGCCCTTCGCGCACGAACTTCTCGGCGCACTTGGCCTCCAGCGTCGCCAGCGCCTCGCGGCTGGCCGTCGCGTCGGCCTTCAGTTGGACGTAAAAGGCCTTCTTCGTGGCCTTGAAATCGGTGTCAAACTCCTCGGGCAAAGTCTTGCCTACGGCCTGCGCCTCGCTCCGCGCCTCGCGACCGCTCTCGGAATCATCCGAAAGCGGCGGGATGCCTCGCGAATCGTTGTACTCGTTCAGCGACAGGCCGCTCTCGGTAACCGGAATAAAGCCGATCGCGAGGGTGACGCAAGAGTCCTTGGTGCTTTCCACCATGCCCACCCATTCGAGTTGGCTCGCCCGCATGTAGAAGTCGTCGCCGTCTTCGGGCAGCGGGTGCAGTCGATCCCAGAAGGTGTCGACCAGCGAGGTGATCAGCGCAAAGCCGTCGGTTAAACCGGCAAAGCCTTCCTCCCACGCGAGCACTTCGAGCAGCCAGGCGGCGACTTCAAGGTCCTTGCTCTTCTTCTGGAGTGCGTCCGTCAGGGCAGCCGTCAACTTCTTCGGCTCGCGTGGCGACCAGATCTCCCGCGTCATCACTCGCGGCCGCCGGTTCGTGTCCGATTGCGGCGCTAGAAAGGCTTCAATCGCCGCTTCGTTCGGCTTGCGCAGAGTGCGCAAGTTGTCGTACCAAACGGCCGACCGGGCTGGCTCTCCGCAAGGATTTTCCGGAGAAATGGGGGTGAGGAGGTTCTCAGGAAGTGGCATGGCGTGTGTGAATCGACGGCCCTTTAGTTTTCGGCAGTCGCATCCACCTGAATTTGCAGGCGGCGAACCTCCAGGATCGGAATCTCTTCGCCGTCCACCAAGAGCATTTTTTGCCCGTAAGGCCGCTCGTGCCCGGCTTCGTCCGTGCACCATTCGGTTACCTGACCCAAGCGCACCGCGCCATCGGGATGCTGGAACGTGAGCGGCACCAGGGCCGGCAGCAGCACTTCGCCAAGATCGCGCTGCAGGAAGCCCGGCGCCGTTGTCAGGCGGGCCGGAATCCACAACAGGTCGCGCAGGCGCTTCGGCGCTTGCATTTCAATCGACTCAATCTGCCGGAACGGGATCCACATATAGTCGCCCGCGCCGAATACCTCCAGGCGCGGCCCAATGCGCGGGTCGGAGTCCGTTAGCTCAGTAAAGTCGCGGCCGTTCACCGAGCCCTTCAACTGCGAAGCGCTCTCACCGAGCGGACCCGGATAAGTCTCGCTCTCGAACATCTGGCGCCGGATTCCTTCGGCATGCAAGGCCCCGCGATAGAGCAGCGCGGCCATTTGCGTGTCCTGATTGCCTTCGCCGATGACGGCAAGTTGCTTGGCGGCGCGTTCGTACTCGCCGGCAAAGCAGAGTAACTCAAAGAGCGTCGTCCGGTTTCGCGTATCGGACGGATTGTCCCGCAGATGGGCCGAGAGCGACACCACGGCGTCGTCGAGTTTCCCTTCGCGGATGAGTAGTTCGGCGTTGGGCATCAACGATTCTCCGCCACATCGTATTCGATCATCTTCTGTCCCGCCGCTCGGCCGCGGTTCGACTGTTCCCGCGCTTCGAACTGGAAGCGCTGAAAGACGAAGGCAATCGTTTCCACCACCGTTTCATCGACGAAAGACTTGGCGATGCTTTTGACGGCGGCATTAAAAATATGCACCACATAAAAATCCAGCGGCTTCTCGCCGGCCTTGCGCACCACCAGCGAAGCCTTCGAGATCACCCGGTTGCGCAACAGGTAATCCATCAGGTCGACGCTCGAGTCATCGGTGTGTTTCACCACCGTCAGCGCGCCGACATTCACCGCCCCCGAGCGTTGGGTACCGGAAAACGGAGCTTCTAAATGCCAAGTGAAGGACTCCAAATGGATCGCTCCAGGCACGGCGAAATCTTTCGACTCTCCCTTGATCTCTTTGATCGTGAACAATGCGTCGCTGGCCATCGTTGTCCTATCTTTCCCTTTGGGTCAGCGCCCCGCTTGCGCGGGGCGCCCGTGCGGACTATGCGCCTACACTTTCACGTTTTCTTTAATGTTCCAGCCCATCTTCGGTTTGTCGCCGGCAGTGCCCGTAGCCGTTTGCTCAGCATACTCCACTTTCACGACCGCAAAGTTCAGGGTGACGTTTTCGGTCAGCCGGTCTTCGCCACCATTACCGCCGGTGGAGACCGCGGTCACCAGAACATCGCTCATCGTGATAATGAGGTACTCCAGCGGTTTTTCACCCGCCTTGCGCACCGTCAGCTTCGCCTCTTTGATATGTTTCCCGTTGCAACATGCCAACATCAAGTCGGGCGAGGACTTATCGATGTATTTCGTAAACGAAATGTCCTGTACGTTTACCTTTCCCGATCCCAAACCGCCGCCCGTATGGGAAGAGCCGGAGTTGCTCATCCCCCAACTCCAGCTGAGAACGTCAATTTCGTCCTTATGGGTTTTGTCCTTCGACTCGGCCTTCATCGAATCGATCTTAATGAACATGTCACATGCCATACTTGTCTCCTTCTTTCAGCCCAACAGAATGCACCCATGCCGCAGCGCGGCGGGTGGTAATAACGGCCCCTTACGTTGCCGGCTCCCCAAATCCCGCGCCTATTTGGCGGGAGGGGGCAGATCGGCCACCAATCGCAGTGCAACGGCAATCTCGTCGAGCTGGAAGTGAGGCCGCAAGTAAGCGACCGCGCGATAGGCTCCGGGCTTGCCGGGAATCTCCGATACGTCCACGCGCGCCTCTTTTAGGGGATGGCTCGCTTTCAGCGCCGCGCCCGCCGAATCGTTCGAGATCACATAGTTCATGATCCATTCGTTCAGAAAGTGTTCGCACTCGGTGCGCGACATAAAGGCACCGATCTTATCGCGCATCATCGACTTCAGATAGTGCGCAAACCGGGACACAGCCAGGATATAGGGCAGTTGAGTAGATAGGCGGGCGCTCGCATTGGCGGCGTCCTTATCGTAGAGCTTCGCTTTCTGCGACGATTGCACGCTGAAGAAGGCCGCGTAATCGGTGCCTTTGCAATGCACCAACGGAATAAAGCCTTGGTCGGCCAATTCTTTTTCGCGCCGGTCCGTAATGGCGATTTCGGTGGGGCACTTCAGCGCCACGTCGCCTTCGTCGGTGGCGAAAGTATGGGACGGCAAGCCTTCCACCAAACCGCCGCCTTCCACCCCGCGGATCGCCGCGCACCAGGCGTGCTTGGCGAAGGCCTCGGTGAGCCGGGTGCCGAGCGCGTAGGCGGCATTGCCCCACAGATACTTACCGTGGTCGGTACCGTCGACGCCCTCTTCGTAGTCAAAACCTTCCACCGGGCTGGTAGCTTTGCCGTAAGGCAACCGCATTAGAATATGTGGCACGCACAGCCCGACGTAACGCGAATCTTCGCTCTGCCGGAAGCTCTTCCACTTCGCATATTCGGTCGTATCGAAGACCTTCGAAAGGTCGCGCGGATTGCCGAGTTCGGTAAAGCTCTCCATGCTGAGTAAGTCCGCGCCGGCGGCGGTCAAAAACGGCGCATGGGCGGCGGCCGCGACATTCGACACCTTTTCGAGCAGCTCCATGTCATCGGGGTGCTTCCCAAATTCGTAGTCGCCGATCAGGGCGGCAAACGGCGCACCGCCGAACATGCCGTACTCGTCTTCGTAGACTTTCTTGAAGAGCGCGCTTTGATCGAACTCCGGCGCCCGGCGTAAGTCGCGCAGCAGGTCCTTCTTCGAGACGTTCAACACACGGATCTTTAACTTGTCGCTCGTCTCGCTCTTGTCGAGTAAATACTTGAGGCCGCGCCAACTGCCCTCCAGCTTCTGGAAATCCGCATGGTGCAGAATTTCATTCAACTGGAGCGACACCAGCTTGTCGAGTTGCGCGATGCGGGCGTTGATCATCGCCTCAGTGTCGGGCGAGATGGTCATCGAGCCCTGGACGACTTGATTGACAAACTCGCGCAACATATCCTTGCCGCGCTGTTTGCCGGCCGGATCTTTGCCGAGCTTGGTTTTCTCGACGATCTGATCTAATAGTCCAACTTCCTGGGTCAGCGTTTCCGTACCTATTGCCTGGGCGGATGCCTTCTGCTCACTCATTCCTTGCCTCCGTCGCCAGCTACTTCCGATTTCAGTTGATTGATTTTTTCCGTATTGCCGATCGCGTCCTGCAAAGCTTTATCCAAGGCTTCGTTGGTTTGTAAGCTACCGCGCAGGTCGGACAATCGGCGCCGCATATCCAATAACTCGCGCAAAGCGGGTACGCTATTCGCTACGTTTTCGGGCGAAAAATCGTCCAGCGACTTGAAGTTCAAATCGACTTTTAACTTCGGCGCGTCCGGACCTTCGAGGAGTCTGTTTTCCACTGAGAATGCCAAATGCGGCTTCATTTTGGCCAGTACATCGTCGAAGTTATCCGGAGTAACTTCCACGAATTTACGTTTCTTTAGTTCTTCGAGCGGTTCGGACGGGTGCCCCGTGAAGTCGCCCAATACCCCCATCACAAAGGGGATTTCTTTCAGTTCGATCGCGTCACCAACCGCCACCTCGTAACTGATCTGCACCCGGGGTGGCCGAACACGGCTTAGCTTGGTCTGCGTGCTTTCTCTCGCCATTGAATCCTGATTCCTTCACTGTGGGTCTGTATGAGCGGGGGGCGAAGTCTCCAACCGAGGCTTCGTCCGCTTGGGCTGTTCGGCGCCATCGGCGCTGACAGCTAACGGTTGGAAGAATTATGACCGAGCGCTCCCCACAAGTCAAGATGCTGGGATAGCGTAAGCTATTCTCCCTACGGAAGATGACTGTAATTTACAACTTTCAGGGTGGGGCCGGTCTAAGTAGCTAATGACGAAAATCTCGGCACCCACGCCATGTACCTGAGGGGCGTAGCTACTTGCGAACGAGCAGATAGACGATCGCCATAAAGCCGATCATGATGACGAAGGACAGCACCCCCACCAACACCATCTTGCGGTTCGAGCTGTCGATGGCCACTGCCGGCGGTGGTGGCAACGAAGGAAGGGCCGGAGACGAGGGCATACTTGGCATTGATGGAATAGACGGCATTGAGGGCACTGGCGGCATGGCGGAAGAAAAGGGGGGCCACTCACCCGGCGATGGGGGTAGCGGATTCCCCCGCACTGGCGCCGGAAATGCCGTCCCCCGCCCCCCCACCATGGCGGTGAAGTCGCTCGGACCAGTGGGGGGAGCCATCCCCCGCCCCGGCGTGGGCGTCACGGGTGCCGGCAGCGGACCACGGAAAAATTCTGTTGCCCCTCCCATCGGATCGGCGCTCGGAGCGGGCGGACGCGTGCTGGATGGGGGCGCAACGGGCGGCGTGGCCCGGGAAGGAGCGGGCGGCGCCGGAGTGCCCTGAAAGAACTCGGTGAAGTCGCTCGACCGGGACTCAGCGGGCCAAGCCGCCAATTTCGGCGGTTCCGCATTCCGAGCAGGTACCGGCGGCGCAGGCGGCGGCGTGGACTCCGCACCCGCCGGCTGGAAAAACTGCGTGAACGATCCTTCGCCAGTCGCGGCACCCCAACCCGGAATGGCGACCGGTGCAGCAGCGACCGGTGGAGCAGCGACCGGTGGCGCGGGAAACCTGGGTGCGGGCGCCGACTTTTCCGGTTGGAACATCTGCGTAAACGACCCGCCATCATCCGCCGGGACGCTATTGGGAACCTTCGCCTTCGGCGCCTTCGGCGGCGGACCTCCGGCAAACAACTGCGTAAACTCTCCGCTCGATTCCGCCATGGCCGGAACTATGGGCACCGCAACCGGCACCTGCACCGGCACCGGCACCTGCACCTGCACCGGCACTGCGACGCCACCCGACTGGCTCAGCCAAGCGTCCAGCGTCGTAAAGCCCGTCATCGGCACCGTCACCAGGTAAGCCGCGCCCTCCTGCTCTCCCGCATCCAGCACTAGCGTTCGCGCCTCGGGGCTCAATCCGGCGATCACGTCCGTTAAGCTCCGTCCGCCCTGTGACAGAAAATGGACCAACACCTCGCGCCCGGTGATCAAGTGGCGTGCTTGGAAACTCCGGAAATTGCTTTCCGGCAATGCTTGGCTTAGTTCATAATTGCCAGTTCTCATGATGGGACCTCGCGGTAGTCCCCATCATGGCAGGCTGTACACGCTCTTTCAAGTTGCTAGTATGCAGGCTTGTGGTACACCCATTACCGGGTTATGCTGGAGCACAAGGCTCAGCGATAACTTCATGAAGCAGCTAAGACGTGTGGTGTGGACGGAGGGCATGTACCTCGCGCCGCAGCACTTTCAGACGCAGGGCCGCTATTTAGAGGATTCGCTTGCTTTTGCGGTCTCCTCTCTCTGGTTCCGTCCTTATGGCCTGCTCGCCTGGACGATCGACCTCGAAGCTTTGCAAAACGGCACCGCCGCGCTGCTCGAAGCCCGGGGCGTGATGCCCGATGGCTTGGCCTTCCACCTGCCCGAATCGGACGAGCCCCCCGTCAGCCGGCCCATTGCTGCCGCGTTTTCCCCTACCATCGATTCTCAAGTGCTCTATCTTGCCCTGCCCGAACGCCGCGAGGGCCTGCCCAACGTAACTGAATCGGGCGGCAGCACCCGCTACGTCTCCGGCACCCAATTGCGTTGCGACGAAACCAGCGGCGCCGAAGAGCGACTCGTCTCCGTCGGCCGCAAGAATTTCCGCCTGCTCTTCGACAGCGAACTTACCAGCGCTGTCACCGCCCTGCCCATCGCGCGTATCCGCCGCGCGGGCGGCGAAAAGTTCGCCCTCGACGACCAGTTTATTCCCCCCGTGCTCGACATCTCCGCCAGCCGCCGCCTGGTGAACTTGCTGCGCGGCCTGCTGGGCATCATGGAAGAAAAAAGCCATGAAATGGGCGGCCGGCAACGCGGCAGCGGCCAAGCCGCCGGCGACTATTGGCGGCGAGACCTCACCAGCTTCTGGTTCCTCCACACCATTCACTCGAGCATTGCCCAACTGCGGCATTTGCTGCTTTCGAAGCACGGCCACCCCGAAGAGCTCTTCCGCGAACTCTCTCGCCTGGGCGGCGCGCTCTGCTCCTTCTCGCTCCACGCCCATCCGCGCGATCTGCCGCTCTACAATCACGACGCACTCAGCGAATGCTTCGCCGCGCTCGAAACCCATATCCTGCGCCACCTCGAGATGATCGTGCCGACCAACGTGGTGGAAGTGGCTTTTCACGCGGCCGAAAGCTACTTCTTTACCGCCACGATCACCGACCCCCGTCTGCTCGACCGGTCGCGTTGGCTCTTCGAAATCCAATCGAAAGCCGGCGAAGCGGCCCTGATTTCCCGCACCCCGCAGTTGGTGAAGCTCTGTTCGGAGCGCTTCATTCGCGAAGTAGTTCGCCGCGCCGTCCCCGGGCTCACGCTCACCCATCTGCCCACGCCGCCTCCGGCCGTGCCCGCCAAGGTGGAGGCCCAATACTTTGGCGTTTCGAAATCCGGCCCCTGCTGGGACCACATCATGGCCTCACGCGAAGTCGGACTTTACGTGCCCGGTGACTTTCCCGCTCCCCAAGTCTCGCTGATCATCTTAACGGAGGACGAAGCAGGCTCATGACCACCACGCGCTCCGGACGGATCTCGCTCGTCTTTCAAGAAATCCTCACCGCCATCGTCCGCATTCGCGCGGGCCGGGAACAGATCCCGAGTCTCGAGCACTTTCGCCAGCAGATGCGCGGGGCGCTGGCGGGTGCGCAGGAAGAGGCGGTCCGCCGCGGCTACGTCCGCGCCGAAGCCTTACTCGCCGCCCAGGCCGTGGTCGCGTTTCTCGACGAAACGGTATTGAACTCGCCCAATCGATCCTTGCATGAGTGGGTGCGCCAGCCGATCGGCCCCGAATATTTCCAGCAGCACGTAGCCGGCGAAGAGTTCTTCAAAAACATCCGCAACCTGCTCACCGGCGACGATTCGCCCAAGACGGCCGACACGCTTGAGCTCTACCAACTGTGCCTGTTGCTGGGCTACCGCGGCCGTTTCGGCGACAGCCGCGAAGGTGACATCCGTGCCATCGTCGATCGCATCACGGAGAAGGTGCAGCGCATTTATGGCCCACGCCATCTGCTCAGCCCCGAATGGCGTTCGGGCGTGGAGGCCGTGCCCCAGCAACTGAACCCCTGGGGCCGCCGGTTGACCTGGATCGCCGCTGGGGCCGCCGGCCTCTTTGTCGCCGCGTTCCTCATCTATTGGCTCGTCCTTGGCGGCCAAGTCTCCTCACTCGGAGGCCGCGCATGACCTGGATGATCATCGTCGCCATTGTGCTCGTCATGGCCCTCGCCGGCGGGCTGATCTGGTATCTCTTCCGCGGCAAAAAAACTGCCGTCCCGGTGGCGGGCAACGACGTCGCCTTTCTGGCGCGCGAAGCCAGCCAGCGCCTCGCCGCATCTTCCCGACCCTCAATCGCCCGCCTACCGGTGGTGCTAGTGGTGGGCGACACCCAAGCCAGCAAAACCACGGTGATCGTCAACTCCGGCCTCAATCCCGAGTTACTCTCCGGGCAGGACCGCGAAATGGAAAACGGCCCGGTGCCGGCCACGCCTTGCGCGAACTTCTGGCTGGCCGGCGGCGCGGTGCTAGTGGAAGCGGGTGGTCCGCTCTTGGCTCAACCCGGTGGCGTGGCCGGCTTGGCCGCCACCGTGCGCGCCGCGACCAGCGCCAACCTGCTGGGCGCCGCAGCCCAGTCGCCCCGCGCGCTCGTTGTATGCATCGACGCCGGACAGTTCCTTGAACCCAATGCCACCGCAACTACGGCCGCCAGCGCCAAGCGCATTCGCGCGATCGTGGGCGAAGTCGCCCAAGCCTGGTCCACCCGCATGCCCATGTACGTGCTCTTCACGAAGATGGACCGCCTCCGCTACTTCAGCGACTATGTCCACAATCTGTCGCTCGACGAAGCCGGCCGCGTCTTCGGTTACACCTTGCCGCTCGCCTCGTCACTGCAGCCCGGCATCTACAATCAGGAACAGGCCGCCCGGCTCAACCAAGCCTTCGACGTCGTAGAAGACTCCTTCATCGACTCCCGCACTGAACTCCTGCGGCGCGAAAACGAACCTGCCCGCGGCCCCAATACCTACGAGTTTCCCCGCGAGTTCCACAAGCTGCGCGACGAAATGGTGCGCTTCCTGGTGGAGCTCGGCCGCCCCAGCCAACTGCAAGCCACGCCCTTTCTCCGCGGCTTCTTCTTCACCGGCGCGCGCCCCGTCAGCATGCCTGGCGCGCAAAATCCCGGGCAAATGGCCGCCGCACGCCGGGTGCCCCAATGGGTCTTTTTGGCCGGCTTCTTCCGCGATGCGCTGCTCGGCGATAAGCTCGCCTTTGAGGCCGCGAGAGCCAACACTTCCGCCGGTCGCACGCGCAATTGGCTCCTGGGCGCCGCCGCCGCCATCAGCCTTGTTTGGCTCACCGGCGCCACGGTGGCGTTCTTCAACAATCGCGCCATCCTCACCGAAGCGCAGCAGGCCGCCGCGATGCCCATGCGGCCGGATTCGCTCGAAGGCCTGCGCGCCGTCGAAGCCCTGCGCCTGCCCGCCCAAGCCGTCTCGGACCATCGCAAATACGGCCCGCCCATGTCCTATCGTTGGGGCGTCTATCCTGGTGAACCCATGCAGGACGCGGTTCGCGAAACCTACTGCCGGGCCCTTGAGCGCACCATGCTCACCGAGAGCCGCCAGTCGCTGGAGCGGCGGCTCTCGTCGCTCACCTTTGCCCCCGGCCCCGGCGACGACTACGATACGGCCTATCGCGAACTCAAGGCCTACCTGATGCTCACGTCGAATCCCGAACGGGCCGACCCGGGCTTCCTGGCCAGCATCCTCACCACTCGCTTCACTACGACGCGCAACCTGGAGCCCAATAGCGAATTCGCCAAGCTGGGCGAGAATCAGTTCCGTTTCCTCGGCACCCAGCGAGCTTCAGGCTTCTGCGGCGGCCGCGCGCAATCCGCTGCCGTGGCCCAGGCCCGCGTGTACCTGAATCGCTTCCCGCTGGTCGATCGCGTCTACCGCTCGATGATCGAAGAGGTGAATCGCATGGGTCCGCCGATCCGCTTCAGCGACGCCACCTTGGCCGTCAGCGATCCGCGCGAAGTGGGTTACGCCTTCTCAAGACCTGGCTTCGACCAGATGAAGACCGCCATGGGCAAGGCGCTCGAATACCTTGACCGTGAGCAATGGGTGCTCGGCAAAACTCAGGGCGAGGCCACCCCCCAGGGCCTGCTCTCTGAGCTCTCCAGCCGCTATCAGCGCGACTTCCAGGCCCAATGGAATAGCTTTGTCGAGGGTGCTTCCGTCAACCGCTATGCGGGCTTGAAAGACGCCGCCACCAAGCTCGCCAGCCTCGCTTCGGCCGAATCGCCCTTGGCCAGGCTCTTCTGCCTGGTGTCGGTGAATACGCAGGTGGACAATGCCGCTATCAGCGAACCTTTCAAGCCCTTCCAAGGCTTCACGCCGCCCGGCACCTGCGCCAAAGCGCCCACCGGCCCGGGGAACCAATCGTATCTGCAAGGCCTGATCGGCCTACAGGTGGGCGTCGACCGCATCGCCAACGCCCCCAACCCCGACGCCGAACGCCTTACCGAAAGTGACCCGGCCAAGGCCGCCGCCATGACCACCGCCCAGCAGTTGAACCTCGGCGCCAAGCCCGCCCAATTGCTGAAGGACCCCATCCTCTTTGCCGAGGGCCTCTTGAAAGGCGTGCCCGCCGCCGCCGCTAACGGCAAGGGGGGCGGCTTCTGCGCTGAACTCCGGCCCGTGCTTGGCAAGTATCCCTTCGCCGCCGGCGGCTCTGCCGAGGCTCAGCCCTCTGACCTCGCCGCCGTCTTCGCCCCGGGCACCGGCCGACTCTTCACCTTTCCGCAGGAAGCGCTCTCTGAATTCGTCTCGCCCGGCATTGGCGGCCGCTTCATAGCGAAGTCCGATGCGCGCGTCCCGGTGAACCCGTCCTTCCTCAATTTCCTCAACAAAGCCGGCGCGCTTTCGCGGCTCTTCTACGGCGCCGGCCCCTCAATCCGGGTGCCTTTCTCCCTGCAAGTGGCGCCGTCGCCGGACCTCGAAAGCGTCGTCCTCCAAATCGGCAGCAAGACTCTCAAAGCCGGCAGCGGCGGCGGCCGGCAGGACTTTGTCTGGCCCGACGACGCCATGACCGTCCGCCTCCAGGCCCGCTCCAAGGACACCGCCCCGCCCGCAGCTGATTTCTCTGGACCCTGGGCCGTCACCCGCTTCTTCGCCGCCGCTGACGAGTACTCGTCCTCCGGCTCACAGGGCTCGGCTCTCTTTCGTTTGAAGAACACCGCCTCCTTGGGCCGCACCGCCAGCACCAACAGCGAGGTAGCTATCCGCATCACCATCGACATGAAAGGCGCGCCGCTCACGCTTCTGCCCCGGGACCTCCAACTGGGCTGCATATCGGCCATCGCCAGGTAAAGAAGGGGACTCGTCATGCGGCAACTACAACCTGTACTTTGGACCAAAGGCACGCTCCTCAGCCCGCAGCATCTGCAAACGCAGGACCGCTTCCTTGAGGACCTGCTCCGCTTCCGCATCGAAGCCCTCGCCTACTGCCCTTGGGGCTTCCGCCAACTGCGCATCGACCATGATGCCGTCGCCACCGGCGCCTTCGCCCTCACCTGGGCCGAGGGCATCTTCCCCGACGGCCTGCTCTTTGACATTCCTGGCTCCGACGCCGCGCCCCCGCCCCGCCCGCTTACCGATCACTTTCCCGCCGAAGTGGATTCGCTCGATGTCTTCCTGGCCGTGCCGCACTACCGTTTGAAGGGCGTCAACATAATGGCCCCCGGCTCGCCCGCCAACACGCGCTTCGTGGCCGAAGTCTCTATGATTCGCGACGAGGCCCGCGCCTCCATCGAAAAGCCAGTGCAAGTCGCCCAGAAGAGCATGCGCTTTCTCTTCGAAGGCGAAAGCCGTGAAGGCTACTCCTGCCTGCGCCTCACGCGAGTCGTCCGCGGCCCCGCCGGCGACTTTCAAGTCGACCGCCAAGTGGTGCCGCCCCTGCTGGATTTTCGCGCCCACGATCGTCTGCTCGGTATCGCCCGCGGCATCGTCGAGTCGCTCTCCGCCCGCAGCACCGAACTCTCAGCCACGCGGCGCCACAAAAACCAAAGCCTCGCCGACTTCACCTCCGCCGACATCGCCAGCTTCTGGCTCCTCTACACGGTCAACTCGCACTTACCCGGCTTCCGCCACTTATTTGAAGTAAAAGGCGGCCATCCCGAGCAGTTATTCGCCGAGATGCTGGCCCTCGCCGGGTCACTGACGACGTTCTCGCAAACCTTGCACCCCCGCGACCTCCCCGTCTACGACCACGACCATCCCGCCAACTGCTTCGCCGACCTCGACGAAAAACTACGGCTGTTGCTCGATACCGTCGTCCCCAAGAGCTACGTCTCTTTAGTGATGAAGCAGGTGCAAACTTCGGTCTACGCCGCGGCCATGGCCGACGAACGTTACTTCCACAACACCCGCATTTACTTAGCCATTCGCGCCGATATGGACCACGGCGAACTCATCTCCCGCGCCCCCGCCCTGGTGAAAGTCGCCTCCAATAATCAAATCGAAAAACTGATCCGCCAAGCCGTGTCCGGCATCGGCATGACCCACGTTGGCCGCCCCCCGGCCAACTTACCCATCAAACTCGACTACGAGTATTTCCAGTTACAACCCACCGGCACTTACTGGGACTCGGTCGTTCGCTCGCGCAACATAGCCGCCTGGGTCCCGGGCGACTTTCCGAATGCGGAGCTTGAGTTAGTCATTTTGCTGCCGCAGGCACAGTAAATGGCGCGCCAATCATGTCCATCCCATCTTTGCGAGTAACTGCCGACCTGCCCGATGGACGAATCGAACGGCAGTTCTCCGCCGGATTCCGCATTGGACGCCTCGACGAATGCGACATCGCTATTAAGGATTCTTTCGTCAGCCGCTATCACATCGAAGTCTTCCCTGAAGCCGGACAATGGCACTACCGCGATCTTGGCAGTGCCAACGGCATTTTCCTCGATAGCCAACGTGCCGATTCCGGCCTCATCGGAAACGGCACTCGCCTCCGCCTCGGCGTTGGCGGACCCTTCCTCACCTTTGAAACCGTCGCCGCCAAGCCGCCCAAGGACCTTGACGCCTACCTCAACCGTTACTTCGAAGACGGCCAAGGCGGCGAACCCGCCGGCGAACATACCGTAATGATCCGCAAGGCCTTTTCCCAGGTGAAGAAGAAGCAGCAGCGGAAATATGGCTGGATCTTCGTCGCCTTGGCCGTTGTCATCGTCGCCATCGGAAGTTACTCCTTTTGGATCCACCAGCAAACGAAGGACCAGTTAGGCCTCGCCCGCACGCTCTTCTATAGCTTGAAAGCCGTTGAACTGGATATCGCCGGACTCGAGAAGTTACTCGACAACAACCCGGAGAGCCGCGAGCGAATCCGGCAGTTACAATCGCGCCGCGAAGCCATGCGCGACGACTACGAGAAGTTTCTTGCCGCCATCCGCAAAAGCGACGCCCAAATGTCTCCCCGCCAACGCCAAATCGTCCGCGTGGCGCGCATCTTCGGCGAATGCGAACTCGACCTGCCACCGGACTTCGTCCGCGAAGTAGAAACTTACATCGAGAAATGGCGCTCTTCGAATCGGCTCTCCATCGCCATCCGCACCGCCGTCGACAAGGGCTACGTACCCGTCATCACTCGTGAATTACTAGCCCAGCAATTACCGCCCCAATTCTTCTATCTCGCGCTCCAGGAAAGTAACTTCGATCCTTTTATTAGCGGCCCGCCCACGCGCTTCGGCTTTGCCAAAGGCATGTGGCAGTTTATTCCTCAGACCGGTGCCCAATACGGCCTCAAGATCGGCCCCCTGGTAGACTTTGCCCGTCCCGACACGGCCGACGATCGCCATAATTGGGAGAAGTCGACGCGCGCCGCCGCGCATTATCTTAAGGACCTATACGCGACCGATGCCCAAGCCTCCGGCTTTCTGGTGATGGTTTGCTACAACTGGGGCGAAGGACAAGTGCTGCCCCTGGTGCGCGGCATGCCCAATAATCCGCGCGAACGCAACTTCTGGCGCCTGCTCGCTGGCCACCGCGCGCGCATTCCGCAGGAAAGCTACGACTACGTCTTCTACATCCTCTCCGCCGCCGCCATTGGCGAGGACCCGCGCTTATTTGGGTTCTCCTTCGACAATCCGTTGGCTAATATGAAGCCGTAGCATCCTGAAGGCGGGGGGCGAGGTGACGAAACGAACCCGGGAGTCGTTGATTCTACTGCATCAACCGGAGCGAGAGCTCCCTGGAGTTTGACGGTACACCCAAGAAGTGGGAGATCCATTAATTCGGTTGGTTGCGGGGAGAGGATTTGAACCTCTGACCTTTGGGTTATGAGCCCAACGAGCTACCAGACTGCTCCACCCCGCAATCGTATGGTAACAATCCACAGGCCATAGGTCAATGTCTACTTCGCAATGCTGCGCCAGACGACGTCCACCACTTCGCGCGCAAAGGCGGCGGGAATCTGGGATCCGGCGAGGTAGCGGCCGGAGAAGGCACCTACCAGGGAACTCACAACGCTTGAAGCCCTCACGTAATAGGTTCTGCGATTGGGCCCGCTTCAAGACGGCACGCAGCATCGCACGGCCGGGGATCACCAGACGCGCTCGGAAGAGACGAAGTAACTCGGGCATGAGCCCTTTCTCCGCCAGGACGGTGCCGCTAAGTGACATGTCGTTGGGCCGCATTAGGGAGCGGCAGAAGTTTTCGAGAATACCGGGGGATCGGCGAGTTGCAGGGTGCGGATGGCGGCCGTGGCGGCGTCGAGAGACGTGCGGCTGTAGCCTGCCACGGCCAGCAGGCGGAGCGCGACTTCGAGGTTTTCATAGCCCCATTTGGCAGTAAATGGGGAGTTTTGTGTCAGATGTGACCCATCGCTGACGCGATGGGCTAGGCGTTCGGTCGCGCGAAAGGATAGAATTCCAGCGGTCGCAAAACATTCGGTGCGGCGGCAGAAGAAGTCGAGTTGGGCGGTACGGTAGACATCAGCCTTCAAATAGCTCCGGGGACTGCCCGAGTCAGACTTCAAGCGCCACACAAAGCCCGGCGAGGGCGTTGATGTGGTCGAGGTTGTCGATAAAGTCGCGGATCTGGGGATGGTCGAATCGGGTGCAAAAGGCGGGTAATTTTGAGGTGGGCCGGATGAAAGCGCACCCATTCACGCTAGCGCCTTCGATGTTGCTTAGGCGATCTTGGGATTCTTTTGCGCCCGCTCATCCACGGCGCGCCGGAAGAACTCGCCTGGCACTAGCCGGCGGAGCGCCTCGTCTTCACGCCACAGGGCGAGTAGAAAGTGTTCGGTTTCAATGTAAGGCGAGCCGTACTGGCTGGCCTCGTAACGGGCGAAGAAGATGGTGCGGCGGGCGGGTTCGGTGTAGCGCTCAAACATAGGGCCCTCTTTGGGGCATCGTAGCAGATTAGGGTGTCTGTTAATCTAAGGGAATCGTCGACCCCTGTCCCACCGTCCGGCGATTCCGTTGTCTCAAGGAGACTTATGATGATCTTTCGTAGCTGTATTTTCGCGTTTGCTCTTTCCGCCTTCGCCCAACAGCATCCGCTCGACGGACTGACTACTGGCGAGTATTGGTCCGTTTATGACGTCGTGCAGAAGGCGGGCCATGCGGGCCCCGAAAGTTACTTCGCCAGTGTCCTGTTGCGGGCCCCGGCTAAGAACACTGTACTCGCTTGGCGCGCCGGAATGGCGATGCCGCGCGAGGCCGATGTGATCTTACTCGAAAAAGGCGTCACTTACGAAGGCCGCGTGGATATTACCGGCAAGAAACTGGTTACTTGGCGGGAAATGAAGGGCGTGCAGGCGCCGTTTCTCGAGAGCGAGATGGAAGCCGGCGACGAGATGATGAAGAAAGATCCGCAGGTGCTGGCGGCACTCAAGAAACGCGGCTTTACAGATCTGAATACCATTCACTGCATTGCGCTGCCGGTTGCCTATGTGGCGGTGCCGGCGCAGGAGACGGCACGGGTTGGTTTTGGCAGTTGCACGCAGACGCATGGTAGTTACCATGGCTGGGGCCGGTCTATCGAAGGACTTACGGCGGAGATGGACATGGTAGGTAAGAAGGTGTTGAAAGTAATTGACACTGGCGTCGTCCCGGTAGGCGCGGGAGCGATGAATTACGAAGAGATTCCGGAGCATATCCGCGCCGGTACTACCCCGATTTCGATTTCGCAGCCGATGGGCGCTTCTTACAAGATAGAAAAAGGCGAGGTATCCTGGCAGAATTGGCGTTTTCGCTTCCGGCTCGACCAACGCGTGGGCGTAGTATTAAATCTGGTGCGTTACAACGATGGCGGGCGCCAACGTTCGGTGATGTATGAAGGGGCGATCTCGGAATTATTTGTCCCGTATATGGATCCGGCGAATGGATGGAATAACCGCGTATTTCTGGACGCGGGCGAATTCTACACCGATGGTCTGCTGAAGCCCCTGCGCGCGGGCCTCGATTGTCCGGCCAATGCGACTTACTTTGACGCTTTAATCGGCGGCGAGCATGGCGCACCGAAAGTAACTTCCCAGCGGGCTTGTTTGTTCGAGCGTACGGGGAATGATCCGGCGTGGCGGCATGGCCAAGGCAACGAAGTGTATGGGCGGCCGTCGCGCGAGTTAGTGCTGAGGTCGGCGGCGGTAATCGGGAATTACGACTACATTATGGATTGGCGCTTCTTGCAGGACGGCACCATCGACGTCGCCGTCGGCGCGACGGGCGTAATTGAGACTAAGTCGGTAGCCGAAAAGACGGTGGCTGGGCATGAGCATGGCGGCCAGGAATATGGCAAATTAGTGGCGCCCGGCACGTTGGGTGTAAATCACGACCATTTCTTCTCCTACCGGCTCGACATGGATGTCGACGGGGCGCGCAATAGCTTTATGGCCGAGCGGATGGTGCAAAAGCTGTTGCCGAATGATCCGATGCGCAAAAGTATCTGGGTGGTGGAGCCGACCATGGCGAAGACCGAGCAGGAGGCGATCCTGGACATTAAACTCGACCGGCCCGCGATGTGGATGTTCGTCAATCCGAATGTGAAGGGTCCGCTGGGCTATCCCACCGGCTACGAGATTATGGCCGGGGCAACGGCGACCTCGTTGCTAACGCCCGATGATTTGCCGCAGAAGCTTGGGGGATTTTCGGCGCATCAGTTTTGGGTGACGCCCTATGACACCAACCAGCGCTACGCCGCGGGCGTCTATCCCACGGCGAGCAAGGCCGGCGACGGTCTGCCGGATTGGACCAAGGCCAACCGGCCGATCGAAAACACCGACCTGGTGGGCTGGTACACGCTGGGCTTTCACCACATTCCCCGCGCCGAGGATTGGCCAGTGATGCCCACCATGTGGCACAGCTTCCAGATCCGGCCCTTTCACTTCTTCGCCGCCAACCCAGTGCTGGACCTCCCGAAAAGCTTGCAATAGCCCTACTATGCTCGGCACATGAAGCACGCGCTTACGTTGTGGGCCGTTCTGAGTAGCTCGCTGTCCGGCCAGATCCTACAGTTGGCTACGCCCGCCGATGGGAGCGAGTTGCTCTTTGCCTCAGGCTACGCGCTGCGGGAGGAAAGCGAGAAATCCGGCCCTACGCGGATCTATCGCTATCAGCCGGAGCAGCCGGGGGTGGTGACATCACCCGTCAATCTAACTGCGGCGGCAGGGGAATGCCAGGATCAGGATCACCCGGCTTCTTGGACGGGTCATCCGGATCGCCGTCGTCGTCATCGGAGTCGTCCGCAAACGCCAACTCCCACTTCGAAATCCCCTTCACATAGAGTCGGCTCACTTGCCCCGTCAAGCTATCCGATTCCCCCGCCGCCGTCCCCACTAGCTGCGGATAGTAGCCCGGCGCAAAGCCGATCTGCTGCGGCGTCAGGATCTTTGCCGGGGTTGACCAGCTCGCCGGATTTTCCAAGTCCTCACTGAAGGCCAGATAGATCCCCTCCTGCGGCCACTCCGGCTTGCAGCAGGCGCGATTCAGCAGAATCACATACTTCTCGAGAAACGCATTCCAGCTCACCGAGGGCCCCCAGAAGGCGTCGGTATTCGACCGGTCCCAACTCACGCGCACCGGCAGCACCGGTGTCACGCGGCCCCCAATCCCTGCCTCTTCCCAGCGGCCCGCGAAGTACTTCCGGACATTGCCTACTGGATTCGCCCGGTCGCCGTAAGCCAGCCGCGCCAGAGCCACGCCCTGTGTCGCGGCCGGGCCGCCGTAGTTGTCGAAGAGGAAATAGAAGTAATCGCGCCGCGGGTCCAGCACCACGGAAAAGTCCCCGTGGCCGCCAGCGAAGAAGCCATTCTCGGCATTGCAATTAGGCGCGTCGCCTGACGAAAGCACAGTCCCCAAGTCCTCAAACGTTTCGCCGCCATCGTGCGATACCAGGGCCCCGATCCGCGGCACCGTGAGTCCACGGCCCGGACAATACCCGCCCGGCTCAAGATGATACCAGCCGTAGACCGTGCCATCCTCCGCATCACGCCACACTGACTCAATCCACATTGGCTGTTGCGTCCCGGAACGAATCTCGGGACGCGTATCCATGTACAGGGACCGATAATCTCGGCCTTCCATCTTCAGTAACTCACCGGTGGAAGTATAAACCTTGAGCTCGCCGTCCACCCAAAGGCCTGGGCTATTGCCATCGACAATGGAAGAAGGGTAACTCAGAAAGGGTGCGGGGCGGACTTGCCCCGTCTGCGCGGCTAAGCTGCCAGCAACCAACACCAGAACGAGTCCATTTCTCATTACTTACATTACGGAACCGCTGGCCAGTACAGTTACGTTAGAGGTGTTAAGAATTATTAACTTTGGCCCAACTTCGCGTGATCCACAACCACACCGATAACGGCACCAACATCACCAACGCCGTCGCCAGCGCGGCCTGCCGCACCGGAACGCCGTGGTCAACCGCCCAGCCGGCCAAGTAACTCGATAGCGAAATCGAAATCACCATCCCGGCAAAGTCTGTCGACAGCAGCCGCCCCCGAAAAGAATCATCGCTTAAGCTCTGTAACAAATTCGTCGAGAAAACAAACGCTGTCGACGCGCCGGCATGCGCCAGAGCGATCCCCACAAACGCCAGCCACAAGGTGCTCGACTGCGACAAAGTCCCATACCCTACCAGCACCAGCAGAAAGCCCAACGCAATGCCAAGCCGCATGCGGTTCTGATCCTGCCCTGCCCAGCGGCCCACCGCCCACGGCCCGGTCATCGCGCCCAGCCCGCGCGCCGCCATCAAGGTGCTGATGCCCATCATCGCCGCCGCGGCCGGATCCCGGGTGAACCACGTCAGCGGAAACTCACGCTGCCCCATCACGCTCAGGATGACGTAATTTGAGCCCATCAGGCCGACGCCCGCCTTCACCATCAATGTGGCGCGCCGCCGCGGCTCCGCCCACGCATAGGCCAGCCCCTCCTGAAACGCCCCCGCCCCCAACAGGTCGCGCACCGTCAACGTCGGCGCCGTCTCCAGATGCGGCTCCGCAAACTTCATTCGCGAGACCAACCACGCGGAAAACAAGAACGACACCGCGTCGAACAGAAACACAAAGTTCCGCCCGAAGGCCGCCGCCATGAAGCCGCCCAACGACGACCCCATAAAGAACGCCGCCGCCCACGTCACACCGCCCAAGGTATTCGCCGTTAACCGCTCTTCGTCATTCCGCGTGATGTTGGGGATGATGGCGGATCGCCCGGGCTCAAAGAACGCCCACATGATCGTCTCGAGCACCAGCAGGATGTACAGCAGCCATAGCCGGTCAGCGCTTTGTATGAGCACCATCGCCGCGATGATCGCCGCGCGCGCGATATCGCTCACGATCATCACCCGCTTCCGGCTCAGCCGGTCGTTGATGACGCCGGCCATCGGGCTGACAAACAACTGCGGCAACAACTGCAGCACCAAGGCAATACCGATACTTTCCGCGCGCCCCGTAATCTGGAGCAGCAGGCTGTACAGCACCACCGCGTACAGCCAATCGCCCACCTCGCTGATCACCTGCGCCGACCACAGCAGCCGGAAATTCCGGTTCTGCGTCAGCAGCCGGTGGATGCCGCGAAATGAGATCATGGGCTGCGCCATCAGGTGGTGTAGACGCCCATCCGCTCTTTGGTTAACCGCACGGTCTCCTGGGCAATCGGTAGGATGCGCTCCGTCCCCTGGCGGAGGATTTCGTCGAGATTCCCGGTGATCACTTCCCGATAGCGGGCCTGGATGGGCTCCAGACTCACCGCCACCTGCTCGGCGACTTTTTTCTTCAAATCGCCATAACGCAGTCCGGCGAACTCGGCTTGCAACTCCTCAGTCGAGGCGCCGCTGAAGGCCTGATAGATCCCCAGCAAGTTCTTCACGCCCGCGCCCATGGTCTCGAAGTCGACAAAAGGATTCGAGTCCGTCGTTGCCCGCATGATCTTCTTCTTCGCCTGCGCCAAGTCATCCAGCAGGCCAATACTATGGCCGGTGCCGGTCGCCGATTTGCTCATCTTTTTCTCGGGATCGTCCAGCCCCATGACGCGCGCCCCGTGCGTGGGAAGCTTGGTGGCGGGCACCGTAAAGGTGTCGCCATAGAGCGAATTAAAGCGCTGGGCTATGTCGCGGGTCAGCTCCAGGTGCTGGCTCTGGTCGTCGCCCACGGGCACGATCTTCGCCTGATAGAGCAAGATGTCGGCGGCCATCAGCACCGGATACTGCAGAAGCCCGGAGCCGATGGTCTCCTGCTTGGCGCTCTTGTCCTTATACTGCGTCATCCTTTCGAGCCAACCCAAGGGCGTGACGCAGGTGAGCAGCCAGCCAAGTTCGGCATGGCCGGAGACGCTCGATTGCACCATGAGGCTGGCCACCTGCGGGTTAATGCCGCAGGCGATGAAGAGCGCCGCGATTTCGCGGACCTTCTGGCGGAGTTCGGCCGGGTCCTGGTAGACGGTAATGGCGTGCAAATCCACGACGCAGAAGATGCATTCATACTCGTGCTGCAGCCGCACAAAGTTCTGAATTGCGCCGAGATAATTGCCGATATGGAGGTGGCCGGTGGGCTGCACCCCAGAAAATACACGTGCCTTGGTCATGAAAGTGGGAGAATCCTATCGTAGCCTGATGGAAACACCTGAAACAAACCCCGAAGCCGGTCCAGTCCCGGTTCCCCACGACAAGCCTGCCGATCCTGCCGCCGATACGGTAATCGAAAAACTCGTTTATGGCGGCCAAGGCCTAGCTCGCACTGGCGCCAAAGTCGTCATGATGCCCTTCGTCATTCCCGGCGAAACGGTCACGTGGCAGACCCTCAAGGAGCATCCTGGCCACATTGAGGCCCAGCTCACCAACATCGTCGAGCCGTCGCCCGCCCGCATTCAGCCCCCCTGCCCCGTCTTCACCCGCTGTGGCGGCTGCAGTTACCAGCACATCGAATACGACGCGCAGGTGGAGCACAAGAAGAAGATCCTCGCCGAAAGCCTGCAGCGCATCGGCAAGCTGACTCCGCCCGACGAAATCAAATCTCTCGCCGGTGAGCCCTATGGCTACCGCAACCGCATCCAGATCCACTTCGATGGCCGCAAGATGGGCTTCCGCGCCGCCGGCTCCCGCACCTTGGTGCCGATCGACAATTGCCCCCTTGCCTCTCCCAAGCTCCAGGAAGCCCTCGCCGCCATCAAGACCCGCCTGAAGGACCATCGCTTCCCCGATTTCCTCGAGGAAGTCGAGCTTTTCTCGAACGAAGAGACCGTCGTCATGAACGTCCTCCGCACCCGCCGCGGCGTCTCCAAGGAGTTCTTCCCCTGGATGGCCGAAGTGATCCCCGGTGCCGACCAAAGCAGGCTCTTCTACCAGGTCTTCGGCCACCGCTACCGCGTCAGCTACCAGAGTTTCTTCCAGGTGAACCGCTTCCTGCTTGAGCCCCTAGTGAACGCCGTCCTGGGCGACTCAAAGCCCAAATGGGCCCTCGACCTCTACGCCGGCGTGGGTTTGTTTAGTGTCCCGCTCGTCAAGCGCGGCACCCGCGTCACGTCGGTGGAAGTCGTCCGCGGCGCCGCTGCTGACCTTGAGTTCAACAAGTTCGCTGGCATCGAAGTCGTCCAAAAGAACGTCGACTTCTACCTCGAAAACTTCGAAGGCCGCCCTGACCTCATCATTGCCGACCCACCCCGCCTCGGCCTCGGCAAGCCCGCCGTCCAGCACCTGTTAGCGATCAAAGCCCCGGAAATCTGCCTCGTCTCCTGCGACCCCACCACCCTAGCCCGCGACGCGGCCGGCCTGGTCGCCGGAGGCTACGAGATCTCCGAACTCACCATGGCCGACCTCTTCCCCCAGACCTTTCACCTCGAAGCCATCATGCGCCTGCGGTTGCGGTAACCCTGCGGAGGCCCGGTCACCCCAGCTGCATGATCTGCTTGAGGCCATCCTCCAGGGCCGCCATCTCTTCCTTGGTGACGGTACCCAGCCGACTACCGAGACGTTCCTTAGCCACCGCCCGGATTTGGTCGCTTACGGCTACGGCAGGTTGACCGGAGCAGGAGATCGGGATCAGGATCGGTGGGCTAGCCTTGGGCGAACTGGACAGCGGTACGACGATCACGGTCCTTCGTCTTTCGTTCAGTACCCGCACCGAAATCACAATGCAGGGGCGTGTCTTGCGAATCTCCGAACCCAGTGCCGGATCCAAGGCTACCCACCAGATCTCGCCGCGCTCCGGGATCACTTCCACGGTTCCACCATTACGTCGTCGAGTCCATCGAATTCCTGCTCGATTTCGGCGACATCCAAGTCCTGATTGGCAACCTCGCAGGCACGGATCAAGGCCGCGTCACGCTCATCCAGCCGTGCCGCGAGTGCCTCGCTCACGAAGCGCGAACGGTCGCGAGAGGAAATCCGGCTCAGGAACTGCATCGCCAAGGGCTCTGGTACGCTAAACGTCATTTTCCTGATTGCCATAAATCCATAATACCATAAGGGCAGAATACACCAGTTGACCGGCACACTCGCTTCATGGGACCCTTGATCCGGGGGTCCACCAGAGACCCGCCCCCATCGGATGGAGGTATAAGAATGCAAAAGAGATTTGGATGGTACACCTCGTGCCTACTCGTGACCGGGTTGGCGACGCTGCTCGCCGGCGTGGCGCTAGCGAAGACGCCCTCGGCTGACGTCACCGAGACGCTGGCCCGATTCAACAAAGCCGACCCGTCGCTGGCGGCGGTTATCAAGGCGGCGGCGGGCTACGCGCTGTTCCCCAGCGTCAAGAAAGCTGGCCTCGGCATCGGCGGCGCACGTGGTTCCGGTGAGGTGGTGGAAGGCGAGACGGCGGTGGGGAAAGCGACGCTGAGCCAACTCTCCATCGGATTTCAGGCCGGAGGACAAGCCTACGCCGAACTGATTCTTTTCGAGACGCCTAAGGCTCTGGCCGACTTCAAGGCCAGCAAATTTGCCTTTGGCGCCCAGGTAAGCGCGGTCGCCGTGAAATCGGGCGCATCGGGCAACGCCAAATACGCCGACGGAGTAAAGGTCCTCACCATGGCCAACGGCGGACTCATGTACGAGGCAAGCGTCGGCGGCCAAAAGTTCAAATTCGAGGCTTACTAACGCTCTGGCCTGGCCCGGCCTAAGCCTGCCGCAAAGGCAACAACGCCCCCGACTGGATCGGCCCGCAACTCTCGCCCTTCAGCCAGAAGCTCACCATCTCGTCCTCCCCAAAGACCACCTTGGTCCCGTAGTCCATCCCGGAAGGCTCGGAGTAGACCTCCAGCCTCCGCGCATTCAGGTGCAGCAGCCAATAGACGGCAAAGCCCGCCCGGGCGTAAATGCTCTTCTTCAAATCCCGGTCCCGGCGTAATGACGAATCCGCCACCTCCACCACCAGCGCGATCTCCGCCGCGGCTGGGTGACTATCCCGGTGGTCTTCGTCTTCGACCAACGTGCAGCGATTACTGCACCCAGTCCAACAACAACTATTATCTAAAATCAACCGCAGCGGCGCCTTGGGTCAATCTCCCGTGGCGGTGACTGCTTCCGGGTGCCGCCGCGATACCAGGGCGCCTAAGTCGTCGAAGAGCGAGTACGCTACCGGCGTCACGATCAGCGTGAGTAACAACGACAGCGACTGCCCGCCGATGACGATGATCGCGATCGACCGACGCTCCTCCGCTCCGGGGCCATTGCCCAGTGCGAGAGGCAACATGCCCGCCACCAGGGTGACGGTGGTCATCAGGATGGGCCGCAGGCGGTCGCGGTTGGCTTGGAGGATGGCTTGCAGGCGAGGGAGGCCTTCGCGGCGGAGGTTATTGGTGTGGTCAATCTGGAGAATCGAGTTCTTTTTGACGACGCCAAACAACACGAGAATTCCGAGTGCCGAATAGAGGTTGAGTGTCTCGCGAAAGAGCCATAAGGAAAGGAAGCCAAATGGCACGGCCAGCGGTAAGCTGAGCAGGATCGTCACCGGGTGCAGCAGGCTTTCGAATTGGCTGGCGAGAATCATATACATGAAGACCACCGAGAGGGCGAAGGCCAGCAGAAATTCGTTGAGGGTACGTTCGAACTCCTTGCCGCGGCCGATGACCGTGGTGGAGTAAGCGGCGGGCATGTTCAATTCTTCGGCCGCTTTGAACATCTCCGGCAGACGGTCGCCGAGGCCGAAGCCGGGTAGGATATTGGCGCGGATGCCGACTTGGCGTTGACGGTCGAGCCCTTCGATGCGGTAGGCCGACATGGATTCTTTCAGCTTCACGACATTGTCCAGGCGCTGCAGTCCGCTTTTTGCCGACGGCACGTAGAGCTTGGAGATATTGGCGAGCGAATTCCGGTCGCCGCCTTTGAGACGGACTTCGACGTCATACTCTTCGGCGATCTTTTCGTCGCGGAAGCGGGAAACTTCGTCGTCGCCGCCGACCATCAGGCGCAAGGAAGTGGCAATGTCGGAGGCGTCGACGCCGAGGTCGGCGGCGCGGTCGCGGTCGATGGCGACGCGGAGTTCGGGTTTGTTGAGGCGCAGGGTGGTATCGACGTCGGTGAGGCCGGGGGTCTTCATGGCGCGGGCGCGCATGGCTTCGCTGAAGCGGCTCAATTCGAGTAAGTCGGGTCCGCGGATGGAAAAGTCGATGTCGTAGGGGGCGGAGCCTTGGTTGAGGGTTTGTAAGTTGCCGACGCGGGTGCGTAAGTCGGGAATCTTTTTGAGGCGGGCGCGGACGGCGGCCATGACGTCGCGCTGGGAGTAGAGATTTTTGAAGGCGCCCATGGGGTCGCCTTCCAGAGTTTTCCGCCAGATCCGCGGCAGCGACAGGACCCGGTTTTCGACGTCCTCCAGCCGTACATACACGCGGCCGCTATTCACTTGCTGTAAGTAGCCCGTGCCTACAATCGAAACGACGTGCTTCACACCCGGTAAGGGCCGTATGGCGTCCTCGATGCGGTGCAGCGCCTCTTTCATGGACTCAAGGTTGGCCCCTTCGGGCGCGTTCGCACTCATCTCAAACTCGCCCTCGTCGACGTTGGTGGGCAGATACTCCTGCTTCAATAAGCTGAAGAGCGGGAAGGTGCAAAGCATGGTGGCAACGCCCAGGAAGGCAATCACCGGGCGATGGCCCATGCTCCACGCGAGTAACTTCATGTAAGTCTTTTCGATCCACCCATAGAAGCCGCCGCGCGAATCATGCTCGACCGCCACCTGCTTGATCATCCGCGAACACATCATCGGCGTCAGGCTAAAGCTGACGATGAGCGAAACCAGGATGGCCACGGTGGCGGTGACCCCGAAGGAGAAGAGAAAGCGCCCGGAAACGGAGGACATGAAAGATACGGGCAGGAAGACGACAATCAGACTAAAGGTCGTCGCCGTAACTGCTAAGCCAATATCTTTGGTGGCTTCAATCGCCGCCTGGCGGGCCGACATCTGTTTCTCTTCAATAAAGCGGAAGATATTTTCGAGTACGACAATGGCATCGTCGATCACTACGCCGACCATCAGTACGAGCGCGAGCATGGTGATGTTATTGAGCGTGAAGTTAAATAGCCGCATCGCGCCGAAGGTAGCGATGATGGAAGCCGGAATGGCGACGGCGGCAATCACCGTGGCGCGCCAGTTGCGCATAAAAAGCAGTACAACGAGCGAGGCCAGGATGGAGCCCAGAATCAAATGTAACTGCACTTCGTGGAAGGCGGCGTTGATGTAGCGGGCCTGATCCTGCACGATTTCGAGTTGCATGCCCGGCGGCAGTAACTGCTGCACGCGGCTAAGTTTAGCCTTCACCGCATTGATGACGTCGATGGTATTGGCGCCCGATTGCCGGCGTACCTCAATGGCCACGGCTTCCTTGCCGTCGTAGCGCGCGTAGGAGCGTTGCTCTTTATGGCCATCCTCGGCATAGCCGATGTCGCCCACGCGGATGGGGGTGTTGCGAATATTGGCGACCACTAAGTCATTGAATTGTTTCGGATCCGGAAAACGCCCCAACGTGCGCAGGACTAACTCGCGGCGTCCTTCATCCACCCGGCCGCCGGGGATGTCGGCATTCTGTCGTGCGATAGCGTTGCGCACACTCAGGATCGGG
>Ga0209591_10001215_pt1 | contig 32455 bp, 27 predicted proteins | sample MAT01_FD_187207 | JGI IMG/M metagenome (GOLD analysis project Ga0209591, IMG submission 187207) | Freshwater microbial communities from Lake Fryxell liftoff mats and glacier meltwater in Antarctica - MAT-01 (SPAdes) (version 2) | ecosystem: Environmental > Aquatic > Freshwater > Ice > Liftoff... | reverse complement strand
CGAGGTGGAGGAGAGGAAGACGACAGGCTGAGTGCGGGACATTGAGATAACAGTATATCGGGGGCACCGGGCCCTTATTCGGTTTCGAGGCCCGCCTGCTTGAGCAGACGGCGCAACTGGGCCATCCCTTGGTCGCCTTCCACGGCGGCGGCGAGTTTGCCTTCGCGGTCAATGACGAGGTAGAGGGGCAAGGGTCCGGCTTGGTAGGGCCGGCTGAGTTCGTTCTCGGTGGTGAGGGCCACCGGATAGCCGCGTGGATACTCGCGCAGGAACTTCTCCACCGTCGCGCGCTCCTCGCTGACTGAAATGCCGATGATGGCCAAGTCCTGGTGTTGCTGATGGAGCTTTTCGAGCGCTGGCGCGTCGGCGCGGCAGGGGGGGCACCAGGTGGCCCAGAAGTCTAACAGCACGATCTTGCCCTTATACGAGGCGAGCGAAATCGCTTTGCCGTCGAGGCCCTTCGCGACGAACGCGGGCGCGGGCTTCCCGGCGAACTGCTGCTGGATCTTGGCGGCATTCCAGGGCGTAAACTCGGCCACTTCGCGGAAGTTTGCGGGCAGGGTGAACAGGCTGGCGAGGGCAGGCTTGCCGAAAGTCATGCGTTTCAGGGTCAGCCGCGTCTCCTGCCGGTAGCCGCCTGTAGGCGCTTGCACCTCTTGCGACGCTTGGTAGGAGACCAGCAGTCCCGTTTCGGCGTCCGCCAGCAAACGCATCGTGCCGGGCAACATTCGCGGCGCGTTGGCAGCCCCGCCGGCCATCTCGCGGCCCTTGAGGGGCACGTCCAGCGTGAGGCAGGTGCGCGCGACGACTCCGCAGGGCTGGCGCGGGAGTTCGACGGCCTTGGTCCATTCGGGCTCGCCGAAGCGGTAAGCGGTGGGCAGCGGTGGCTCGCCCGGGGCCGGCAGCTTGCCGCGCAGATATTCCGGCGTGCCTTCCTCAAACGAGAAGAGCGCTTGGCCATCGTACAGACGGACCAAGTTCTCCGAGCCCGAGACGGTACGCTCCCGCCAACGCGCGCCCGCCGCATCGAGCGTGAGTTGCCGTTGCGCCGCGCGCTGGCCGCCGGGGACCGCGTAAGAGCGGGAGATTTCGAACTCCTGGTGGTAGCTCGACAGTTTTTCGCGCTTGGCGGTAAGTTCCGCCCAGCGAGTGCCTGCGGGAGTCTGCGCTGCGGAGGATAACGCCCCCAGCAGCGCGAAGAGAATCATCGATCGCCCCATCAACACCAGCTTAACCGGATCTTGTCGCCCATGGCGAGCAGAAGGGCAGATCCCTTAGGGTCCGGGTGGGTATTCCACCTGCCGGAGCCCGAGGTTGAGCTGCATGCGGCGGCGGATTTTGGCTTTTTCGGCCAGGATGCGGACCTCTTCGGCGCTGAGTTTGGGTTTAATATCTTTGAGGCAGTTGCGGTAATGCTGGTGAAGTTGGGCGTCGTAGCGCGCCCGGTGTTTGGCCAGAGCAGGGTTGAAAATCGACGCCAGCTTGGCCGGGCGACAAGGCGGAATTCACCCCACAGCTCACGCTGCGGGCTAGTGGCTTCCAGAATTCATCCCACAGCTCACGCTGTGGGCTAGTGGCTTCCAGAATTCACCCCACAGCTCACGCTGCGGGCTAGTAGCCTTGCGAGCCGGATTTCCCATATACTCTCGAGATGGATCGAGCACACCAACTCCGGCGGATCGCTGAATCGTATTTCGATGGATTACGCGACAAGAAGCTGGCGGCCATCCCCTACGCAGCGGCGGTAACGCTGCGCGCGCCGTTGGCGCCTGGCGGAAGCGCGGTTCCGCTCGTGGGTCGAGACGCGGTGCATGCTTATCTCACGGCGATTCTGCCCGCGATTCAGGACGTCCAGTGGGAAGACGGTTACGTGAATGCGGGGCAAACGGCGGTGATGGGCAGGGCGGAACTGACCATGGTCTCCGGCGCCCGGCTGCGGGTCGCGGACTGGTTTGAGGTCGATGCGTCCGGGCAGATCACGGCGCAGGAAAACCACTTCGACCCCCGGCCGGCCTTAACCTAGCTTTATCTGGTGATGGAGTACGTGGAGGGCGAAACCCTGGCGCAGCGGCTGCGGCAAGGGCCCTTGGCGGTGATGGATCATGCCCCGCCCATGCATCGCCGACAGCACGCCCAGCAGCTCAATCGCCGCTCGCACCGCTTCCCGCCGGGCTCACCTTGGTTTGCCGGTTTTGCGGGCTGCTGGACGAGTCAACCCAAGCCCATCGGATGGCCCGGCGCTTGGACCCCACCGCCGGCACCAGCGTCACCCACACCTACTTTCATAAGCGGGAATATCTGTGGTGCCTGGAGACCTGCGGGGATGGCATCGGATACGCGGACGCCCTGGCCCTGGATGGGCTTGGCCAGACCGCGGAGGCGATCCAACGGACGGAAGACCGGTTGGCGTCCGTTCACTCGTCGCCACTGGGCGTGGTGCTGCTGTCGAGCATGCTGGCCGCGCTGAAGGGCGATGGAGCCCTGGCCACGGCGACGGCGGAGGAGGCTTTCCGCCGCTTCTGGCTGGGTCCCGAAGAGAAGTACTACTTCGCCCGGCACGTCATCCGGGCCGGTGACGTGGGCTGGGGGATGACGGTGTTGGACGGCGCGGTGCGCGGCGGCTACTACCTGGCTGACGCACTGGCGGAGGACCCTTGGTTCGAGCGCGCCCGCGATCTGGGCGCCTTTCGCCAACTGCGGGAGTTCGCCCGGGGTGCCAGGGAACGGGCACGAAACACGTTTGTGGCGTGCGGGGGCGAGTCGCTGTTGGGTTGACTTCCACGGGTGGTGGGCAAATGGTGCGGTTCGTTGGTGCCCGGGACAATTGGGGCGACCAGACGGGCCGAGGCCCCAGCCGAGCCCGCAGCCGTCGTCACCTCGGTCGTCACCTCGGTCGTCACCTCGGTCGTCACCTCTGGCACCCCCCCCGGTGGCCGATTGTACCCCGACCCCGTCCAGTCCGAATCCGAGTCCAGGGCACCCCCGGGTTGAGTGCCGGTTGAGTGCCGGTTGAGTGCCGGTTGAGTGCCGGTTGAGTGGCTGTCCCTCAGCCTTCCTGGCTCGCGGCCGAGACGGCTTTTTTCCAGCGGGCGCGGATAGCTTGGTAGTTGGTGTTAAATTGGCCGCTGATTTCGGCCGGGGCGATGGCTACCAACAAGCGGGCGGCTTCCAGGATGTAGGGGGCGGTGCTGCTGCCGACGACGGCGCTCGATGGCCCACTGGGCGAGAAAGAGACTAGGCCCACAAGCAAGCCCATGGCGAGCAGTCCGGCGCGGGCGAAGCCGAAGCCGGCGCCGAGAAGGCGGTCGAGCCAGCCGAGTCCGACGGCGGCGAAGAAGTAGGTGACCGCTTTACTGACCAGCGAGCCCACGATCGAGGTGCCCACCAGAATGGTGAGAAAGCCGCAGAAATTGGCGATCGTCTCGGAGGTCACGTAAGGCAGGAAGTAGGCGCCGACGCTCGCGTAAAACCAGACGGCGAGCACCAGGCCGAGCAGTGTCGCGGCGAGGCCGAGGATGATGCGGGAGAGGCCTTTCAGGGCACCGGAGACCATGGAGACGATGAAGAGCAGAAGGAAGATTATGTCGAGCCAGTTCATAACGTAAGCCCTGTCAGGATACGATATGCCTCGCGATATTTCTCGCCCGTGCGTTCGGCGACGTCGGCAGGCAGGCGGGGGGCGGGATACTGCTTGTTCCAATCGAGAGTCTCGAGGTAGTTGCGGACGTACTGCTTGTCGAAGGAGAGCTGCGGACCGCCGGGCTGCCAGGTGTCGCGGGGCCAGAAGCGGGAGGAATCCGGGGTGAGCACTTCGTCGGCCAAGGTGAGTTGATCGCCCACGAAGCCGAACTCGAATTTGGTGTCGGCCAGAATAATCCCGCGCGATTCGGCGTAGGCAGCGGCGCGGGCGTAGATGGCTAAGGTGAGGGTCTTCAGACGGTCCGCCAATTCGACGCCGACATTGGCGACGACGTGCTCGTAAGAGACGTTCTCGTCATGGCCGGTGACGGCTTTGGTGGCGGGCGTAAAGATGGGCTCGGGCAGGCGGCTGCCGTCGAGCAGGCCGGCCGGCAGGGGGATGCCACAGATGGCCTGGGTCTGTCGGTAGTCCTTCCAGCCGCTGCCGACGAGGTAGCCGCGAGCGACGCACTCGACGTCGATCATGGCGCACTTGTGGGCGTACATGATGCGGCCTTCGAGCCGGGCTTGGTCAGCCGGCGAGAGGCCGGGGACGTCTCGGACATCGGCACTGATCAGATGGTTGGGGACCAGATCCCGCAACAACTCGAACCAGAAGAGAGACATTTGGGTGAGGACGCGGCCTTTGCCGGGGATGCCGCTGGCGAGGACGCAGTCGAAGGCGGAGATGCGGTCGGTGGTGACGATCAGCAGGCGGTCGTCGCCCACGGGATAGACGTCGCGGACCTTGCCGCGCTTGGGCGCCGGCCACCCGGCGAGGTTGGTTTCGAGTAAAGCTTCGGGCATGGGTATCCACCATGGTAGCGAAGGCGATATGATGCTAAGCCATGAACCGACGCACAATGTTAGGCACCTTGATGGGAGCGATGCCGGCCTTCGCTTGGCAGAGCGAGAAGAGCAACCTCAAAATCACTGGGGTTCGATTGGTGAAGACTCGGCAGAGGAAGCCGATCCCGGAGTTCAAGCCGGCACCGGGCGCCTGGTCGACGCAGGGGGTGGAAGTGGCTAACCCGATGTCGATCTACCCGGAGTACAAAGCGACGCGGTCGCTGTTCATGGCGGACCCCGGCATGGTACCCAGCTTTACGGTGGAGATCACCACTGACAAGGGCCTGAAAGGATATGGCAACGGCGGCCCAGGCGGCGGGCCGATCGTCACCGAACATCTCACCAAATTGATCATGGGGCGGGACCCGTTCGACGTCGAGCGGATCTGGGATACGTGCTGGCGCTCGACGATGTCCTATGGCCGGATGGGCGTGACGATGAACGCCATCGCCGGAGTCGACCTTGCCGTTTGGGACCTGATCGGCAAGGCGCTCAACCAGCCGATTTACAAACTGATCGGCGGCGCCGTGAAGCCGCGGGTACCGGCTTACTGCACGGGCAACGACATTGAGCAGCATGCCGAGGCGGGCTTCAAGATGATGAAGCTGGCGATTCCGCACGGCCCGGCCGATGGCCGGGAGGGGATGAAGAAGAATCTGGAGTTGGTGAAGCGGGCGCGGAATGTGCTGGGTCCGGATGGCGAGATCATGCTCGATTGTTGGATGGCATGGACGGAGCGCTATACGATGGAGATGGCCGAAATGATGGCTCCGTATCGCATCTACTGGATGGAAGAAGTGCTACAACCGCATGATTATGCTGGCTTTGGCCGCCTCAATTCAAGTATCAAATCAACTCGCATTGCGACCGGCGAACACGAATATGGCCGCTACGGCTTCCGCTATCTGCTGGAGCACAACGGCGCGGCGATCTGGCAGCCGGACCTTAACTGGTGCGGCGGCCTTACCGAACTGATCAAGATCGGCCACTTGGCCGCGGCTTACGACATACCTGTGATTCCGCACGGCGGCGGTCTGAATGGCAGCACACACTGGATCCAGGCCAATGTGAACGCGCCGTGGGCGGAGCTCTTTATGCCGCCGCCTGGCGGGCCTAAGGCGGCCTACGAGGTTTGGGAGGAGCAGTATCGGATTACGCGTGGTCCGGAAGGGCTATACACCCAAGCGCATGAGCGGCCCGGGTTCGGGTGGGACATCGAAGTAACCAGCTAGAAAGCTTTGGACTCAAGAGGATAGAGGAGGATTCTCAGGTAAAACCATAGTCCCGTTCTAGGGCCTTACTTAGTACCGAAGAGTGATAGGCAGGGGCTACTACTGGCCCATATACTGCCTTAAGCAGGGATAGGTCTATTCCCTAAACAACGGCGTGTTAGAACTCTTCTTCAGTAGCGGGTCCCGATGAAACAGCGAATTCCGAACCGCGGATTTGCGCTCGCGCAGTGGCTCGAAGTAGCGTGGATTGAGGACGCCCGTTGGGTGGTGTGGCACTACTGGAAGCGGATTGTGTTGCTGACCTTGCTCGGTTTCGGGGTGAGCGCCGCTTATCTACACTGGAACCCGGACGTGTACGTATCGCGGGCGGAGGTGCGCTTCATCCCGCCGCAACTGGCCGACCGGTATGTGGTGCCCAACGTGGCGATGCAGGTGGACCAGCGGGTTTTTGCCTTGGCGCAGTTGGTGGGTAGCCGCCTGACGGCGACCAAGATCATCGAGCGCTTTGGGCTGTATCCGGGGCGGCGAAGGTTCCTGCTGGTGGCGGACTTGGTGCCGAAGTTCCAGGAAGACCTGGTGATCCGGCGGCTGGCCAGCGAAAACTCCGACGCGCACAAGACGGTGCCGACGATGGTGATTACGTTTCGCTACGCGCAGCCGGAGATCGCGCAGAAAGTCGTGCAGCGGATTGTGGAGTTGGTGTACGAGGAGAACCGGCGTTACCGGGGAGACCAGTCGTTGGGGACGACGGAGTTCTTGCAGCAGCAAGTGAAGACGGTGCTGGAGCAACTGGGGGAAATCGAGGAGCGGCTGGCCGGGCTCGAAGATCCGAACGAGAACGATCGCCATTACCGGGGCATTCTAAAGACGGGGCAATTGCACGACCTGGACCGGCGGCACAACGACGTGCAGCACGAATTGAACCAGGCGAACGTGGACCGGGACCTGCGGCGATCGTTACTCGGCGCGCTCGAAACGCAGTTGGATAACCTGAATCAGCGACGGGAAAGCGACACGCCGACCACGACCTGGGCGCTGGAAACCCAACGCTCGCAACTGGCCACGATCCGGGCCAGAGCCGAGGAGATGAAGATGCGGTACGCGCCGGGCTTTCCTGAGCGAACGCTGGCGGAGAATGCGCAGCGTGCGGCGGAGGAGGGTCTCAAGGGGCTCGAACGGAACGAGACACGGGCGCAAACGGATACGCGGCGCGAAGAGATGCAGAATCAAATCGGGCGGGTGCGGGGAGAGTGGCGCGCCTATGAGCTGACGGTGAAGCGGCTGGAGAAAGAAGAGCGGGAACTGGCGGCGCAGACGGCATCGCTGCGGACGCGCTACATGCCAGACAGTGCGGGGGAGATGGACCGGATTGTGATCCAGCGTGAGTATACGATGCTGAAGGATCACTACGCGGAGCTGTTGAAGAAGCAACGGGAATCGCAGATCGCGTCCGATATGGAGCGGCGGGGGCAGGGCGAGACGGTGGAGTTGATTGAGCCGGCCTCGGCGCCGACGCTGCCGGAGATGCCGAACTGGCCCATCAAGCTGGCAATGGGGGGGATGGCCGGGCTGCTGTTGGGCTACGCCTGGGCGCTGGAGAGCTACCTGAAACATCCGCGGATCCGGACGGTGGATCACTTGGCGCTGTTGGGAGACTTCCCCTTACTGGCGGAGTTGCCGCGAGCCACCCCGCTGCTGACGCCGCTGAGGAAGCGCCGGGCGATCGAACCGGCGACGGCCAGCCTGACCTTGTGCCTGGTGATGGTGCTGAGCTCTTGTACGCGGGATACTCCGGAAGCACTCACCCGGCGCGCCCGGGAGTCGCTGAAAGCGAACGACACGGCCACGGCTTTGATCCTGCTGAAGAAAGCGATCCAACTGGATGCCCGGTATCCGGATGCGCACTATGAGTTGGCGCTGCTGCAGTTGAAAGAAGGGCAGGCGATCCCCGCGCGAGAGAATCTGATTCGCGCGGCGGAAGCGTGGCCGAACCGGCAGGAGGTCCATGTCCGGTTGGGCGACCTGAGCTACGAGATCTACTTCAGCGACCCGGGCCGACCGGCGGCACTGTTGCGGGAGGTGGAAGAGACGGCGCAAAGGCTAACGCAACGCTGGCCGGGCCATCCGGCCGGGCACCGGTTGTTGGCGCAGGTTTTGATTGAGCGCAACCAGCCGGGAGAGGCCGTGGCGCTGATGGAGAAAGCGATCGGGCAGTTGGCGGAGCCCACCTCCGACGGCGCGGCGGCGCTCAAGAGTCAGTTGGCTTCGACGTTGCACCAAACGGGCCATCCGGCGGAAGGCGAGGCACAACTGCGGGAGTTGCTGACCGTGCATCCCCAGTACACGCCGGGCTACGATCTGCTGTACCTGCAACTGATGGACCGCCGGCAGCTGGCCGCCGCGCGGGAGGTATTGTCCGACAAATACATGCAGCTGCGCAGTGTCGCGTTCGGCTTGCAACTGGCCGCGCACGACTTTGCCAATGGCGAGCATCAGCGTGCCGCACAAGCCGTGGAGAAGCTGGCCGAGGAGCATGGCGGCACGCCAATGGCGCTGAACGACTTGGGCGACTTTTGGGTGCATCGCGGCGACGTCGACCGGGCGCGAGGTTTCTACGAGAAGGGTGTCCAGCGGGACCCGAAGAACCGCACGGCGTACATGGGGCGCATCGCCGAGTTACTGGCGGCCAAGCAGGGTCCGGAAGTGGCGCGGCGGTACTTGAGCCAGGAGTTGGCACGCTCCCCGAACGATCCGCTGCTGCTCGCCTACTCTTCGGCGATGGACCTGGACGCCAAAAGCAGCACTGCGCGGAATCAAGCCCGCGTGCGCCTGGAAAGCATTCTGAACAAGATGCCCAATTCGCCGTTCGTGCGCTTTCATTTGGGGCGGGCGTATTTGCAGGCCGGTGAACTCGAACGCGCGGGGCAGCATTTTGAAAAGTGCGTCATGCTGGACCCGAACTATGCCCCAGGCTGGGTGGCGCTGGCCGAAGCGGACCTGATGAGCGGCCGGGTAGGCCTGGCCCAGAACCGGATGCGGGCGCTGTTGCAACGCAGCCCCAGCTTCACTCCGGCTTTGCTGATGCAGGCGAAGGCGAATCTGGCGGGGCAAAAACCCGGGGACGCCGAGACGGGCTTGGCGCAGGTGGTGGCGCAGGATCCCTCGAATGTGGAGGCGTGGTTGACGTTGGCCCGGGCGCAGATCAGCCAGCAGAAATTCGAGCCAGCGCAGAAGTCCGCCGCAGCGGCCGTGGCCGCGGCCAAGACGAGTGCGCCGGATGACTTCCGGCCCGCGTTGCTCTCGGCGGAACTGGATGCCGCCCGCGGCGAGCCGGCGTTGGCGCTTAAGAATCTGGAGGCCGCGGCAAAGACATGGCCGGACCAACTGGCGGTGGCCGAAGCCCAGGCCAATCTGACGCTGCGCCATGGCGATCCGGAGACGGCACGGGCGCTGTACGCCAAGCTGCTGGCACAAGGAACCCATTCGGATGCCCACCGGTTGGGGATGGCCGGGGCATTGGCCTTATTGGGGCGCCAGGACGAGGCGGCGGTGGAGTTGCAACGCCTGCAAAAGTCGAAACCGGACGATCCGCGGCCGTGGCTGTTACATGGGGCTTTGCTATCGGCGCGGAGCCGCTTGGCGGAGGCGCAGCAGGCGTACCAGGAGGCATTGCGGCGGGACCGGAATCATCCGCTGGTGTTGAACAACTTGGCCTATGTGATTGCGCGGTCCGGCAAGGACTTGCCCTCGGCTCTGCAATACGCTGAGCAGGCCAAACGCATTCTGCCGGCGAGCCGCGAAGTGAATGACACGCTGGCCTATGTCTACGTGGCCATGGGGATGGACCGTAATGCGATTGCGGTATTGGAAGAGATGGCGGCAACGCGGCCGCAGGACCTGAAAGTGGCCCGCCTGCTATCGCAGGTGCGCCAAGGCAACCGCCCCGCGGCCTTGCGCCAGTTCGAGGTGAACCAGGATGGCAACTGAGATCGAGACACCCCAGGGGATGCTGGTAGGCGGCGAGGTGAGCCCCGGCACGTTCGCCGACAATTTGCTCCATTTGGCGGAGCAGTTGGAGGCACCCGCCGAGGCCAAGTCCGCCCCCGAACGGGAACCAGACCGGGAGCCGGAACCGGCCGAGCCGGCCGACCTGGTGCGCGAAGAAGCTCCCGACGCCTATGAGCCTCCCGAACTGGATGCGGCCGCCTGCCGCCGCACGTTTCCGGTGCTGAATCCACAATGCCGGCGCGAGTATCTTGAACAATTCCGGGCGCTGCGGACCCGCCTTTGCCTGGAACAACGCAATTGGAGCCTGCGCCAGCAGGACCTCCGCGTGGTGAGCGTGCTGAGCCCGGCGGCCGGCGACGGCCGGAGCTTTGTCGCCGCCAACCTGGCCGCGTCGCTGGCGGTTTCCGACGCCCAAGTGCTTTTGGTAGACGTGAATACGGCCGCACCCACGCTGCATGACCGGCTGAGCGTGGCCGCCGCACCCGGATTGACAGAGGCACTGCAAGGCCCGAGGGGGCTGGCCAATCAAGCCTGGTGGACCACCCTGCGGCGGGTTCCCGATTGCAACCTGTTCACCATGACCTTGGGCGCGGGGGGAGCGACAGCCATCGATACCGTCGACCTGCAGAAGCTACCCGGGCTGATGGAACATTGGCGCCACTGCTTCGATTGGGTGATTCTTGACGGGCCTGCTTTCGAGGTAACTTCGGACGCCGAAATTCTCTCCGAGATCGCCGACGCCACTGTCCTGGTGATTCGGCCCGGCCGCACTCTGTTTTCCGAAGCGCAACGCGCGGTCGCGCGGATGCCCGTCGGCCGGGTGCTCGGCATTGTTCTAAACCCCCGCCCAGCATGATTGGGTAAACTGGGAAAGTGCTCCACCATCCGGCGCTTCCCCCACTTCTGGGCTTCGTCGCTTTTCTCATGATTGTCATTCCCGCCTGGGCCTGGTACTACGCCGCTAACGTGCGCGAAGCAGGAGTACCCGCCGTCGCAACGGTCGTCGAAAAAGAGGAGCACCCCTTTCGGGGGGAGTTTCATGCGTGGGTCGAGTTTGCCGGCCGGCGCTGCCGCATGGCGATCCCGCGAGATACGTGGAGAGAGTTGCGGCCAGGATCGACGGTGAAGATCCAATATGACCCGGAAAAGCCCGGGAAAGTCATGTTGGCTTCAAGTGGCGCCTTGACGGGGGAGAGTTGGGCTTACGGCGCGTTGATCTTGGGAGGCTTCGGGGTGGCCGTCGTCGCTTGGCGATTGTGGTTCGACTAAAGCTGCGACAGAAAGTACTAGCCCGCAGCGTAAGCTGTGGGGTCAATTAGTATTTTTCGAGCGGACAAGGGACGCTAAGCGAGCAGTTCTTTGATCAGAGTGCCGCCCACGATGGTGGGCCGTTCGGCGCGGCCATTGTGCAGGTAGGTGAGTTCCAGATGGTTCATGCCCAGCAGATGCAGCATGGTGGCGTGGATATCGTGGACATGGGCCGGGCGCTCGACGGCGCGCAAGCCGATCTCGTCGGTGGTGCCGACCGCTTGCCCCGGCTTAATGCCGGCACCGGCGAAGAACATGGTGAAACCCCAGGGGTTGTGGTCCCGCCCGTCGCCCTTTTCGTTGAAGGGAGTGCGTCCGAATTCCCCGCCCCAAACGACCAGCGTCTCATCGAGCAAACCGCGCGACTTCAGATCGGAGAGTAAGCCGGCGATGGGCTTGTCCGAAGCGCGGCACCATTTGGCATGGTTGGCCTCAATATTCTGGTGCGCATCCCAGCCAGAGCCGGAGCCGCAGTAGAGCTCAACGAAACGAACGCCGCGTTCCACCAGACGGCGGGCCTGCAGGCAGTTTCGGCCATAGTTGAGCGTGGCGGGATCGTCCATGCCGTAGAGGCGCTTGGTGGCTTCGCTCTCCTGGGTGAGGTCGACGGCTTCGGGCCCGGCGGCCTGCATCTGATAGGCGAGTTCGAATGAGCGTACGCGGGCGTCGAGCTCGGTATCCTCATCCTTGCCTTCGCCGAAGCGGGAGTTGAGGGCTTTCAGGTAAGCAAGCTTGCTGAGTTGCTGATCGGACGTGCTGCCGGCTGCGGGCTTCAGGTTCAGGATGGGCGTGTCGCCAGTGCGAAATTGCGTACCCTGATAAGTGGCGGGCAAAAAGCCGGCACTCCAATTCTTGGTGCCGCCCAGGGGCTCCTTGTCGTCCTGCATGACGACGAATGAGGGCAGATTGCGGTTGGCGGTGCCGAGGCCATAGGTGGTCCAGGCGCCGAGCGACGGCCGCCCCGCCAGAATGTCGCCGGTATTCATCTGGCAGACACTGCCCACATGATTCAGGCCGTTGGCCCAGCAACTGCGCAAGACGGCCAATTCATCGGCATGCTGCGCAATGTGGGGATACCAATCGGAGACCCACAGGCCCGATTGGCCATGCCGCTTAAACTCGCGCTGCGAGGCCATGATGGAGTTGTTGCCCGTGCCCATGGCAGTGATCGGCTTACCGAAAGACGCGGGCATGGGCTGGCCGTGCAGCTCTTTCAGCTTGGGCTTCGGATCGAAGAGATCGATGTGGCTGGGCCCACCTTCCATGAACAGGAAGATGATGCTCTTGGCCTTAGCCGTGTGGTGGGGCGGATGGGTGGCCAGCAGGTCCGCCTTCTTGGGCGCCGCCTCCGCCATCATCGTGGAGAGTGCCAAGCCGGCCAAGCCGCTGCCGGCCGAGGTGAAGAATTCGCGCCGCGAGCGCACGGGCCAATGATGCTGCAATTTTTCAATCATGGCTAGTTGATGTACAGGAATTCGTTCGAGTTCAACAGGGCGTGGCAGAGGTCAACCAGCACCGCCGCTTCCACCGGCTTCACGCCAGACGGCAGTTTATCCGGCAAGTTGAAGCTCTGTTGCGCTTCGAGAATCGGCTGATGACGCGTGAAGAACTCGCCGGCCAGACGCTTCTCGTCGTCGCTGGCCGGGCGCGCATAAACCAGCCGATAAGCCCGGTCCACCATCGCGTCGCGCGACAGTCCGGCATCGTTCAGCACGCGGGCGGCCAAGCCCTTCGACCAATCGAGCACCAAGGTGCTATTCATCAACTCGAGCGCTTGCGACGGCGTCACCGTCTGGTTGCGTCGCGCGCAGCTCTCATGGGTATCCGGCATGTCGAAGGCTTCGAGCATCGGGTAACGGGTGTTGCGCCGGACAAAGATATAGATGCTCCGCCGACGGGCCTCCTCTAAGGACTCGTCGCGCTTCCAGCCCCCGCGCGTTTCGACGCCCGCTGGCAATGGCGGAAACACGCCCGGGCCATTCATCTTCGTATTCAGCAAACCGCTCGCGGCCAGCATCGAATCGCGAATCGACTCGCCTTCCAGACGCCGCCGGTTAAAGCGCCACAGCAAATTATTGTCAGCATCCGCTGCGGCCGAAGCCTCCGTTTGATCCGAACTCTGCTGGTAAGTGGCCGAGAGCATGATCTCACGATGGAGTTGCTTGATACTCCAACCGTTGCGGACAAAGCGGTAGCTCAGGTCGTCCAGCAATTCCTTGTGCGAAGGCCGCGCGCCCATCAGGCCGAAGTCGGACGGCGTAGCGACGAGGCCTTTGCCGAAATGATAGTGCCACACGCGATTGACGATCACCCGGGCCGTAAGCGGATTCTCCGGATTAGTCAGCCACTTGGCCAGCGCCGTCCGCCGTCCACTCTTACCGGGGATGGCGGCCGGAATTGTGGCGTCGGAGGGATCGAGAATCGAAAGAAAGCCCGGCTGCACTTCGGCCTCCATCGCTTCGTAGGCCCCGCCACGTAACACGTGCGTCTTGGCCACCGCCGCCGCATCCTCCACCATCGCCTGCGTCACGGGCAGTTCGGCGGGCTTCAGCGAATCGAAGGCCCTGAGCTTCGCTTCGAGCTTTTGGTAAGCCGCTTTCACCTCGCCCTTAATGCCCTTGGCGACTTCTTTGTCGTCGAAGGTCAAGGCCGGCAAAGCCTTATAGTACATCTGCCATTGCATCGGCGTGCGCTTCCGGGCCACGCAATCATACGCCTTCTGGATCTCTTCCGGAAACTTGTCGTAATTCTCGCGGAAGCGATACTCGCGCTGCACGGCGAGCACTTTGGCAATCTCCGCCCGCACCTCGCCCGTCGCCGCTTCCCATGCATTGCGCTTCGCCTGATACTCCTGTTGGGCCTTCGTCGGCGCTACCGATGCCGCGTCGTCGATATGCAGACCAGAGAAGAACGACTGCAATCGGTAATAATCCTTATGTAGGATCGGATCGAACTTATGGTCATGGCACTTGGCACAGCCAAAGGTGAGTCCCATGAAAGTGGAGCCGACGACATCGGTGATGTCGTTCAGCAATTCCTGACGCCGCTGGAAGAGATCGCGCGCGTTGTACTCATCGGGGAAATGACGATTGAAGCCGGTGGCGACCAAGGCCTGCACATCGCCGGGGAACATTTCGTCGCCGGCCAGTTGCTCCTGCACAAAACGGTCATAAGGCTTGTCCTCGTTGAAGCTCTGAATCACGTAGTCGCGATAGCGCCAAATGTTGGGCCGGGTTTCATCGGCCTTAAAGCCTTCGCTATCGGCGTAACGAGCCAGATCGAGCCAATGGCGCCCCCACCGCTCGCCATAACGCGGCGAAGCCAGCAGGCGATCGATCACCTTGGCGAAGGCTTGCGGGGACGGGTCGGCCAGGAAAGCTTGCGTCTCTTCAGGCGTGGGCGGCAAGCCGGTAAGGTCGAGCGTGCCGCGGCGGAGCAGCGTGGTGCGGTCAGCCGCGGGATTGGGCGAGATCCCTTTGGCTTGGAGCTTGGCATGCACGAAGGCGTCTATCCGCGAGAGATTGGGAACGGGAGCCGTTTGTTCGCGCACCGGCTGAATAGCCCACCAGCGCTTCTGCACCGCGGTGAAGGCTTTGGGTCCGCCTTCCGCCGCAAACGCGGCCAGACCGCACGCCCAGATCAAAACCAGTTTTGAGCCCATTCTCATCCCGTACCTCGCCGCGATTTTCGGTCCGCCAATGGAGGGAACTATATCACAGAAAGCTCTGCAAATAAAGGGGTCTAGCGCCCAATCTAGCGTACAGCGAGGGTGGTGAGATTGCTCGCCGCATTGCCCTGAATGATACGCAGCGGATACGTGCCCGCGCTTAAGCCAACAGGAACCTGAATGTTCACTTGATAGAGGCCCAAGTAGCCCGGTGCCACCCCCGCATAGAGGACATTGACGGGAAGCCCGTTCAGCGTCACCGTGGGCTTCACTAGCGCTTCATTTGCCGCCACGGGAATCTCACCCGTAGCCAAGGGCGTGCGCAGACGGCCCAGGCCGGTAGCGTAGATCACCGCGTAGGCACCCGCGGCAATCGGATTTCGCTCGGTAATCACTTGATTCGTCAGCGCCTCCACCGCCACCGCCGCTCCGGTGCCCGCTTCATTCAATGTGAAAATACCGGGCGCCTGGTCCGCCACGCGGAGCGTGAGCTTGCCGCTCACCTGATCGCCGCGGCGAATCTGCAGCGAGGCATTACCGGGCGCGAGGTCGAAAGGAAGAAGCGCGTTGATCTGCGTGGGCGCGATAAAGTACAGCGGCACCGCGTCGCCATTGAGCAGGACGGCGGTGGAATCGAGTTCACTCGGCAGCCGGCTGTTGGCCGCGAGCTTGAGTTCACTCGCAAAGCGCTCGCCGAAGATCGCCACAATGGAGCCGGGCGCCATCGGCAAAATCGATTGGTAAGTGGCGGCACTCGCCACGCTGCTCAGGTCCGGCACAGGGGCGGCCGCCACACCTCCGCAAGCCGACGGACTGGTGCTCGGCCAAAGCGCGGGATAGTTGGCGAGGTAGTCGTCGTAGAGGCTTTGCCGCCACACGTACCAGCTGATGGCGTGGGGCCGGAGTTCGCGTAGGGAGCAGTTCCAGTCCTTGATTTCGGCTTCCGTCGGAAAACGGGTCGCTTCGCCGCAATCTCGGCAGCGGAAGGCTTGGGCGTCGATCACCGCTTCCGCGCCCATCCGATTCTTGGCAAAATCGAGCGCGCGGCGCAGAGAGGTGAGTCCTTCGCTCTTGAGGTAACCGGTGCGCTCAAAGGGGTAGAACCACACCCCGACCAGGTCCGCGACGCCGGTTTGATCGAGGTATTTGTTGCCGACACATGCGTAATCCTTGTGGACGTTGCCGCCAGGAGCCCACGCGTGTGGCGCGCCGAGGTCATGAAAGATCTTTGCCTCGGGCCAGAGCTTGCGGATCTCGAGCCGCAAGGCGCGGAGGTCAGTGGCCGTAAGTTGACCGCACACACTGGTTTTGTAGGTGAAAGGATCCACCCAATACGGCTCGTTGAAGACGAACAAAGCCTTCACCAGCGTGGCCCGTGATTGGGCGTAGCGAATAAAGGACTGGCCCGTGGGCGTGATCGTCCAGGCGCCATTATTCAAAGCGTAAGGCGGATTGTAAATGCCCACAATCAGCTTCAATCCGGCGCGATCGGCGGCATCGAAAGTCGTCGCCCAGCTGGACGGATTGCCGTCCACGGTTGTCACGACAAAAGTATAACCCAGGCTTTTGAGACGCGGAAAGTCCGACACGCCCGGCCAGTGCGTCCCGGTCTCTACCTGGGCCTCCAGCGCCAAGCTCGCCCACAAGATAAGCCAGAAATGCTTCAAACGCGGCTCCCGGCAAATGTTTTGTGGCCATTTAGCAGCCACGGTGTCTTCCGGCTCACCACCGAGTCATAGGCCGCGATATTTTCGTCCACCATCCGCTCTACGGAGAAGCGGGCGAGCCCTTCGCGACGGGCGGATAAGCCGAGATCCGCGGCCCGGTCGCGGTCAGCGAGTAACGTGCAGAGTTCTCGGGCGATGCTCTCGGGCTGGGCGGGCTCAGAAAGACGGCCCGTTTCTTCGTGCCGGATCATCTCGACGTTGCCGGGAATCCGGCTGCACACAATGGGACATCCAGCCACCATCGCCTCCATCAGCGAGATGGAGAGCCCTTCCCACAGCGAGGGATGCACGAAGACGTCAAAGGCGGCGAGTAACTGGGGAATATCGCGCCGGAAGCCCAGGAAAGTCACCTTCCCGGCCACCCCACGGTCCTGCGCCCGCTGCCTTAACTCACCTTCCAGTTCCCCTTCGCCCGAAAGCACGAGCCGCACTTTCGGATGCTCAGCCAGAATACGCGGCAACGCATCAATCATGTACTCGAAACCTTTTTGCGTCGCGAGGCGGCCCACACTGCCCAAGATGATCTCGTCCGGCGACAAACCCAGCTCGCGACGCGCGCCGACCCGGTCGACACTCAGGAAACGCTCAACGGCGATCCCATTCAAGATCGTGCGAATCCGCTCACCCTTTTCGATGCCCAACTGCATCGCAATCTGCCGATGCTCCTCGCCCACCGTGATCATCAGGTCCTCACAGGCGGCGCCGAGCTTCTCGAACGCGACATAAACCTTCTTGATAATCGCGGGCGTGAACTGATGAAAACCAAAACCGTGGACGTAATGCACAATATTCGGCACCCCGGCCAACCGCGCAGCGATCCGTCCCAACATGCCGCCTTTCGACGTGTGAGTAGCCACTAAGTCGAATCTCTCCCGTCGGCACAATTGGAATAAGTGCCACAGCGGAACTATATCTAACGGCGAAAGAGCACGTTTCCAACCGGGAATCGCCACGGGAATCGCACCCGCATCGCGGAAATGCTGTTGCGTCTCCGGGTCCAATGCGACCACCCACACTTTATCGCCCCGCGCAATCATCGCCTTCACGATCGAGAGCACCACGACACTCCCGCCGCCCCAGGCGCCGCCGGCCAACACTTGCAGCGCCTTCATGCCACTTCCTCCTGGCTAGCCGCCTCGCTTTCGGGCGCCCCCGACGTTACACTCTCCAGCGACACCAAACCCTTGGCTACCCGCGCCGAAGAGATCACCGCCTGCACTCGTTCCAACCGCTGGTCACGCGGAAAGCAACGCCGCACCATCTTCAGGCCGAAACTCGCGAGTCCACTGGTGAGTAACCCGGAAGCCGTCGGATGTAACTCGCACACCATGTTTTGGGACAAGCACTCAAAACCCATTCGTAACTTGAAGTCGTGCAAACCCGCCGTATTTACTAACGACTTCAGCCCATAACTCATCCCTACGATTTCCGGTTTGCTCAGTGCCGCTTCCGTAAGCGTGAAAGCCAAGGCATGATTCGGGTAATGCTCCAATAAGTCCACGCGCGACATTTGATGAAGAATATGAAACCAACCGTCTTCCTCGTAAGTCACCGCGTAAGCACCCAGCATTCCGTCGACAAAGGAGCCGTAGGCCACCACGCGCGGCGAGGACCGAATAGCCTGCACGATACGTGCAAACGATAGCGGCTCACCGAATTCGCTCTCGTACCGGCCCTGGCGCGCCATCGTTTCCTGATTGAGACGCAGCCCCTGTCCGAGTAACTCCTCCGCCTCCACCTCCCGTACTTCGCAATGCTCCAACCCGCGCCGCACTTTACTGCGCAAGCGAGACTGCACCGACTTCAAGCTGTACTCCTTATCCCGGCAAACATACAATCCACCCGGTGCACCGGCGCGGGTAATCGACGCATAGCGAACGCCCAGGCTGCCGGTTTCCCGCAGCAACGCGTTCATCTCGCCCGGATCCGGATCGAGAGCCAAATGGTAGGGCAAACTCATCAGCATCTTGCCGTCGGTCGAATGCCAGAGGGCACTCTGCGATTCGAAGATACGCCGGCCACGTAACTCCATGAAGCGCGCCAATCCTTGGCCCACCTTTTGTTTAAGCATCACCATCTCCTTGCTTGGCACCCGCCCGCCGCTCGGTCCAGGCCGCTAACTCCCGCGCCACCAATTGCTCGTCATCCAGCGACGACATCCGGGCTCCGAGGGCCAAAATCTCTAACCGCTCTGCCAATCCGGCTAACTGGGCCCAACGACCGGCCCGCCGCACCATCGGTGCCGCGAGTGACGAGGTAGCCAGTGGCTCCAGTAATCCATGCACCACCACCACCGCCTCCTGCGGCAATACCTGATAACCCATGCGCAACTTGTAATTGTGCAACCCTTCACCCTGCCGCAGCGGTAAAGAACCCAAGCACACCCCATCCACCTCCGGCATCGCCATGGCTCGCTCAATCAGGAAATAATCAATCGCGTGATTCGGATAGCTTTTGAGTAACTCCGTGCGGGACATCTGGATCAACAAGTGCTCCCAGCCGGCATCCCGGCAGGACATTACGTAACTGGCCAGTTGATCGCCCACAAAGGCACCCCAGCACTCCGAACCGGGTACGCTATAAACCGCCTCCACCGTCCGGGCCCACCTCTTCGGGTCGCCGAACTCAGGACGCATCCGGCCGTGCCGAGCCATCGTATCGAGATTCAGCTCTAGGCCCTGGGTCAGCAACTCGGCGCGTTCCACTAGTCGAACCACACAACTCTCCAGGCCCCTCCGGACAAAGTTCCGGGTGCGCTTTTGTAACTTCGCGAGACAGTACTCTCGATCCTGCACCACATATGCGCCGCAAGGCAAACCCGTCTGTCGGGTCGAAGGATATCTGGCCACCAACCCTTTCGCTCGCCGCAGCAACTCCTGTACCTCGCCACGGCCGGGTTCGATGGCTACTTGATCGGGCAGACTCGTGAAGTAGCGACTGTCGATATCTACATTCGCCCACCATCCTCCCGCCGCTTGGAGCACCCGCCGTCCACGCCGCTCCAACAACTCCGCAACTCGCTCACCGGGCCGGGCCGCTGACAACCCTTGTCGCGCCAAGGTGGTCTGTTCTGTATCAACCATTTTGTTTCACCATCCGTAACATCGAGAATCGTGACTCGTAAATAGCAAGTATTGGGGCGTAGGCACCCAGAACCACCGCCGCCTGCCATATGACACCCACCTGACCCACCTCAAGCGCCCGCATCAAGCCAATCATCAGAACCAGGGGGAGATTAATAGAACCCAGAAACCCCCAGATCGCCACCAGCCGGTCACCGGCGGCTTCGCGAGCCACATATAACTCAGCATTCACCAGCACTCCAAGGGCCACCAAGCTCACCCAGGCCGCCCCACGCAGCCCACCGCCGTTCGCCAGCACCAACCATTGCGCGCCGCAGGTGACCACCAACATTACGCCTAACAGCTTCAATACCTTGCCAAATCTTGCCGACGCACGAAAGAAGGGAGTGACGGCCGAATGCATCGACAAATAAAACACGCCCCACACCGTAATCGTCGCCGCCTCAATACCCGCCGTATATTGCGGCAATAACAACCTTGTTACGGGACCCACCCCTAGTGTCCCCAACGCCAGCACCGGCGGCATCAGATAACTAAACAACCGAATCGGCGCTTCATAAAACATCACTACACTCTTCACGCAACCTACCCGCCCGAATTCCTTCAGCAAATGCGAACTAATCACTTGGGACACCCCGAAATTGGCAACGAAGATCGAAAACTCGTTAATCATCATGCTGACGGCATAGTAGCCGGCCATGGTCGGACCCAATAGAGGGGTCAGCAATAGTAGATCCACGTAACGCAACAACCCAAACATCGAATCAGCTAGGGAGATCGGTATCCCCGCCGAAATGAGCGATTTAACCCGCGACCATTCGAAACCAGTCCGAAAGGCATCCGGCTGATGACGCCATAGATACAGCACGGGTATCGCGATGCCCAGCACCGTCGCCAAACCGATGCCGGTCAAGCCAAACCAATAACTGAGAGCCAGCCCACCTACTAAGTCAATCGCGCCAGCTAACATCAATTCGCGACCGCGAAGATCGAATCGTTGACGTGCCCCCGCCAGTTCTCGCAGATACTGATGCGGCTGCGCCAATAACATCACGGCCGCCATCATCCGCAGGGCCACCGCATATTCCGCATGCGTCGCGAAACAGCTTCCGAGCAGTAACATCAAAGCGAACGCCACGCCGGTCATCAGAATGTAGGCTCCCGCCGAGCGCAGGTCCCTTTCCACCTCATCCTCGCGGCCGCGGCCCGAAAACTCCGCCAGGCGCATCGCCATGCCTTTCGAAATGCCGAAACGCAGGAATTCGCCGGTCATATAGATCACCATCACCGTTTTCCAGATCCCCATGGTGGTCGGACCGAGAATCCGTAACAACAAAAGCGATCGCAGCACAGCCATCAAAACGCTTATCGCGGCGCTACCGCTCATCAGGCGCGCATCACGAAGCATGTGCATGGTAACCCCCCGATCGCATTCGTGCGATTAGCCGCTCCGGCATCAACGGCGGGACCAATACTCGGCGGTACGCTTCCATTAAAGCCAATAGCATCCACAGGCCGCGATAATTCTCAATGTTGATTGTCACCCCGGAAAGCGCCACCACCAACAGAGCCGCCAATAACAGACTCGCCTTCTCGTGCCCGCTTTGATTGGCCGCCAACATTAGCGGAATGGTTATGCCTAGGGCCACCATCAAATAGGTCGCAAAACCCGCGATTCCGGTCTCCGCCAAGAGACCCAAGTAAGTGTTATGCGCGAAGCCGATCGCCTGCGCCTCCCCGCCAGCGCCCAAACCGTAATTCCCGCGGCCCGCGCCAAACCAAGGGTTGGCCTGCCACGTATTCCACGCCACCTCCCACAAATCTCGGCGCTGTTTCGCTTCTGGATTTTCGAGATCGACCGTCGTCGTCGTCAAACGGGCAGTGATAGGGTTCGAAGCCAACCAGGAGTCACGATCCGGTAGGGCCAACACCAGCAACAAAGCCATCATGGTGGTAGCGCCGATCGCCCATTTCACTCGGGTCGTGCAAAAGAAAAAGGCCAATCCCGCCATTGCAAGGACAACCGCCATCAGGCTGCCGCGCGAAGCCGAGAGCAAAATGCCAGCCAATTGGACGGGCAATAGTAACAAAGGCCATCTCTCCCGCCGCTCCTGAAGCATCCAGTAGAACACCGTCAAAAAGAAGCTTACTCCGACATGGGCCGCGAAGAGATTCGAGTCTTCAAACGTACCCTGTGCGCGAAACTGCAGGGCGAACATGGTCTCCACGCCTGCCACTTGATACAGCAACGAGCCCACGACCCCAGTAGCCGCCACCAAACCACTCGAGGCGATCCAACTGCGCATCGCCCACCGCAAATCGTCCCGGTCTTCAATAAAGTTGATGACCAAATAGAAGTAGATCCATAGAGAAAGCGCTTTGGCCACCTCCACCACTCCGTTCAGGGGACTCTTGTAGGCGGCCGTCAACTCTAGGTTGAGCAACGCCGTTCCCGAGAGTACGCCCACATTCAGGAAAAACGCGGCTGCGGCCGGCCACCGGAAGCCGACGGCCATAGATCGCCATAACAGGACCAGCAATACAACAGGCATTAGCAAGTCAGCCAAGGAAAGATTGATCAACTTACCACTGCTGCTAATCACTTTCGATATGGGAAACAGCGCGCAGACCAACACCAACAACCCGCGGCGCAATCCGTCCAACCGAACGCTCGCGAACATCGGATCTAAAGGCGCAGCCGAGGTCATGCCTGGAAGTTTCCTCTCGACAGCTCATGCAAGTGCATTTTGCGGGGCGCCATTCCCAACGCCAGGGCTGGCGCTTTCACGACAATCAAAAAGATGGTTTGTGCGATCACACCGGCGTCAAGCCAAAACGATCGACGCGCGATATACTCAAGATCCATCTCAAGGCGAATCGGCAGGATTACGCGTTTATAGTGTTCCTGGGGATCCATCCCTCCGGGATCGATAATCGATAATTCCGGAAAGAAACGTACTTGCACCAATCCAGTAAGCCCCGGAACTACCTCCAGAACCTTTCGCTGGGCCGGAGTGTAACACTCCTCTACCGTCGCAACGTCCTCCGGCCTTGGGCCCACCACGGACATCTCCCCACGGAGAATGTTGAAAATTTGCGGGAGCTCATCCACTTTGAACAATCGAAGCCAACGGCCGACCGCGAATACGCGACGATCCTGCTGGGCGGTGAAGGCTCCCTGACGGTCGGACCCCACGTGCATCGTACGGAATTTCAGTTGGCCGAAGGGTAGTCCTCGCCTGCCCATACGCGGGGCCACATAGCACACGGGGCCGGGTGAGTTTAACTTAATCAGTATCGCCGCCAGCAACATGATCGGCCCGAGAAACAGCAACGCGGCTGACACCATCGCCAAATCGGTCGCGCGTTTCCATCCAGGCATGTTAAGCACTCACCGTTTGCCGAACATAACGTTGGGCAATCGTTTTTGCCGCATTAGCCACATATTCCACTTCCGGGCGGGTCATACCGGGAAATAGTGGCAGCGACACTAAGGTCGGCCACGCGGCGGAAGCATTCGGAAACTCCTCCGGACGGTAGCCATATTCCCGGACATAGTAAGGATGCAAGTGCAGCGGCATCCAATGCACCGAGCAGGTAACCCCAGCCGCCTTCATTTGCTCGATGAATTCGGCCCGGTCAATCGACATTGCCTCTAGATTGAGACGAATCGGGAATAGATGCCAGGAAGATTGCCGGTCTTCGAGTTCCGGGTGCACGGCCAAGAACTCTTCGCTTCCCGCTAATTCCTCACGATACAAGTTAGCTAGAGCTTGACGCTCCCGCCACAACCGATTGGCTTTCGCTAGTTGAGCCAAGCCAATCGCGGCCGCCACATCCGTCAGGTTATATTTGAATCCCGCCTCCACAATTTCGTAGTACCAAGAGCCTTTGGCTTCGAATCGTGTCCAGGCGTTCTTGGACAATCCATGAAGCGACATCATCCGCACGCGTTCGGCGATTCCCTGGTCACTCGTCGTCAGCATCCCGCCTTCGCCCGTCGTGATGCACTTATTCGCGTAGAAAGAGAAACAAGCCATCGGCGACGTTTCTCCCACACTACGCCACGGCGCGGTGGAGTGAGATCGGTAGTAAGCGGGCAGCGTGTGTGCGGCGTCCTCGAGTAATGAAACTTGGTAACGCTTGGCAATCTCGGCCATCCGGTCCATGTCGCACATCTGGCCGCCATAATGCATCGGAATCATGGCCTTCAATTTACCCGTCGGAGCCCACTCGGCGGCAGCGACCTCCATGGCCTCCGGATCCACGAGCAAGGTGTGGGGGTCACAGTCGACCAACACTGGGCGGGCACCAAAATATCGCACCACCTCCGCCGTGGCGGCAAAAGTCATGGTCGGCACCAGCACCACGTCGCCCTCGCGGACTCCATATGCCTCCAGGCCCAAATGCAGTGCGGCCGTACAGGAATTCACCGCCACGGCATACCGGGCGCCTACATACTCCGCGAACCGCTCTTCAAACTCTCGCGCGACCTTGCCAGTCGTCAACCAACCGGAATCCAGCACTCGCTGGACCGCTGCTTTTTCTTCCGCGCCGATACTCGGTTTATAAAATGGAATCGTCATCGCTCGCCCTCACCGCTCTCCGTTATTTCCGGCTTATCGAAGCCGGCTTCATCGCGTTCACCGTCACCGGCGATCCAGTAGCCATGGCAAACGCCGTCAACTTACTCTTATCCGACATGCGCCGCATTCCCGCTAACTCGCGCACCTGAGTCGTCGCCGGCCACACTTCCGGCAATTCGCTAAGTACTTGATCCGTCGCCCCTTGCTTCAGTAACTCCCGCCACCGTTCCACCTTGGCCAAGACACTCACCCGTGGGCCGACCGCCGTTTTCCGGATGATGTGAATACGACCATGGCCAGTGGGCTCGGTAATTTCATCGTCGTCCTGAAGCTCCTCAGTCATCTTCTCCGCGGCGCCTAAGCCGGTAAATACCACCGGAATATCTACATCCGGCAGATAGCCCGCCAGCGAAATCATCGTCCGGGCCAACTCATGAATCACCACCGGCGTGCCCATCTCCAAGACAAAGATACCCCCCGACTCGCCGAATACGGCCGCCTGCAATACAAGTCGCACCGCTTCGGGGATTGACATGAAGAAGCGGCGCGCCTCGCGATCGGTCACGGTTACCGGGCCACCTTGTTCGATCTGCTGGCGAAACAATTGCACGACACTCCCCGCGCTTCCGGCCACGTTGCCGAAGCGCACGGTGACGAAACTAGTCGAAGCCTTCTGATTCATCTCCTGGACGGCCATCTCCGCCAAACGCTTTGAGAGCCCCATGTAGCTCTTTGGGCGCACCGCCTTGTCCGTCGATATATTGATGAATCTTTCCGCGCCCGCGCGTGCGGCCGCTCGAGCTACCGTCGCCGTACCCACCACGTTGTTGCGAATCGCTTCCTGGGGACGATCCTCCATCATGCCCACATGCTTGAACGCTGCGGCATGAAAGACAATCTCTGGCCGAATCGTCTCAAACTCGTGTTCTAAAGTTAGTTGGTCCGTGATGTCGACCAACAAAGGCGTTACCTTAACCGCCGGAAACTGTTGCCGAATCTCGCGGTTGATAAAGAACAGGTTATTCTCAGACCGCTCCAATAAATACAAGGCCTCGGGCTTGAAGCTCGCAATTTGCCGAGATAATTCGCTGCCAATGGATCCACCGGCACCCGTAACCAATACGCGACGCCCGGCGATGAACTTCTCGACTGCCGCCAGATTGATATCCACCTCTTCGCGCTGTAGAATCACTTCGATCGACACGTCGTCTACCCAACTTTGGGCACTCTCCCGCACCGCATTGCGGCTGCGCAGCAGAACAAAATCACGGTTTTCTCGGCGGCACAACGATGTGAGGGCCAGCAATCGCTTGCGGCCTAGGCCCGGATTGACAAAACAGACCAAATCGGCGCCAGTTCGGTCGGCAACTTGGCTCAATTCCGACACCGTACCGGCCACGCGGACGCCGAGTAACTCGGTCCCCCGTCGCGTTGAATCCGCCATCAAAACGGCGACCGGTAGCCAGTGTTGCGAGGCCCTAACATCGCGCAACACCCCTAAAACGGCTGGACCTTCCCCCACCACCAGCACTCTCCGGCTTCCCGGCCGCTGCCGTCGGCGCGCCTCAGCCGAAATCCTCGCCCAGGAGTACAGTGCGCAGATGAAGCCGGTCAACAAGAGAGCATCGAGTAGCACTACAGAACGGGGAAAACTCAGTTCCGGAAGGAGCACAAGTAGAAATACGGAAGCAAGCAGCGAACTAGTCCCCACCGAACTGATAATCGGTAATAGATCGGCGTAACTTGCCGTACTTAGGGGGCGACGATCCAGGCGGAAATAGTAGAAAGAAATCAAACGGCATCCAATGACTAAAGGAAAAGCAGTGGCCAGTTGCACCCAATCACTCGCGTCAATGGAGAGGTCGAAACGCAGCCAGAAGGCTCCCACCAAGGACAGGGCGCTCAGGAATGAGAGATATACGACTGTGCGGACCCTCCACAGTAAACTTGGCGAGGTGAGTTTTTCTTTGTTACTGGGCATCGATTTCTGACTCCTCCAGGGCTCGAGAGCGCCTCTCCATTAATTCGCGCCAGGGGTCGCCACGTAACCCCACCGCTGTCGAAGCGACCTCCACTACCTTCGGTTTTCCGCTGGCCACATCCCGGCGTCGGTAGTATTGGGGGATCGGAGAGACACTTTTCACTGCTTCTCGGTCGTTCCCCTCGTGCAACCCATGCCGGTCACTAGCGCGCTGCCCACCCACGGGTGCCAGCGCCGGGAGATTTCGCTCCAGATAGTCGGTAATGAAAGCGCCGCCTAAGGCGCCAAAACCTGCCGCAAAGAAACCAAACAACAGTAAATAGGCCCGGTGCTGCGGGGCAGGAAGAATTGGCACCGCCGCACGCTCCAAGACTGACACGTTCAGGATTTGGCGCTTGTCGAGCGCATCGCCCAAGCGAGCTTCTTCTAATTTCCTTTGGTAAAGCAGGAAATTCTCTTCTGCGATCTTCACGGAGCGTTCGAGATCGTTGTGATTACCGGTAAGCTCTTCGAGCCGAGATTGGCGCGCGCGATACTCTGACAAATCGGCTACCAGCGCCTCTCGGCGAACTCGCAACCCAGCCACTTGACTCTCCAGTCGTAGACTTTCTGCCTCCAAGGATTGACGAAGCGGGTTCGGAGCCTGAGACGTGTCGACGACCTGAGGCTGCGATTCACGCTCGAGCGCGGCGCGCATGTCCGACAGTTGTTGGTCCGCTTCTTTTACTAACCGGTACTGAGGATCGTACTTGGTCAGAAGCTCCGCGCGCCTCGCCTGTAAATCAATCAGCGAACCCTTCAGTCGCTCGGCCAATGCGCTCGTCCGGACAGTTCGACTTCCCGTTTCCACCTGCAGCGGCTGCGCGCTGCGCTGCTTAGCCAGCAATCGCAGCCGGACTTCGCCATCTCGAGCCTGGCTGTCGGCTTCTTCGAGTGCCGCTTTCAAATCCGAAGCCCGGCGTAAGTACCCCTGTTTTTGCTCATTAATCAGGGAGACATCACCGGTCTGGCGAAAATGCGTCAATGCTGTTTGCGCTTCTTCTAATTGTCGCTGGTAAAATGCCGTGCGTTCATCGAAGAAACGAGCAGCCCCATTGTTTCCGTGGACTTCAATGTGCTTCTTCAAGTACAGTTCCGCGAGCAGATTCGGAACCTTGGCTGCGGTTTCCGCTGATGGTGAGGTGTTGCGCAAGCTGATGATGCTAGTCTTGCCGATCTGCTGAATCTTCAGGTTGGCGTCCATCTGGCCCACGGCTTCGGCCTGCGCCAGCGCACTCTTTCCCTTGGCGAGTCCGGCGGCACGAACTACTTGCTCATAGAGTTCCCGGCCTTTGAGTAACTCAATCTCGGCGGCCACTTCCCCTTCTCCCAACGCGGCGGCGGTATTGGGAGCCGTGCCACCAATCGTCACTTCCGAGCGATTCTTCTTGAGGATCAGCTTCACTTCGGCCTCGTACTTCTTCGGCACGCTCAGGACGTAAGCAATTGCGGGACCAAATACGATAGTGAAGAGACCAAGCACTAACCACTTCCGCTTCATCACCAGAGCGAGGATCGTGACTAAGTTTAAGCCGCGGTCGGCCTGGCGACGCATCATGTTCCGCGTGACCATGGGTCCGTGCAGGCGCTCTACCAGAGGCGACAACACTTCTGGTATGTGACTGGCGGCGGGTGCACCACCCTTTCCCCGGTCTGCATAGATCTCGAGGCTTCGCGCACTATCATTAGCTTGAAATCCGTCTCTTTGCCCGTTTTCTGTTCTGCGATCCATCGATTTGCTCACCTATCGGAAACTCAAGGGGAAAAAGAATCCTAAACGCGATACGGCCATGAACCGATCAAACTTGGCGATATTTGATTTACCCGCATACACGGCATCTCCCGGCAGTAGACGAATATCCTCAGCTAGGCGGCCCTTGGCTAAAATGTCTCGCACATTGACTCGCTTCACCTCCACCATCTCCGGGTTTACTCGACGAAACAGGAGCACTTGATCTTGTTTCGCATTCGGGGTAAATCCACCAGCCATGCTCACCGCATCGGTAAGCGTGAGTTCACCGCGCAAATCCATTTTTCCGGGTTTCGTTACCTCGCCGCCCACAATGATGTAGGGCTTGTTGAACTCTTTCAATGTCAGGGTGATGGCCGGATCGAACAGAATTCCCTGATACTTCGTGGCAATCGCTATGCGTGCTTCTTCTAACGTGAGGTCCTGCAGCTTGAGTTCACCGGCGACCTGCAGCGGAGCATACCCATCCGGTTGCACCGTCACCGTCTGCGTGAACTCCGGTGTGAATTTGAACTGGATCTCGATTACGTCACTTGTCTGCAGCCGGTAGCGAGGGGTGCGACTACTAAACTGAGTCGGAGTGTCCGAGGCGTGTAGCGAGCCCGAAAGCAGGACTACCGACGCGTACGCCAAAACCGGCAGATACTGAGTCAGCTTCATCATAGGTTCACTTTGCATCCTACGAATTGCACGAAACAGTAACAATCGAACCAAGGTACTGGTCTAGACCTTGCTACGGTGAATTCCTCTGCCGTCCGCTGACCGAGGGACTAAGATCCAAGGGGGCTACGAGTTCCACTTCAAGCCCGGCGACCATTGTGTTTCAACGAGTTCCGTGAATTCGAAAAGGTAGAACCATGGCACCGGTTGGCCACGCCGGGGGTACGAAAGTACCACGTCTGTTGTAGAACCAAAGTTTTTTTCTTACCTAGTTGTTTTCTTCGCCCAGAAGATCCGACAGCACCGCTTTCAGGCCCCCCATGCCTTCTTCCAGGTCATGCGAAGGAGTCAACAGACTCACGACCAGGCGAGGTAATCCCTGGAATTCATAGAAGTATCCAGGTTGAACGACAATGCCGTACTCGGTCAGCATTCGCATCACCAGGACTTCTTCGTCGAAGGTGCTAGGTAGCTCCAGCACGGCCGTCCAACCCGCCTCGGGAGGATTGTAGCCAACGCCATGATCCTTGGTCCATTTCCGCAACCATAGGTTACTTTCTGCAATGCGATTCAAGATCGACGACTGAATCTCTTCGCGGCGGCGCAGCCATTCGATGCCGGCCCATTGGATCGGTGCACTTACCGACAGATAGGTGTCGGCAATCAGTTCCAGACCCTCTCGCACTGCGGGCTCAACCTGACCGGTGAGGACCATCCAGCCAAGCTTCATCTGGGGCAAGCCGCAGACCTTAGATAAGCCGCTGAGGACAAACGGGCCGCCGTCAGGTAACTGAGCCATGGTTTGCGGGATCGGGCCGGCGACTGGGTAATCGAGAAACACTTCGTCAGCGATCATCGCCATGTCGAGCGATGCACAACGCGTGGCCAGGGACTGGGCCTGTGCGACGGTGAGGCCAGTACCGGTAGGGTTGTTGGGATGTACGGTGACCAGGGCCCGGGTACGGTCCGTCGCCAGATTACAGGGATCGGGATTGGAGAGCCGATAGGGCACGGTGTCGAGTAACTCGAGCCCAGCGAGAAAGTCGAATAGAGGATAGCTCGGCCGTGGAATGAGCACCTCATCGCCGGGGTTAGCGAGTAACTTGAATAAGTAGTGATAGGCTTCGCTGGTGCTAGCCGTCAGAATCACTTGATCCGGGTGCACGTGGGCGCCGTGTCCGACGTAATATTCGGCCACGGCCTCGCGGGTCATCAGGAGTCCGGCGGCGTCGGGTTGGTAGGTCATGGCACGGCGATCGCACAGCGCGGCCAAAAGGTCATCCGGATAGGCGATGCCGGCCTGGGTGGGGTTCGAGAGGGTAAGGTCAATCAGCCGGCGGCCGGAAGCCAGAGCGGCAGACTTAGCCAGGGAAAGTGAGTTGGGCCGGGGGTCCCAACGCAGGCGGCGCGAGGGATTCAAGCTTTACCCCACCAATCAGGCGACAATAAGAAAGAGCGGTACATTTGCCCTCGATTATCTCTCAGCATGATCGATTCTTACCTTTCCACCGTTGATGCCTCGTGGCCCACAACGATAGCCAACCTCGCCAGCCGCATTCATCCGGTGGATCGGGATGCCACGCGCATTTGGTTTAGCCTTTATCCTCTCGTTCTCCACGAACGAAATGCCGCCACGCGGGACCGGCAGGCATTCGAAGTCTTCTACCAACTTCGCGGCGCCTATCAGCTTAGCGTCGCCGTGCACACCTCGCATCGCTTTCTCTATGGCCATCGCTACTGGCCGCTGGCTCGACGCTCCGCGATCGACGCCACTCCGCAGGCGACCCTGGAGGAAACCATCTTATCCGTCGCCCGCCAAATAGAGGCACCCGAAGCTCTCGGCATCGGCATGGCGGCGATCGCACTCATGACCTTGCGGCAGGCACCGAACGAGCTTCGAGATGCCGGACCGCCCACGAGCCCGGCGGCCGAAGATACACCGGAAGCCTGGCTCACGCGCCGAGCGAAGGACGCCAACGCGGGCTGGTTGGGTCGATTCTCGGGCAAGGCGCATGGTCCGCGCATCATCTTTAACGAGGCCGACCCCGCGGCGGCCTTCGCGCTCCACCCCACGCAGGACATCACCATGGCCGCTTCTGAGGACAAGCGGCCTTATCACCTCACAGATCCCCGATGCTTTGAAGATATGGGGCCGATTCCCGTCGAGTGCCGTTCCGGCTCTTGCGGCACTTGCTGGATAGGTGTCCTGGGAGGTAACGAAAATCTCTCCGTGGTTACGCCATATGAGCGCAAGCGGATGGAGTATCTGGGGTATTGGGACGCAGGGTTCGAGGATCCTCAAGGCGAGCGGCCCTTAATTCGGCTGGCCTGCCAGACCCAAGCTTCGGGTTCGGCATCGATTGTAATTCCCTCCTGGTGCGGCGTTTTCGGGCCAACGCGCCGCGAGCGCGAGCCGGGGAAGGCATAATAGGATCTGATGCTCGCTTCTCTCCTTATGTTTGCCTCTACGCTCGTCACAGCCAATCTCGAAGGCAATGCTCAAAGCCCCGTCCGGGTGGTGATCTTCGAAGATTTACAGTGCTCCGATTGTGCAAAGTTTCGCGCCATGCTCGACGATCAGTTACTGCCGAAATTCGCGGTCTCGGTCGCCTTTGAACATCATGACTTCCCGTTGGCCAAGCACAGCTGGTCGCGCAAGGCGGCAATTGCTGCCCGCTATCTCGACACGCAAAATCCGAAGGTCGGTATTGAATTCCGGCGCCAAGCCTTAGCCAATCTGGATAAAGTCCAACCCGAATACTTTGCGACTTGGCTGGCCGGTTTCGCGCGGCAGTATGCCATTGACCCGGTGAAGGCTGTCGCGGCACTCAATAGCGCCTCGCTCGCCGCGCAGGTCGACAAGGACGTGGCCGATGGAGTCGCCCGGGGCATCACCAAGACGCCGACCGTGTTTGTCGATGGCGAACCGTTTGTCGAAACCTTCACTTACGAGGCAATTTCCCGCGCTATCGAAAACGCCCTGCTTACCGCCAAGAAATAAATGACCCCAGATACTCGTCCCGTTGCGCTGATTACCGGAGCAAGCCGGGGCATTGGCCGCGCCGTCGCCATTGAGCTAGCACGGACGCACCGGATCGTCGCCACTTATCGCGGGCGCCGCGATGCCGCCGAGAGTTTAGTTGCCGAAACCGGCGCGGCCATCTTTCAATGCGACGTCGCGAGTGCCGCCGACCGGCAAGCTCTGGTCGATTTCGCCATCGCTACTTATGGCGGCGTCGACTTACTGGTGAACAACGCCGGGATGGCCCAGCGGGAACGGCGCGATGTGCTTGAAGCTTCAGAAGAGAGCTTCGATGAGATCATTGGCGTGAATGTAAAAGGCGCGCACTTTCTGACTCAGTTAGTGGCAAAGCGAATGCTTCACGCGGGCACTAAGGGGCGCATCGTGTTCGTATCGTCCATCTCCGCCTTTACGGTGTCAACCAATCGCGCTGAATACTGTATGTCAAAAGCCGCGCTCAGCATGAGTGCCCGAGTGTTCGCGCAACGGCTGGCGCCCGAGGGGATCGTCGTATTTGAAATCCAACCCGGAATTATTCGCACCGACATGATTTCGGCGGTGGAATCGGCCTACGAGGAGAAAATCGCGAACGGCCTGCTACCGCAGCGCCGCATGGGCGAAGGCGCCGACATTGCCCGCGCCGTGCGAGCCATCGCCGACGGTCACCTGGACTACTGCGCCGGGCAGATTCTGAACGTTGACGGCGGTTTCCACCTGCGTAGCTTGTAAGTGGAATTAGAAGCCGTAACGCATACCGAACTGAAACACGCGCCCGGGACGAGTGGCGGTGATGCGGCCAAAGTCAGCCGCTCCATCGCGATTCACCACGGCGGAAGTGCAACTGGCAATACTGCAACCCGGATTG
>Ga0209591_10001214_pt1 | contig 32457 bp, 29 predicted proteins | sample MAT01_FD_187207 | JGI IMG/M metagenome (GOLD analysis project Ga0209591, IMG submission 187207) | Freshwater microbial communities from Lake Fryxell liftoff mats and glacier meltwater in Antarctica - MAT-01 (SPAdes) (version 2) | ecosystem: Environmental > Aquatic > Freshwater > Ice > Liftoff... | reverse complement strand
GCCAGCGCAGCACTGCGATCACACCACCGATGGCCAACACCCACAGCAAGAGCGCCAGCGGGTGCGCTGCCAGCGCGGGCAACCCCGCCGGTGCCGAGGGCGCTGCAAGGAACGGCGCGCTGCCCAAGGCGATCACGCACAGGACAAACAGCAGCAGATAGCGCTGCAGGGATTCGTTCTCCATCGCGCCGGTGATCCGCCGCGCCAGCGCGAGCACGCGCTCGAGCGTCGCATCGAAGCCGAGCTTGGCCAACGACCGATAGTCGCGGCGATGCAGCGCGTTGCCCCGCTGCAGCAGGAAGTACAGCGCGGTGCCGACGATCAGCGCGGTCATGCTGAACGCCAGCGGCAGGTTGATGCCGTGCCAGATCGACAGCTTGTAGTCCGGCAGAGGACCCTGCAGCACGCCGCGCGCACCGATCTCCAACAGCGGTGCTACGGTGTATTGCGGCGCGATACCCACCGCAAGGCAGACCACCACCAGCACTTCGACCGGCACGCGCATGAAGCGCGGCGGCTCATGCGGGATACCAGCCGGGCACTGCGGTTCGCCGCCGAAGAACACGTCGTGCACGAAACGCACGCTGTAGGCCACCGAGAAAATCGCGCCGAGCAACGCGATGGCAGGCACCAGCCAGTCCATCGGTGGATGCGCGCTGATCGACAGCGTCTCGGTGAGGAACATTTCCTTCGACAGGAAGCCATTGAGCAGCGGCACTCCGGCCATCGACAGCGAGGCCACCACCGCCAGCGCGCCGGTGATCGGCATGTAGCGCCACAGACCACCGAGTTTGCGGAAGTCGCGGGTGCCGGTCTCGTGCTCGATGATGCCTGCGGCCATGAACAGCGAGGCCTTGAAGGTGGCGTGGTTGAGGGTATGGAACACCGCGGCGACCACCGCGAGCTGCGTGTTCAGCCCGAACAGCAGCGTGATCAGTCCGAGATGCGAAATCGTCGAGTAGGCCAGCAGTCCCTTGAGGTCTTGCTGCACGATGGCGAGCCCCGCACCGATCGTCATCGTGGCCAGGCCCACGCTGGTGACGATCCAGAACCACTCGTCGCTGCCGGCCAGCGCCGGGTACATGCGCCCGAGCAGGAACACGCCGGCCTTGACCATGGTCGCTGAGTGCAGGTATGCCGATACCGGCGTGGGCGCTGCCATCGCATGCGGCAGCCAGAAATGAAACGGAAACTGTGCGGACTTGGTGAATGCGCCCAGCAGCACCAGGATCAACGCCGGCAGGTACAACGGATCGGCACGGATCGCATCGCCCGCGGCCAGCACCACATCGAGCTCGTAACTGCCCACGATGTTGCCGATCAACAGCACGCCGGCCAGCAGGCACAGGCCGCCCGCACCGGTGATGGTCAGCGCCATCCGCGCGCCGAGGCGCGCATCGGCACGGTGGTTCCAGAAGCCGATGAGCAGGAACGACGACACGCTGGTGAGTTCCCAGAACACCACCAGCAGGAGCAGGTTGCCGGCGATCGTGATGCCGAGCATCGCACCCATGAACAGCGCCAGCAGTCCGAAGAAGCGTCGCGGCGGATCGTCGGCGGCCAGATACCAGCGCGCATACAGCACCACCAACGCGCCGATGCCCAACACGATCGCGGCGAACATCCACGCGAAGCCGTCGATGCGCAGCGAGAACGAAAGACCCAGCAGCGGCAGCCACTCGACGTGAAAGCGCAGCACCTGGCCGTCGATCACCGCCGGCGCGATCCACACCAGCACGCCCATGCCCGCCAATGCGGCGAACGCCACCACGCCGGCGGCGAAGTTGCGGCCGACGCTGGGCGCGACCAGCAGGATCAGCGCTGCTGCAAAGGGCAGCGCAAGCAGTATTGGAAGCAGCATGATGCGCGTAGTTTCCCCGATAACGCGCTCGGCAGGAAGCCGCGCTCTCGTGATCGCTCAGTTTCGCTGGCGCCGTGCGAGTGCCTGACGTGAAATCAATGCGAACAGTGCGCCGAGCACAAAGCCCGCAAGGTGCACGGTCCACGCGACTGCACCGAACGAGGGCCCGACGAAACTGAAGATCACCTGCAGCAGGACCCAGAATCCGATCAACAGCCAGGCCGGTACCCGCACGAACTCCAGATACAGGCCCAGCGGCAATACCAGCCCGAGATTGGCGCGCGGAAACAGCGCGATCCAGGCACCGACGATGGCCGATACCGCGCCACTGGCACCCACGATCGGCGCATTGGTCTGGCCAAGGGTCCACGCGCCGGCCAGATTCGCGGCCGCGCCGCACACAAGAAAAAGGGCGAGGAAGCGCCACGAGCCAAGCACGCGTTCGGCAGCGAAGCCGAAGATCAGCAGGAACAGCAGATTGCCGAACAGGTGCAACCAGTCGGCATGCAGCAGCAGCGAGGTCAACAGGGTTTCGGGTCGCGATGCGAGCAGATCGCCGATCGACCAGCCGCCGCGAAACAGCGAGGTGGGCACCGCGCCCCAGTAGTTGAGCATTGCCAGTCGCTCATCTGCGGCGAACGTAGCCAGCGCTGCGAACGATACCAGGCAGGCTGCGGCCAGCACGGCCGTGACCCACGGCACAGGCTGGCGTCGGCGGGTGTCGACGCGAACGAACATCGGCAGCGTCTTAAGAGCCGCCGTTGGGCAACACAAAGCGGGTTCCGCGGAAATCCAGCACTACGCCGTCGCGGCGGATCTCGAGCACGGTCATGCTGTCGCCGGCCGGTTCGCCTTCGCTGGCGCGCACGCCGTCGAGGATCACGAAGCGGCGCGTCGGATCGGCGTTCCACACGTGCATGGTGACCTGCATCGCCGGCAGCGCCTGGCGGGTCGCCAAGGCAAGTTCGTAGAAGTACGGCAGGTCGCCCGGCGCGGGCGCTGCATTCGGCGTCTGGATTGCTGACGGCGGTGCATTGACGTCAACGGGCGCTGCCCCCGGAGCCAGCGTCGCGGTGTCCGGGGCCGCGACTGCAGCGGCAGGCGGTGCTGGCTGTGGCAGCGCAATGGCGGATGCTGCAGCCAGCGCCGCTGGCGCTGGCGGCGGGAACAGCGGTTGTGGATTGATGGCCATCGTCGCCTGCGGTTCTTGCGCGGTGATTGCCGCTGGCTCGCGCCCATCGGTTGCAGCGAGCATCGCATCGCTGCCCTGTGGTGCGATCGCCGCGGCGGCGATGGGTTCGGCGATCAGCGCCGCTGTCGTGGGTGCTGGTGTCGCGGTGGCGGCCGCCGACGGCGCACGCTCAACCGTGGCAGGGGTCGATAGCGGCAGCGGCAGCGGCGCTGCAGCCGTTGCCGGCGGCTGCAGCGTGGGATCGATTGCCGCGAGCGAGGGCCGGCCGAAGTACCACGCAGCCGCCGCGGCCCCAGCCAGCACGACGATCAACAGCAGCCACAGCCAGCGTCCACGCCGCGTGGGCGCTGCCTGCATGCGTCGCGTGGCCCACGCGCTCTCGCTGACCAGGGTGGGCGATTCGCCCAGCCGGCGCTGCTGTTCGGACTTGCGCAGGGCTTCGAGGATCAACGACATCGGCGGCGCTCGGAATTACTGTGGTTGACGTGCCAGACGCGGTCCAGTGCGATCGCGCGAGCTCAAGACCAGCTGGGTTTCGGGACCGACGATACCGTCGGGCAGCAGACCGAACTGGCTCTGCACGCGGCGCACCCGAGCCTCGAGCGCTGCGTCGTAGACCGGTGGTCCCGCCTCGACGCTGTCCAGTGTATCGAAGGTGGCCAATTGACGCTGCAGCCAGGCCACCGGCGCGCCGATCGCACCGCGCCGGATGCTGTCCTCGAGCGCCAGCGGCATGCGCCAGATGGCCAGATATTCCCCCAGCCAGTGCGCCTCGAGCTCGCTGCGCGGCACGCTGACCACGCGGGTGCCCAGATCCAGTGCGACACTGGTGTCGTCGATTGCGGTCAGCAGGGCCAGCAGGGGACGTTCACCCTCGCGCAATGCCAGCAGCACCGGTCGATCCAGCGCGTCGAGTTTGGCCAGGTTGCCGCCGCCGCGCAGGCACGAAACGCCCGGATAGATGATCGCCGGACAGCGCGCGGCATCGCGCACCGCAACCCGCTGTGGGTCGACCTTCCATAGCGCCAGCAGATGCGTCCAGGCGCCCAGTTCCGCGCCTTCGGCGACGCTGGAGAGCGCCTCGCGCAGCGACTCGCGCGGCGGCTCGGGTGCTCGCGCGGGTTCAACCGCGGCGATGACGATCGGCGCGGGCGCCTGCGGCCAATTGCGCCACACCACGAGCGACACTGCGGCAAGCACCGCTGCCGCGCCGACCAGCCACGCCTGGCGCACGCGCCGCCGCGGGCGGTTGAGCACTTCATCGGCGGCATGATCGACAAGGTCTTCGCCGATTTGCGGCTCGTCGCTGACGTAGCCTGCCAGCAGCGCGCGCTCGGCGACGATGTTGATCAGGCGCGGTACGCCACCCGAGGCGCGATGCAGTGCGCGCAGCGCCAGACGCGAGAATGGAAAACGCTTGCCGCCGGCGACCCCGATGCGATGTCGCACGTAGCTTTCGGTCTCCGGCTCATCCAGCGGCATGAGGTGGTAGCGCGCAGTCACCCGCTGGCTGAGCTGGCGCAGTTCCGGCAGCGAGAGCTTGTCGCGCAGCTCCGGCTGGCCGAGCAGGATGATCTGCAGCAGCTTCTGGGTCGGAGTCTCCAGATTGGTCAACAGCCGCACCTGCTCCAGCGCCTCGGTCGACAGGTTCTGCGCTTCATCGAGAATCAGCACCACGCGCAGGCCCTGTGCATAGGCGTCGAGCAGATAATGGTTGAGCAGATCGACCAGCGCCTTGATCGAGCCGCGCGCGCTGCCGACGGCAAGCTTGAGCTCTTCCGCGATCGTCTCCAGCAGTTCCGCAGGCGACAGGCGTGGATTGAGCACCAGCGCGACGCGGGTGTTTTCCGGCAGTTGTTCGAGCAGCAGGCGCGACAGCGTGGTCTTGCCGGTGCCGACCTCGCCGGTGAGCTGGATGAAGCCGCCGCTGCCGCCCTGTCCGACCCCATACAACAGGTGCGCGAGCGCGTCCCGGTGGCGCTCGCTCAGGAACACGAAGCGCGGATCGGGCGTGATCGAGAAGGGCGGCTCGCTGAGGCCGTAGAACTCCAGGTACATGGTCCAAGCATAGCCGGTGGCCATGCTCGGACCCTGGTTCGCGCGCGGGGTTCCCCGCCGAACGCGGCGCGCGGGACGTGTCCGGAGGCTTTCTACTCGAAGCCGTCGGCGAACAGCCCGTCGAGAATCGCTGCATCGGCAAGAATGAAAATGTCGGCCGCGGCATTGGTGTCGCCAGCCTCCAGGTTGGTCGCGCGCGACTCGAAGGCCATCGACAGGCCGCTCGCGTCGATCGCCACCACGCCGCCCGAGGCCTGGTTGCCCGGCGTGTCGTTGGCATCGCTGCTGATCAGGAAGGGCGTGCCTGCCTGGCCGGGCACATGCAGGAACACCTGATCCTGCAGCGCCGGGAAGAAACACGTCAACACGGCGCTGCCGGAGTTGGATACGTCGGATTCGCGGCAACCGTTGGCGCTGGCGCCGTTGACGGATGGCAACGGCACCACGGCCGTGGTGGCGTTGCTGCGGTCGCGCACGTAGATGCGGCTCACGGTGCCACTGCCGCCGAGATTGCTGGCGAAGGAGCGGAACGACACGAAGCGGCCGTCCGGCGAGATTGCGGAGATATCGGACTGGCTGTTGGCGGGCACGCCGCCGGCGCCCACGCTCACCAGTTCGGTGGTGCCGAGCGTGCGGTCGCGCAAGTAGACGAGGATGCTGCCGCCGGCTACGCCAGCGACGATGTTCGCCGCACTGGTCTGGAACAGCACGAAGCGTGCATCGGCGGACATCGAGTGCGCGGTGTTGGCCGCCACGCCGCCGGCAGGAAAGCCGCCGCTGGTGGTGCGTGAGACCAGTTCAACCGACCCGGTCTGCAAATCCTTCAGATAGATGTATTCGTTGCCACCACTGCCGCCGAGGAGATTGCTCGCGTCGGAACGGAACGCGACGAATCGGCCATCTGCGGACACCGATCCGTTGCGCGCCTGTCCGCTCGCGCTGCCAGACGCCGGCTGGCCGCCGGTGTTGGCGCTGGCCAGCGCCAGCGCACCGCTCGCGCGGTCCTTGCGCACCACTTGAAAGCCCGAGGTGCTCACGCCCACCCCAAGATTGTTGGCCAGCGTCTCGAACACCACGAAGCGACCGCTACCGGCAGTCGAGGGCGCGAAGCTCGAAGCGTTGAAGGCTACGCCGGCGCTGGTGGTGGAGAGCACCTGCAAGGTATTGGCGCCGAAGTCATCGGCGATGATCTTGCCACCCGTGATGCTGCCGGGAACCCAATTGGTCGCCCCACTCTCGAACACGAACACGCGGCCATCGCCGGACACCTCCGCGGCATTGGACGGGCCATTGGCCTGGGTCTCGGGCGGCGGCGGCACCAGTCGGCCGAACATCAACTGCGCATGCGCCGGCATGGCGCTCAGCAGCAGCACGGTCAACAGCAGCAGCGCGGTCAGCGACGGGCGATGGATCGACATGGCGAAAATTCCGTAGGGGTTGCCGATTGAATACGCGGTTCGGCGCCGGAAACCGCAATGTCTTCTTTCGCTCGACGCGCGCGGTCGGCGCCCGTTCACGCCCCCAGCATCAGCAGGCTCGCATTGCCGCCAGCGGCCGTAGTGTTCACCGTCAGCGTGCGCTCGGTGGCAAAGCGCGCCAGATAGTGCGGTCCGCCGGCTTTGGGCCCGGTGCCCGACAGGCCTTCGCCGCCGAAGGGCTGCACGCCGACCACCGCGCCGATGATGTTGCGGTTGACGTAGCAGTTGCCGGCGCGAATGCGGGTCTGGATGTGTTCGATGGTGGAGTCGATCCGGCTGTGGATGCCCAAAGTGAGTCCGTAGCCGGTTGCGTTGATCGCATCGATCACGTGATCGAGATCCTGTGCTGCGTAGCGCACCACGTGCAGGATCGGGCCGAACACCTCGCGCTGGAGCGTCGCCAGCGACGGGATCTCGTAGGCCCGCGGGCCGAAGAAGGTGCCGTGCGCGCAGGCCGCGCCCGGCTCGATCGCGCCGATCAGCTTCGCTTCGCGGTCCATGCGCGCGGCATGTTCGACCAGGATCCGGCGCGCGTCCTCGTCGATCACCGGGCCGACATCGGTCGACAATTGGCCCGGGTCGCCGACCACCAGTTCGGCCATCGCGCCGGCGAGCATGGTGCACACCTTGTCGGCGATGTCGTCTTGCACGAACAGCACGCGCGCGGCCGAGCAGCGCTGGCCGGCCGAGGTGAAGGCACTCGCCATCGCGTCCTTGACCAGCTGCTCGGGCAGCGCCGACGAATCGGCGATGATCGCGTTCTGGCCGCCGGTCTCGGCGATCAGGGTGGCGAGCGCGGCATCGCGCGCTGCCAGCGTGCGATTGATGATGCGCGCGGTGTCGGTCGAGCCGGTGAACACCACGCCGGCGACCCGCGGGTCGCGGGTCAGTGCCGCGCCCACCACCGCGCCATCGCCGGGCAGGAACTGCAGCACGGCAGGCGGGATGCCGGCCTCATGCAGCAGCTTTACCGCCGCATGGCCGATCAGGCTGGTCTGCTCTGCGGGCTTGGCCAGCACCGCATTGCCGGCCATCAGCGCGGCCGCGACCTGGCCGATGAAGATCGCCAGCGGAAAATTCCATGGGCTGATCGCCACGAACACGCCGCGCCCGTGCAGGAACAGCTGGTTGGATTCGCCGGTCGGGCCCGGCAGGTTCTCGGGCGCTGCAAACATGCGCCGGCCCTGTGCTGCGTAGTAGCGCAGGAAATCCACCGCCTCGCGCACTTCGGCCACCCCATCAGGCAGCGTCTTGCCGGCCTCGCGCACGCACAAGGCGATCAGTTCCGCACGCCGCTGTTCCATCAGGTCCGCCGCATGCTCGAGCATTTTCGCGCGCGATGCGGCAGGCAGGCGATCCCAGTCGGGTTGTGCTGCAACTGCAGTGCTGAGTGCGGCATCCACCGCTGCGGCGTCCGCACTCTGCCAGTGGCCGACCACGCGACGGCGATCGGCAGGATCGGTGACCGCCACTGCGGCCGCGCTGGATCGCCAGCCCGGCACCAGCGGCTCGGCCTTCCACGGACCGCTGGCGGCCGCGATCGCAGCGGTCAGGGTGGACAGTTCCTGCGCGTTGGCCAGATTGGCGCCCATCGAGTTTTTCCTTTGTTCGCCGAACAGTGCCTGCGGCAGTGGAATGCGCGGATGCCCAATCGAATCGAAGCCGCGAACCAGCTCGACCGGGTCGGCGACCAGCTGCTGGATCGGCGTCGCTTCGTCGACGATGCGGTTGACGAAGCTGGTATTGGCGCCGTTTTCGAGCAGGCGGCGTACCAGATACGGCAGCAGGTCCTCGTGCGAGCCGACCGGCGCGTACACGCGGCAGGGCGCCTTGCCGCTGCCCGCGCCGATCACCTCGGAATACAAATCGCCGCCCATGCCGTGCAGGCGCTGGAACTCGAACGGCTGGCCGCCTGCCATGTGCTGAATCGCGGCGATGGTGTGGGCGTTGTGGGTGGCGAACTGCGGGTAGAACTTCGCACCGTGCGCGAACATCCGCTGCGCGCAGGCCAGATACGACACATCGGTATTGGCCTTGCGGGTGAACACCGGGTAATCGACATGGCCGTCGACCTGCGCGCGCTTGATCTCGGAATCCCAGTAGGCGCCCTTGACCAGGCGCACGTACCATCGGCGGCCGCTGCGTGCGGCCTGCTCGGCCAGCCAGTCGATCAGCGGCAGCGCACGCTTCTGGTAGGCCTGCACGGCGAGGCCGAAACCATCCCAGCCATGCAGGGCCGGATGCGCGAAGACCTCGGCCAGCAGCTCCAGCGACAGTTCCAGTCGATCGGCCTCTTCGGCATCCACGGTCATCGGGATGCCGACGCTCTTGGCCAGTTTCGCCAGCGCCAGCACCTTGGGCGTGAGCTCCGAGAGTACCCGCGCACGCTGCGTGAATTCATAGCGTGGATGCAGCGCCGACAGCTTGACCGAAATCGACGGTGCTGCGCTCATGTCGGCATACGGACCGCGCGCGCCGATCGCCCGGATCGCGTCATGGTAGGCCACGAAATAGCGTTCGGCATCGGCCCGCGTCAGCGCCGCTTCGCCGAGCATGTCGAACGAATGGCGGTAGGCACGCCCGTGATTGTCCAGCGAGCGATCCAGGGCCTCGCGGATGCTGCGACCCATCACGAACTGATGGCCCATGATGCGCATCGCCTGGCGCACGCCCAGGCGCACCACCGGCTCGCCGGAGCGCGCGATCAGGCGCTTGAACGCGGCCCACGGATTGCGCTGCGTCTCGCCGCCGAGCGAAATCAGCTTGCCGGTCAGCATCAGGCCCCAGGTGGACGCGTTGACGAACAGCGAATCGGAGTTGCCCAGGTGCGCGTTCCAGTTCGCCTCGCCCAGCTTGTCGGCGATCAACTTGTCGGCGGTCTCGCTGTCGGGAATGCGCAGCAAGGCCTCGGCCACGCACATCAACAGCACGCCTTCTTCGCTCGACAGGTCGTACTCGCGCATCAGCGACTCGACCGCGCTCTGCTGGCCGGCCTTGGCGCGCACGCGGGCCACCAGTTCGGTGGCGCGGCTGAGCACCAGATCGCGCTCGGCGGGCGCCAACGTCGCGCGCGCGGCCAGCTCGCGCACCAGCGCGGCCTCATCGGCTGCGTAGTGGGCGGTGATGCGGTCCATGGCCGAGCCCGCGGTCTGCGGCGGCTCGGCGGCAAGATTCGACGCCACGCGGAGAGTTCCAGCTGCGCGCTTCGGACACCACGCGGGAGCAGGATTCTAACCCGGATGCAACGCACCGGATCGTGACTGTGCATCGCGCCTCAGCAGCGCCATGCGTTGCGCGACGTTCAGCCCGCGTGATTCACGCCCGCAGGTGCATGCAGTGCGAGTACGTCGTCGAGCGATCGGACTGCGGCGCCCGCAAAGGGTGCGGCGTTGGCTGCCATCGCCCACAGTGCGGACGCACGCTGCCAGAAGCGGGTGCCGGCAAGGCCGTGTTTGGCACCTGTCTCGGCGCCGACGGGTGCCCAGCCCTCATCACGCAAAGCCTGCCAGTTGAGCGCGAGCGCCTCATCACCGGCCCCTGCAAGGGTGCGCAGCAGGTGGGTAGCCAGTACGGGACGCGCGCTGGCGATCTCCAGCAGGCGTTGTGCGCGCACATCGCCGCCAAGGCGGTCGGCCAGGCGGTTGCTGATTTGCACGAGCGCGGCGTCGAGCACGCCCGCGAATGCAATGCCGCGGCGGTAGGCGTCGTGCCACGCCTCGACCAGCGCGGTGATCGCCGCACGATCGCCCGGCGGCGGCGGCTCGGCGTAGGTGGCGGCGTGGCGGCGATCCATCGCGAATACCGGGAACATCGCCTCGGCGGGAATTCCGCCGCGCACCGCAACCGCCGCCGCTACCACCCGCGCCAGCCGGCGGTTGCCGTCGGCAAACGGATGGATGGTGAGCAGTTGGGCATGTACCAGGGCCGCCTGCGCGAGCGGCTCCGGCGCGCTCCAATCGATGAACTCGCACAGGTCGTCGAGCAGCGCGGGCAGCATTTCCGGGGTCGGCGCAAGCCGTAATGGCGTCTCCGCGCCGGCGCCACCGAACCACGCGCTGCGCTCGCGCAGCACCGAGGGCACGGTCGGGGCGAGTTGGGTATGCAGCCGGCGCAGGCGGCCTGGCGTCCAGCTGCCGATCGCGCTTTCCGTAGCCAGCTCGCGCAGCAGGCGCGCGCCAGAGGTGGGGCGCGTCCAATCGGGCAGCTCCGCGTCCCGCGACGAGCCCGGCAATTGCCAGCCGCTATGGATGAAGTCTGCAGCGGTGGCCCAGCACACCCAGTCGCGCAGTGGCCGCGCCCAGTCGGCTGGCGGCAAGCTCGCGCGCAACAGCGGCCAGTTTGCGCGCAACGGACCCAGCAGGCTCGGTATGCAGACCCCGGCGTTGCGTGCGGTCTCGATGCGGTTTCCCGCGCGCGAGGGAACGGTTGGCACGCTCATATCCGATCAGACTCCACCCTTGGCAAGCACACGGGGTCGCGGCGCACCATCGTGCGTCGTCTTCCGCGGCATGCCGCAGCGGAACAAGGCCCCTGAAGTACTACTCGCAATCCGGCCCATGAATCGATCACGGCGGGTGACGCCGTGATCGAGCCGTTGACCTGGGGTGGCCTAGTCGGCGCGGAAGTTCGGCTTGCTCAGCCAGATCTGACGGTTGCTGGCGCCGGGTGCGTCAACGCCCAGGTAGCCGACCCGGAGCGCAAGTGGACGGCTGTACGCAGCGAGTGCGGCGCTGAGCGAGACGCCGCCTACGCTGACCGCGAATGGAAGCTCCGATTGGGCGTCGGTCGGCCAGCTCAGCTGCACCTGGTGCGTACCTGCGGCCAGCGGCAGGCGCCCGATCTCCATGGCGCCGGAACCCACCCGCGACAACACCAGAGCGCCGCTGGCGCTGCCCGGCGCGCGCTGCACGCTAAGGCGGAACTGCTCGCCCAGGCTGTCTGGCGTGTTGAAATCGATCGCCAGCATCGACAGCTGGATGCGTTCGTCGGACGCTATCGCCAGCGGCAGCTCCAGCTGCATGCTGAATCCCTGCGCGGCATTGTGATCGACCAGATTGTGCTCGATGTAGGCCTGCGTCGGTGCTGAGCCTGCCGTGCCGCGGAGCGCGCTCAGCGGTGGCATGGCGCCGAGAAGGCATTCGAACAAGCGGTCGTCCGGGGCTATTGCCGACGGGTTTTTGGTCCCGATCGACTGGCCATCCTCGACGTATGCCACGCGGATGGACGCTGTCTCGGAAGCCGCATCCACACTCCCGGTTCCGGCTACTGCAGGCTCCCATGTTTCGCAGGTAACCTCTCCAATCGCGTGCGACGACCCCGCATAGCCGAGCGCAAGGACCATGGCGGAGATGGTGTTGAATGAGAGCGAACGAACGTTCATTGCGTAACCCCTTGCGGCTGGCCTTGAATGGTCACCCGACGGCGCTGCACGGTTTCGACCACTGGTCGATGGATTACCGTCCTTTCCCGCACCCGAGGTGCCACGGTCCGGATCGGTTCTCGCGGCGTGCTGCCCCGCCGGGAATCGAAATTAAGAGGACTCGACGGGCCCGCTGCCGGCGAAGTTCTTTACGGCCCATTGCGCACCTGAGGGTCGGTGGTGCAGCGGGACGCTCGGATCAGGGGCAGCTCCTCCAGCACACGGGCCCGATCGAGTCCTGTACTAGAGTTACTCGCAACCGGGCACTGCAATCGATCAAGCGCCTCCAACAATGCAGCCGCATAGCTTGCCCGCGACTGCTGCCCGGCCGTCGCAAGCGTGGTTTCCGCCGTCGGCACGATCAGCACGGCCAGTGCACGGGCTGGCTGGTCGATCTCGAGCAAATACGCCGCGAAACCGGCGCGGAAGGTGGCCATCGTCGGGTGATCGTCGCCAAATGCGGACCGTCCGAGATCCACCGCTTCCCGATACAGCGATTCCAGATGGGCCGCAGTCGTCAGCTCCGGATTGCGCACATACAGCTGGGCGAGGTTGAACTGCGCGCGCAGCGCCTGCGGATTGCCCGCGCCCAGCGCCGCGCGCCAGTTGGCCAACGCAGCCTCGTAGTGGACCGCCGCGCTCTTGGGGTCGCCGATCTCGCGCAGCGCATTGCCCAGCACGGTATGCGCGCCGGCTGAAGCGGCCGACTGCGCGCCGTAGATACGGTCGAAGTCGGCCAGGACGTTGCGCGCCTCGGTCACCGCCTCACCGGGCCGGCCGACCCGATGCAGCAGTCCCGCGCGACGCATCCTGGTGCGCGCCAGATCCGGGTGGCCCACAGGCAGTCCGGCACGCTGCCATGCGAGTGTCTGATCGAGCACCTCCAGACTCTCGTCGTAGCGGCCGTCCAGCCGCAAGGCGTCCGCCAGCGCCTGCCTTGCGCGCAGCGCTGTGCTGTCGCTGGGTGGCGTGTCGGCCAGACCCGCCACTGCGGTGCGCAGTATTGCCACGGCTTCGCCATAGTGACCCAGCTGGGTCAGCAGCGAGCCACGCGTGGACTGCAGTTCCAGCGAGAGCGGCGCCAGCTTTTCGGCCTCAAGCAGCGCCGCTTCGGCCTCGGGATACTCGGCAGTGCGGATCGCGGCGCGCGCCGACAGACCGAGCAGATGCGCGCGGCGTTCGACGCTGACGTCGGATCCTTCCGATACGCGCGCCGCGCGTTCGGCCAGCTCGCGCGCCTCGCGGCTCAGGCCCAGGCTCAACTCCGCCTCTGCAATGGTGCTCGCCAGCTCTGCGTAAAGCTCCGGCTGGTCGGTCAGGGTCATCTCCATCTCCGGGCGCGCGGCGATCAGCACCTGACGCGCGGTCACTTGCGCTCCCGCAGTCTGGCTGGGGTCGGCAGCCTCGAAGGCGCGCTTGAGCAGGTTGACCGCCTGCCGCGCACGGTCGCGCTCGAGGGTGGCGCGGTCGCGCTCGGCCGCGACCAGGATCGACTGCCGCACGATCACCGTCAGCGCGACGCTTGCCAGCACTGCGGCCAGACCGCTCAAGGCCACCGCCGCCAAGTTGCGGCGCACGAATTTGCTCACCCGGTACCAGCGGCGACCGGCGCGCGCTCCGACCGGCCGGCCGCCGAGCGCATTGTCGATGTCGGCGGCCAGCTGTTCGACCGAGGCATAGCGATCGCGCGGGTCCTTGCGCAAACAGCGCTCGACGATCGGGTCCAGATCGTCGAGCAGGCGCCGCCGCAGCACCTTGACCGAGTTCAGGCCGCGCGCGCGCGCGACCGGCAGGTCGTCGGCGCCGACGCGGCCGCTCATCGCCGGCGGCGGCACACGCTGGATCAGCTGCTCGACTTGGCCGGGACTAAGTCCATCGACCGCGAACGGCGGTTTGCCGACCAGCAATTCGTGCAGCAGCACGCCCAGCCCGTAGACGTCCACGCCGACCGTGACCGGGCCGCCGCGGATCTGCTCCGGTGCGGCGCTGGAGGGCGTGAAAAAGCGCTCGGCGGTGAGCGTGTATTCGGAAACGCCCGGGCTGATTGGCTTGGCGATGCCGAAATCGAGCAGCTTGGGGCTTCCTTCCTCGGTCACCAGGATGTTCGACGACTTCAGGTCCCGATGCACCACCAGACTGCGATGCGCGTGGGCCACGGCGTCGAGCACGCGCAGGAACAGGCGCAGGCGCTCTTCGATCGACAGCCGGCGCGCGTCGCACCAGATGCACAGCGGCTGGCCGCGGACCAGTTCCATCACCACGTACGGCGTGCCGTCTTCCAGCGTCGCGGCATCCAGCAGGCGCGCGATGCCCGGATGGTCCAGCGACGCGAGCACCTGGCGTTCGAGCGAGAAGCGCCGCAGCAGGGCAGGGTTGAGCGCCTCGCGACGCAACAGCTTGATCGCGACTTCCTGTTCGATCAGCCCATCGGCGCGGGTCGCACGGAACACCCGGCCCATGCCGCCGCTGCCGATCATCTCCTGCAACTGGTAGACGCCTGCGCGACTGCCGGGCGCAGGCCCTGACGCGGCATCCAGCGCGCTCACCGCGATCGCCGTGGCCGAGGCCGTGCGGGAGCGCTCGACGCGCTGGTGGGTGATCAGCAGGCGTTCGACTTCATCGGCAAGCGAGGGGTCTTCGGCGCGGCACGCGGCGACTATCGACGCGCGCGCGTCACCCGCCGCATCGGCCGCGCGATCGAACCAATCGCGCAGGCGCAGGAAGCGGTCATCCATCGGTGCCTGGGGTGGGCGCCAGGCCCAGCCGATCGGCAAGCCAGGTGCGCGCGAACCGCCATTGGCGACCGACCGTGGCGGTGGAAGAGTCCAGCACGCCGGCGATCTCTTCCACCGAGAGCCCGGAGAACAGGCGCATCTCGACCACCCGCGCACTGTCGCGGTCGAGTACGGCCAGTTCGTTCAGCGCCTGGTCGACGGCCAGCCAGTCGACCGGGTCACCGCCGCCGGGCTGATCGCTGTTGTCCAGGTCCTGCAGCGGTACGAACAGCACGTCGCCGCCGCGCTTGTCGGCCGAGCGCTGGCGCAGGTAGTCGATCACCACCCGGCGCATGACGGTCGCAGCGATCGCATAGAAATGCCCGCGGTTGCGCCAATCCACGCCCGACTGCGGCACCAGACGCTCGTAAGCCTCGTGCGCCAGTTCGGTCGCGCGCAGCGTCAGCTGGTTGCCGTGGCGGCGAATCTGGCTGCGCGCGAGATCCAGCAGAACCGGGTAAATCGCCGACGCAAGCGCGTCGCCGGCGCCCCGGTCGCCTTGCCGCCAATGCGCCAGCAGTTCGGTGATATCGGACACATCAGGCTCCACGCGCCACTGCGGCGCGGGTCGACAACAGGCACGGACCCGGGTTGGCCCGCGCGAATGAGCATAACATTGCTCCGCGGTCGATCCGGGGTGCACATCGTCACGCGGGTGAAGACGGGCAACGTGCGGGCTTTTTCGCGATTTACACCCAGCTTGTGCTTACCTGCGGCCTTGCCCCTGCAACCCGCCGGGGCCTACACTCTGCAGGATTCAGGGGCCTGTGCACGCCCATGATCGAACAGATTGCCACCAGCGCATCGACTGCCGGTTTCGAGTTTCGCCTGCGGCCCAACCGGTCGATCACGGCGTCCGGACTCGTGGTCTTTTTCATGCTGCTGGCAGCCATCTCGATTACGGTCGCCGGGTTCACTTTCCGACAAGGCAATGTTTTCGCGCCGATCTTCGCGGCAGTCGAGCTGTTACTCGTATGGCTCTTGCTACGGTTCGTCTGGCGCACGCAGGAGCAGCGGCACGAACGCATCGCGATGACCGTCGATGCGTTCACGGTGGCATGGCAGCCGCCAGGCGACGAGGTGAAGTTCCAGACCCCGTGGGTGCGCGTACACAGCGCCCCGGCAAGGAGCGCCACCGAACGGCGCCGCCTGCTGATTTCATCGCACGGTCGCTCGGTCGAGATCGGCGCCTTCCTCGGCGACGACGAACGGGTGCAACTGGAACAACAGTTGCTGCAGGCGATCCACGCGCTGCGCGCAACGCCGACAGCGCAACACGACAATCAGGCAGCGGGATGATGGTGATGAATCGAATTGCGACAATCTGCGCGATCGTGCTGGGCGCGCTGCATGCGCTGCCGGCCGCAGCCAATCCGCAGCCGTGGCAGTTGAACATGAGCCCGGGCGTGACCGCGACCGCGCAATCGGCCTACAGCATGCACATGATCATGCTGTGGATCTGCGTGGTGATCGGGGTGATCGTGTTCGGCGCGATGGCGGTGGCCATGATCCGCTTCCGCAAATCGAAAGGCGCGGTGGCGGACGTGAGCCTGGTGCACAGCACCAAACTCGAGATCGTGTGGACCATCGTGCCGGTGCTGATCCTGGTCGGCATGGCATGGCCGGCGACCCAGGCGCTGATCCAGTCGGCCGATACGCGCAATGCCGAGATGACCGTCAAGATCACCGGCTACCAGTGGAAATGGCGCTACGAGATCATCGACTACAAGGGTCTGAGCCAGCCGGTGAACTTCGTGTCCAGCCTGGACGTGGAAAGCAACAAGGCGCGCCAGGGATTCATCGATCCCGCGCAGGTCCAGGTCGACGGGGTCAACACGTATCTGCTCAACACCGATCGGCCGCTGGTGCTGCCGACCAACACCAAGATCCGCTTCGTGATCACCGCCGACGATGTGATCCATGCATGGTGGGTGCCGGCGCTGGGCTGGAAACAGGACGCGATTCCGGGCTTCATCAACGAGGCATGGACCGACATCCGCGAGCCGGGCGTATACCGCGGCCAATGCGCCGAGCTGTGCGGCAAGGACCACGGCTTCATGCCGATCGTGGTCAGAGCCGTGCCGCGCGCTCAGTTCGAGCAGGAACTCGTGCGGCTTGGCGGTACCGTGCCCGGTGTCGAGGCGATCGCGCAGACGACCGACCCGGTCGCGCCGACCCCCGACAACGGCTGATCCAATCCGAGCGCCCGAATCAATCGTCCAGCACAGATCGTCCAGGATATCCAGATGGCCACTTACGCGACCGACCACACCCACCACGACGAGGACCACGATCACAAGCCGCAGGGCTTCCTCAATCGCTGGGTGTTCAGCACCAACCACAAGGACATCGGCACGCTGTACCTGGTGTTCTCATTCATCATGTTCATCATCGGCGGCGGAATGTCGGGCGTGATCCGTCTGGAGCTGTTCCAGCCCGGACTGCAGTGGGTCGATCCCGCGTTCTTCAACCAGATGACCACCATGCATGCGCTGGTGATGATCTTCGGTGGCGTGATGCCGGCCTTCGTGGGTCTGGCGAACTGGATGATTCCACTGCAGATCGGCGCGCCGGACATGGCCCTGCCACGGATGAACAACTGGTCGTTCTGGCTGCTGCCCTTCGCCTTCACCCTGCTGCTGCTGACCCTGTTCATTCCCGGCGGTGGCCCGGCCGGTGGCTGGACCCTGTATCCGCCGCTGTCGCTGCAGGGCGGCTACAGCGTGGCCTTCGTGATCTTCGCCATCCACATCATGGGCATCAGCTCGATCATGGGCGCGATCAACATCATCGCGACCATCCTGAACATGCGCGCGCCGGGCATGGACCTTCTGAAGATGCCGCTGTTCACCTGGACCTGGCTCATTACCGCGTTCCTGCTGATCGCGGTGATGCCGGTGCTGGCGGGTGCGGTGACCATGCTGCTGACCGACAAGTTCTTCGCCACCAGCTTCTTCAACGCAGCCGGCGGCGGCGATCCGGTGATGTACCAGCACATCTTCTGGTTCTTCGGGCATCCGGAGGTCTACATCATGATCCTGCCGGCATTCGGCATCGTCTCGGAAATCATCCCGACCTTCGCACGCAAGCCGTTGTTCGGTTATCAGGCGATGGTCTACGCCACCGCCTCGATCGCGTTCCTGTCGTTCATCGTCTGGGCCCACCACATGTTCACCGTGGGCATGCCGCTGGGTGGGCAGCTGTACTTCATGTACGCGACGATGCTGATCGCGATCCCCACCGGGGTGAAGGTGTTCAACTGGGTTACCACCCTGTGGCGCGGTTCGATCAGTTTCGAGACCCCGATGCTGTGGGCGCTGGCCTTCGTGATCCTGTTCACCATCGGCGGCTTCTCCGGCCTGATGCTGGCCATCGTGCCGGCCGACTACCAGTACCACGACACCTACTTCGTGGTGGCCCACTTCCACTACGTGCTGGTCACCGGCTCTCTGTTCACGATCATCGCTGCGGTCTACTACTGGTGGCCGAAGTGGACTGGCCGCATGTACAGCGAGTTCTGGGGCAAGTTCCACTTCTGGTGGTCGGTGGTCTTCGTCAACGTGCTGTTCTTCCCGCAGCACTTCCTCGGCCTTGCCGGCATGCCGCGCCGCATCCCGGACTACAACGTGGCGTTCGCCGACTTCAACATGATCAGTTCGATCGGTGCGCTGGGCATGCTGATCACCCCGTTCATGATGTTCGCGATCCTCTACCACTCGCTGAAGAGGGGCGAGAAGGCACAGCAGGTTTCGTGGGAGGGCGCCAAGGGCCTGGAGTGGACGGTGCCCTCGCCAGCACCACACCACACCTTCACCACACCACCGCGGATCGATTCCGGCTCGCTGGCCCATGGCGACGTGAGCCACTGAGCGCGATTCCGGGAGCGTCAGCTCCCGGGTCGAACGGCCTTCGCATGAACCGCCCTGCCCAAAACGCCGACGCCACCGCCCGCCAGCGCGCTGCTGCGCGGCGCACGGCGCTGATGATCGGAACCATCGCGGTCGCGATCTATGTCGCGTTCATCTTGCGCGGAGTGCTTGGCGCATGAACGCACCGCGCCGCTCGGCCGCGGAGTCCACGCGCGCGCTGGTACGCAAGCTCGCGCTGACTGCCGGCCTCGCGTTCTTCCTCGGGTTCGGGCTGGTCCCGCTTTACGAGATTGCCTGCGAAAAGGTATTCGGCATCCGTCTCGGTGACCAGGCAGTACAGGCGACCGAGGTCGCCGCGATCGCGGTCGATCGCACGCGACTGGTCACCGTGCAATTCGATGCCACTGTCAACTCGGGGCTGGCGTGGACCTTCAAGCCGAAGCTGCACAGCATCCAGGTGCATCCGGGTGAGCTGACCGAGGTGTGGTACGAGGCGCGCAATACCACTTCCGGCTCGGTGGTCGGCAATGCGGTTCCCAGCGTGGCGCCAAGCACCGCATCGATGTACTTCAACAAGACCGAGTGTTTCTGCTTCACCGAGCAGCGGCTGGATGCAGGCGAGTCGCGCGACATGCCGGTGCGCTTCATGATCGATCCCAAGCTGCCGCCGGAAGTGCAGACGGTGACGCTCGGTTACGTGTTCTATCGCAACGACACCGCGACCCGACAACTGGCCAATGCCAGTGCCGTCGCGCCGCCTGCGTCCTGACCGCTCAATCCAACGGGGAAGTTTTCATGGCGCAGGCCCACACCCACGATCCGGCGATCTACTACGTCCCGCCCGGCACGCGCTGGCCGATCGTCGGATCCTTCGCGCTGTTTTTCTTCCTCGGCGGCGCTGCGGTCTGGCTCAACGGCCTCGTCGCACAGGGCCAGATCTCGATGCTGGCCGGATTCGCGCTGCTGCTGGTGATGCTGTTCGGCTGGTTCGGCACGGTGATCCGCGAATCGGTCGGCGGCTACTACAACGCGCAGGTCGATGTGTCGTTCCGCATGGGCATGATCTGGTTCATCTTCTCCGAGGTGATGTTCTTCGCGGCATTCTTCGGCGCGCTGTTCTACACCCATTGGCTCACGTTGCCGTGGCTCGGTGGCGCCGGCGATGGCGCGATGACCAACGCGCTGCTGTGGCCCGCCTACGAGGCGGCATGGCCGAGCAATGGGCCTGCCAACCTGGGCGGTGCCTTCGAGACCCTGGCGCCCTGGGGGCTGCCGCTGATCAACACCCTGTTGTTGCTCAGCTCAGGGGTCACCCTGACCGTGGCGCACCACGCGTTGCGCGAGGGCCAGCGCGGCAAGCTGCTTGCATGGCTTGGCGCCACCGTGCTGCTCGGCGTGGTGTTCCTGTTCGTGCAGGGTTACGAGTACTACCACGCCTATACCGAACTCGGCCTGACCCTGGGCTCGGGCATCTACGGCTCGACGTTCTTCATGCTGACCGGTTTCCACGGGCTGCATGTGACGCTTGGCGTGATCATGCTGATCGTGATGTGGTTTCGCTGCGCCAAGGGCCATTTCACCAGGGACCACCATTTCGGCTTCGAAGCGGTGGCGTGGTACTGGCACTTCGTCGACGTGGTGTGGCTGGGGTTGTTCCTGTTCGTCTACGTGGTCTGAATCCCGCTGCTGATGCACGGGCCGGTGCAAGCCGGCCCGGCCTGGAGGGCAACTCGCTGCGTGTCAGTGGCCGCCACGAATGCCGTGCGGCTCGATCACGCCGCTGACGATGCCCAGCATCACCAGCACGATCAGTCCCACCGACAGCCCGATCCGCCAGGTCAGCGCACGCGCGGTGCGACCCGACGCGCTCTGGTTGGTCACCATGTAGAACAGGGCCGCGCCGAGGTTGTAGAGCACGGCGAGAAAGGCGACCAGGATGAGTACGGATTTCAAGGTCATGGGCGGTTCCCATCAGCATCAGGCAAGCGCTCATTATATGCGTACGATGTCGAGGCGGCGGTGAGACGTGCGGCGCTCTATTGGGCGTTGCCGGCGATCCTGGCGTGCGCCGGATTGGCAGCGCTGGGCGTCTGGCAATTGCAGCGCGCCAGCTGGAAGGAGCGCGTGCTTGCCGGATGGAGCGCGGCACTGGCCGCACCGCCGCGTGCCTACGCCGAGGTGGTCGCCGATCGCGTATCGCTGCCGCGTCGCGAGGACGTGACTGCCGAGCACGATGCGCCTGCCTTGCCGTTGCGGGTCGAAATCGCGGGCCACTGGGATCCCGGCACCACGGTGCTGCTGGACAACCAGCGTCTTGGGGCGGATGTGGGTGCGCTGGTGTTCACCCGTTTCGTGCCCGACGATCGGGCGACCCCGCTGCTGGTCAATCGCGGCTGGGTGGCGCTTGCTCAAGGCCGTCGTGTTCCCGTGCTCGAGGTTCCAACGATCCAGCGCACGACGCTGCGCGGCCTGCTGGTCGCGCCACCGGCGAGCGGCCTGAAGCTCGGTACTTCGACCTGGCAAGCCGGGCAGCCCCCGGCCCTGCTGACCTGGCTCGACCTGCCGGCTATCGCGGGCGCCAGCGCGCCGCTGTTTACCGGCGTACTGCAGCTGGATCCGGAGTTACCGTACGGATTCACGCGTCGCTGGCAGGCGTTGCCGAATACTCTGAGCCCGCTCAAGCATCGCGGCTACGCCGTGCAGTGGTTCGGAATGTCGCTGGCGGTGGCCGTGATCTATTTCGTTCTCGCCTTGCGCCGCAACCCATGAATGCACCTGATCCCCGCCGCAGCCGCGGCCGCCGCCAGCTGGTATTCGTAGTGCTGGTATTCGCGCTGCCGATCGTGGCCGCGAGCGTACTGGCACTGGCGGACTGGCGCCCGCGCGCGTCGAAGAACCACGGTGTGCTGCTCGACACGCCGCAGGATTTCCGCGCGCAGGTCGCGCTCGATACGAGCGGCGCGCCGCTGGTCTGGAACAGCGCCGACGGGATTTGGCACATGGTGGTGCGGGCTCCCGACAACTGCGGTGCGCCGTGCCTGCGGATGAGCGACTCGCTGGCGCGGGTATGGACCGGTCTTGCCGGCGATGCGATGCACGCGAGTGTGGTGTGGGCGGGAGCGGCCGATGCCGATACCGCTGCGGTGCTGGCGCGGATTCCGCAGGCGCGCATCGTGGCGTTGGAAACAACCTTGTTGCCGCCGCCCGTAGCACCGCTCGCTGGCGATGAACTGGCGCCGCTGACCGTGTGGCTGGTGGATCCGAACGGCTATCTGGTGATGCGCTATGACGCGGGCTTCGATCCGACCGGATTGCGCGCCGACCTGCGCCGCCTGATCCGCTGATCGCATGCGCGGATAAATCCGGATTCGAAACCTGCATGAACACGATGCGCAACAATCGCTACGTCCAGATCGCGCTTGCAGCCGTGCTCCTGTGCCTGGTCGTGGTGGTGCTGGGTGCCTATGTGCGCCTGTCGCACGCGGGCCTGGGCTGCCCCGACTGGCCGGGCTGCTACGGCGTGGCGACGTGGCCTACCCAACAAGCTCAGATCGATGCCGCCAACCAGGCCTTTCCGGAGCGACCGGTCGAAGTGCCCAAGGCGTGGCGCGAGATGGTGCACCGCTTCGCCGCCGGCGTGCTGATCCTGCTGGTGCTGGCGCTCGCGTTGGCCAAGAACTGGCATGTGCCGCAGCGGCGCTGGCAGATCCTCGCCGCCCCCGCACTCACTGTCGCGGGCACCGCGGTCTACGCGCTGGGCTGGCCGTTGAGCGCACTGGGTCTGCTCGCGCTGGGCTTGCTGCTGCTGGTGCATGGCGCGATCGTCTGGCGCGACCTGCCGCTGGGCCGGCTGGCGGTGGCGATCTTCGCGTTGATCCTGGTCCAGGCGCTGTTCGGCAAGTGGACGGTGACGCTCAAGCTCAAGCCCATCATCGTGACCATGCATTTGATCGGCGGCATGGCCACGCTGTCGCTGCTGCTGTGGTTCCTGCTGCGCTCGGCCGGCTGGTCGCTCACGCAGTCGGGCGCGCTGCGCCGTGGCTCGGTGGTGGTCGCGCTCGTGCTGGTTGCGATCCAGATCGTGCTCGGTGGCTGGGTCAGCGCCAACTACGCAGCGCTGTCGTGCGCGATCGACTTCCCGAAATGCCTTGGCCTGTGGTTGCCGCCGATGAATTTCGGCGAGGCCTTCGTGCTGTGGCGGGGAATCGGCGTCGACTACGAGGGCGGCGTGCTGGATGGGCCGGCGCGCAGTGCGATCCAGATCGTGCATCGGGGTTTCGCGCTGGTGGTGTTCGGCCATGTGCTGGTACTGGCAGTGCGTGCGCTGCGCACGCCGGGCTTTGCGCTGCATGGGGCGGTGCTCGGGGTGGTGCTGTGCACCCAGGTCGCGCTCGGTATTACCAATGTGATGGCCGGCCTGCCGCTGGTGGTGGCCACCGCGCACAATCTGTTCGCTGCCCTGCTGCTGGCGGTGCTGATCGCCCTGCTGGCGCGCCTGACCCCGCTGCCGGCGGGACTTGCGCCGCTACGGCCTGCGGGTTGACCATTGCGGATGAACGCGCATCTAGCGAGCCAGTACTGGGAGCTGACCAAACCGCGGGTGGTGGTGTTGATCGTGTTCACCGCGGTGATCGGCATGTTCCTCGCCACGCCCGGCTTGCCGCCGGCCAACGCGCTGATCGCAGGTTCGTTGGGCATCTGGCTGGCTTCGGCCTCCGCTGCGGCGCTCAATCACCTGCTTGATCGCAAGCGCGACGCGGTAATGATGCGCACCCTGCATCGACCGCTACCGAGCGGCCAGCTGAATGCGCGCCAGGTGCTGGTCTTCGCCCTGCTGCTGGGCGCGGTGTCGATGTTGGTGCTGTTGCAGTGGACCAACGTGCTCACTGCGGTGCTGACCTTCGCATCGCTGATCGGCTATGCGGTGATCTATACCGTGTACCTCAAACGCGCCACTCCGCAGAACATCGTGATCGGTGGTGCGGCCGGGGCGGCGCCGCCGGTGCTCGGCTGGGTGGCGGTGACCGGCGATGTGCATCCCTACGCGCTGCTGCTGTTCCTGATCATCTTCGTGTGGACACCGCCGCACTTCTGGGCGCTGGCGATCTACCGCCGCGACGACTACGCGCGCGCCGCGGTGCCGATGCTGCCGGTGATCTACGGGGTGCAGTACACCCGCGAGCACGTGCTGTACTACACGATCCTGCTGTTTCTGGTCACCATGCTGCCGTATCTGACCGGTATGGCAGGTCTGGTGTATCTGGGCGGTGCGGTGGTGCTCGGAATCGGTTTCCTGTGGTACGCGATCCGTCTGATGAACCCGCCGAGCGAGCGCTTCGCGATGGATGTGTTCAGTTACTCGATCATCTACCTGATGGTGCTGTTCGGATTCCTGCTGATCGACCACTGGCTGATGCCGCCGGCGCCGACGGCGATGATCGAGTTCGCGGTGGCGCGCTGAAGCATCTGCTGTGCCGCTGCGCTCAGCCCCCGACCAGTATCGGGCTTGCTTCACCAAGGCTTTTGCGCGGCCACAACGTGTCTTGCCAGTCCGAACAGATCGAGCTTTGGCGCGACGATTTCGGTATTGATGAAACCAACGCCTCGAAGCCGGTCGCCAATGTCGCGGCCGTAGTTTCGGTAACAGAAGACACCAGCTTCGTGGTGTCTGTCGTGGTGAAACTCGGCGGGCAGCGTGTTCACGCGCCGGCCGCCGATGATCGTTGTTCGCTCGGTTGTTTCTGGATCGCCTGAGATCGGTACGGTGAATATCATGTGTCCGCGCGGGCGCAGCACGCGGTAGGTTTCCCGAAAGCCGGCAATATCGTCCTCGACGTGCTCGAAGACTTCGGTAGAGGTACAAAGGTCGAAGCAATCGTCGCCAAAGGTCAGGCGCTGGATGTCTTGGGAAGTGGTGCCGTCCCGCATCGAGCCGCACGGGACTCCATCAAGCAGCTCGCTACCAATCACGCTTCGGGTAGCCTTGCGCAAGAACCTGAGCAGATGACCCTGGTCGGATAGCTCGTACGCATCGCAACAGTGCAGGTTGGCAACGCGCCTGCGAACGACGTCGACAATCGATTGGGAGACTGCACTTGCTCGGCAGAACACGCAGCGAACAGCGATGTCAGCGCAACTCAGCCGAACTTGCAGACGAGACCCGCACGCGGAACACGCCTCACGCGACAACCGAAGGTCGCGCAATTGCAACAGCGCCAGTGCGCGAGCGATTCGCGAGCGGGGAAGCGGTCTGGTTTGCACTATCGAACGACCTCAAGGTTGCGCGTTGATTGCGCCAAGCAAGCCACTATCGTGGCAATCCAATTCCGGGCTCTCATCGTGCGGTGGCCGGATCGTCAGGTACACACGCATTCGGGTTCGCAGCTTGGTCACTCTGGCCTGAGCGCACCGGCTATCGGGCGCGCGCCTCGGGCTGCGTTGCGTTCGTGCCAGGCCGTGACCAGGTATCGGCTCAGTACCCGGCCCTGCGATCGACCATGCCGGACAACGGCTCGCCGCTGCGCAATCGTCGCAGGTTGTCCACGATCTGTGCCACGGCGGGGTCGGGCAAGGTGGTTGCGGCGACGTGCGGCGTGATCACGATGCGCGGGTGCCGCCACAGCGGGCTGTCCGCCGCGAGCGGCTCGGGATCGAACACGTCGAGCAGTGCGCCGCCGAGGTGGCCGGCATCCAGCAGTTGAAGCAGCGCGGCAGCATCCAGCTGATCGCCGCGCGCGGCGTTGACGACCAGCGCGCCGGCGGGCAGCAGCGCGAGACGCGTGCGATCGAGCAGGCCGCGGGTGGCGGCGGTCGAGGGCAGGGTGTTGACCAGCACATCGGTCTCGCCGAGCAGTTCGGCAAGACCGCTGGCATCGTGCAGGCAGCGCACGCGATCGATGTGATGCGCGCGCCGGCTCCAGCCCCAGACGCGGTAGCCGGACTCCTCCAGCGCCGAGGCGACCGCAGCCCCCATCGCGCCGAGTCCCAGCACGCCGACCCGCGTATCCGCGCGCGCGATCGGCGCGAGCTTGTGCCAAACCGATTGCGCCTGCTGTGCGCGGTAGTCGAAGCACCGTCGCTGCCACAGCAACACGCCCAGCTGCGCGTATTCGACCATCTGTGCCGCCATGCCGGCGTCGACCAGCCGGACCAGATCGACCTGTGGCGGCAGGTCGGCGCGCGCGATCAGCCGCTCGACGCCCGCGCCGAGCGCGAACACGGTGCGCAGGTTGGGAAAGCCGGCGAAAAACCCGTCCGGTGGATTCCAGCATGCGATCCACGATACCGCCGATGGGTCGATCGCTTCGGGCCACGCCACGCAGGCGATCTCCGGCGCCTGTGCCGCGAACAGCGTGCGCCACTGCGCGCCGTCGTCGCCGGCGTAGACATGCAGCGTGCTCACCGGGCGAAGATCTGCGCGAAGTCCTTGAACGACTTGAACTCCAGCGCATTGCCGCTGGGGTCCTGGAAGAACATCGTGACCTGCTCGCCGGGCTGGCCCTCGAAACGGACATGGGGCTCGATCACAAAGCGCACGCCGGCACCGCGCAGGCGTGTCGCAAAAGCGTGGAAGGCGTCCCATTCCAGCACCACGCCGAAGTGCGGCACCGGAACCTGGTGCCCGTCGACCGGATTGTGCGCCGGCCGCGACAGCTGCTCGGTGCGATGCGCGACGATCTGGTGGCCGAACAGATCGAAGTCGATCCATTGATCGCTCGCGCGACCCTCAGCGCAACCGAGCACCCCGCCATAGAAAGCCCGCGCCGCGTCAAGATCGTGCACCGGAAAGGCGATATGGAACGGCGTCAGGCTGGACATGGCAGGGCCCTGCAGTGGATTGCCGCGATGTTAGCCCGGAATTTCCATCGGCAGGCGTGGGTGCACACGGCGCGGACGGACATTCGTGCGGCGCGGACGGGCATTGGTGCGGCGTGGATTGTCGACGGAGCGCGCCGTGCGCGCGACCGCAGCGCGCGATTCAGCGGCTGCCGCGCGGCTGCCGCTTGAGGGTCGACATCGCTTCCCACAGCTCGCGCATCTCGGCGTCGCTGATCGCGCCCTCGGCCTGTTTGGCGCGCAGCTCGTCGATGCGCTGCTGCATCGTTTGCCGGTTCAGCTGCTCCAGTGCGTCGAGGAACTCCGCCTTCCACGCCTCGGGGGCCGCGGGAAACTCCATCATCGAGAGTTTCTCCAGCGCGATGCGATATTTGTGGTCTGCGAAATGCTCAAGAATTGCGCCGGTTGAAATGTCCGGTCGCGAACGCACGAGGTCGATCAGATCCGTCAGCAGATCGATCCCGTCGATGCGCAGAATGCCGAATACGTAGGGCGGTTCCATCGCATGGACCAGCCCTGGCTGCTGCACCAGCAAGCCGATCGCGGTGCGCACCAGGCTGCGCCGCGGTGCGGGTGCGTTGCGGCGATCGTCGCGGATAGTGCGCGCGACCGGCGCCTCCTGCACTGCGGGCGCATTTCCGACTGCCGGCCCGATGCGCACGCCGGTGCGATCGGCCAACGACTGATACATCAGATCGCGGAACGCGCCATCGGGAATGCCGGCCAGCAGTGGCTTGGCGCGCTCGGCCAGACGCGCCTTGCCTTCAAGACCTGCGAGATTCACGTCCTTGCCCAGTTCGGCGAACAGGAACTCCGACAGCGGCGTGGCCTCCCGCAAGCGTTTCTCGAAGCCGTCGAGACCCTCGTGGCGGACCAGCGTATCGGGGTCTTCGCCATCAGGCAGGAACAGGAAAAACGCCTGCCGCCCGTCGCGCATGCGTGGCAGCACGCTCTCGGCTGCGCGCCAGCCCGCCGCGCGCCCCGCGCGATCGCCATCGAAGCAGAAGAACACATCGGCGGCGTTGCGGAACAGCAGTTCCGCATGGTCCTTGGTGGTCGCCGTGCCGAGTGTGGCCACCGCCTGGGTGACGCCGTACTGGAACAGGCTCACCACATCCATGTAGCCCTCGACCACGATCAGGCGCGCGAGCTTGCTGTTGGCCTGGCGCGCCTCGAACAGCGCGTAAAGCTCGCGGCCCTTGTGGAACAGCGGCGTCTCGGGCGAGTTCAGATACTTCGGCCCGTCGTCTTTCTCCAGCACGCGGCCGCCGAAGGCGATCACCCGCCCGCGGCGGTCGCGGATCGGGAACATGATTCGGTCGCGGAATTTGTCGTAAACCTTGCCCTGGTCGGACTTCGACAGCAGGCCGACCTTGTCGAGCACGCCGAGCCGGCGCTCGTCGGTGCCGAGCGCGTTCTTCAAGGTATCCCAGCCATCCGGCGCCCAGCCGATGCCGAAGCGCTGGATGCTGGCCGCGTCCAGTCCGCGACGCGCCAGATAGGACTTCGCGCGCTCGCTGCCGGCCAGCTGGCGCTGGAACAACTGGGCGGCCGCATCGAGTGCCGCATAGAGTCCCTCGCCCTCGGCCGAGGGCCCGCTGGGCCGTGTCTCGCGCGGCACTTCCATGCCCGCGCGATGGGCAAGCTCCTCGACCGCATCGAGGAATTCCATGCGGTCGTACTCGATCAGGAACTTGATCGCGGTGCCGTGCGCGCCGCAGCCGAAGCAGTGATAGAACTGCTTGGTCGGACTGACGGTGAACGACGGCGAGCGCTCGTCATGGAACGGACAGCGCGCCTGGTACTCGCGCCCCGCGCGCTTGAGCGGCACCCGCTGCTCGATCACCTCGACGATGTCGGTGCGCGAAAGCAGCTCGTCGAGGAAGCTGTCGGGGATGCGGGCCATGGGGGCGTCAGCATGCCACGCGGGAGGGCGGCGGATGGCGGGGATAGCGAATGGCGAATGGGAGAGCAGGGTTACGCTTCGACGAACATAATACGGCAGCGCGGGGCGCCGCTGTTCCATTCGCCATTCGCCGCTCTGAGCCTGCTCAGCTCTTCGCCGCCAACGCTGCCTTGATCAACTCCGACACCCGCCCCATGTCCGCCCGTCCGGCAGCCTTCGCCTTGGCCAATCCCATCACCTTGCCCATGTCCTTGGGGCCGGCGGCGCCTGATTCTCCGATCGCGGCCTCGACCAGGGCGAGCAGCTCGGCTTCGCCCAGCTTGGCCGGCATGTAGGCCTCGATCACGCCGATCTCGAATTTCTCCTGATCGGCGAGGTCCTGGCGCGCGGCGGCCTCGTACTGGGTCACGGAGTCGCGACGCTGCTTGAGCATCTTCTCCAGCGCGGCCAGCACCTGGCTGTCGTCGAGCTGGATGCGCTCGTCGACCTCGCGCTGTTTGATCGCTGCATTGATCAGACGGATCACGTCCAGGCGTGGCTTGTCGCCGCCTTTCATCGCGGCCTTCATGTCGTCGGTAACGCGCAGCTTGAGACTCATCGGATGGCTCCGTGACCAGGGGATCGTTGGATCCCGGAAAGCACGAAGCCGGCGCCACTTGCGCGGCACCGGCTCGGGATCGTCGCGCTGGACCGCTGCGGGGCCGGGGCCCCGTGAGCGATCAGTACATGCGCCGGCGCTTGGTTACATCGCGCGACACGCGGCGCAGATGGCGCTTGACGGCCGCAGCGGCCTTGCGCTTGCGCTCTTGCGTGGGCTTTTCATAAAACTCGCGCTTGCGAGTCTCGGCGAGCACACCGGCCTTCTCGCAGGTGCGCTTGAAACGGCGCAGAGCGAACTCGAAAGGCTCGTTCTCGCGAACACGAACATTGGGCATTGCAGGCTCCGGAATACAGTTCACGATCCCGGAGGACCGGGAGGGGCGCGCATTCTACCCGCCGGCGGCGCACAAATCAAAGAACCGGGCCGATCAGGCCCCATAATGGGCCGATGCGCGTGCTCGGCATCGAGACCTCCTGCGACGAAACCGGCGTGGCCCTGTGGGATACGCAGGCCGGGCTGCGCGCGCACGCGCTGTTCAGCCAGACCGACCTGCACCGCGCCTACGGCGGGGTAGTGCCGGAACTGGCCTCGCGCGACCACGTGCGCAAGTTGGTGCCGCTGGTGCGCGAAACGCTGGCGGCGGCGGGCCTGGGCATCGACGGCATCGACGGCGTGGCCTACACCGCAGGCCCGGGTCTGGTCGGTGCCCTGCTGGTCGGCGCCGGGCTGGGGCGCGCCATGGCATGGGCGCTCGAGGTGCCCGCGATCGCGGTGCACCACATGGAGGGCCACCTGCTCGCACCGCTGATGGAGCCGGACCCGCCAGCGCCGCCGTTCGTGGCCCTGCTGGTTTCGGGCGGGCATACCATGCTGCTGGAGGTCGCCGCGATCGGCCGCTATCGGCTGCTCGGCGAGACCCTGGACGACGCGGTCGGCGAGGCCTTCGACAAGACCGCCAAACTGATGGGGCTGCCATATCCGGGCGGCCCGGTGCTGGCTGAGCTGGCCGAGTCCGGGCGTGAGGGCGCGTTCAAATTCTCCCGCCCCATGACCGACCGGCCGGGCCTCGATTTCAGTTTCTCGGGGCTCAAGACCCAGGTACTCCTTGCGTGGCAGGGCACCGGCTCGGACCCTGCCCGGCGCGCGGACATCGCACGCGGCTTCGAGGAGGCCGCCACCCACACCCTGCTGATCAAATGCCGCCGCGCACTGGCCCAGACCGGCGCGCGCACCCTGGTGGTCGCCGGCGGGGTCGGTGCGAACCTGCGGCTGCGCCAGTTGCTCGAATCCGCGGCGCGCAGCGACGGATTCCGGGTCGCCTTTCCACGTCCGCAGTTCTGCACCGACAATGGCGCGATGATCGCGTTCGCCGGCGCGCAGCGGCTGCTCGCAGGGCTGCACGATGCGGCCGATATTCACGTGTTCCCGCGCTGGGATCTGGAATCCTTGCCGGCTGTTCCGCAACCCTGAGCAAACCACCACCATGGACTGCGTATTCATCGAAGACCTGCGCATCGAGACCACGATCGGCATCTACGACTGGGAAAAGAAGATCCGCCAGGTAGTCGCCTTCGACATCGAGATGGCGTTCGACAATCGCCCGCCGGCCGGCTCCGATCGCATCGAGGACACGCTCGACTACAAGTCCGTGTCCAAACGCCTGAAGGCCTTCGTCGGTGAATCGAAGTTCGAACTGGTCGAGACGCTGGCCGAGCGCTGCGCGGAAATCATCCAGCGCGAGTTCGGCGTGGAGTGGCTGCGCCTGAAGCTGTCCAAGCCCGGTGCGGTGACCGACTCGAAGGCGGTCGGGGTAATCATCGAGCGTGGACGCCGGCCGCAATGAACGCGGGCGGTCGCGCCTGGCTGTCGCTGGGCAGCAACGTCGAGCCGCAGCGCCACCTGCGCGCCGCGATGGACGAGATCCGCGCGCGATTCGGTGCGATCGTGGTCTCGCCGGTCTACCGCACGCCCGCGGTTGGCTTCGAGGGGCCGGACTTCCTCAATCTGGCGGTGGCGCTGGACAGCGATCTGGATCCGGTGGCGCTGGATGCGTGGCTGCATCAGCTGGAGGACGCCCACGGGCGGCGCCGCGACGTGCCGCGCTTTTCCAGTCGCACGCTGGATGTCGATATCGTGCTGTTCGGCGATCTGCTGCTGCGCGGGCCGGGCAATCTGCAGTTGCCGCGCGCCGAGTTGGTCAAGCACGCGTTCGTGCTGCGCCCGATGGCCGACATCGCCGGCGATATCGTGCATCCCGTCCTGGGCCGCACGCTGGCGCAGTTATGGCACGAGTTTCCACGCGCGGACGCGCGGGAGTCGACCGCGCTCGCGCCACCGCTGTGACCCGCCGAGCGCTGCACCACAGCGCTGCGGCCCTTGCATGCCCGGTCCGGGCGCTATTCAATGGCACCTCAAGCGCATTCCGCGCACCGGAGGCAGGGGCCATGTTCGAAAAATTCTCGCGCAGCTGGGAGCTGGTCAAGGCCAGTGCCTCGGTGCTCTCGCAGGACAAGGAGCTGCTGGTATTCCCGGCGGTGTCCGCGGTGTCGGCGTTTATCGTCGCGGCCTGTTTCGTGCTGCCGATGATCGGCCTTGGTGGCTTCGACGGCCTCGATCGGGTTGCCGCGGGTGAGGCGGGCGTCGGTGTGTACCTGTGGGCGTTTACGTTCTATCTGGTGCAGTATTTCGTGATGTTCTTCTTCAACGCAGCGCTGGTCGGCGCGGCCATGATCCGCCTCGAAGGCGGCGATCCGACGGTTGCCGACGGCTTCCGGATCGCGCTCGGCAAGATCGGCCCGATCCTCGGCTATGCCGCGATCGCCGCTACCGTCGGCATGATCCTGCGCGCAATCCAGCAGCGCGCCGGCTTCATCGGCAAGTGGGTCGCGGGCCTGCTCGGCGTGGCATGGACAGTGGCCACCTACATGGTGGTGCCGATCCTGGTCACGCGCAACGTCGGACCAATCGACGCGCTGAAGGAGAGCGCGGGCATGCTGCGCCAGACGTGGGGCGAAAACGTGATCGGTCAAGGTGGGCTGGGTCTGGTGTTCGGGCTCATCCACGTGCTGTTGATCGTCACCGGCATCGCGCTGTTCATCGGCGCTGTGGCAACCAAGAGCGTCGCGCTGATGACGATCGCCGGCGTCGGCATCGTCGGCGCGGTGATCCTGGTCGCGCTGGTGCAGACTGCGCTGTCGGGCATCTATGCGGCCGTACTGTACCGGCATGCCAGCGGTCAGCAGTCGGTCGCGGGCTTCGACCAGAGGCTCCTGCAGTCGGCCTTCGCACCGAAGTAGCATGGCCGATCGCCACCGACGCGGCGTTGCAGGCGTCGGCTGGTTGCCCATGATGGTGGTCGCATTCGGCAGCTGCGGCGACGCAGCTGCCAAAGAGCGCAACCTGGTCGATCGCCTGCGGATCGCGGTCGGGCCCTATCGTGCCGACTCGACACTGGGACTGCGGC
>Ga0209591_10001212_pt1 | contig 32479 bp, 29 predicted proteins | sample MAT01_FD_187207 | JGI IMG/M metagenome (GOLD analysis project Ga0209591, IMG submission 187207) | Freshwater microbial communities from Lake Fryxell liftoff mats and glacier meltwater in Antarctica - MAT-01 (SPAdes) (version 2) | ecosystem: Environmental > Aquatic > Freshwater > Ice > Liftoff... | reverse complement strand
CCTGAAAAGGCAAACGGAATCGGGGCAGGAACCGTAATCCAAGGCTATGCCTGAAAAACGGATATTAACTGAGTAGTTAACGCTATTCAATTAAGAATCCCCGTGTCTTTAGACCGGGGAGTGTCAAATACCTAACGAATGAAGGCGAGCTTGTATCTGCTATATTTCTTGAGCTTCACCTATCGCAAATTGCAAAAACAGGGCGTTTTGTACCTTTTTTCGGCTTTTCTTTAGCCATGAGTCAAAAAAACTTGCACAGTTGCCTATAGACTATGGACTATGAACTATAGAATATAGACTAATGACTTCGCGTAGCAATTTGATTGTGCGTTTTGCTGAACCAACTGATTACAGCGTACTGTTTAAATTAATTCAGGGGCTGGCTGAGTATGAAAAATTATCTCACGCTGTCACTGGCAATGCTCTCGAACTTAAAGAGCATTTATTTGGTTCGCACAGGTATGTAGAAGCGATTTTAGCAGAATCTGCGGGACAAGCTGTTGGTTTTGCCCTATTTTTTCATAACTATTCAACATTTTTGACCAAGCCAGGAATTTATCTGGAAGACTTATTTGTTTTACCAGAATATCGCAGGAAAGGTATTGGTAAGGCTCTCCTTACTAAAGTAGCCCAGATAGCTCTAGAACGTGACTGTGGGCGGTTAGAATGGAGTGTGCTGGATTGGAACGAATCAGCCCAAGAATTCTACCGTAGTATGGGAGCATCTATATTAGATGATTGGCGAATTTGTCGTGTTACAGAAGATGCACTTACTCAGTTAGGATCTGTTAAAAGAATTCACAATTGATAATGACGCTTCTACTTAGCTAACCTAATTCGTAATAATAGCGGTAAGCAAGTTAGTAGTAAGGACTTTAGTCCTTATTTTTTAAAGGACTTCCAAATAAAAAATACTCAAAAAACTAGCGGAAAAACTCTCTCCTCCTTATTCCTCTGTGTTCTCTGTGTCTCTGTGGTAGCCTGCGGCGAGCCGCTTTGCGTCTACGTTTATTTGGATAATTTAAACCATACTTAAATACAAGAAAGAAAAACGAACCACAATCGCGCAGCGTCTCGTTAGAGAAGGACACAAAGAAAGAAGAAGTTAAGAGGGTTTAGTGCAGCATCAAAAAACTTGATAGCGAAGTTTGACAGATTGTCGTTTGACTATAGCAGCGCCTCAACTGACAATTATGGAGGATATCGCAGCGAATAAGCCGTTAGTGCAGAGAGAGAACACGAAATGAAAAAAATGATTCCAGTCATGCTGTTAGGCATAGCAATCTTCACCTTTGCCTTCAGTAGTCCAGCTTTGGCAGGGGATGCTGTTAGTGGAGCTAAAGTATTTAGTGCTAATTGTGCTTCTTGTCATGCGGGAGGTAAAAATCTGGTTAATGCTGCCAAAAGTCTGAAGAAAGCGGATTTGGAAAAGTATGATATGTACTCAGCAGAGGCGATTATTGCCCAAGTTAAAAAGGGTAAAAGTGCCATGCCTGCTTTCCTGGGACGTTTGAAGCCTGAGCAAATTGAAGATGTAACTGCTTATGTGCTTTCACAAGCAGATAAAGACTGGAAGTAGACTAAAATCTAACTTCAATAATTAACAATTTGCGGGGCTTTTTGTCCCGCTAATTTTAAGGTTGCCGAAATTGTCAAATAGGATGCTTTTACCAATTTTGGATTTTAGATTTTGAATTTTGGATTAAGGTCTTGACAAAAAGACTGTTCCAAGAATATCAAACAATACTCCCTATCCTCATTTGGTATTATGAGTTATTTGTGGCGATTATTTCTCAGTGCAGTTATTGCTTTACCTCTCATTTTTTTGACTCTATCCGCACATTCATCACCTATATCTATCACGCAAATTACAGGGACTGATTTCTTGGAATTAGGCGTAGATAAGATGCGGCAGGGTAATTACCAGGAAGCTATAGAGAATTTTAACCAGGCGATTGAAGTTGAGAAAGATTTTGCTGTAGCTTATAGCGATCGCTGTCTGGCTTATCTCAAATTACAAGATTACCATCAAGCTGTTACAGATTGTACCCAAGCAATAAATTTTGCACCGGATAACTCTGAGGCTTATTTGAACCGGGGAGTGGCATTTTACAGACAAGGGGATTATCCTGCTGCCATTGTGGATCATAATCGAGCGATCGCACTTAAACCATCCGATTTTCGAGCTTACTACAACCGAGGGCTAGCCCGTGCTGGCGATGGGAAAGACTCGGAGGCAATTCTTGACTTTAATTTAGCTTTAACTCAAATTAAGAGAATCAGCAGCTTATTACTTGCAGATATCTACAATGACAGAGGTTTAGCGCATTTTGCTTTGCAAGATACCCAAGCAGCTATGCTCGACTTTAATCTAGCAATTCGTCTCAATGCTAACGATTATAGAGCCTACTTTAACCGAGCTTGTGCTTGCGGACGAAATGGAGATAACTTTGGTGCAGTGCGTGATTTTTCCCAAGTTATCAGACTTAACCCCAGTAATGCCCAAGCTTATGTTAATCGGGGAATAGCTGAATATCGCTTAGGATATCATTTAGGAGCGATCGCTGATTTACAAAAAGCATCTGAGTACTTTGAAAACCAAGGAAAGAGAGTTGCCTACGAAAAAACTCTAGATTTACTGAAGAATCTGCGACAACAAATTTCGTCTGTAACGGAAATCGCTCTTTTCTAATACTGTCAAGGTTATACAGGGTATCCACCAGCTTGAAAAATCTGTTCGGCGGTTAAATTTAATTCGGGGAAAAGAGGTGAGATAATGCGATCGCTACCTTGAAACTGGTTGACTTGGTATTCTCCCTCAATTAAGGTGTAAAGCGAAACAGTTGGTTGTTTAGGGTTGCCAATAAATCGCCTACCGCCTAAAGCAGCATAATCTACAATCCAGTATTCTGGGATACCTACAGCTTCATAATCAGCAGCTTTTTTTAAATAATCATCACGCCAATTGCTACTCACTACCTCAACTACTAAGGGTATTGATTCCGCTTGGCTGACAGTGGATTCTTTTTTCCACAGAGGTTCGTTTACTAAATTAGGGAGATTTAATACCAGCACATCTGGTGAGTAAGCAGATTCATTTTCAGGCGGTTTTACTAGTACTGTTTTTGGGATGCCATAGGGTAGGCTGATGCGACTATATTCTAGAATGAATTTCTGGACTAAAAATACGATAATCTCTTCATGATCGCCTGTTGGTTGCGGCATCTCGACTATTACTCCATCATGCAATTCATAACGTTTTCCTGTGTTGTCAGGATATTTAGCAACGAATTCATCGAATGTAACTAGTTTGCGTAAGGTTTGAATCATTCTATTGTGTTTGCGAAGCTTCCAGTTTTCCCAATGCTAACGTAGTTCGTAATTGCTACAAGGGAAGAGGCTTTGACGCTTATTCTCCTTAGCCTTTTAGAGCCTAGCTTGCTTATGAAGCCCAATATCTCTAACCTTTGGAAATGGCACGTATGGGAATTTGAGCGTCTGAGGCAGACTAAAAGATATCTCAACCCAGAGCCAGATCATATTACTAGTAGAACCGAGATCACACTTCAATTAGTTCATGTCGGCTAAACTCAATATTTATACTTCAATATAATAAATACTCGCATAGGAACTTAAATTATGGCAATGAGGAGAGCAGATCGTAAAGATTCTAATCATGACAACGCTGTTAATAATCCTCGCTCAGGGCAGAAAGAACCAGTTTCTTATCATGAGCTTAAACTTTCATTGATGACTGTTCGCGCTAATCTTGAGGAGGCGCGAAAACTTGCGAAAGAAAATGAGGAGGCTGCATCTCAACGCGATGAAGCAGAACAACGTGCAAAAGAAGCTGCATCACAACTGGTTCATGTTCAGCAAGAAATTCAAACTTATCAAATCGAGGCTAATGAGCTAAAAGAGCGAGTCACTCAAAATTATCGCTTCTATATTGATGAGCAACAAAATCATCAAAAGACGCTCTATCTTTACAACGAAGAAAAAGCAAAAATATCCCAGCTAGCTCATATTCACCAGCGAGAGATCCAAACTTGCCAACTCGAAGCTAATGAACTAAAAGAGCGAGTCACTCAAAATTACCAGTTCTATGTTGATGAGCAAAAAAGTCATCAACAAACCCTCTGCCTCTACAACGAAGAAAAAACGAGAGCGACTGAATTGCTTACCAAATATGAGGCAGCAAACTCTGAACGAGAAATGTATTTGACTTTATATAATGAGTCTAAAGCAGAACTCAAGCATGAGCGACGTTCCAAAGCTGGTATTAAGGGATGGGAAACTCGCCGGAAAGCCGAGAATGAAAGACTAAAACGGGAAATTGCCCAGATGGTTGTGCTACTGCGTGAATCTTTGGAAAGTAAGGATGAAGCAGTAAATAGTCTTTACGTTGTAGCAGAACGTATGGATCGGATTCAATCTCTAGTTGATTCGGTAGAAGAAGAAACAACCAACAATCCTATGGGTTTGGTACAAAAGTTTAAACGCATCTGGCTGGCTATTAAAGATATACTTTCTGAATAAATAAGCATACTCATGAGCAAAAAATCACTCCCAATGACGCAAAAACAAGGTAAAGCGAGGTTGGGAGATCAAATTCGCAGTATTGCTGATCGCCTTAAACAAGAGACTGATGTACAAATAAAAGTAACTTCTAAGATTTTAGGGGCTGCTGCTCAAATTGCCGAAAATCATGATCGACTTATTAATGAAGTAGTTGATATGGTTGAGTCAGACCTTAATCTAGAAAACCAGGTATCTCAAAAGCATATTTATACTGTTGATATTCTGAAGCAACAGTTTAAAACATTACGGGATGCAAAGGCTCACTTTAACCTGAAAGTTAGTAGTTGGGAATCACTTGTTAATAAATTAAATGCTGCATCTTGCCAAACAACCATAACACAGAATAAACCTCAATCAAATCAGGCTTTTACAGATAATCATGTAAAAAATGTTGAAGATAATTACAATAATATTGAAAAGCTGATAGTTTTTTTAGAACCTGATGTTGCAGAAATGTTTCCCAATTCGGAAGCAGTAAATGAAGGTTTGCGTTTTCTAATTAGAGTTGCGAGTAAAAATTGTTTTTAAAACTGGAAAGTTGTATCCATAAAAATTGGACATAATTCACGCAATTAAAAACTGCTATAGCCCTACTTAATCATTTGTGAATAACAAGATTCCCCGAACTCTCAGACAAATCGGGAATCTGAGCCGTGGAAATATGACAGCGTGTCTTTTGACATGATTTTACTATTACAGCAACAATACTAGGTGGTGACTGTTTTTAGTTGGTGTGAAAGAGAACGTGAAAAAGGATTTTTTGTTGCCAACAGTTGCTTTACCGAGTTTACTGATAGCGTTTCCTGGCTTTGCTGTTGAAAGTGAAATTAAGCAGATAAATACTAATAAATCAACCGAAGTCATTTCAGATATTCCGAGTTTGAGTGAAATTGAGCTACCCGCCACTAATGCCGAATTATTAACTCAACAATCTGCACCGAGTGAAGTTAATCCAGTTCAGCCAGAAACAGAGCAAACTCCGAGCGATGATTCAGACATTTCTATAGAAGTGATTGCAGAACCAGACAACCTACCTCAATCTACTCCAACTTATGTAATTGATAAAGAAGAAATTCAAAAACAGGGCGCTACAAGTTTAGCCGATATTTTAAAAAGAATGCCTGGTTTTGCTATCAATGATGTAGGTCATGGTGCAGATATTCATACAGGTACATACTATCGGGGAGCCTCAATTAATCAGTCTGTATTTCTCATTAATGGCAGACCAATTAACAATAATGTCAACACTTATCATGGTGGAACTGACTTAAATAGCATTCCTGTAGAGGCTATTGAACGAGTGGAATTATATAGCGGCACAGCTTCCGCTTTGTATGGTTCCTCAGCTTTTGGGGGAGTTGTGAATATCATCACCAAGGAAGGTTATGGCAAACCTAAATTGAATGCTAGTGCAGAATTTGGCTCATTAAGTTTAAATAATCAACAAGTAACCTATGGTGGTTCGTCTGATAATGTCAAATATAACTTTAGCTTTGAAAGATTTTTTACAGATAACCGTTACCGCGTTCCTGTAGGTGCAGCAAATCGTGATGAACAGGGATTTTTATCAAATGCAGACACAGCTACAAGTACCTATTTTGGTAGCATTGGAGTAGATTTAGATCAGAAAAATTCTCTGAATTTAGATGTTACTAAACTCAGTAGTCGTCGCGGCTTAATTTATTTTGGGTTCCCTCTCCAAAGAGATAGATTAGACCACGATGGTTTAAACATTGGCTTATCCTGGAAAACTCGGCTAGGTAATGGGGAAAGCTCTAATCTTACAACCTCAATTGGTTATAACCAAGATTATTTCAGTACCTATGGCCCCACAGGAGCATTTTACCGTACAGGAGCTTTAGATACACAACAACTCACAGCCAGAGTCGATCATGAGTGGAAAGTTACTTCTAATAATAAATTGCGTTGGGGATTAGATTTGAAAAACACCGATTTAAACGGTGATGTTTTTAGTACAAATCCTAGTAGGATTGCTACTAATGAAACTGAAGATAGAAGTTTGTTTAATACAGCTTTATTTGCTGTCAATACTTGGAATATTAGCGATAATTTTCTGATAGATTTAGGACTAAGGCAAACCTTTGACAGCCAGTTTGGAAATTATCTCAACCCTAGTGTTGGCTTACGTTATGGCGTCACACCAATAGTAGCAGTGCGTGGAAGTTGGGCAGGGGCACAACGCAATCCTGGGTTAGATCAGTTGTATGTTTATGATACAGTTCATGGTTGGGAACCTAATCCTGATTTAAGCCCGGAAAGCGGCTCTAGTTGGAGTGCGGGAGTAGATGTAAATTTTTCTCAAAATCTGATTGGACAGTTTACTTACTTTGGTAGTAGTATAGGCGATCGCTTGGGAGTCATCGCCGGAAGATGGGAAAACATTGGATTAGTAGATACCAATGGTTTAGAAGCAGCTTTGCAATTTAAAATCGCGGCTGGCTGGTCAACTTTCCTCAATTATACTTATACAGATGCTCAAATAAAAACAGGTACAGAGAGAGGTTTGCAGTTAGGTTTGATTCCCTACTCTGTACTTCAAACTGGCGTAGGTTATGAAAATGCGGGATGGCAGGCTAACTTGTATGTTACCTACAATAGTGGCGCTCGTAGATCCATCTTCGCTAACTCTGGTGACAAGCCTACAGATTTTGCACCATCTTTCGTGAATTTAGATTTGACCGGTCGTATACCTTTAACTACCAACTTAGGATTGACAGTCTATTTAGAAAATCTACTAGGTGAGCAATATGAGCGAGTTAATCGCATCTATAGCCCTGGATTTACTTTTCGGGTGGGTTTAAGCGCTAATTTTTAGGTGTCTGCTTTGCTCTCTGCGTTCTCTGTGACTCTGCGGTTTAAAAATTATTTATTGAACCACAGAGGCGCAGAGAACACAGAGAAAAGAGGAGTTTTTTGGTAAAGACGACGCACGACTATACAACATCGTGGGTTAGGCTAAAGCCGTAACCCATCCTATTTAAGATTTACTTTTAATCTAAAATATAAAATTGCAATGAGAGCTAGAATTGACAATCAAATACTTTTTATTCACCACGAAGATTTACCAGAGTTTAAGAAAGGTGGTTCGGTGGTGCGGAACTCTTATTTCTGGGCGCTACGTTCAATTGCTGGTAAAGCTACGCGTTATCGTGATTGGGAATACGAACCGGAGATTTGGCTAGCGCTTTCACGAATGCTTTTGTCGTTCGCTGAATCTGGATATTTGGGTCTTAGAGAAACATTGCTGGAGTTTCCTTTATCTCAAGGGGAAATTCCTAATTTGCTGCGAGATGTATCCACTTTTGAGTAGGGTTGCTGCGGTGAGTATAAAGCGATCGCATTTGCTAGCAAATATACCTGACCAGAAGAGGATTGTGAGATAAGGGCGAAGAATTACTGTAAGTCTTACTCCTTGTACTCTTATGCCCCTACGTTTCAAATATACAAAAGTTGCTGTAACTAATATTACATAAATAAAATAATGCTTGAACTCATCGGGCACTCAAATGATGTTCAATCCGTCACGACTAGCCATCATGCCCAAACTTTGGTTGAAGTAAGGGCAGTTGTGAGAAGACAATTAAAATACACTAGTTAGTGGAAGGAAAAAACGTGAAAATAGCGATTATTGCTAAAACATTAATTACATCTATAGGTTTCTTAGCTTTATTTGCCCCAAGTCAAGCATCGGCTCAACTTATACCACAACCTTGGATTTCAGTCGGCGGAAAAGATGGTGACACAACCTATGCTGTAGGCGCTAGGGCTTTAAATTTTGGGGTTGAGCTAGGAACTGGCCCTGATGGTGCAACAGGAGTAGATGTTTTAAAATTTATCAGTTTGCCTGTAATTTCACCCTATGTAGGAGTTGGACTTTATTCAGAAGATAAAGGTGTTGCAGTTTCAGGTGGCGTTCAGGTAAGTGCTACTGATAACGTTTTTGTTGGTGCTGGTTACAATTCTATTCGTGGCTTTAACGGGCAACTGGGAATTAGATTTTAACTAGCAGGGGGAGTAACTGAAGTTGAGATTACTTCTCTGACATGAACTGCGGAATCTTGTTGTAATGCTGATGCCACGATCGCTTCACTTTCAACTATACAAAACCTAGCGATCGCTAGCCATGACGTACTGACTCAGATCGTTAGTACCTATACTAAAGAAGTCTACTTCAGCAGCTAACTGATCTGCGATCGCACCTTTTACTAAAGGCGCTTCACACAAATACACTTTTTGCTGCTGTGCTTCTGGCAAAAACTCTATTGCCATTTCTGCACTCAGCAAAGCACTACCCAAATCCATTAATACCAAAACACCATCATCACAGAAAACAGAAGCGATCGCTTCATAAACCTGAATGGGATCTCTACCCAATGGATTTTCTGGATCTTCAATACCTGCTGCAACAGCAATGGCAACTTGGCCCTGAACCATCTGCGCGGCGAGTTCCCGCACACCCAGAGCTAGTACCGCAAGGCGGAAGTCAAAAGTCAAAAGTCAAAAGTCAAAAGTCAAAAATTTTGAACCTCGGAAGGTCAAATTTAAAGCAACCTTAGTTGTAGTATAGTTTTGCTTTTGTATTATTAATGGTATGAGAGATGATGCCTAAATTTGAATACAGCACTCTTGCCCATCCCCAAGATATTCAGCAGCTTGGGAGTATCTTGGAGCAGTGTTTCATCAGTGGACTTGGTGGCGAGGAAGCTTACATTAATCTGATTGGCGTAGAAAACTTCCGCATTATTCGTGAGTCAGAACAATTAATTGGTGGATTGGCAACTCTGGATATGGGCCAGTGGTGGGGTGGTGTGCGTGTACCAATGACAGGAATTGCCGCAGTGGGCATTGCTCCAGAGTATCGTGGATCGGGAGCTGCGATCGCTCTTATGCAGCACACCCTCAAAGAACTTTATACTAGGGGTATACCGCTCTCTGCTCTTTATCCAGCTGTGCAAACCCTGTATCGAAAAGTCGGGTATGAGCAGGGGGGTAGCTGGTGTAATTGGGAAGTTGCAACCAATACTATTCAGCTACGGGAGCAACCCCTACCTTTGCAAGCAGTAGTTCCGATAAATCATCAAGTCTTTCACGAACTATATCAGCAACAGGCGAGACTAACGCATGGATATTTAGACCGACATCCCGCAATCTGGGAGCGATTAATCCAAGCAGATAATAACGAAGTAGTCTATGCCTATTTTATTGGTACAAAAGACCAACCCGAAGGTTATATCATCTTCACTCAAAAACGAACACAAGATGGTGAAATTATCTTTGTCAAAGATTGGGTACTGAGGACAGTTGCTGCTGCACAAACTTTCTGGTCTTTTTTAGCCAGCCATCGTTCCCAAATTCAGCAGGTGCGTTGGAAGAGTTCTGCAATTGATTCCCTGACATTGGTGCTACCAGAGCAAACTGCTAAGATGTCGAGTCAGTTTCGCTGGATGCTGCGGATTGTAGATGTAGTCAAAGCGCTGGAAATGCGCGGTTATCCATTGGGAATTGAAACTGAACTGCACTTAGAAATTCAAGATAATTTGCTAGATGCCAACAATGGTAAATTCATTCTTTCTGTCGCTAATGGACGCGGTAAAGTTACAAAAGGTGGAAAGGGTGAGTTGCAGCTAGATGTCCGAGAGCTAGCACCAATATATACAAGTTTGTTCACTCCCTACCATTTGCAAATAGCCGGAAAACTGGATGGCACAGAAACGGCTATCTTAACAGCTACGCAAATGTTTGCAGGTGCGTCGCCTTGGATGGCTGATTTCTTTTAATGTGAGTTTGACGAACCTTTCCCTTAAGAGTCATGTCCCGCAAGGAACTGAAGTTCCTTGCTAATAGCGAAAGTCATCTGAAGATGACTAAAATATACCCAAAAACCTAAAGTCTACTGAAGTAGACTTTAGCTATTAGCCCTGAAATTTATTTCTGGGCGGGTGAGGAAGCTAACAGTTAAGCTATTTCTAGGCTTTTGTTGACACGTATGGGCAGTGCCGCCCCTACGCGAACGCCCCTATGTATTAGGGTTTTAGTGAATGGGTTTTACTTTCTCTCTCTACAAAACATAAGTTGGAAACATAATTAATCCTTCACTCGTCCTTCGGCTAGATTAACAATTTCTGTTGTTGTCAACTCACACCACAAATAAAACTATCAGCGATTTACTTTTAATAAGTAATGATGATTTATCGTGCTAATCTAATCCCAAATATCATCTCAAAAAATAACTTAACGGGATTTATAACTTTTTCCCGGAAGTTCAGCACAATCATCAGAAAAAAATTTAAGTAAACCTGATTAGTTTCTCCTAACTTGCACACCCACAATCACAACATGAAATCACATCTACTAGCGATTGGTTTAAGCAGTTTGGTTCTAGTTGCAGGACAAGCTAAAGCCTCACAATTACAGTCTTGGTACTATGATTCTAGCCAAAACCAATTAGACCTAACTACCACTTCGGGAATAGAACCAAAAGCCTTTTTATTAGATAATCCTAGCCGATTGGTAATTGACTTACCTGGAACTAATTTTAATTCTGATAGTGTCAAACAAAGTTTTGGCAAAGCAGTTAAAGAAATTCGCCTCGGCAAACCAGACTCTCAAACCACTCGTTTTGTCGTAGAGTTAGCTCCTGGTTATGATGTTACTTCCCAAAATATATCAATTAAAGGAGATTCTCGTTCTCATTGGATTTTCAAATTCAATTCATTTGACCGCCAAAACAATCCCATTGTTGGGGAAAATAGAGAAGATATCGCCATCAAATCTACAGATGCTTCCACATTTGCTGGAGTTGTAAATCTTGGTCAAGAGATGATTGGCATAACTTCTCAAATTCGCACTTTATTAGCGAGTTATAAAACATTAAATCCGGGAATCTTTTTCTTAGATTTATCTACAGGTAACTATATAGATATTAATGGCGAAAAAAGATTTGCTGCTGCTAGTACAATAAAATTTCCCTTATTAGTGGCTCTTTTCCAAGAAATAGACGCTGGTAGAATTAAACTCACCGATAAATTAGTGATGCGGCGCGATTTAAAGGTTGGCGAATCTGGAACTATGCAATACAAACCCATAGGAACTAAATTCAGCGTCCTAGAAACTGCTACCTTAATGATGACAATCAGCGATAATACCGCCACAAATCTGATTCTCGATCGCTTGGGTGGTGCAGCAAAAGTTAGCCAGCGTTTTCGTAGCTGGGGATTGCAAAATACAGCACTTCGGAATCTACTTCCAGACATCGCTGGCAAAAATACAACCAGTTCTAAAGATTTAGTCAGATTGGCGGCGTTAGTTTATAACAATCGTTTGCTATCTCCAAACAGCCGCAATCAAGTTTTAGGCATTATGCGCCGTGTCAAAACCAATAGTTTACTACCATCTGGTATTGGTCAAGGAGCTACGATCGCACACAAAACTGGTACATTGAGATTTATCATTGGTGATGCGGGTATAGTTCAAATGCCCAATGGGAAAAGTTATTTAGCAGGTGTTTTGGTGCAAAGACCAAACTACGATCCCAAAGCGGGAGATTTTGTCCGTGAAGTTTCCAGAAGAGTCTATAATTACCTAGACAATACCAAAGTTAGCAATATAGAACCGATACTTGGCGATGCCTCCGGTGGTCACTGAGATTTGTCGTACTCCTACGGAGAAGCAAGCTACGCGCAGCGTCTCGTAGAGAAGTGCGGGCTACGCCTACGCACTCCTTAATAAATGTAGGGGCGTACACCTAGCTGTACGCCCCTACATATCTTATGTATCAGGTATTTCGTGAAATGGTATTAGTTCAAGAAATTTGGTCTACTACTACCACCATTCCTACCAACAGCAGGAATTTCCAATAGGCTATCTGTAGCTTTGCCCGTACCATCGTCGGTAACGGATGTCTGGTTCCCAGGATGTCCATTAGGAACGAAAAGCTGCGGATGATCAAAAGGCGCTTTGTCGAACCTAACTCGCTCATCAGTCAGTCCCTTTAAAAAGGCGACCAATTGCTGTTTTTCTTCTGGTGATAGCCTCAGGGGGGGAAGAGCGCCAAAGTCACCACCTCGATTGTAAAAATCAATCACTTGCTCTAAAGTCGCTTGACCTCCATCGTGGAAGTAGGGGGCAGTGAGTTCTACATTGCGAAGTCCAGGCGCTTTGAAAGCTCCGTCTGCAATCACTTTTTCACTAGAATTCAACGGTGGAGTCAGGGTGGGGGGGTTTTCGCCCAGGAGAAGCTGAAATTTACCTAACTGAGCCAATCGTGCCTCTGAAAGCGGATTATTACCCTGTAAACCGTCATTAGCTCCTAAACCGGGGTCGTCCGTAACAGGTCTAACGCCGATATTGAAGAAGCCATTGTCTTCAGGGGATTTTGCACCGAACGGCGCACGTTTGATTCGTCCGTCTTTAGCCACGCTCCTCACTGAAGCAGCTGTTAATTCTGATCCAGCGTGGCAACCAATACACAGAGCCTTGCCCTGAAACAGGTTTTTACCTAGTTGCTGTTGAGGCGTTAAGGCTGTGGTGTTTCCTTCTAAGAAGCGATCAAAAGGCGTATCGTTGGCAATGAGTGTAGATTCATACAACTGAATTGCCAGCCCAAAGAACAGCGAGAAGTTATACTCCAACAGCGTGTACTCATTGGTTTGAGAAGAGTTATCAGCGTTGTTGACAAAAGTCCGTCTACCTTCAGCATCAACTTGAATGAGTCGATTAGACTTCCACCACTCTGGCTTAAATGCATCTTTAATCAGCTGGTCGTAGGTTTTATCCTTCAGCCCGGGCTGAGGTGATCTACTGTCTGCACCTAAAACGCTATCTTGTGGATGCACAACCTGTTTGCCTAGCGGTCTGAGGGTAGATAACTTTTGCCCCAGGACTCGGGGGAGCTTTGTACCCCTAATTGACAGAACATTTTGCAGCAGTGTGTTGATAGATTTACTGTTGCCAATTTGCGTCAAATTACCAGTAAGTTCTTCAACGGAACCGAGTAGCGGGCCAACTAGAGTATCAGCAAGATTATCTAGATTATCTAGCGGCAGTGTGCTGAGAGATTTTTTGTTGTCAATTCGCCCGAACTTATCACCAATTTCTTGAAAAGTGCGACCATCAGCCGACAACTCGAAGGAACTCAGTGGCGGCCCGAGCGCCTGAGAAGCCAAAGACGAATTATTCAGTCTGATTTTGACAAATTTAAGTTGATTTGGCTTTTCTGCTTTTACCACAGAGGCGTTAGGATCTCTTAAACCAAAGGGATTCACCCCATTAAAGATATTCTCTGCGCTTCCATCCCAAAAGTTGCGGAAGTTGAATGCTGAATCAATCACCGTTGGGGTGTTACGCGGCTGGACGCGGCGCACATTTGTTCCTCCCACGTTAAACACCGGGTCTAGCTCGTTTTTTACTTCGTCTTCGGCGCTACCAGGTTTAACATTAACAAACTTAGCATTGGAGACGCCCTGAGAGGAAGTGACATCATTTCGGTCAGATACAACGGTTTTAGGATCATTCGGATTTGACAGTTTGTGGAAGGGAAAATCTCCCGGTTTAAGCTGGTAGTTTGGGCCACCACCTACATCAAAAACTGTATCCGGATTCACTGTACCATCAGCGTTAATCCGCAAAATCCCAGGAGAAATCTGATTTTTGGATCTATTGTCGGCTCCAGCATGGAAGTGACAACTAGCACAGGAGGTCTTTCCGTCGCTCCCAACCTGCATATCCCAGAAAAGAGCCTTTCCTAACTTGATTGCAGCTACTTTGTCTTTTACAAAGTCTCCAAGATTGCCAGGCTCCGGAACCGATACGGTCTTGAGCGAAGTTAGAGGCGGCGGCGTAACCTGGGCTGATACAGTATTTCCAGCTATTACTGCTGCCATTATTATCGCAGCAATTGTTATAGTCTTTAAAAATCTTGATCTCAGGTAATTAAGCTTGTCATATCTGAATCTCCACTCTTGACGTTTTATTTTTGTCACCAAAGATTTGAGGAAAAACCGACCTCTTGAGGTCAGTAGCAAGTAAATTGATAAGCCAGTAATAAAAACTACTAAGCTTATTATGGGTATGATCCCCATAGTTTTTTTGTAGTAAAATAACACCGAGAAAATTATACATCTTGAATGAAATTTCAAATGTAATATTCATGTAAAGGAATTACACCATTTACAAATTTTATGTAAACAAAAACGCTATAAAATTACAAAAATATTCAGTAGGTTAACATATTTGAATGTCACTACATAAAACTTCTGGTCGCTGGCACTTAGGGCTAGCATTATCCTTATTGACGGTCTTGTTGTGGGGAATTTTACCTATTGCTCTGACGATAACTCTGCAAGTGCTTGATGTCTATACCATCATTTGGTTTCGCTTTTTGATATCTTTTTTACTACTTGGTGTGTATTTAGGAATACGTGGGAAATTACCGAAGTTAGAACAACTCCGTTCTGCTTCTTGGAAATTATTAGCGATCGCTACACTATTTTTAGGGATTAATTACTTTTTCTTCATGCAAGGTTTAGCACTTACATCGCCTGCTAACGCTGAAGTTCTCATTCAATTATCTACCCTTTTATTAGGTTTCGGAGGGTTAGTGATTTTTAAAGAACGTTATCGGCTGTATCAATGGATTGGTGTCAGTGTCATGATTTGCGGTTATCTTATATTTTTTCGGGAACAACTGACAAATTTAATTACAGCGCATGGCACATACATACTAGGTAGTGTCTTGATTGCGCTAGGAGCAATGTCATGGGCTATTTATGCTTTGGCACAAAAGCAGTTATTACAATCTTTATCTTCCCCTAGCATTATGCTGATTATTTATGGGGGCTGTGCTTTATTATTCACTCCTCTAGCCAAAATCCAATCACTTTTTATACTTGATAGCTTCCATTTATTAATGCTGGTTTTTTGTGCTTTGAATACTTTAATCGCTTACGGTGCTTTTGCCGAATCATTAGAACATTGGGAAGCATCACGAGTGAGCGCAGTAATAGCTTTAGCTCCCATTGTCACATTAATATCAGTTGCAGTTGTATCAGTTATTGCACCTAATTTGATACCATCAGAAAACTTCACTTCCATAGCAATATTAGGAGCCGGGTTAGTAGTCACAGGTTCAGTAGCGATCGCCTTGGGAAAAGCTAATTAATAAGAATATTTTTCAGGATTAGTACTAGGTTTTTCATCTAGTAAATTCGTGGCATCTTCAAAGCTACAACATAAATACTGAGGCAGAGCATTTTTTATTTGTTATGATTTACTAGTGAAGGCAAACTACGGGGTCAGCCTCTTATAAGATGGATACTTTAACCATCTGTGTGACTCTGTAGTATCTGATTATTGACTTGATAGCCAAGAGAAAATTCTTGAAGAAGAATGCAGAAATCAGAATTCAGGAGTCAGAATTAATTACTAGAGAATTCTAACTCCTGACTCCTAAATTCTGTTTTGAAAAAACCCAGGCTAATAACTTTAAGTAAACCAAACAGGGTGCCCGAATAACTACCAAAGCCAACACCTGATAAAACCAGACTACCGAAACAGTTGAGCGATGAATAGTTTGTTTGGTAATTGGGCCAGCACCCTGAGAAAAAATTTCCTATTGCTGGTTCTTTCAATGGTGCTGCCAACATTTGGAATTAGCAATTCTATCTTGGCAGCAGAGCGGATTTATGCATCTTATTCAGCTTTAGAGTTTTCCATTTCAGTCACTACTTTAGAAAAGTACGCTAAAACAGGTGTAATTAACGAAGATTTGGCAGCGTATCAGCAATATCTGCCTCTACAACAGTTTCAAGAATTGCGGCATATTTTACTTAATCGTGTGAAAGTTAGTCCGGTAGTAGTTTCGCAACTTCTCTACACACCACAAGGAGAGTTGTTGCTGCATCGGTTGGCGCAAGTGATTAAAACCAGTCACCCAGAACCAGGATTTGGTACCTTACGTTCGGCGCTAATTTTAGCCTCTGCTGAATCGGGAGGCTTGACACTTTTGAATGTGTTGCGTAAATATCCCAGCAGCAGCATTCGCCTTGATGTCGCAGAGACTTTGAAAATAGCTACGGAATTAGAGAGACTTGTTAACCAAACCCATCGGGCGATCGCAGCAGTATCGATTAAGTCTAAAATAGAAGCTGCTACTATCAAACAACCAAATTTATCGCAATTACCCGATTTAAAGGTTCCGGGAAAGTTTAAGTCGCAAAAATACACTCAAAAGTTTTTCGACTCAACGCGCAATCGGCTTTTATTAACTGATGTTTATATTCCCAATGTCCAGAATGCTGCACCCGTAATTGTGATTTCTCATGGGTTGGGTTTAGATAGCAGCAACTTTCAATATTTAGCCACGCACCTAGCTTCTTACGGATTTGCCGTCGTCGTTCCCAATCATCCTGGTAGTGATGCTAAACAATTGCGTTCCCTGCTAAAGGGACACGTCAATGAAATAGCAGAACCAGGTGAATTTAAAGATAGACCTTTAGATGTCACATATATCCTGAATCAATTGGAAAAAGGTAATCAATCTGATTCGCGGTTTAAAGGTCGGTTAAATCTGCAACAAGTCGGAGTATTTGGTCAATCTTTGGGAGGCTACACAGCCTTAGCCTTGGCAGGCGCTAAAATCAACTTTGAGCAGCTAAAACTTGACTGTCAACCAGCAGCACTACAAAATACCTGGAATATGTCTTTAATGCTCCAGTGTCGCGCTTTAGAATTGAGCATCAGCAAGTCTGGCAAGCATTATAACCTGCGGGATGAGAGAGTGAAAGCTGCGATCGCAGTTAATCCCATTACTAGTTCGATTTTCGGCAAAGCTGGCTTAAGTCAAATTAAAACTCCAGTGATGATTGTCAGCAGTAGTGATGATACAGTTGCACCAGCTTTATCCGAGCAAATTCTCCCTTTCTCCTGGTTTACTAATTCACAAAAGTATCTCGTCATCCTTGTAGGTGGTACCCATTTTTCCACCATTGGAAATGGCAATCCTGCAAATCAACAAGTAGCATTACCTGCTGATATGATTGGCGATGCTTCCCAAGCGCGTCGTTACATGAATGTTTTGAGTTTACCTTTCTTCCAAACTTATGTTGTAGGAAAGCCGAAATACACTCCCTACCTTAACGCCGCCTACACTCAAAGCATTTCTACTAAGTCGCTTGGTTTGAGTCTCGTCAAGTCATTGAACACAACCGATTTAGCACAATTGCTGGATATTAACGGAACCAAACCCGCAAAAAAAAACTCTCCAACACCATAGTCAGCTTCGGATTTTGGATGTTGGATATTGGCGTTGCATTGCTCCATGTAATGATTTTTATTTGACTATAAACAATTAGTTTGTTGGCGAGTTCCCGCGCAGTTTTGGGTTCAGATGTTCGGCAGCATCCGAATTATCTCGCGCAATATAGGCATAAATTCCCGCAAGGTCGTTTTCTGCTTGCGGGGAAAGAATATAAAGTTTTGGGTTCGTCACAAGGATTTTTTGATCAATTGTCGCGCCTTGTTGCGGATGCGCTCTCGCGCACCTTCTTGGGGAAGACCTTGTGCATTATCAAGCTCCGAAAGACCGATAGCAATTTGCTCATTGAGCCACAATTTATATTCCTCGGAATGGTCATTAAAGCGTTTCAAAAGACGCAATCCCTCCCGAATCACCTCGCTTTGAGAATGGTACAAGCCTGACTCAACCTGCATTTGGACGAAGGCTTCTAACTCAGGAGTAAGGGAAATATTCATGTATCTATTTACTTATAACAAGAATAGACATTATAATAACAGTCTTTGTTATTGCTAGCCAGTGAAAATTTCGCAAAGAGCAGAAGCAAAGGGCTAGTCCTATTACTGTAAAAACCATAATAGGTACAGATGATATGCGATCGCATTCAGACTTCTGGGCATATACTTCTAATTGACAAAATCTGTCTCTTACTAGTGTGTTGATTTCCAGTTAAGAGATAACTTTTTGCTCCTCTGAGTCCTCTAAGAATCATCAGAGGAAATTTTTTTTAGTTAGCGAGCCTTTATTTTTAGCACTTTAAAACTATCTCTACGGCAGCCTACAACTGTAGAGGGCGTTGCTGATTAGATGTATGAATCTTGGTGTAGAAACGTTGCATTGCAACGTTTCTATAATCAGCGATGCCGTCGCCGTTGGTGTCACGATTTAAGGATGTCAGTTTATAACCGTAGTTAATAACTGAGTCTATTGTCCCATCACTGTTGTTGTCTATGCTCTGGGATATCAGTTTGCCGTCGCCATCGTAAGTATAAGTTGTGGTTGAGGTCATAAACTTATGTTCCTAAATAAATATTTTGTATAACTCCAGTTGGGTACTGCTATGTGTTTTAATAACATTTCTTTTTATAGCAGTAGCGAAAATACTGAAGACCAGCATTCTACCAGCATCAGAAATGCTTTGCAATTAATGCTGAATACAGTAATTATTCAGTCGCACTAAATATCCTTATTGTGTGGATAGAACTTAAAAAAATTCCTCGCATTCATGCTTATAGGCATATACTTTAAAGAAATGTGACATTTAATTGCGCTATTGTAAAATTCAGCTTTACATAAGTTGATTTATGAGCCAGCCCGAAAATACTACTACCCAAGCTAATGCTCTGACTAACCACGATCGCAAATCTATTCACATTCCTGCCTCTATTCAACCTCATGGCGTTCTACTGGCACTCAGTACTCAGCTAGAGATATTGCACGTTAGCAATAATACCCAAGTATATTTGGGCAAAGAGCCAGACGATTTGCTCGGTCAACCCTTGAGCTATTTGCTAGAAGCTCAACAAATAGAAACTGTAAAGCAGTGCTTGGTAAAAAAAATTGGCAGTCATAATGCTTTTAAAGTATCAATAAATACTTTGCATCGGCAACGATATTTTGACGCGATCGCTCATCGTACAGAAGAGGCTGTGATTCTGGAGTTAGAACCGACTGACTCAAAATCTGAGATGAGTTTTTTAGACTTTCATGCTTTGGCGGGTGAAGCGATCGCTAAAATGCAAAGGACATCAAACCTGATAGAATTTTTGCATATAGTGGCACAAGAAGTCCAAAAAATTATCGGTTTTGATCGGGTGATGGTCTATCAATTTGACCAGTCAGAAGCGGGTTCTGTTGTTGCAGAAGTCAAACGGGAAGATTTATCACCTTATTTAGGACTCCATTATCCCGCTACAGATATTCCAGTGCAGGCTAGGGAGTTATACACGCGCTGCTTTCTCCGATTTCTTCCCGATTTAACTGCCGAACCTGTTAAACTAGTTCCACCAGAAAATCCGGCAACACATCAGCATCTTGACTTAAGTTACTCTCTGCTACGAAGTTTTGATTGGTGTTGTGCTGAATATCATCAAGATATGGGAGTACAAGCTCTTTTGGTGATTTCACTTATTCAAGATCAAAAGCTTTGGGGATTAATATCTTGCCATCATCAAACACCAAAGTATATTTCTTACGAAGTGCAGAAAATGTGCGAATTTTTGGGACAGATTGTGTCTTCAGAATTAGCGCACAAAATTAGTTATTCAGAATGGAACTATAAGGTAAAACTCAAATCGCTACAGTCTGATTTTGTATATTCCATTTCTCAGGCAGATAATTTTATCGATGCCCTAATTAAACCTGAAATCCGCTTGCTGGATCTTGTTAGTGCCACTGGAGCGGCGGTTTGTCTGGATAATGAAATTACCCTTGTGGGAGCAACACCGAATATTCGTGAAGTTCGGGCGTTAATTGAATGGGCGGATATTCAAGTTAATGACAACCTGTTTTCCACTGATTCTCTGCCGAAGCTTTATCCAGAAGCGCTTGTATTTAAAGATACTGCCAGTGGCTTGCTGCTACTGCGAATTTCTAAAGTCCGGCGTTATTATATTCTTTGGTTTCGCCCCGAAGTTATCCAAACGGTAAACTGGGCAGGTAATCCCAACGAATCCATTCAAGCTCAAGCAGATGGTAGCCTTAGCCTATCTCCACGAAAATCCTTTGAACAATGGCAAGAAACGGTTAGATTAACTTCTCTACCTTGGGAAGTTTGTGAACTTGAGAGTGCGATCGCGTGATGGTGTATCAGTTCGCCCCAGATGCAGACGGTAAAATAGTTGCCTCCTCAGTTGAGCCATGCCGCACTGTAGCATTGTGCGATCGCATTGGGACACTGGAAGAAACAGGGGAGCAGAGGAAGGAAAGAAGTAAATTAATTACTCATTCTCCCCCTTGTACCCTGCACCCTGCCCCTCTGCCCAATACCCAATCCCCCATCCCTTATATCTTTGAGCTTGGCTTGTGTAATTGTGTCAGCCTGAAAGAGCAATTTAATACTCAGGCAAATTTGGTAGTTCCCATTAATCTGAGTAACAATGGAAACCCAACACCCAAGCTTTGGGGTTTGTTAATTGCTCACCATAATTCCGGGGAACGACAGTGGCAAACTGATGATGCCCAAATGCTCAATGAAGTTTCGGTGCAACTAGCGATCGCCATCCAACAAGCTGAATTGCTAGCCCAAACTCAAGCATCACTTGCCAAAGAAAAGCAACTCAATGCATTTAAATCGCAAATTATTGCAACGGTTTCCCATGAGTATCGAACGCCTTTAACTTCAATTCTTGCTGCTGCATCAACTTTGGTAAAACATAGCCAACAACTGGATGAGTCTAAACAAGAGAGGTTTTTGGGAATCATTGAACATAAAGGAAGGTATATGTCCAAGCTTGTGGATAATATGCTTCTGGTTAACCAATTTGAACTTGAAAAACCCAAATTTAAGCCAATCCTGCTCGATTTACTGCAATTTTTTTCTGACTTGATCGAACAAGAGCGAGAAACAGTAGGCGATCGCCACGAATTTATTTTTCAAATTACTGGTAATAACCAGGGCTTTTGGGGCGATCGCGGACTTTTGCAACAAATTTTTACTAACTTAATATCCAATGCAATTAAGTACTCTCCAGATGGAGGTACTGTAGAATTCCACCTCATTGGTAAAGAATCACAAGTAATCTTTTATATCAAAGATCAGGGAATTGGTATCCCGATGGCAGATCAAGAAAATTTGTTTCAATCCTTCAGTCGTGGAAGTAACGTTGATACAATCCCCGGTACAGGATTAGGGCTTGCGATCGCTAAAGCTTGCGTAGACTTACATGGTGGCGATATTACCTTGTCTAGTCAAGTAGGGCAAGGAACTAAAGTTACAGTCAGCTTACCGAAGATATGCCCAATAGGTCAACTATCTCCATCATCAACTTGACTCCGGTTCTTCCCTTAAAAAGAGGTGTTAGGGGGGATCTAAAAGTGCCTAAAGTCACAGCGAAACACTTTTCAAAAAGCCTCTTAAAGTCAGCGTTGAAGACAGTGAGATGTACAGTCGCTTTTGTAGCATAAAGGTAGTTTTTAGTAGTTATTTTGATTTAAGTGATTTGAAATTCATTTAAATCATCACTCCCGGTTCGCTCATTTTTTTTGGAGTTCGAGAAATTGCCGAAAAGCAGAAAATCTTAGTGTAGTAATGGTTTTAGCCATTCCTCTAAATTTACCTTGAACTACCACCCTGCTCTAAAAACTCTATTTTTATGCGATCGCGCAAAGTCGGGACTATAGTACGTTTGTATTCTAGATTAGAACCCCTACTAAATCGTTCAGCTTTTTTCTAACTCAATTTAAAATGGGCGAACCGGGAGTCATCAGTTTTAGCTCAAAAAAAATTTACGCCATAATTGGCGTAAATTTTTTTCTGCAATTTTCAGAAAAAGCCTCATGTGAAATTGTATAAATAAACAACGCGAGCAACGCGAAAAAGTGAGATCGGGGTTTAACTCTCAGTTATATAGCTAGATTATCAATAAAAACAGCTATTTCACTGCGATGCCTGCGGTTCTTGCTAGCCTAAGCACTATATGCGGTACAACATTATATCGCCATAGGGGCACGGCAGTGCCGTGCCCTTACCGATGTACCTCACATAAACGAGAACCGCACTACTAAACAGGTGATTTATACCCCTAATTTTTAGCACCTCACTTTGGAGCATTGCTCCCACAACTGAAAGTCAGCGTGGATGGAATAAAAGATTACAAATTTATTGGCATTCTAAAAAGTCATTACATATATCAATGTAGGAGAAATTCAAGATGAAATATAATTTACAGATTTTCTTGTTATTGTTAAGCTTATTTGCTTCTGTAAGCACTTCTATAAATGCAGCAGTTGCACAACAGATTAATGAGAATTATCAATCAATCACCGATATTACTGAAAGAGAGGCAAACTTTACAAAAGCACCAAAACCGACAGGTCTAAGTAAAGAACTCCAAGCTTTTTTTAGAAGTCAATATCACTATTGGGATGCACGAGTTTTAGCTAATTATTGGGGACAGTCAGTAGAAGATGCTAAAGCTAGAATTGGCAGGAAAATTCTTTGGGGGAGAAAGAATGTTGCCATCCTAGAACAGTATCTTTTAGATGCTAGAGTGAAAGCTCTCCAGTCAGTAGGAACAACCCCAAACTCTCTATATAATGAGTCGAAATATAAATACGATGATGCCGTATTACTGGCTAAATTTTGGGGTGATCCGTCACCTTGGGATGCCAAACTAAGGATTGAACGTAACCTAATTTTGGGAAATAACGAGATTATCGACGAAGCATTGCAATATGCTCGTACCTCAAAATAGTAAGTTTAGACTAATTTTTAGCAATCATTAAAGAGTGATGTCTGAGTTGAATTGGAAAATTGGTTTTGAGATTGAGCTAATGGCACCGCCAGGACTTAGCAGACAGGATTTAGCAGAGGCGATCGCTCAACAACATGATGGCTTTGTCCATCGCATCTTTTACCCTCAATCTGAACCAAGTCATGTTCCGGGAACTCCCTTGTTTCATAATCTCACCTTGGGGTTTGAGGTTATTGATAGCGAAGGGAATTTAATTGTTCGCTGTGTAGATGATCTCACCCTCCAAGACGACTTAGACAAAACTCAAAAACCGCAGCCAGAATGGTATCGAATTGTGAGTGATGATACCAGACTTTTACAACTGGTCATCTGTCAAGCTGACCCGAAAGCAGCTTCTGAGGAAGTACTTAAACCAATTGCCGATTTATTTGCTACTCAAGTGGAAGTAGGGCCTGGTGGTATGATGCGTGTTGCCGATCATACAGGTAATCCGATTGCGATCGCTGCACTCTCACCAGGGGAACGAGAACGCCCCTGTGAACTAATTACGCCACCTATTGATAGCAATCATTTCCAGCGTTTGGAGCTTCTGCTCAACAAGGCTCGCTCATTGGGTTTCACAATTCCCTGCGAAGGTGCGACCCACTTCCATTTCGATGCTGTCAACTTATGTTCACCAAGAGTCTTCACCAATTTAGTTAATATTTTGTGGACATACGGGGAAATTTTGAAAAAATTGGTGGGAACTAACCCTCATTGCAGGCGTTTGGGGACTTGGGATGAAGAGTTGTTGACAATAATTAATGAAACTGATTTTTGTGAGATGTCTTGGTCTGATGTGCAAATGATCCTTGCCAAATTGCAGTTAACAAAATACTGTGACTTTAACCTCAAAAACTTAATTCATCAGATTCCTGACAAATTTACTTTTGAAGCTCGGATTTTTCCCTCTTGGCTTCATCCAGAACCGCTAATTGAATCAGCCGCATTGATGGAAGCAATTCTAAATTATGCAGTATCAGCGCCTAAGATATCGCCTACTGTACCCCTAGTATGGAAATTAGAATTTGTACAGGATTTTCTCAAAATTCTGCCAATAGAGGCACATTTTCGCCAAATTTGGTTGTCTCGTGCTGCCAGTACGGCATAATTTTATGAAAAATTGGGGTGTTGCTGAATCAAGATATGAAACCAGGACTAGCCCTTTCAAGGTGACTGCTAAAATCTCTTTTTTTTCTCTCTGTGCCCTCTGCGTCTGGGCAGTTAAAAAGTCTTTTATTTAACCTTATTAGGCACAGAGAACCAGAGCTAAATTACTTACAAACAATTTCAGAAATAAATCTTTTGATTCTTAATCTCGAATTTCTATCTTGGTAATTAGCCATTCTTTGATTGTTTTCCCGCAAGGCTCAGAACTTTGACAATCATTGACGTTTTTTATCTGATAATACATCTCTACTTTTTTATTGATGTATTTCTCTGGTTCGCAAATATCAAATGATGCACCGACACTTTCATATAATTTACCCTTTTCATCGACAACACTAACGTAGCATTTTAAGTCTCCATTTTGCATGTCTTTGATAGTACCCAATATCGGCTTATCCTTAGGAACTTCATTAACGTTTTTATTTTTAATAGATGTATTTTCATTTGATGTTGAACTACTAGTTTTTTTGCTAACTTCAATATTATCTAGCTTTCCTTTATTTGCAGAGGTAGATTCAGAATTAACTGGGGTAGTTGTTGCAGTATTTGCTTGATTAATTTTATTCTTTTCAGAAGTACTCTTGTTAGAGTCGCCACAACTCACAATCAACATAGAACAAAGAATTAATGTAGTCGTGAAGATTGTTTTTTTCATTTGATTTATGTTCATAAAACCCTATCAATGATTGTTTTGGTAAAAGTATTAGACCAATAGTCAACCAACCAATTATTTTGGTAGTTAAAATAGGTCAAACGTTCAGAAAAATCCTCGTTTACTTGAGTCATGTATAGAAACACAAAAAAACCAAGGCCAAGCAGAATTGCTCAACCTAAAGATATAAGAAAAACTTTTATTAATTTTTCTATAATATTTCTTTAGGACTTACGCACTGTACAAATGCATCGTGATATAGATTACCTAAAATAGGAAGTTTTCAGGCTTTTCTTAATTATCCTGCGATGCCTACGGCGGTAAACTACGTAAATAGACGATGCTGTAGGGGCACAGCAATGCTGTGCCCCTACGAAAGATATGGTTTTTAACCTTAACCCATATTTGGTATTTCTTGTCAATTCGTAAGTCCTATTCTTGATTTATTACAATTTTATGTGTTGTCACTTATAAGTTACAACATGGTATTTACTGTACATGCTCGGCGTTATCTGCATTTTTTGTGTATCATTCTGTAAACTGCTTACAGAATGTCTTGAATCTGATGAATGTGTATAAATTAATGCTTGATTAAGCTTTAATTACCAAATATTAATGCTTTGAGCATTAAATAAGTATTTAATAGAGTTTAGAAGCTGTAAGTATTGATTTTGTGTTATCTCAAGGTTTTCTCAACTTAAACAAACCATTTGGCTGGACTTCCCACGACTGCGTAGCGCGAGTGCGAAAATTGTTGCGCCTCAAACGTGTAGGACATGCGGGAACCTTAGATCCAGCTGCTACAGGGGTTTTACCAATCGCCCTTGGTAAAGCCACAAGATTATTGCAATATCTGCCAGAAAACAAAGCGTACATTGCCACTATTCGGCTGGGTGTGCGTACCACAACCGATGATTTACAAGGCGAAATCATCACTTCTCAACCTTGTGCTGGATTGAGTTTGGCAGAGGTGAAAAGTGCATTACCACAATTTGAAGGCAAGATAGAGCAAATACCACCTAGTTACAGTGCAATTCAAGTGGATGGTAAACGTCTCTACGACTTAGCACGTCAAGGGAAAACGGTGGAAGTTCCAGTACGGACAGTAGAAGTTTTTCAGATAGATATTTTAGACTGGAGAGAAGGGGATTTTCCCGAATTGGATGTTGCGATCGCCTGTGGTTCTGGTACATATATTAGAGCGATCGCTCGTGATTTAGGTGCAATTTTAGAAACTGGTGGCACTCTTGCTGCTTTGATTCGCACCCAAAGCAGTGGTTTCGATTTAACAGATAGTCTCACTTTCACCGACTTAGAAAGTAAACTGCAAGCCGGAATATTTCAACCGATTTGTCCAGATGTAGCTTTACAACATTTGTTATCTGTTACTTTACCACCAACATCTGCTCAAAAGTGGTGTCAAGGTCAGCGAATTTCTCTAACTTTCGATGTTCCTGAAATAGTTCGAGTTTATGATGAAGAGACTCGCTTTTTAGGTATTGGGCAATTACAAGATGAAGTGTTAATTCCCCAAATGGTTTATGAACCAATTTCTTAAAACTGTGATAAGTTGAAGGTTTTAATTTGAACACATTTGGCTACCAAGTATGGCGGGAGTCTCCTGGGGGTGCTAGATGAGCGATCGCCATCCTACCACTGCTGCACGTCTCAATGTCTACATCCAAGGTCAAGGATTCCCCATTCTAGGCTTACATGGCCATCCTGGTACTGGTCGTAGTCTATCTGTCTTTACCAATCATTTATCAAAACGTTATAAAACTTTTGCCCCTGATTTACGTGGATACGGCAAAAGTCGCTGGAATGGTAATTTTGAGATGAATGACCATTTAACCGATTTAGAAGCGCTGCTAGACCGCTTTGAGATTGAAAAGTGCCTAGTATTGGGATGGTCACTTGGGGGCATTCTGGCAATGGAACTGGCATTACGTTTGCCAGAGCGGATTACAGGGCTGATTTTGGTGGCGACAGCCGCAAAACCCCGTGGTAGTCATCCTCCTATCACTTGGCAGGATAATTTATATACTGGTGTTGCTGCCCTAATAAACTATATAAAACCGAGTTGGCAATGGAATATTGAAACTTTTGGTAAGCGATCGCTTTTCCGCTACTTAATCCAACAACATACATCTACTACTTATAACTACATTGCCACAGAAGCAGTACCAGCTTATTTACAAACCTCTCCTGCTGCAACTCGCGCCCTTTATAGTGAAATTCAATCGGGATACAACCGACTTCTAGATTTGGAACAAATACAATGTCCTAGTTTAGTACTTGCTGGTGAGCAAGACCGCCACATCACATCTAATTCCAGCTTAGAAACTGCTCAACACCTCAACAATTCTCAATGGCAGTGCTATCCCAACACCGCCCATCTTTTTCCGTGGGAAATTCCCCAGCAGGTGCTGAATGACATTAACCATTGGCTAGAAGAACATCCGCAGGTAATTAGTAGTCAATAGTCTAAATATTTCAAAAATTATTTCAAAAATTTTGACTAGTGACGAAGAATAAATCGAGAGAGAAGATGTGGTGACGCTGTGAGTGAAAAAGACGCATTAACACGGTAAAAGAATTCTTAGTCTCTCCGTGTCTTTGCGTCCCCACATTGTCGCATCTTTTCCATTCTCTGGCCTAACTTAACTTAAATCTGACCGCCAAAGGCAGGCTGTACTTTGCGGTCAAATCTTTCCCCCAAGTCTTCAGCAATTGTTAAGTTATTAGGTTTGCAGCGCTTGACATTCACAGAAATTCCCGTAGCTCCTTCGATCTCCAAATCTTCTATATATCCAATGCTTGACAATCTTGCATCAGAAGAAGTCAGAAATGGCCCAAAGTAGTATGTGCAACGGGGATTTTGCGTCACAATTTCTACCCACCAAGCCAAGCCGATATAATCGAATGTGTTAATTAACACTTCCTTGAGGTTATGCCAAATGGTTTTCATGGTTTTCGCCAATTTATAAACGTCTACAGGGTGTTAAACGATATGTTGCTTTATTATCTTTTACATTTCTTTATACTCTGTTACTGTTATTTTTTCAAAGAAGTTTTTTGTAATCTATCTAAGTGCAGAGTATTTAGCGATCGCTGGCGATAAATTTCATAAAGTGTCATACCTGCTGCTACGGAAGCATTGAGGCTAGGAGTCTTACCTTGTAGAGGAATCGATACTAAAAAATCACAGGAGCGTTGAGTTAACATACTCAGACCTTCGCCTTCTGAGCCGATTACCAAAACGATTGGGCCGGTGAAATTGACTGTATGCACAGGTTCGCTTCCACTTGCAGCAGTGCCGTAAATCCAATAGCCAGCTTCTTTTAATTCTTCTAAGGCGCGGCCGAGGTTGATAACTCTAGCTACAGCAAAATTTTCTAAAGCACCTGCTGCCACTTTCATCACAGTAGAAGTTATCCCAGATGCCCTTCTTTGGGGAATCACCAAACCTTGAGCGCCTATTGCTTCGGCGGTGCGAATAATTGCTCCCAAGTTGTGGGGATCAGTAATTCCATCAGCCACGACAATTACGGGATCGGTTACAGCTTTTGCCTGTTCAATTAGATCGGGCAATTCGATGTAGGCGTAGGGAGCAACTTGTGCCGCCACACCTTGATGATTGGCTCCATTGGTGAGATAGTCTAAACGCTTGGGTTCAACCTCATCAATAACTGTGCCATTTTCTTTCGCTTGCAAGAGAAAATGGTGAAAGCTGGGGTCGTAGCGCAGACGGGTAGTAATCCAGAGACGGTTGAGATTGCGCTGGTTTTGCAACGCACTCAATACTGGATGACGACCGTAGATGAGATCGCTATCTTCTTCTATGGGTTGTGTAGATACAGGCGACTGGGAGAAGTTGCTATTTCGTTGGCGGGAGTTGTCAATGGGGTTGCTATCTATTTTCCTGGAATTGCGAGTGGGATTAGCAACATCTATTTTTCTGGGATTACGAGTGGGATTAGTACCAGAGATGGGGTTGCTATCTATTTTTCTAGGATTACGAGTCGGATTAGCACCAGAGATGGGGTTGCTATCTATTTTTCTGGGATTGCGAGTCGGATTAGTAACAATACGCTTACCCTGAATTTTTACGGGTTTACCACGATTTGGTTCGCTTGTAGAAGTTTTGATGATTTTTCTCGGTTTATTCTGCATTTGAGTTATGGATATAGCGTATGGTTGAACACACCAATTACCTTAATTTCTGGAACCTAATCTATTGCTGTACCTATTGTTGTGAAATTGAGTTTTCACTCCTTTTCTACATGAAGCATTTGCAACAGTTCGGTTAGACGCTGGTAATCGGTGAGATATAAGTAGCCTATTAAGGTTTCTAGACTAGTTGCCTGTTGATAAATTTCGGGATTAAGTCGCTTAGGGCGTCCTGTAGCGGCGTTTCTACCCCGTCGGACAATTTCTAATTCGGTTTCCCTCAGATGAGGAGTTAGCGATCGCAAATGTAGCGCTTGTGTTTCCGCTCTTACCTGCTCCACTACCAGACTATGGTAAATTCCTGCTCGCTGCAATGGCAGCAGATAGAACATTCTAACATATAACTCATAAATCGCATCCCCTAAATATGCTAAAGCAGTAGGAGAAATTTGTTGCACTTGTGAGAGGGAAATCTGTTGGAATGGCGCTGTGGTTGTCAAGAGTGCTTGAGTCCAAGATAAAGTCTGTTTAGAAGTTTCATCTTGTCCATCTAATACCTCTTCCTGCTGTGACTTCACAAATAAATCATTCCTTTACTGGCTCTATTTGGCAGGCATTCTTTGCAAAGACTGATTTTTCTGAAGTAAGCCATAATCCTATACTTAGCATAATCAATACTATCAGAGATACTTACTAGTTCTATCTTTTTGATTGAAAGTTGGCATTTTAGATCACTCTGATGTCAACGCCTATAAACCAAATTTCGCCTACTTGTGGTCTGTGCCTAAGATAGGGTAAAATTATGACATCAAACTCACCCTGTTACTTGATCGCATTGTCATGCTTACTTAGTAAGCGACAATTTTTAACTATACACTATCAAGTCAAATTTACCTATAAACAAATCTGCTGGCTTTGTATTTATTACAAATTTCTCAGACTTGATTGTTTATCCGATAAAAAGCCAAAAATTACATACCCAAAAAGCGGGTGCTATATCTTTAATTATTGCTCAACTTTAAACATAATAGCTTAACTGGCTTTGTGCCTCTCCCACAAGGAGAGAGGTTTTCTGCCAGAAGTTTTAAAAATTAAGCTATCCGATGTTGAATCTGGATAGCCGAATTGATCTCTTGGTTCAAGCAATCAAGACTACTTGACGTTTTCTAGAGCTTCTTCAACTGATTTTTGCAGGGAGAGAAACTTCTCTAGGCGAACAAGCTTGACCGTTTGAGTTACGCGGGCATTCGTGACGATTTGCAAAGTGCCTTCAGCAGTTTGAGCCTGCTTGGCTAGCTGCACCAAAGCACCCAAGCCAGAGCTATCAATAAAGTCGATTTGTGAGAGATCCAAAATAATATGCTTAGGGCCCTCGTCAATCTTACTGCCAAGTACCTTGCGAAATGTCGGCTCAGAAAAGGCATCTAACAAACCTGTGAGGCGGAATAGCTGACAGTTATCCCGGACTTCACGAGTGCCCCTCAGGCTAACGGTTAGATTCAATGGATCAGCAATAATTCCCTCCTCATGAGTTAAAGTGAACGCTCAAGTATAGATGGTTTTTGAGCAAGTTGTCTACAATCTGCTGGAATAGGGCTTTGGGCTTTGGGCATTGGGCATTGGGTTATTCTCCTTGTCCCCCATTCCCCATTTGCATTTTGCTATTTTTATTTAATCTCAGATGCGACAACTTGACTCTTGTTTTTTGCTCCAATTCAAAATTAAAAATCCATAGTTCAAAAATCAATCTTTCATTTTTAATTTTGAATTTTTAATTTTGAATTCCCCTCCGGGCTTGACGTGCTGTTCGCATGGCTTGAACAAATTGCTCAAACAAGTAATCAGCATCGTGAGGGCCAGGACTGGCTTCTGGGTGATATTGGACGGAGAATACAGGTAGAGATTTGTGACGTATCCCAGCAACGGTGCGATCGTTTAAGTTCAGGTGGCTGATTTCCACAACTGCCGTAGGTAAAGAATCTGGGTCAATAGCAAAACTATGGTTTTGGCTGGTGATTTCTATCCGTTGTTGTAAACCGGCTGGCTGATTTAAACCACGGTGACCAAATTTGAGTTTATAGGTTTCTGCCCCTAGTGCATGACCTAAAATTTGGTGTCCCATACAAATACCAAAGATGGGCTTTTCACTTAACAGAAGCGCTTTGGCAGTTACAATCCCTTCAGTGACGGCAGCAGGGTCGCCAGGCCCATTAGAAAGAAACACACCATCTGGATTGTAATTGAGGATTTCCTCTGGTGGCGTATCAGCAGGCACAACAATTACCCGACAACCATAACTTGTTAAGCGACGCAAAATATTACGTTTTACGCCAAAATCAAGGGCAACAACGGTAAAGGGTTCCCCAAGATTTTCCGCAGCTTCCGAGTTGAATTCCCAAGCTGGAATTGTGGGATCTGACCATTCATAAGCCTTTGCTGTGGTAACTTCCCGAACCAGATTCAATCCCGCCATGTTGGGAGCCGCTAGTACCTGCTCTAGCAATTCCGCCTCATCGAGAATAGTTGTGGAAATGCCACCATTTATGGCTCCAAACATCCTAATTTTGCGGGTTAGGGCGCGGGTATCGATGCCGTAGATCCCTGGTACTTGGTTTTGTTTAAGGTAGTCTGGCAAGGATTGTGTCGATCGCCAGTTACTCGGACGGTGACAAATATTCCGAGCGATCGCACCCCGAACCTGGGGGCCATCTGATTCCTCATCTTCAGAATTTACCCCAGTGTTGCCTAATTCAGGATAGGTAAAAAGGACAATTTGACCGCAGTAACTAGGATCAGTCAGGACTTCTTGGTAGCCGGTCATACCAGTATTGAACACCACTTCTCCGATCGCGGTTCCCGTAGCACCGAAAGACCAACCGCGATAAGTGGTTCCATCTGCCAGGACAAGTAAAGCAGGTATTGCGTCAGACAAGGGCATAGTAAATTGGGGAGTGGGGAGTGGGCAAAACAGTTCTGAGTTAGGAGTTAGGAGTTAAGAGTTATTCTCCCCTCTGCCCCACCAGGGGATAGCGGGAAGGATGGGAGCCGCGTCTCTTAAGAGCGCGGGGGAAATCCGACTCGTGCGAATTTATTCGCCTCCAATATTATCCATGAAACCAAGTAATATCAATGGTTTCATGA
>Ga0209591_10001210_pt1 | contig 32500 bp, 32 predicted proteins | sample MAT01_FD_187207 | JGI IMG/M metagenome (GOLD analysis project Ga0209591, IMG submission 187207) | Freshwater microbial communities from Lake Fryxell liftoff mats and glacier meltwater in Antarctica - MAT-01 (SPAdes) (version 2) | ecosystem: Environmental > Aquatic > Freshwater > Ice > Liftoff... | reverse complement strand
CCTACAAAACCCAATCCAAACAGGCAGCGAATCATCGGCCAGCGACTAGCATGATCCCAGCGAACGACAACCCTAGGAATATCCCCTAAGCTCGGCCGCGAGCTAGTGGGTCCGAGCCTCAAACCCGCTAAAGAGCTCCACATCCTTGCCCGCCTCCGAGCGCCGAAGCGCAATCACCGCCGAAGCATCGACAGAACTGGCCACCAGCGGCGAGGCCGTAGCGACGAGCCATTGGACAGACGGCAAAGCTTCTTCAAGGGCCGACATCAACTGGGCTTGGACGCAATTGTCCTGATGGAGCTCGGGTTCATCGATGGTGACCACCCCTTCCGCCCGACGCGGATCGCGCCCCGGATACGCTCCCCACAGCGTTCGGGTGGGAAGTGCCCCGAGGGCGACTAAATGGCGCACGCCCGTTGGCAGGGCATCGAAGGGCACAGCCTTGCGCCGCGAGCCGGAGAACATCGGCTCAAATGAGAGACTATCCAGCCCCACGTACGAAAAGCCGGCAGACTCAAGGAGCGTGTTCACTGCGTGGCTCATCGCCGCGGAAAAGAGCCTTTGATCGGGATGCTCGGCCCCCGAGACGCGCTGAAGCGCGGCCCCTATTTCAGCGTAGGCAAGCGCCTGTTTGGTTTCTCTGGCCAGATCGAGCCGATCCTCGAAGGAGAGTGAGCCCCGCACGTCGTAGCGCGCCACGGTGCGAAGCGGCGCATTAATGGCTATCGGGTGCGTAGAGAACCAACGATTGCTTGGGATCGCCAGGTAGGCAAAGCCACCTTCCCTCGCAACTCGATCAAACACGGACTGTTCACGGCGCCTCAGCAGCTCAAGCTCTTCGCTCGCGTGCACTCGAGTGTTCGGGCTTGAAAGACATAACGGGTGTTGGCGCTCTGCGTCATCCTGCCCCAGCAGCCAGTATGTGGTTGCGCTCGGAAGAGCCTCACGCTCGTCATTCCCCAACGAAAAGCCTCGTTCGCTTGCAGCGGGCTGGAGCGTGCTCACTTGACCAGGTCGGGTGCTCGCGATGGCCTGAAGCAAGCTCGATTTCCCGACGCCACCCGCACCGTGAATCACGGTCAGCGAACGAGCTTTCCCCTCGCCTTCATCCAAGGAAAGCCTGGCGGCGTTGAAGGGCCCCACATGGGTGAGATCGGCAAGCAGCAACCGCACGGCTTCCCGAGCATAACCGAATTCACTCAAGAACGGATCGGCAATCGTTGCCAAGTAGGCTACAAAGCCTGCTTGTATGCAGCTAAAAACCGAGCTGATCATCCTCGCCCCCGCGCAGAGGATCTGGGATATCCTGCTTGATTTCAAACGTTACCCCGAATGGAACCCCTTCATCGTTTCTGCCGAAGGAGATCCACAGCTCGGGAGCGCCATTAAGGTCTGCCTTGCGCTACCTGAAGACGGCAGCACCCACACAATCCGACCGATCATCACCGCCTGCGAGGCAAGGGAGCGGCTAGCTTGGCGCGGACAGCTCGGCTTCCCATGGCTCTTTTCGGGCCACCATTTTTTCGAACTCCACCCCCAAGCCGACGGCAGCACGCGGTTTGTCCAAGGGGAGGATTTCACGGGAGTGCTGACAAAGTTTCTCAGCCGTACGTTCACGTTGACGGGCCGTGGGTTCGTCTACATGAATCAAGCGTTGAAGAAGCGTTCCGAGAGCGCCAAGGCTCTCTAGCTCGAAATCCTACAGGTCTGGCGCGGCGCGGCCTCTAACCGCTCGAATAGCCTTCTCAAGCTCACTTCCCTTACGCAGGCAGGCGTAGCAATCATCTTTACGCTTGGGCCCGCAGCCATAAGTCCTCTGCAGAAAAGCTAGCAAGTGCAAGCTGCGACGATCCCCGAATTCAATGGCTCGGGGGAGGACCGCGCGATTCTGTTCGCAGGTTTCTGAGTCCCGTAGGTCCAAAGCCACGCGCAAAGCTTGGGACGCCTTGGGCAAGACATCCCTGCTGTACACCAAGAGTTGAGCCAGCGACGTGGCGGAGCTTCGGTCAGCGCTGCTCGTCCAGACATCATACAAGAGATCAGCCGCGATCTCCCCGGGTAGGCCGGCCATGGCTCGAAGCGTCACGTCAGACGTGCGCTCATTCGTCGCAAACTCTTTGAATTGCTTGAGAGGCCCAGCAACGTTCACGAGGGCGGGCTGCTGAGTGAACTTTAACGCGAGTTGTTGTGCACTCTTCAAGGCTTCGGCTCGACCGGCGGCGGTGAGCTCAAACGCCTCTTCCGCACTAAGTTCCCCCTTCGGTTTGGCGGCGAGCCGTTGCCAGTTCGAAGCATCTGGCAGCGCTTCGGGTTCAGGGCGAGCAACAGTCGGAATTTCCTGAGGTGCACTCGTTGGCGCGGCCAGCGAAACGTTATCCGCGGGCGTTCCCCGAACCGCCTTCAGACCCGTGCTCGCTTTGGCAAGAAAGAATGCCGATACCGCGACGCCAAGCAACACGCCGCCAAGCACCATCCACAGCGAAAGCGTTAGCCCAAAGAGCCGAACGGGTCGACCCAAGGCTTGGCCGAGAGTAGGTGCTGGGGCTATTGGCACGTCGACCACTCCGGCATGAGGGGCCACGGGCGCCGCAAACTCTGGCGTGGGCTCGGCGGCCGCGAGTGCCATGGTTTCGCCGGTGGCCGGGGGAGCCGACCAACCATCATCCATGATGGTTGCGCGCACGGAGGGGTATTTCTTTGGCTCCTCGACCATCCTGCCAAGCACGATACCAGCTTACCCGTGAGACACCACTACCCAAGCAGCTCAGCACCCACCGTTTCGGCTTCGGTGAGTGTAAAAATGGCCTCCGGCGGAATCCTGCGAGGCTTTTGAACGGAGTCGACGCACGCGAGCAGGGTGGCGCCTTGCGCGACAAGCTCGGCCGTGGCACCGCGCAGCACGGTGAGCTTGTATTCGAAGCGCGCCTTGACGCGCCCAAGCTCAACCAACCGCACTTCAACAGAGATCACGTCGTCGAAAAAAACCGGCCGTCGGTGGCGAATCCAAGTCTCCACCACCGCTAGGTGCACGCCCTGCTCTGCCCAGCTCAGGTAAGTCATGCCGCGCCGGCGCAAGTATTCAATGCGCCCAGCCTCAAGATAACCGAGAAACGCAGCGTGATGAATGACCCCCATCAGATCGGTCTCAGCGAAGCGGGCGCGGACTCGGTAGAGGGTGAGGCAATGTGCAGGCAAGTCCATGGTGAGCTGACCATAAGAAACACTGGCACTTCCGCCAACTCTGGCCCTTAACACGCACTATTCGCCGGCGTCATGGGGGGCTCACGCGCTTGGCGCCGTGCCAGCTGTTGCCAAGCGAATGCATCCCGCGCTTGAATCATCGGCCTATGACCAGCAAAGAGACGAAACGTTTGCCGAGTGTGAAGGTGTATGAAGTTGTGGTGGGGGTGGATTACTCGGGCCCTTCTGAGCAAGCTCTCCAGACTGCGCTCGACATGGCTCGGCGGCGCAGTGGCTCGCATGTGCATGTCGTGGCGATCGCGGAAGGCTATCCGGCCGTGGCGACTGAAGCTCTCAGCGCCGAGGCCACAACGAATTTTCTGAACGAAGCCAAAGCCACCCTGGAATGCTATATCGACGAGCAGCTCAGCAAACGCCAAAACCTCTTCAACCGAAAGAGCATCTTCGCTATCGCTGATTTTGGCGACCCAGCGGCGCGTTTGGTGCAGATTGCCAAGGATGTGAATGCGAATCTGATCGTGGTCGGGACGCATGGCAAAGGTGCGCTTGAACAGGCGCTCTTGGGCTCCGTGAGCCAGAAGGTTCTGCATGAGGCGCCCTGCTCGGTTCTCGTCGTCCGGGCCGAACCAGAAGCCTAGAAAAACCGCCCCGCTGGCACGATTTCGATGTTATCGTTGGCTGCCGTGACGGACTCTCCCACTAAGCGCCCGCTCCGAGACGACGCCACGAACGTGCTCGGCGTCCGCATTCACGATCCGCTCGACCGAAGCGTGGAGCCGAGTTGGCTGGAGCAACGTGAGGGCCCCGGAGCACCGGCGCGTTTTCTCTTGCAGCAACCAGAAAGCGTCGTGGGGCGCGCCAGCGACGTGGATTTCGCGATTGAAAGCTCCCTGATCTCACGGCGCCACGCCGTTTTCGTGCAGAACGGACCGGAGGTCACTTGCCGTGACCTTGACAGCTCAAATGGGGTTTATCTAAACGGCGTCAAGGTTCATTCCGCATTGCTCCACGAGGGCGACACCCTTCAAATTGGGGATGTTGTGCTGCTGTTCCACGAGGGCAGGTAATGGCGCTCTTTGTGCGTTTTTGGGGCACGCGAGGCTCAATCCCAACTCCAGGTTTCAGAACCAAGCGCTACGGTGGGAACACCTCTTGTGTCGAAGTACGCACGGACGAGTCCGTCTTCATCTGTGATGGCGGCACTGGCTTGCGGGAATTGGGGCAAGATCTGATCCGCCGCGCGACACCTCCGCCGATGCACCTATTTTTTAGCCATATGCATTGGGACCACATCCAAGGTTTTCCATTCTTCGTGCCCGCCTACGCCGATCACAATGTGCTCTCCGTGTATGAGATTGCGCCAGGCCAAACGCGAATTCGCGAGCTTCTGACCGGTCAGATGCGCTCAGAGTATTTTCCGGTGAGCTTTTGTGATCTCGGGGCGAAAATTCAATCCGGCTATTTGGAACATCAAGGCAAGCTGATTGATGGGGTGAAGGTGCGCTGTATTTCGCAGCATCATCCCGGAACATCGTATGCCTATAGCTTCGAGCAAGGCGGGAAGAAGGTCGTGTATTCCACGGACAACGAGCTGGATCTGTGGCTCGCTGACCCCAATTTGTGTATCACCTCCCCCGAGAGCCTCCGCATCCTGCCGAGCGAGTTTGTGGACTTCGTACGCAACGCCGATCTTTTGATCGCGGATGGTCAGTATACTGAAGAGGAGTATCCAACACGGATCGGCTGGGGCCATGCCCGCACTAACACGGTCGTGGATCTGGCAGTTCAAGCGGGAGTCAAGCAGTGCGCCATCTTCCACCATGATCCGATGCAGACAGACGATGACGTCGACCGAAAGCTTGAGCGCGCCGAGGAACGGGCGCGACGCCACGGGAGCCATTTGGTGATTTTTGGTGCCCGAGAGGGCATGGAGCTGAAAGTTTAATAATAGCTACCCAACTTTCTGCATGAGCTCGGCAATCCGCAGCAGGGCGGCGCTATCCAGCCCACCTTCCGCAATCACATCCGGGGCCACTGGCTCCTCGTACGCCAGATCGCCACCGGGCAATTCACTCACAACGCCCGCCTTCACAGCCTGATAGAGACCTTTAGCGTCCCGCTCTTCAACCACGGCTTGCGGCACGCGAACGAACACCTCCAAGAAACGCCTGGCGCGGGAGCGCGCAAATTCACGAAAACTCCGCTGGTGCGCCGTCGCTGGCACGAGCACGAACAGGTTCTGACTTTCAAAGTAGACGGCCAAATTGGCCAGAGTCCGATAGAAATTTTCTCGCTCGGGTGCAGAGTAGCCAAACTCGGGAACTACTGCCGAGCGAACACTGTCCCCGTCCAACACAATCAGCGCGACGCCTGCTGCTCGCAGTCGCTGCGCGAGGAGCAGCGCAAACGTGCTCTTCCCTGAGGAAGGCATCCCCGTGATCCAGATAACGGCACCCGACATACGCTGGCGCTAAGTGTGCGTGGCCATAGCTCAGCCGGCAAGAAATGCGAAAACGCCAGCCTCTAAAACAGCCGATCGGCAGAATCAAGGTCAAGCTCGGGGGCGGACAAGGACTGCTCGATGAAGCGCAGCACCTGCTCACGCGAGGCGGCTGAGAGGCCTGGGTACCACTTGGGATTTGCCACGACAAGGCCTCGCCAAGCTAGGAACAGCGGAATCACGGTGAGCAATTCCTGATCGCCCGAAGCCTCCAGGTAGCTCCCAAAGAACCGCTGCCAAAGTGGCCGATAGACGCTGACCCAGAGGCTGGGTCGCTCAAGCGCAAAAAATATAAAGTTGATAGCCAAGGCTGCTACATCATCGGCTGGGTCGCCGACGCAACCACGACTGGCATCCAAGAGGGCCAAACTCTGATCGGGGCGAAACACGATATTGAAGGGATGAAAATCCCCGTGCGTTCGTGACAATCGATGATGTTTCCCCTTTAGGCGCTGCCGCCAGCCGACGGCAAGTATTTCAATCTTGTTGAGCAGCGAGCGGGGAGCTCCGGCAACATCAAGGGCAAAGCCGTCGAGCATGCCAAAGATGCCTTCCCCTGAACCCACCGTATCTCGAATCGACCGGGCATAGCGCGCTTCATCGATCAACTTTACTGAATGCAAATCGGCCAGGTAGCGCGCCAATAAGACTGAATGCGCCAGTGCTGCGGGCGCTTGGGCGGGTGCTCGGAGCGCGCGCAACTCATCGGCGTAGAGCGTGCCAGGTTCATACTCCGTGACCAGGTAGAACTCAGCGTGACCTGCGAGAGACGTTAACCCAGAACCGTCGCCGGTGACTGCGCCGACATCCACGGCCTTCACGTGCGAAGGAATGCCACTTAGCGTATCAAAAGCGAGCAGCATCCCCGCGGCACGATCAGCCCGCCTATCGTGACCAAAACCGTCGGTATGGGCCGTGTGAAAAACGAACTCTTTCAGTCCCCCATCCGCCAGCTCTACACTTAAGTGCAACGGATCGCCGTAACCAACTGCCTTCTGTGTTGCTCCGCCGGTTAGCACGGCATCATCAACGCCAAACGCCCGCACCTGACGCAGGCGTGCCCCGGGGAAAACCCGTTCGACCCAGGCTGCGAGCACGCGATCCGCCTGAAGCGCAACCATGCCGCCCCTCGCCGTCAGTGGACAGGCTTGATGCTATCGAGCAGTGCCAAGAGCGCCCCGCGCGAAGCCTGCACCGTCTCCGACGGCCCGATCAGCTTAAAGAAGTAGGAGCCAGACGGGGTCCCCACAATTGCGGCCACCATGCCGTACCCCTCCTTGACTCCGGTGTCTCCAGGCATTCCGGAGCCGTAAGCGCCCTTAATGACCTCAACCAGGTGTTGATGCATTCCGTTCGCCTCTCGATCACTTCGCTTGGTGTCGCCGTCCTTCACATTCGAAAACTGGCCAATCCAACGCTGCGCGTTCGCATCAATCGTGCCACCCTGGCCTGGCCCGAAATAAAATACTGCGACCTCAGCATCCTCCTTGTCACCCTTCACACGCGGGACACCGTAGGTTGCTTTGCGCATCGCGCTCTTTGCTTTCTCGCTCCGCCAGCCATCGGGCACCTGCCACGCAACCTGCAGCCCCTCGCCACCCTGACCGACTGCTGCGGGGCTCGGCATCGGCTTCTCGGCCTTTTGCGGCGTGTCCAACTTAAGCTCTGAGGGCGGATGGCTGCTGGCTGCTTCCGCAGGCGCTGGCTCTTCCTTCTTCTTACACGCGGTGACGCAAAACAGCACAGCTAAAACGGACCCTACGATTCGGCGACGCTTCATGCGGGCGGATGGTAGAAGAAGGGCGAAGGAAGGGGAAGGGCCACCACCGAAACACTATTCCTTGGCCGACGCAGCCGCGACCAACTGCCCAAAGCCACGCTCTTGGTGCCCTTGACAGCACTGCGACAACGCGAATAAGCAGCCGACATGACCGATATCAACCAACAGCTCCGCTCGCGGATCGAAGGCTTCGTGAGTGAGATTGCCGAGCTTGTCCGCCAAGCGACTCTCGAGTCCGTATACGCTACGCTTGGGGCTGTCGAGACACGCACTCGAGGCGGCAGCCGCGGCGCGCCGCGTGGGCGCAGTGCGCCTTCATTTCCGGCAGTGGCCGCGGGTCGTCGTGGGGGCAAGCGCTCGTCGGATGAGATCGAGGCGATGAGCAGCGAGATCCTGAATCACATCAGCGAAAATCCCGGTCAAGGGGTCGAGCAGATCTCTTCAGCGCTCGGCATCAGCTCAAAGGAGCTCACACTCCCTATTCGAAAACTGGTTGGCCAGGGGGATCTGCGGACCGAGGGACAGAAGCGAGCTACGAAGTATTTTTCTGGTGGAGCACGCGCTAACACCCGAGGCGGAGCGAAGGCGCGCACTGCCGCCCCTGTCATCAAAACTCCAACGCTCCCAAGGCGTAAGACCGCACCGGCAGCAAAGGCCCAGCCTGCCGGACGCAAGCCTGCCGGACGTAAGCCTGCCGGGCGTAAGAAGGCTCGCGGTCGCAAGTAATTGAGTCCTCCCACCGATCGGGGCTAACCTGCCTACGGTGAAGCTTGGTCCTTGGCAGCTGCGTGGCGTAGCTTCGACAATCGCAATCTACCTGCTCGGCGCCGCTCGAATCAGCAGCGCCGTTGATGGAGTAGCCGATCCCGGAACAGCAGCGCTCCCTCTCCCTGCCTCTCTGGAGCAGTCACAAGCTTCACCTAAAGCTCCTGCTCCACCTAAAGCTCCTGCTCCACCTGCCTATTCCCGGCTTCCGACCGCCTCGGTAGTTGCTGCCGATGCCAGGAATCCTCCGGAAGACCTGAATCTCCGTTACACGATCCAGTCGGTGGAGATACGCGGCAATTCCCGCACCAGCACGCGCGTGATTTTACGCTATTTTCCGTTTCATCCCGGAGAAGTGCTCGACGTCGAAGATCCTGCTGTCGAGCTGGCTCGCTTTCGCCTGTTAACCACTGGTTTTTTCCGTAGTGTGGAATTCTCCCTGCGTAAAGGCAGTAAGCGCGGACAGGTGGTGTTTGTTGTCGAGGTCACTGAACGCAACACCATCATCCTGAATGACGTGCGCATGGGTCTTTCAGCCGACGCAGATACCCAAGGTAATGCACGCCCTCTCACGGCTTACGCGGGAGTCGATGTCACGGAGCTGAATCTCGCGGGGAGCGGCATCACACTCGGCTCGGCACTGGCTTTAGGGCAGGATCAATTTGCACTCCAACTTCGCTTCGTAGAGCCAGCGCTCGCGGGCTCACCTTGGATGACGTCGAGTTCGCTCCAAGTCATGAAGGCTCGCGACTTCTTTGGTAATGCTGAAGTCCTCTATTCGGATCCCGCCTCACTCGACAAGCGCGCGGACCACGCTGTTGTGCGCTACGATCGTTTCGGGGGCACATTAGGCGTCGGTCGCGATTTGAGTCTTATCACTCAATTTTGGCTGAACTACCGCCTAGAACGCGTTGACGCGAGCTTTCCCCTGGAGGCATCGCACCTGCGCGGAACCCGGCGTGAACCCATCGATTTCAGTATCATTCGTGGCACGAGCTTACTCTCAACGCTCCGCGCCAGCCTAAGAATCGATACTCGGGATCAGCCCGTCTTACCAACCCAAGGTTGGCTCGCCACCGTGTCCACGGAAACATCCCTGCCCCAGCTAGGGAGTGACTACGACTTCCTACGCCTGGAGGCCCGCGCCGCACATTATTGGCAGTTACCCTGGAAGCGCCATGTATTGAAATTGGAAGGATTTGGCGGCGCGCTTTCCGGCTCTTCCCCCTTCTTTGAGCAATACTTCATCGGTGATCTGAGTGATTTTCTGCCCTCCCGAATACTCGGCATGAACTTCGACCGCCGCCCTGCACCCAACTTCCTCGGGACAGACATAGTCGAGGTGCGTTACGGAGAGTTCGCTGCCAAGCTCGACGCGGAGTATCGAATCCCGCTTTATCAGGGAACTCGCTCGGTCTTTGGAATCGATTTCTTTGGCGGAGGGGGCATCTACACACTCGCGAGCCAGCGCGATTTGAAGAGCCCTGCTGCGGGCTACTCGGGGCTATCTCGAATCCCGATAGACGTGACGCTCAATTTGGGTTTTCGCATGGACACCAGTATTGGCGGTTTCGCGTTTGCCTTCTCCAATATTCTAGGCTTCATCCCCGTGCGCGGTGAGGGCAGTCAACGGTGAGGGGTGCGTGCAGATTCAGCTCGTCTCTCAGCTCGCCACTAGCGGCGCTGCGCTTCGGGCTGCTGGTCCTGATAAGCCTCGGTTTCTGGCTGCGTCCGCTCGTGGCTCTAGGCCAAGCTGCATCCGCACGACCGTCACGATTTGAATGGGATGAGACGCAAGCCAAACTTCGCGTTTCGCTCAACTACCGAGATCTCATCGACGAATCCATCCGGCAAAAATTGAGTCGTGGCCTGCCGACTACCATTGTCTTCACCGCGACGGTTCATCAGGTTGGAAGGGCCGAGCCACTGGCCACCACTGCGCAAACCTGCAAAATCACTTGGCATGTTTGGGAGGAAGCCTACCGTGTTGAAGTTACTCGTCCGGGGGAGACTGTCGCTGGCTGGACAACCACGCTCCAAGGCGTGCTACGCCGCTGTGCTGAAGTAAGAAGACTGTTTGCTGCCACGCGCGAACAGGTTCCTATCAACACTGCGCTTTTTTTGCACGCCAAGTTGGTCATCAACCCAGTCAGCCCAGAGATTCTGCAAAAAATTCGGCGCTGGGTCAGCCGACCAGCGGCAACCGCCACCGCAGCGCCCGGGGACGCACTATTTAGCACCTTTGCAGGCCTATTTCTCAGACGAATCGGCGACGCGGAGCGTGAGCTAGAGTTCGACACTCGCCCGAGCGTGCCCAGTCTGGCTCTGGGCAAGGCCACGCAACAATCCGCCAAAGGAGCCCGCCCATGAAATCAGCTTCATTTTTTGCAGCCCTGAATCTAACCGGCAGACGCTGCCTGGTGGTCGGTACTGGGAGCGAGGCTGAACGCCGCGTGCAGGCATTGTTGGGATCTGGGGCCGAGGTTTTGCTCGTCACAGATTCACCGACGCCACCGCTCGTGGAGTATTCACGCCAAGGCAGGCTCACGCTCGCTGCACGTTCCTTCCTGCCTCAGGATATGCAGAATCTGTGGTTAGCAATCTTGACGACACGCGATGGCGATCTGGCGGATGAAATGGGGAAATTGGCCGAGCAAGAGCGGGTTTTCTTCTGTGCCATTGATCAGCCATCCCGCAACTCCTTCGCGCATATGGCGTTAGCTAAAGCTGGCCTGGTGACGGTTGCGATTTCCACTGAGGGCCGCGCTCCGGGCCTCGGGAGGAAGCTCAGGGACGAACTCGAGAGTCTGTTCAACCGCGCAAACCTTGAGCGATTTGCGGAAAAAGTAGCAGCGATCCGCACCCGCGCGGCTCCGCCTGAGCGAGCTGCGGAAGTTCGCGAAGCTATCAAGCACGTGCGTATCTTGGGCGATTTGCAGCTCGAGGATTGACCCCTCAAGGATTGACCCCTCGCGGCTTCACTCGAATAAGGGGGCGTCCACGGGCCCAGGGATCGGCGGCGGGCCAGGGTACTTCACCATCTGGGCTATCACGTAGTAGCGGTATTTATGGGTGATGGCACCCCAATCTACCTTGGGGAGTGCGCGGGTCACGCAGTCTGTCACCTTGCGCGCGCTCCGGCCCTTCCAATCACCGCTCTTGCCAGGAAAGATGTGTAAACGCTTGGTGGTAAAATCAACGGTGAGGACGTGGTTGATGGCGCTTTTCTTGGCGCTCTTTGGCACGCACACCTGAGACTCTTGGATGGCGCGAATGAGCGCCTCTTCCAGTGGAGGAAGACGGTCACAAAGCTCCCCCAACGTTGACAAACGATTCGCCGCAGAACCGCAGCTGACGCGAACCACGGGCTCGAGCTTAAGCCCCGATTCAACGGCATGGCTGACCTTTGGTTCCGTGAGAGGCTTAGCCGCAACCGCGACAGCCACCTTGTTGGCCTCAGCCGCCGTGGGTGCATCAGCTTGACTCGCCAACCCAGGACGCCGCCACAGGTATAGAGGAACGGCCACCAACATTAAGCTCACCGCTGCCGCAACGACTAATTGGGCGCGCATCGGGCGCTCATTGGTGGTGCTGCCACCTACGCCCAAGCGGCGAAGACTGGGCTCACTAGGAATGGACCCGAAGGTTGGTCGCGGTGGAGTGGGCATCGTTTCCCCGTATCTTACTCGTCCAAGAGGGCGTCCAGAGGCTGCCCAGGCTCCGCTCGCACAAAGGTAGCGGAAAGCTCCAGCGATTCGGGCATGAGCCCTTGTACCTGTGAAACGACTTGCTCAACGACGTTGCGCGATTCTTCGACGTTCGGACCGGTCATCGCGACTGCAAATTTGAGTGGCGCGATTCGTCCTCCAGTTATCGGCACGATACTCAAGAGGAGCATCTCCGTAAGCTCAATGACACGCTGAGCGGCGCGACGCAGAGCGAGCATTTCCGAAATGGTCGGCCGTTCGCTCACGTGACGGTTGGGCCCCCGCACGTGATAGCGAGCAACCGAGAGCGGAATGTTCGTCCATTCTGCGAACCCACGCTCCTCTTCCAGTGCCTGCAGGAAATGTGTCCGGTGCAGGAGCCCTGTGAGCCCATCGCGCCGACTCAAATAGGCACGCGCGCGTGCATGATGGGGCGACGATTTGGTGAAACTCACCAGCTTGATGCGACACTCCCCGAGCTGCACCTCGCCACCATGCAGCATTGTTACGGTCTTTTTTCGTTCGAAGCTGTGGTCGGCGTAGGTTCCGTTGGTACTCCCGACGTCTTCAACGACCCACGAGCCAGACTGCCAACGAATCACAGCGTGGGCGCCAGAAACCGTGGCTTCCGGCAAAGAGAGATCTTGCCCACTCCGGCGACCGAGCGTCATCAACGGCTTGTCGAGCGGGTAGAGCTCACCGGCCGCCATCGGGGCATTGGTGGCGTAGGTCATGAGCAAGGACTGGGTCCCTGGAAGGAATGTTTCGGAGACCGAACGCCCCAACGGGGGTCCGGGAGCGAGCCGCTCGCGGGGTATTTGCACCTGACTCGTGGTGAGCGCCGTTGGATTAAAAAATCTCAGATGTCGTGCGCCCGGTCGCAGCACTGGGTCGTCGCTCAGGCAGCGATAGATTTGCTTCACTTCGTCGACGCTCAGCCCGGCGGGCACATCGAACATGATCTGGGCACGCATCGGCTTGGATCGCGGTCGAGAGCCCGGCTCCGGCACACGGCAAGTCCACATTTCCCAGAGTGTGAGGCCGAGCGCGTACATGTCGTCCTCGGGACTAGCCCCACCTGAACGCAAGCGCTCGGGTGACATGTAGTTAGGAGTGCCGCCGTCGGGAGGCGCACCTGGCCGCCGTTTGCTCACGCGGGCGCGCTCTTGCGCAAACCCAAAATCGAGAATGATGGCGCGATCTTCAGTGACCATCACGTTGCCGGGCTTGAGATCGCCATGCACCAACCCTTGTGCGTGGATCGCTGCCAAGCCGGCGCTGGCTTCGCTGGCCGTCTTTCGGAACTCGTCCGATGTGTAGCCGCCTTGAGCCTTACGCTTTCGGATGTGCGTGTGGAGGGTCTGCCCGGCGATGTGCTCCATCACCAAGATTGGCCCCCAAGCGCTTGGAGCCAGGTCGTGGACCCGACACACATTCGGGTGGCTGATCGAGCGCGCCAGCAGCAGCTCCTGACGCAGCGCTTCGTCATCGCCCGGCATCCGCGACTCTTCACGGACGACCTTGAGCGCTACCGCCTGTTGCGTGGAGCCATCGTACGCAAGAAAGACTTCGCCCATGCCGCCCTTACCGAGACTATGTCGGATTTCGTAACGATCATTGACGATTGTGCCCTCTGTAAGCGGGCTCGCACTGCGAGTCGGTTGCGCCATCCTAGGACTTCCGGAGCTGTGAGCTAGCGTCACCGATTTGCGCGGTCACTGCAACGGTCGATATTCTTAACGGAAGCAGAGAAAGCTTGGCCGACGCGCGAGCCCCAAAGTTCGCACGCGATCATGGCGAAATCACGGTGGGACAGAGCGCCAGCACCCGCTCGCGACCCGAACCAGAAAACAGGAATGCGATGTCCAGCAGGCCGGACTGTCCGGGAACCCACCCAAAACGCTCCCCGAGCAACCGTGCGAGGGGGTTCGGCCAGGCCCGCTGAGCAATCAGTTCAGGCACCAAGCTGCGCCCGACCAACCTGCTGACCTCCGACACTGCGAGCTCGAAACCTCCCAGCTTATCAACCAACCCAAGACGCTGCGCGGCGAGGCCGCTGTACACCCGGCCACCCGCCAAGGGTTCCACCTCGGAAACCGGCCGGCGGCGCCCTTCGGCGACGATGCGCACAAACCCTTCGTAAGTGGCCTGGAGCTCGCGCTCCAGAAGTTCGCGTTCCGCCTCGCTCAGTGAGTGAAACACAGAGTTCACCAACGCGTGGTCTCCACGCTGCAGGCTCTCGACCCCGACCCCCAAACGCTTGGCGATTTCAGAAACCGAAAGCCGTGCGAAAACCACGCCGATCGAGCCCGTGAGCGTGGTTGGCTCGGCTACGATGCAGTGAGCCGCCACACCGATCATGTAACCGCCGCTGGCAGCGGCATCACTGAAACAGGCAACCACCGGCTTTTTCTTGGATAGCAGAGCTAGCTTGCGGTGAATTCTTTCGGAGGTGAGCGCGCCACCTCCTCGCGAGTTGATCAGCACCACGGCCCCGCGACACTCCGGCGCCTCTTCCGCGCACTCCAATGCCGCAACCACCGAGGCTTCATCCGCGACGGAAAACGCGGCGGAGCTCCCCTGAGAAATCGTCCCAAACACCGGGATGACGGCAACCGTCGCCGGACGCCGCAAAGCGACAAAACGCGTGCGCCGACGGCGTCGATAAAGCTCCAATTGTACGAACTTCGACGGACCCGATGTACCTCCCAACAATTCGAGCAACTCGTCTTCGTGCGCCACGTGATCCACCAAACGCAATTCAAGCGCTTCCTTTGCGGTGAACAGGCCCTGATTGAGCCAGCGCTCTACCACTTCGGTGCTGACACCTCGCCCCTCGCCGATGCCCTCTCGCACCGTCTCCCAGATCACGTCCAGATATTCTGTGCGCTGCTCACGCTCGGCTTCACTCATCGATTCACGCGTGAACATGTCGCCCGCGCTCTTGTACTTCCCGATGGCCATCACCTCTGGCTCAATTCCCAAGGGCGCCAACGCGTTCTTCAGGAAAAACGATTGGCTCGCTAAGCCGACGGGGCCAAGCTGGCTGCCCGTGCCGAGAACAACCCGATCCGCCACGGTTGCGATGAAGTATTCCCACGTTCCACCACCGAAAGGCAGGTGCACCGTAAGCCCGAGGCCGCGCTGTCGTGCCCGCGCGAGCGCCCTGCGGAGGCTCAGCGCTTGGGCGGCGCCACCTGCAAAGTGTTCCAGCGACACACAGAGCCCTGTGACACGTGGGTCCCTGCCGGCGCGGTCAATTGTTTCGCGTAGGATTTCTAAAGTTAAGCCCCGGTTGCCAAAACCGAATAAAAAAGGTCTGGCGATCTCTGGAACTGTGCTGGCGATCCGGAATCGAAGGATCCCACGCCGCGCTGCAGCAAATCGATAGTGGAACCCCCAAAGAGGCAAGCTTATCAGTGCCCACAGATTGGCGACGATCACATACATCAGTCGAAACATGGCAGATCACTCCGGTACAAAGCGCGAACAGTGAGCCCGCTATACCCCAGTGTGGCCAAAGGCACTCCATCGAGTGTGAAGCGTCAGGAAGCGCTTGCCGCGCGGAGTGCTAGTATTCTCTCATGTCGCACCTCCGTACCTCTTTTTGGGTCTTGGTAGCTGCAACCTTAATGTCTTTTGGCTGTGCCCAGCGAGCTGCTCCCGAGATCCAGGCACCTCCGCCCAGTCCCAAAGACTCGCGATCTCAAATTTCGCCTAAGCCTAAAAAACGGGACCTACAGCCCGAGCTGATCGCGCCGCCTCCGGCGTACGGGAACAAAGTCGTCATGGCCCAAGCCAAGCCGGCACGCTCCGCCCTCTGAAGCACGCTCGCTACTTCACGGAAATGGTGAGCCGGGCCCAGGCAGAGCCGCCACGGTTATCTCGAACCACGGCCCAAAGCCGTAGCTGCCCGGGAGCTTTCGGGGCTGCCAGCTTGGTTGCGTAGTCGTCGTTGAAGCCAGTGACCGCGTCGTTCACGAGCTTCACCCCGGAGCTCAAGCCGCCGCGATCTGTGTAGTAATTCACCCACATTTGTTCTTGGTAGTTGCGACCGCGGTTAACAGCAATTGCATCCGGCTCCACACTCAACTTGTCGACAAAGGGTCTGAACGGGATATCCGGGCACTTCAGATCTCCATCTTTGGCACACGCTGCAACGCAGAGGTCCGGAGTCTTTTCGCAATCAGGCGCGGGAGTCTCCAGGCCGAGGCACGCAGCATCGATACAATCGGGAACCACCTCTTTGCCATTGAACTCAAAGCCGGTGAGTTTCGGATTTTCGTTGCGAAGCTCTTCATAGGCAAAGATTTGCGTATATCCGGCGACGAAATCATCCGCTCCGAGCAACGCGCCCTCTGGCCCCTTACAGACCACAGGAAAGCCTGCTTGCCCCCCGGGCGTAGCCAACTCCAAGGTACCAGCACACGCCGCAAAGAATACAAACGCGCTGCCAAATGCGGGCTGGCTGGGATCCGGCGAAGGTGCGTGGGTGGTGATAATGTCTTCGGGCACTTTGAACGTGAACTCATCCTTCTGCCCAATCGATAGGCCTGGCGGCAACGCTGCGCTCCCAGCATCTAGCGCCAGACCCGCAAAACTTGCTAGGCAGCCCGCGTAAAGATCAGCCGGGGGATTCACGCAACCAGAAAGCCAAAGGCGCTGAATCGGGCGGCCCGGCTCCTTCGAACCATCACCCCAGAGCATCCGCAGCGTCACTTCCTCACCCGGACGAGCGTACGCATGATCTTTCTGCACTGCGAAAACCCGCAGAGAATTCACCTCAGCTCCGGGATCGAAATCGATACCGCAACCCATCAATCCGAACGCAAGAAGGAGAGCTACCCGTTTCAAAATTCACCTCGCAACCCAAGGCTGGGGATCAACGGCAGACCCGTCTGGAAGGACTCTTGGCTGAAGTTGTAGTTGTAAACCAGCGCCTCGACCGCCTGATTGTTGTAGACGTTTTGGATGTCGAGGTACGTGGAGAGGGTCCACAGGTCAAAGCGCCAGCGCTTATCCACCCGAATATCCAGCTGATGAAAGAGTGGCAAGCGTCGGCTGTAGAGATCAGCCTGGAGGGGCGCATAAGCACCTGCGTCTGCAGCATACAGCGCGGGCAAGCCTTGCGGCACGACGGGCGTCGCAAGATTACCGGAGATCACGCGAAACCTGGAGCCAAACTCCCAACCTCGCCCCAGCTGATAGCTGCCCAGCATCGTGAGATTGTGGGTTTGATCGAATTCAAACAGGCGCTCCCGCTGCTCGGGCCGGTCGCGCAACACACTGCGTGAGAGCGTGTAAGCAACCCAGCCAAAAAACCGAGAATCAGCGCGATACTTGAAGAGCGTTTCGATCCCCATCGCATGCCCGCGGCCCTCGTTGTCATACCGAAAGGTGCCGTTATTGCCAGCCGCACGCGAAACCAGATTCTGTTTGTCTTTGTAAAAGGCCTCAATGCTGAGGTCCACCTGATCCCAAAGCTCCCGTTCCAGACCAACGGCATAGTGGACTGATCGATTGGATTCGATGCCTGGCGTGCCGAAAACAGGATCCGTTTCCTGAAACTGTGGCGGCTGATGAAAGACACCGATGCCACCCTTGAGGACTGTTTGGTGCGCTGGCGAACCATCGGCGTTGGTCTTGCCTGTCAATTCATAGCGAGCATTCAAACGTGGGCTCACATCCGTTTGGCCAGAATCCCGCGCGTAGTCAAAGCGCATTGACGGCACAAGCCTCAGCTTTTGGGTCGTTTGCCATTCAAACTCCGTGTACCAGCCTGGCCGGAAGCCGGTTGTCTTCTGGTAGGTCTCAAGCGAGGGCCGCGTGGCAAACGGGCCTGGATCGGCTTCACCGGGATTCGGCGGCGGCGGCGCCCGCACCGTCACTTCAAAGGGTAGTAGCGCGAAATCCATCCCCACGTTCAAGGTCATCCCGGGATTGAGCTGAAAGCCAAACTCGTTGCGCAGCGTAATCGGCTTGACCTTGAGCTTGAACAAGAAGGTCCCGAGCGAGAACCTGATATTCTGCTCGCCCACCGCAAACATCGATTCGAGTCGGACATTGCGAGTCAGTTGGTCCTTGTAGACGCTCTGAACTTGGTAGAACCCGGTTGAAAACGTGAGGCTTCCACCAAAACCGGGATCTTGGGTCGAGGGATCTTTAATAATCAGCTTCAGCTCGTCGTCCGAACCGTACGCCTGAAGCCTCCACGAGGTATCGGCGTCGATCTGGTTGTGCAGAACGAGCTGATAATCCCTATAAACCGGCGCGCTGGTGACGCTGGCGCCTGCTTCCTCAAGCACGGGTTTGAGCCAAACATCCACCCAACTTCGGCGGCCGGCGACTGCAAAACTCCAGGATTTCGAGTTCGCCACCGGGCCTTGGAGCAGGAAGCGCGTGTCGATCAGATCGGCCTGCGCTAGCCCGTGATAGCAATGCTCCCCCTTGATCGGTGCACCCTTTCTGTCTTTGCACACCGTGTCCGGGCGGGCGATGGCGACATCCACGATACCACCCGAAGCAAGCCCATAACGCGCACTGAAATTGCCGGGATAAAAATCGATCTTCTCGAGCAGCTCGGTGGGGATAACGCTCGAGAGGCCGCCGAAATGATAGATGATTGGCACTTCGGTGCCGTCAATGAACGTCAACGTATCCTGAGGAGCCGAACCACGCACAATCAAAAGGCCCGCCAAGCCCGGCGGCCGCGCCACACCTGGTAAACTCTGAATGGAGCGCAGCGCATCGCCATTCGTGCCAGGGATGCGGGAAATCTCGCGGCGCGCCAACGTACGGCGCGTGACTTCACGCGGGGGGCGTTCCCCGACCACGGTCACTTCTAGGCCTTCGCCTTCGGGTGCGAGCCGCAACGTGATCTCGGTAGCTTCACCCAGCGTGACGGTTTCTTCGCTGGTTAACCCCTGAAAGCCTGAGGCGGAAACCTGAACTGAATAGCTCCCGGGCGCGAGCCCCACGAGCTCCCATTTTCCTCGGGCATCGGTGAGCGACTCAAAGCTTTGCTGGGTCGGCCCCGTGACAATCACCTTGGCCCCAGCCAACGGGACATCCGTAGCGGCGATGAAAATCCTGCCGCCCAGGTTGCCAACCGTAGGAGCAGCTTCCGGCGCCGCAGCTTCAACCTCCTTGAGTGTGAACGCGTATTTGTAAAGGATTTGAACTGGAACCGCTTTTCCATCGCGCTCGGCAGGCGAAAAACGAAACTTCAAGGCCGCTGCCTGCGCTGCTTGATCGAAGCCATTGCCCGCCGGCTCCACCACTTCAGCTGCGCTCACATTGCCTTCAGCATCAATGGTGAGCCGAAGCACCACATCTCCAGTGATAGCTTGGGCTTGAGCCGCGGCTGGATAGGGAGCCGACTCAAAGTGTTGAATCTCCGGCATTTTGACCTCGGGCTTCTTCGGAGACTCTGGCGCACCGCTCTCGGGCGCCACCGAACCCGCATCTGCCGCGGCAGCCGGAGGCTGGGCTCCTGCCCAAGCCGTCCAAAGCAGCGTCGCCAAAGCACTGAACCAAGGGAGGGCTGTCGTTACTTTCACCGCCCCGCAGACCTAACGCGAAGGCGTCCCTCCAGCAAGTCTTGCCCTCGTATCTCAGGAGCGCTACGGCCCCAAATACCTTGAAGATAGCTACCTGGAACGTCAATAGTATCCGCGCGCGCTTCGACTTGCTGCTCGATTGGCTGAAAACTTCGACACCCGACGTGGTGTGCCTGCAGGAGACGAAAGTCACCGACGAGGATTTCCCGACGCTTGAGCTTCAAATGCTGGGCTACTCAGTTGCGATGGCGGGTCAGCGTACCTATAACGGCGTCGCGATCGTTTCCCGACTGCCCATGAAGGACATCGAAGTGGGCTTGGTGGACGATCCCCTCCCCGCCGAAAAGCGCTTAATTGCCGCCACCATTCGCGGCGTTCGGATCCTGAGCGCGTACATTCCAAACGGCAAGAGTATCGATTCGCCATCCTTTGCAGATAAGCTGCAGTGGCTCGCTGCACTGCGCAAGACGCTGGATGCGCGCATTCTAGGAGGGATGCCCATCGTGCTGAGCGGAGATTTCAACATCGCCGCCGACGAACGCGATGTGTACGACGCCGAACGTATGCGCGGACAACTCCACTTCCATGAAAAGGAGCACGCCGCACTCAAGCACGTGCTAGATTTTGGACTCTGCGATGCCTTCAGACTGCATCATGCGGCAGGCCAGCTTTTCAGCTGGTGGGATTATCGAGGCGCTTCCTTGCGACTCAATCAAGGCCTACGCATTGATTATCTGTTCCTAAGCCATGCGCTGAAAGAGCGGTGTACATCGGCAGAAATGGTGAAGGAAGTGCGGCTCAGGGATAAACCGTCGGACCACATCCCGGTGGTCATCGAATTGGCGGATGGGGCGCCGTGAACCAATTGAGATTGATCCAAAAACGTCCTCAATTCTTGATGTGATCAAAAAGGTAAGATGCGCGGAAGTTCTTCCCAACGGCCCGCGAATAAATGGGAAGAGCTAGCATAGTAATTTGTTCAGACGACTATTTTCCTGTTGACAAAAAAAAGGGGGGTATAGCACTACAGCTACTGGGCGGGAGGCGTTCCGCGGGTAATCTGAATCGGCGTATTTCACGCTGCCAAGGTTTGCTCGGAGTTCTCCCCAATTGTTACAAACCGGAGGACTACATGAGGCCGATTACAAGCAGATCAATTTTTTGGGTCTTCGCGCTCGCGAGCGTCGCTTTTACCGAAAAGGCTGGGGCCGCGAGCACGTACTATATCGATGAAAGCACAGCCTACGCGGGCTCGTGCAGCAACAACGAGAACCTCAATGTCGTTTCAGCGAGCCTCAAAACAGCGATGGACGCCCGCAGCTTTACGGGGGCCCGATATGTCAACAGCTCCGCAATATCAGGTGACTTTACCGAGTCGTGTTCGCCTTCGTTCGGAGTGGGCGGCGTCCACGCTGGATTAGATTCGATCTACGGAGATTCAAAAAGTGTCGTAGTTTTTGCGGGCCACGGAGGTGCCGGATTCTTCTATTTTCAGACGCCGTGGTGGGGACAATGTTACACTCAGATGAGCAGCAACATGCGTCAGGGAAGTTGCCGCCTCTGGATGAGTTAAGAAACCAGGGAGCGAGAAGGCCGGGAGGCCGTGAAGTACAGCGAGAAGTTTAAGGCAAGAATGGTACAGAAGATGACGGGCCCCACTGGGATCAGTGCTTTTCGGCTGTCCAAGGAGTGTGGGGTAGGTCAGCCGGCATTGTCGCGCTGGCTAAGGCAAGCGAAAGTTTCGGATATGAGCTCAAAAAGGCAGATCCGAGGACGGAGGCGCTGGACACCTGAAGAGAAGCTGCGTGTGATTGGGGCGGCGGCGCAGCTGGAGGGGTCGGAGCTAGGAGAGCTTCTGCGGCGAGAGGGACTGCATGAGGCTGATCTCAAGAGCTTTCGTGAGGAGACTCTGACGGCGTTGGGAGCCAAACCGAACCAAGCCGACAAGAAACGGATCCAAGAGCTTGAGCGCGAACTGAGACGCAAAGAAAGGGCGTTGGCGGAGATGGCAGCGATTCTGGTGCTCCAAAAAAAACTCAGTGCCTACTTCTCGGCGGAAGAGGTAGGCGACACGAACGAGGAGACCGAACGTTGATTCTCGATGCTTTGGATGAAGCACAGGCGACAGGAGCGCGGCTTGAAACTGCGTGCGGGCACCTGGGCCTCGATCCGCGCACGGTACAGAGGTGGCGCGGGCAAGGTGTTGGGGAGGATGGTCGTCACGGGCCCAAAACCGTGCCTCACAATAAGTTGAGTGGCGCCGAACGAAAACGTCTGATTGAAGTGGTCACGAGCACTGAATTTCGGGATCTGTCTCCGAAGCAAATAGTGCCGCGATTGGCTGATTCTGGGCGATATTTAGCTTCGGAGTCGACCTGCTATCGGTTGCTTTCGGAGCTAGACTTGAATCAGCATCGGGGTCGGGCGAAACAACGGGAGGCGAGGGCAGTTTCTGAGTTTGAAGTGACAGGCCCGAGGCAGGTATGGAGCTGGGACATTACGTACCTGCGCACCAACGAACGCGGACGCTACTTCTATTTTTACTTCTTCCTTGATGTGTGGAGCCGCAAGGCCGTTGGTGCGGAAGTTTACGATGAAGAGTGTGGCGAACTAGCCAAGGAACTCTGCGTGTCGGCCATGAAGCGCGAAGGTGCAAATCCCAAAAACCTTGCTCTCCACCAGGACAACGGCGGACCCATGAAGAACGCAAACTTCAAAGCCTTTCTGGAGAATCTCGGAGTTACGCTCTCGTACAGTAGGCCGAGCGTTTCCGACGACAATCCGTTTTCCGAGGCGGTGTTTCGCACCGCAAAGTATTGTCAACTCTTTCCCAAGAAGCCTTTTGAAAGCCTGGAACAAGCGCGAGCTTGGGCGAGGCAATTTGTCGCGTGGTACAATGGCGAACACCTCCACTCCGCAATCGGCTACGTGACCCCGCTGTCCCGCCACCAAGGCAGCTCCAGCAGCGTTTTAGAGAATCGGAGGAGAGTCTACCTGGCAGCTAGCAAACGCCATCCTGAGCGTTTTCCCAATGGCCATCGCTCCTGGCATGAACCCAGCGTCGTTTGGCTAAACCCCACCAAAGTCACTCGCTCCTTGTTGGATCAACAGGAGCGTGCCACCTGAATCGGGGCGGCAACTACCTTGACACTCACCAGTGTCAAAATGGCTAGATTGTGCGCTGTGACTGATCCTCGCGACCTCCCGACGTACACACTGGCTGAAGCCGGCCGGTACGCGCGCGTGTCGCCCAAGACACTCGCCAGCTGGCTCGCTCCGCATGGGCTGATCCAACCGGCCGGTCCGCGTTCGGGATTGTCATTCTACAATCTGGTGGAGGTGTGGATCCTGTCATCGATCCGCAAAGAACACGGGGTGTCGATGCAGCGCACGCGCAAAGCCGTCACGTTCGTGGAGCGCCAGCTCGGTGTCGAGCGCCCGCTCATTCAGGCGCAGTTCAAGACCGACGGGCTGGACCTGTTCGTCGATCATCTGGGCCGCACGCTCAAGGTTTCGGATCGTTCGGGGCAGCTGCACCTCAAAGAGCTGGTCGGTCGGCACCTGACCCGCGTGAGCTACGACGAAGGGCGCGCGGCTAGTCTCTACCCGTTCGTGCGCTCGTTCGACGCACCGAACGAAGAACAACCGCGCGCAGTGCTCATCGAGCCGCGCTATGGCTTCGGTCGCCCCGTGATCACCGGCACTACTATTCGCACGGACGTCGTTGCGAGTCGCTACCGCGCTGGTGAATCCATGGCCGCGCTGGCTGACGACTATTCGCTTGCTGTCGACCAAATCGAGGATGCCATCCGGGCAGAATTCCTTGAAGCTGCCTGAGCCTTACGCGTTCTTCGTGGATAGAGCTCTCGGGGGGAAAGTGATAGCGTGCTCTGGGCGAACGGCGATTGGCTCGCAAAGCCCAAGGTGCTGAAGTAATGCGCAGAGGCATCGGCGGCGGTCATCGGTCACGCCTCCAGTGCCAACGCGAAGGTGAACGCCCGGTCGAGAAGTTGCATCTTACTTACGGTGCCGTGCGGCTCGGGCAGACACGTAAGGAGCCGGCCGAACCTACTGATTGCGCCCGTTGCCACAGGGCGACATGTGACGGCACTCGGTGGTAGGGTGCGCCCGGACATGGCGAAACAAAAGGGGGCAAGGGCTGCCCGCGAGGCTGAATCACCAGAACAGGCCATGCCGAGTACGGTTGCCGAGCAATCGGGCGCGATGCTGGGCTTCGAGTCGAAGCTGTGGCAGGCCGCTGACAAGCTGCGCAACAACATGGACGCGGCTGAGTACAAGCACGTCGTCCTGGGTTTGATCTTCCTCAAGTACATCTCGGACGCGTTCGAGGAACGACACGCGGCCCTGGAAGCCGACAAGAAATCTGGTGCTGATCCGGAAGATCCGGACGAATACCGGGCGGACAACATCTTCTGGGTGCCGAAGGACGCGCGCTGGTCGTTTCTGCAAGGCAAGGCAAAGCAGCCGAGCATCGGCAAGTTGCTTGACGATGCGATGGTGGCGATCGAACGCGACAACGCCTCGCTGAAGGGGGTGTTGCCGAAGGACTACGCGCGGCCCGCGTTGGATAAGCAGCGTCTGGGTGAGCTGATCGATCTCATCGGCACCATTGGCCTGGGCGACAAGCAAAACCGTTCGCGCGATGTACTTGGCCGTGTTTACGAGTATTCCCTCACGCGCTTTGCATCGGCCGAAGGCAAAAACGGCGGGCAATTCTATACGCCCCAGTGTGTGGTGCGCGTGCTGGTCACGATGCTGGCGCCCTACAAAGGCCGCGTGTTCGATCCGTGCTGTGGTTCCGGTGGGATGTTCGTTTCCAGCGAGAAATTCGTGGAAGCGCACGGCGGCCGCATTGGTGACGTGAGCATCTACGGCCAAGAGTCGAACCACACGACGTGGCGGCTGGCCAAATTGAACCTGGCGATTCGTGGCATCGACGCGAATATCGCGCACGGGGAAAGCTTTCACGCGGACGCCCACAAGGATCTGAAAGCGGACTACGTGTTGGCAAACCCGCCCTTCAACGACAGCGATTGGGGTGGGCAACGGTTGCGGGAAGATGTGCGCTGGAAGTATGGCATTCCACCGGCGGGCAATGCGAATTTCGCTTGGGTCCAGCATTTTCTGCATCATCTATCGCCGAACGGCATTGCGGGATTTGTGCTGGCGAACGGGAGCATGTCGTCGCAACAATCGGGTGAAGGTAACATCAGGAAAGCCATCGTTGAAGGCGACATGGTGGACTGTATGGTGGCGTTGCCGGGGCAGCTTTTCTATTCGACGCAGATACCCGTGTGTCTCTGGTTTCTGGCGCGCGACAAGAAGAACGGCCTGGGTGGGCGTGGCAAGAAGATGCGCAACCGTCAGCACGAGACTCTGTTCAATGACGCGCGCAAGATTGGGACGCTGGTGGATCGGGTGCACCGTGAACTGAACGATGCGGACGTCGAGAAAATTGCGGAGACTTATCATCGTTGGCGCGGCGATGGTGTGGGCAAGTATGAAGACGTCGCTGGTTTCTGCAAAAGCGCAACGACCGAGGAAATCCGCGCGCACCAGCATGTGTTGACTCCGGGGCGCTATGTGGGGGCGGAGGAAATCGAGGACGACGGCGAGCCGTTCGACGAGAAGATGAAGCGACTTGTTTTTAAGCTGAATGAACAGTTTGCGGAGGGTGCGAAGCTTGAGGCGGAGATTCGCAAGAATCTGAAGGGGTTGGGGTATGGGGGCTAAGAAGACGCCGAGGAGTCGGCTGCAGCGTGTGGCAAAGATCGCGCCCACGAAGTCAAGTGAAGCGCGTCTCTCGCTCGGCCGTGCGCGCGACGATGGACAAGCCCGCTTTCCGGTGGCCCCAGCGAAAGCTGCGCTGCCCGAGGGCTACGTCTCAGCGTTCGGCGAGATCCGAGCGCGCATCGAATCGGCACGGCTCAAGGCGGTCGTCGACGCGAACGCGACGATGATCGACCTGTACTGGCGAATCGGCGGCGTGATCCTCACTCGCCAAGAGGCCGAAGGCTGGGGTGCTAGGGTGATCGATAGGCTGTCACAGGACCTACGCACGGCTTTCCCCGAAATGAGCGGCTTGTCGGCGCGCAACCTCAAGTATATGCGCGCCTTCGCGGCTGCATGGCCCGAGCCGGCAATTGTGCAACGGACGTTGCACAAACTACCTTGGGGCGTGAACGTCGAACTGCTCGACAGACTCAAACAGCCAGAAACCAGACTTTGGTACGCGGAGCGAGCCTTCGAACATGGGTGGTCGCGCAACATCCTGACCATGCACATCGAGCGCCGCGAACATGAACGCCAGGGCAAGGCACAGAACAACTTCGCCCGCGCGTTGCCGCCATCCGAATCGGACATGGCAGCACAGCTCTTCAAAGATCCATACCTGTTCGACATGCTGGGCACCGCTGACCCTCGCCGCGAGGCCGAGGTTGAGAAGGCGCTCATCGACCACGTCGAGAAATTCCTTTTGGAGCTCGGCGCGGGCTTTGCCTTCGTGGGCCGGCAGGTGCCGCTTGAAGTGGGTGACTCTGACTTTAAGGTCGACCTACTCTTTTATCACCTCAAATTGCGCTGCTTCGTCGTCGTCGAGCTGAAGGCTGTGCCGTTCTCGCCCGCTTTCGTCGGCCAGCTAAACATGTACCTGTCGGCCGTTGACGACCTGCTGAAACACGCGGACGACAAACCCAGCATCGGCCTGCTGTTGTGCCGCTCAAAAAACAAGTTCGTTGTGGAGTACGCGTTGCGCGGCTTTAACAAACCGATTGGCGTGGCGCAATGGGAGACGCAGATCATGGAGACGCTGCCGGAGAGCTTGAAAGGCAGCTTGCCAACCATCGAAGAGCTCGAAGCCGAGCTGGCACCGAAGCAGGCGAAACGATGAAGAGGGTGATACGAAAGAACGTGCGGGGGCGTGTTGCCGTCCGCAGGAGAACCACGCATGGCACTTGAACTGGAAAGCCTTGAAAAGGCGATTGCTGCGCTGCAAGCGGTTGTTGAAAGAAGCGACGACGGCAAGCTGATGGGTGGGCTTGATGAGGTGACCCAGGGTGCGATCAAGGCGGGCGTCATTCAACACTTTGAATTGACGTATGAACTTTGCTGGAAGTTCATGAAGCGCTGGATTGAAACGAACGTGAGCCCCACGGCGGCCGACGGGGTTACGCGCCGGGAGCTGTTCAGGCAGGCGGCGGAACAAAATCTCATCGCGGATGTGGATCGTTGGATGGATCACCACAAGGCCCGGAATGAAACGTTGCACACCTACGATGCGAAGATCGCCGAAGTCGGCGCCACGACGAACACGGCCACGGTTCGCGTACACGTGCAACGCTCCTCTTGCTTCCACGTCTCCGAGTTACAGGCGATTATGGATCGCGTCCAAGCAGGAGGGTTACCATGACAACTCACCTTTGGTTCCCGCAGGCGGCAGCCGTACCCAGCCCGACGGACCTTGCCGCATATCTGCTTCAGCAAGGCTGGTCGTTGGAAAGCGCCAACGTGAGCTGGGCTGTCTACTCGAAGGCGGTTGGCACTGAGAAAGTCATGCTCGAAGTGCCCCAACAGGCGGCGGCCCCGGATTACGGGCGAGCCGTTGGTCTGCTTCTTGAGGATATAGCCCGCCTCGAGAAACGCGAGGTGTCGAACCTTCTCCGCGATGTCAGATCGTCATCCGTGGACGTTGTGCGCCTGGCTATCGAAGGTAGCTCCACCCGCGACGGCCGCATTCCCGTGGAGGCCGGCAGGCGAGTCTACCAGGCCGCGCGCGATCTCATGCTCGCCGCCGCTTGCTCCGTGATCGACCCCAGACCCGTCTTCGCCAAGCGCAAACCTGAGGAAGCTATGAGCTTCATTAGTCGCGCGAAGTTTGGTCAAACGGAGATTGGAAGCTTCGTTTTAACGATGGAGTGTTCCATCCCGCCGCGCTTGCAACAAACACTGTTGGGCGGGGACGGCGACCCCGATGCGCCGTTCGATCGAAAAACCTGCGTTCGCCTTGCACACGCATTATATGCCGCGGAGGGTGCCACGCGCGAATCCGCAGCCTCGGGCAAGATTGAACCCTTTCGGCAGAGGGCGAAGGACGGAGTGAGCGCGAATCTCTGCGATGCGATCGCGGAAGTGCTTGACGCGACGTCGGCAGACACGCTGCGGGCCAGCTTCTCATTTGCACCAAACCGACCACTGGCCGGCGAAGTTCCACGGATCGTTGCGTTCTCCTCGGACACCGCTGCGATCTTGCGGGAAGCAGCATCGCGGTTGCGGGACGAAGCCAGTTACCCAGCGACCGAGGTCGTGGGAACGGTCGTGAAACTTGATAGCCCGGATCCAGCGGTCGGCGGAAATGCGGTGATTCGTTTCGACCTTGACGGCCACATGCGGCTCGCCAAGGTGGTGCTCGAAGCCACCGCATACCAACAAGCCATCCAAGCTCATGGCGATCGGGCGCTGGTTCGATGCACCGGGGATCTCGCCCGCGAGGGGCGTTCTTGGACACTCCAGAATCCACGGGATTTCGGAGCGTGCCCGGAGCCTGAGGAGCAGTGAAAAGGGGACTTGCGATGAGTGCCCCTGTCCCTCCCCCCTCCGAACTCATCCTCTACCAAACCGAGGACGGCCGCACGCGCATCGAATGCCGGTTCGAGGACGAAACACTTTGGCTCACCCAAGCGCAAATCGCTGAACTCTTCCAGACCACGCCGCAAAACGTGACCCTGCACCTGAAGGCCATTTTCGACGAGGGCGAGCTGGTCGCGACGAACTTGTAAGGATTACTTACAAGTTCGTCGCGAGGGGTCACGTGACGTCACCCGCACCCTCCACCACTACCGGCTGGACGCTATCCTGGCCGTTGGTTTCCGCGTCCGCAGCGCCCGCGGCACGCAGTTCCGCCAGTGGGCCACCGAGCGCCTCAGTGAATGCCTCGTCAAGGGCTTCACCATGGATGACGAGCGGCTCAAGAACCCGCCCGGCGCCGGACACCAAGACTACTTCGACGAACTCCTGGCGCGCATACGCGACATTCGCTCGTCCGAGCGGCGCTTCTACCAGAAGGTGCTCGACATCTACGCCACCAGCGTCGACTACAAGCCCGACGCCGAACTCTCACAGCAGTTCTTCGCCACCGTCCAAAACAAGATGCACTGGGCCACCCATGGCCACACAGCAGCCGAGATCGTTCACGAACGCGCGGACGCCACGAAGCCCCTCATGGGCCTGCAGACAACGCGGCCCGGCGGCATCGTGCGCAAGGAAGACGCGGCCGTCGCCAAGAACTATCTGACTGAGCACGAGCTCCAAGTCCTCAATCGCATTGTCGCCCTCTACATTGAATATGCCGAGCTGCAAGCGCTCGAGCGGAAACCCATGTCGATGCAAGACTGGGTCACCAAACTCGACGACTTCCTGAAGGCATCCGGCCGCAAGGTGCTCGCGAACGGCAGCGAATCAAAAAGGGAAAGACCCCATGACCGCATCTTTTACTGAATCTATCGTTGAGGAAGCCGCCCTCGAATGGTTCCGTTCCGTAGGTTACGCCAGCCTCAGCGGAGGCCAAATCGCCCCCGACGAGCCAGGCGCCGAACGCACAGGCTACCAGCAAGTCATTCTGGAAGGCCGTCTCCGCGAAGCCCTGCACCGCCTAAACCCTAACGTCCCCCCCGAAGCGCTCGACGAAGCGTTCCGCAAGCTCACCCGCATCGCCACCCCGCAGCCTATCGACGGAAACCGCGAACTGCACCATTACTTAGTTAACGGCGTTAGCGTCGAATACATGCGCCCCGATGGAACTATCGGCTACGACCCGATCCGCGTGCTCGATTTCGACACCCCCGACCAGAACGACTGGCTGGTCGTCAACCAGTTCACTGTGATCGAGTTTGGCCACACCCGGCGCCCCGACATCGTCGTGTTCATCAATGGCCTTCCCCTGGCCATTCTTGAACTCAAGAACGCAGCCTCTGACAACGCCACCATCTGGGGTGCCGTCCAACAGCTTCAAACTTACAAGAACGAGCTCCCTTCGTTCTTCGTATTCAATGAGATCCTCGTAGTTTCCGACGGTATCGAAGCCCGCATTGGAACACTTTCCTCAAACCGCGAACGCTTCCTCCCTTGGCGTACCATCGAAGGCGAAGACCTGGCTCCCGCCAGCCTGAGCCAACTGGAAGTCCTGATTCGTGGCGTATTCGAACCCCGGCGCTTGCTCGATCTCATTCGCTACTTCATCGTCTACGAAAGCGATGGTGACACCACCATCAAGAAGATGTCCGGATACCACCAATTTCACGCTGTGGCCCGCGCCGTCGACGCTACCATCGCGGCGTCCCGCCCCACCGGCAACCGACGCGTCGGCGTGGTTTGGCACACGCAGGGTTCAGGCAAGAGCTTGACGATGGCGTTCTACGCGGGGCGCGTGATCTTGGATCCGGCGATGCAGAATCCAACGGTCATTGTGTTGACCGATCGTAATGATCTTGACGACCAACTGTTCGGTACGTTTTCGCGCTGCAAAGACCTTCTGCGCCAAAGTCCGGAACAAGCGCGCGATCGTACCCACGTGCGCGAACTTCTGAAGGTGGCCGCCGGTGGGGTCGTCTTCACGACCATCCAGAAGTTCATGCCCGAGACCAAGGGCGATGCATTCCCGTTGCTTTCTGAACGGCAAAACATTGTCGTCATCGCGGACGAAGCGCACCGTAGCCAGTACGATTTTATCGACGGATTCGCGCGCCATATGCGTGATGCCCTGCCCAACGCCTCTTTCGTTGGGTTCACCGGCACACCCATCGAATCGACTGACAAGAGCACGCGATCCGTATTCGGCGACTATATCAGCGTTTACGACATCCGACGCGCGGTGGAAGACGGCGCAACCGTTCCCATCTACTACGAAAGCCGGCTGGCTAAGCTGGCCCTCAAAGAAGACCAGCGCCCGAACCTAGACGAGGCGTTCGACGAAGTGACCGAAGGGGAGGAGCTCGAAGGGAAAGAGAAGCTCAAGACCAAATGGTCTGCCCTTGAAGCGCTAGTAGGTACCGACCGAAGGCTCGCGCTGATTGCTGACGACCTGGTTCGACATTTCGAGGCGCGCCTTGAAGTGATGGACGGCAAAGCCATGGTGGTTTGCATGAGCAGACGTATTTGCGTTGAACTTTACCGCGCACTTGTCGCCCTGCGCCCGGATTGGCATCACGAGGACGATGATCAAGGCGCCATCAAAGTCGTGATGACCGGCTCGGCTTCCGATCCGCTCGATTGGCAACAGCACGTTCGCAGCAAGTCGCGCCGGGAAGCCTTGGCCAAGCGGATCAAGAACCCCGAGGATCCCCTAAAAATCGTCCTGGTGCGTGACATGTGGCTCACCGGATTCGATGCCCCCTGCATGCACACGATGTACGTCGATAAGCCCATGCAGGGGCACGGCTTGATGCAGGCCATCGCTCGCGTGAACCGCGTCTTCCGCGACAAGCCCGGCGGGTTAGTTGTCGACTACCTGGGCCTCGCCGACCAACTGAAGAAGGCGCTTCACACGTACACCGAAAGCGGCGGCCAAGGCGAAACCGCTCTCGATCAAGAAGAAGCCGTCGCACTGATGCTGGAACGTTACGAGCGCTGTTGCGATATCTTCCACGGATTCGATTGGAATCACTGGATCACGGGCACACCCGCGCAACGGCTTTCACTCCTACCCGCCGCGCAAGAGCACGTCCTGATCCAGGCAGAGGGCAAGGAGCGTCTTCTCCAGGCTGTCACTGAGCTTTCGAAAGGTTTCGCGCTTGCCGTGCCTCACGAAGAGGCCCTTCGCGTGCGCGACGACGTGGGATTCTTCCAGGCCGTCCGCACCGCCATCACCAAAACATCCGTTGGCGATCGCCGTTCTTCGGGCGATCTCGATCATGCCATCCGCCAGATTGTCTCGAGAGCCGTTGCCTCGGACGAAGTCATCGACATCTTTGCCGCGGCGGGGTTGAAGAACCCCGACATCTCGATCCTTTCGGATCAGTTCCTCGCCGACGTACGCGAGATGAAGCACAGGAACCTGGCTGTCGAGCTGTTGCGCAAGCTGCTCAACGACGAGGTGAAGCTCCGCTCAAAGCACAACCTGGTGCAGGCGCGCTCATTCGCGGAAATGCTTGAGAAGGCAGTGCGCCGCTACCAGAACCGCGCGATCGAAGCTGCGCAGGTGATCGAAGAACTGATCGATCTTGCTAAGCAAATGCGCGAGGCGCAGAAGCGCGGCGAACAATTGGGCCTCACCAACGACGAGCTGGCCTTCTATGACGCCCTAGAAGTGAACGACAGTGCCGTTCAAGTTCTCGGCGACGACAGCCTCCGCACCATCGCCCGCGAATTGGTCGAAACGGTCCGCAAGAACGTCACCATCGACTGGACCGTGAAGGAAAGCGTCCGTGCCAAGCTGCGTGTGATCGTGAAACGTATCCTGCGCAAGCACGGCTATCCACCGGACAAGCAGGAAGTAGCCACGAATACGGTGCTGCAGCAGGCGGAATTGTTGTCTGAGTTTTGGACCGACACGTCCTCTTGCAGCTTGAGATGACTTGACAAAGCGCCGTTGGATTTGACACGCCACAATATCGACATCAATATCGGCTCATGGATGAGTCGGCCATCAAGCGCGTGACGGTGAATCTCCCGAGGGAGCTCTTGGGCACCGCGCAACGCGTGTCCGGGGTCGGCATCACCGAGACGATCATCGAAGGGCTTGAGCTTCTCCGTCGACGCCAGGCGGCCAAGGCGCTTCGAGGCAAGCTCGTACTAGATATCGACCTTGGAGTCTCACGTGAGCGTCGTCGTTGATACCTCGATTGGGATCGAGTATTTTCGCGGCTCGGGGGCATCACCAAAAATCAGTGCTTTTCCTCGGGCCCCATCATCACAAATCCCGAAGCCGAAGCCTTGGCTAAAAGCGCCACATATTCTGCACTGCGAGCCTGAGTTT
>Ga0209591_10001207_pt1 | contig 32514 bp, 20 predicted proteins | sample MAT01_FD_187207 | JGI IMG/M metagenome (GOLD analysis project Ga0209591, IMG submission 187207) | Freshwater microbial communities from Lake Fryxell liftoff mats and glacier meltwater in Antarctica - MAT-01 (SPAdes) (version 2) | ecosystem: Environmental > Aquatic > Freshwater > Ice > Liftoff... | reverse complement strand
TTGGTATTTCTGTAAGTCGTGTGGGTGGTAATGCACAGATTAAATCAATGAAGAAAGTTGCCGGTACGTTGAAATTGGACCAGGCACTTTACCGGGAGCTGGAAGCCTTCTCAAAATTTGGTGGCGACCTTGATGCTGCTACCAAGAACGTAATTGATAAAGGTGCCAGAAATGTAGAGATATTAAAGCAACCACAATATTCACCATTTGCAGTAGAAAAACAAGTTGCCATTATCTATCTTGGTACAAATGGTTTGTTGAAAAACGTAGCTGTTAAAAAGGTAAAAGAGTTTGAAGAACATTTCTTAATGGAAATGGACAACAAACTACCGGATGTGATGGCGGAGTTTAAAAAAGGAAACCTGCCGGAAGATGGTATTAAGAAAATGGTAGAACTGGCGAATGGAATAATACCGCAATACAAATAAGTATAGTAATGTATAATAGCTGATTTTAAATCCTGCCAACTGGTGGGATTTTTTTTGCCCCGTCAGCGGTTGCAAACCATGGCAGCGGCAAAGCTTTTAAGAAAGAAGGGGGAATGTCATACCGACGATAGGAGGTATAGCATTCCGACGAAGGAGTTATTGTCATTGCGATTCAGGTGTATTGTCATTCCGACGAAGGAGGAATCTTGTATTAGCCCAATTTACCTGCCGAAATTTTATGTAGGCAGGCTGCACACTCCTCATCCTTCGGTAACCCGATAGCTATCGGGTTACCGAGCTTGTCGAAGTATCAGCATTTCGAAAATTTTATTCCCCCTTTGAAGTATCTTCATTTCAAATTATTGTAATACAAAACGCTGTCTCAAAAAAGAAAGTATGAGCCTTTATGAAAAATTGCTGCAAGCAAGAAGTGAGGAGGATGTAAAAGACGCATATATAAAAGCACTGGGTTTAAAAGGGTATTCTAAAAACCTGATTGATATTCAAACTAAAGAAATTTGGTTTGAAGCAAAAGATACGGGTAAGAACTCTACCTATGCCATGTTTACCCAATTAATGCACTATGTACAACAGGCTTTAAATAAAGGAGAAGATGTTCCTCCATTTTTATGTGTAATAGATACTAAAAAAGCTGCCCTCATGAAAAGTGAGGATGTAATACCCTTCCTTGCTAAAAAGACAATAAATTGGGGCAAATCTGCCAGCAACTATCCGCAACAGGCATTAGATGCTATTTCTGCACACATAGGCACTCACTTTGTTTCTTTTAAAATAGAAACCCATGAAGATGAGTTTATCAGCACTATAAAAAATGCCATTAAAAGCGGTGATATTATCCGCACACAAATTACCCCCGACAACTTAAAACAGGTGTTTGACAAATGGGTAGCAATGATTGGCCGGGAAATTAAAGGAGTGCAGGAAGAAGATTATGCCCTGTTATTTTTTGCAGACATTATGCATGATGGTACTGTATCTACACATGATAATCTGCCGGCAGAACTGATGCACAAAAACATGGCCCCGGTATTTAGCCTGGAGGGAAAAATTTTTGAACTCGGTAATAAAGAAGGCTATCGCCAATTCTGGACTATTTACCACAAACCACCACAGGCAGAATACAGAAATTATTTATTGGAAAGACGAGACAGTTTGATTCCTTTGGATGAAAGAAGTTTTAAAGGTGCATTTTATACACCGTTGGCGGTGGTAGATAAAGCTTATGATAAATTGGCAGAAACCCTGGGCAAAAACTGGCAGCGGGAATACATTGTTTGGGATATGTGCTGTGGAGTTGGCAACCTGGAAGTAAAACACAGCAACCCCCGAAATATTTATATGAGCACATTAGACCAGGCCGATGTGGATGTAATGAAAGCCACCAAAACCTGTGTGGCAGCTACAAGGTTTCAATACGATTATTTAAATGATGATATAACCGATGATGGCAAAATAGATTATACCATTACCAATAAAATACCCGAAAGTTTACGCAAAGCTATTGCTGATGGCAAAAATATTTTGGTATTGATTAATCCTCCATATGCTGAGTCAGGCGCAGGAATTGGCGAGGGAAATAAATATAGTGTAGCTAAAACCAAATTTGCAGCAAAGGCCATGAAGGAATATGGCAAAGCCAGTAATGAATTATTCACACAATTTGTAGCAAGAGTAGCACAAGAAATACCGACAGCAACCATCGGTATGTTTAGCAAATTAAAATATGTAAATGCCCCAAACTTTGAAAAATTTAGGCAAGTATGGAATGGAGAATATCTAGGAGGTTTTATTGTTCATAGTAAAGCGTTTGAAGGATTAAAAGGAAATTTCCCAATTGGTTTTTTAATTTGGAAAACAAATCAGAATTCAACAAAGAAAATTGAAATATCAGAGATTATTACCGATGTTTTTGACAAGAAGGCAAATCCAATTGGAGAAAAAAGTTTTCATAACAAACCAAATGATTTTTTTCTTACTCGATGGATGGATAGGCCTAAATCTAATAAGAACGATACTATAGCATTAAAGAATTCCATTTCTCCATCAAGTTCAATTTTACATACAACCTGGTCTGATGAAGCAATTGGTTATATGTTATGTGATAGTAATGATATGCAACATGCCGGTCAAACAGCTTTGTTTTCCTCAGTTTATAAAGTAGGACATGATGGTGGTTTTTATGTAAATGCCGGAAATCTCTGGCAAGCAGCAGTTGTTTTTTCTGCAAGAAGATTAATAAAGCCAACTTGGATTAATGATAGAGACCAGTTTTTACAACCCACAGAACCGTTAACCGACGAATTTAATAACGATTGCTTAATATGGATGCTCTTTAATGGCAGCAATTTAACCGCCAGTGCCAACGATCTTGAATGGAATGGCAAAAAATGGTCTATCGTAAATCATTTTATTCCCTACACCGAAGAAGAAGTAAATGCAACCGACCGTTTTGAAAGTGATTTTATGGTGAAATATTTAGCAGATAAAAAACTATCTGCCGAAGCTAAATTGGTATTGCAGCAAGGTAAAATATTATGGCAAGCCTACTTTGCACATACCGATGAACGAACAGTACGGGATGAGTTAAAACTAAATCGTTCCGATGTAGGTTGGTACCAGGTAAGAAAAGCCCTGCAAGCCCGTAACAGCAATAGCGATTTTGCCCCCACTGATTTTAAACGTTTTGAAGAAGCATATAAAGCGTTGACTGAAAAATTGCAACCGCAGGTATATGAGTTGGGCTTTTTGAAGATTTAATAAAACTCTTTCCCAAACGAGTTTCAGATTGCCTTGTGCAAGGTTTACAATTTCCACGTTATTTGGTTATTTAGCTGCAACCCTATTGAATGACATCAACATTTGATTGAGCAATAATCACCTCAACAATATTTGAATGTTGCAACTCTTTACCCCAAATGTGTAAAATTCACCCTTTCAAAGCAGTTATTTTTGCAGCATAGTTTTTGAGTTATTAGTCAAGACGCACATTGACTAACAATTATAATTGTAAAAAATTTAAACAAAAGAATTATGAAACAGATTTTATCATCAGCATTAATTGTTGTATTGGCATGTTTTACCGCATGTACTTCGACCAACCGCCTCATTAGCGTTACTACCAATGAAGCAAAAGAAATTATTTCTGGCTGGCCCGCCAAAACTCAGGAAGTAGCCACTACCATGATGACGAAATATGGTGCACCGAATGAAGTTACCGGTACCATGCTGGTTTGGCACAATAACGGTCCATGGAAGAAAACTATTATTCATAAAGAGCCGGTGCAGCATAACTTCCCCATGCCGCATGTTGACCTTTTAGAGCAGTTTGTAGATTATAGTGTCCCTGCAGATAAATATGATCAAATGGCACTCTATGACGGCAGTGTGGTGATTGCAAGAACAGCAGGTGAAATGTCAGCAAGGTGTGATAAAGAGGAAGCGAATTTTCTAGCCTTGAATCTGGCAAATGATGTAGCGACAGGTAAGAAAACCGTCGAAGATGCAAGAATGTATTATGCAAGGTCTATGAAAGAAATGATGCAGGGTAAGATGGATCCTTATTTACAAAAGCTCCATTTCAATGTAGGCGGAGACACAAAGTTTGCTGATCAAAAGGCACCCGGTATGTGATGTTTTTCCTTCCCAGACGAGTGTCAGATGTCCTTGTTCCAGGGTTTTTGGCACTCGTCGTTAAGGCAATTATTCCCAGTGCTTCCATGCTCCCCGCATATCACGCAGCGGAATCTTACGCCATCACTTACCAACCAATAAACGAACTGTAAATCATTCGGAGTCCCTGTGAGTTGGCCCTGAAAAAGGGCGAGGTATTCTTTTTTTCTTGAACTTTCTTGGTTTAATAAAATAAAACTGTTGTAGAAATAAAGAGCCGGCCTCATTATGAAAGCTGTGCTTCTCCAAGAGTGGGAGAAAGGGCGGCTCTTTTCTCATGTTCACTTGTAATTAAATCTTCAGATAAGAAATATATTTTTTGTCAGGCTATTTTTTCTTTTGCATCCGTTCACTGAAGAATGAAATAATTTAACTGCTGATCTCGTTATAGACGTTACAGTATGCTAACATGTTACAGACAAGTATTTCTCCTATATTTTTTCTGGTAAGAGTACGATAGTTTTTTTACTTCCTTTGTTTACTGTTTATCATACTTAATAGTATTTGTACTATGGAAGTTGTTTTTTTGGCGATAAAAGTATCGGAAAACTTGCATGTATAAGATACGCATATTACTTTTAGAACGAAATCGAACATATCCTGAGAGACCAACGTAGATCCAATCGTGAAACAAACCACTTGCAATCGAAACATTACCATCGTCTGTTTCATTCTTCTAAATTGTTTTTCGTTGTAATCAAAGGATAAAATGCTCAACTGAGCAGTTGTATTTTTATTATCATCCAATATCCAAAAGAGAAACAATGAAAAATTGTACACAAATTTTATTAGCGAATCATCAGTCGCCTGATAAAAATTTTACTGCATCAAAGATCAAAAGAAGTTTAAGTGTTTTTCAGAAAACTTTTCTGCCACTTGTTTTTTTGTTTTCTTTTATTGCATCTTCATCTGCAGTATCGGCGCAGTTAGGTGTTTATAATTTTACCGGAACTGGCGCCTGTCCAAATCAAAATCCTGCGGTAACGACCCAGCCATCCAATGCGGTGTTCAGTAATTTCTCCAACACTAATACTACATGTGCCGCCACCACAGATCAATTTGTTAGCATTGGCTGGAACACAGGTAATTCCATTGACTTGACTCGGTATAATGAATTTACCATTACGCCTGTGTTAAACTATGGGTTAACGTTAACTTCCTTATCCTTTACTCATAGTGTGGATGAAAACGGCGGTGGTAGTGGATCCGGCAATACAGCCTGGATACTTCGGTCAAGCATTGATAATTATACAACAAATATTGCAACAGGTTCTGCCAATACAGGAGTTCAAACACCTGTGGTAACCTTACCCTTGGGCAGCTTTACTAATATTGGAGCAGTAACCTTCCGATTGTATATTGCAGAAATTAAACGAAACACTACAGCATGGAATATAGATGATGTAACGCTTAACGGTTCGGTTGTTTTATTACCAGTAGTTCCTGCAAACCCAACATCAAACTCTCCGCAATGTTCTAACCCAGGTGTTGATTTGGCCGCAAGTGGTACCGCACCAGCAGGAGAAACATGGTATTGGCAAACCAGTACAACAGGAACCAGTATTGCTAATTCAGGATCAACTTTTACAGTCACTTCTTCAGGTACCTATTATATAAGGTCGCAGGATAACACTACTCTTGCATGGAGCAATGGGGCTGGAAGTATCACCGTTACTATTACTCCTGATGTTGGCACACCAGTATTTACTTTAGGAGTAACATCTGTCCGTTGCCAGGGGGCAGGATCAGTTACATATTCAGCTACCGCCACTGATGCAACAGGAATAACTTATAGTCTGGATGCAGCAAGTGTTACAGGGGGTAATACAATTAATTCAACTACAGGTGTTGTAACGTATGCAGCCGGATGGAACGGTACTTCAACGATAACTGCGATTGCAGTGGGTTGTAATGTACCCCGTACTTCAACTCATACAGCCACCATTACACCAACAGCAGGTACACCAGTATTTACTTTAGGAGCAACCTCTACCCGTTGCCAGGGTGCAGGAACAGTTACCTATACTGCAACAGCAACTAACACTACTGGTATAACTTATAGCCTTGATGCAACAACCAATGCTTTTGCCGGTAATTCCATAAATACATCAACCGGTGCCGTAACCTATGCAGCCGGCTGGAGCGGTACATCCACCATTACTGCCAGTGCAGCAGGTTGTAACGGCCCAAGAACTTCAAATCATACTGTTACCAATACTCCAACAGTGGGAACGCCGGTGTTTACATCAGGAACAAGTTCAACTCGTTGCCAGGGTGCCGGAACAGTAACCTATACAACAACAGCAACTAATAATACTGGTATAACTTATAGCCTTGATGCAGCAAGTATCACCGGAGGAAATACTATCAACTCTGCAACAGGTGCAGTGACTTATGCAGCAGGTTGGAGTGGTACATCAACCATTACTGCCAGCGCAGCAGGTTGTAATGGCCCGGTAACTTCTATTCATAGTGTTACAATTACACCGACAGTAAGTTTGCCAACATTTACATCAGGTGCAACATCAACCCGTTGCCAGGGAGCCGCAACAGTTACCTATACTGCAACAGCAACTAACACTACTGGTATAACTTATAGCCTTGATGCAACAACCAATGCTTTTGCCGGTAATTCCATAAATACATCAACAGGTGCCGTAACCTATGCAGCCGGCTGGAGCGGTACATCCACCATTACTGCCAGTGCAGCAGGTTGTAACGGCCCAAGAACTTCAAATCATACTGTTACCAATACTCCAACAGTGGGAACGCCAGTGTTTACATCAGGAACAAGTTCAACTCGTTGCCAGGGTGCCGGAACCGTAAGCTATACAGCAACAGCAACTAATAATACTGGTATAACTTATAGCCTTGATGCAGCAAGTATCACAGGAGGCAATACAATTAACTCATCAACAGGGGCAGTAACTTATGTGGCCGGATGGACTGGTACATCAACTATTAGTGCAAATGCAACGGGTTGTAACGGACCATCAACATCTGCACATACAGTTACAATCACTGCAACGGTTGGGTTGCCCGTATTTACAGCAGGTACAACTTCAACAAGATGCCAGGGAACCGGAACAGTTATTTATACAGCAACAGCAACGACTACCACAGGAATAACTTATAGTTTAGATGCAGCAAGCGTTACTGGTGGTAATTCTATTAACTCATCAACAGGTGCTGTAACTTACGTTGCAGGCTGGAGTGGCACATCAACTATAACCGCCAGTGCAGCAGGTTGTGGCGGACCGAGAACAGCTACTCATACAGTAACGGTTACACCAACAGTAGGGTTGCCTGTATTTACATTGGGAGCAACATCTACCCGTTGCCAGGTTGCCGGTACAATTACTTATACAGCAACCGCTACAAATAATACAGGAATAACTTATAGTTTAGATGCAGCAAGCATCACCGGTGGTAATACAATTAATACAGCAACAGGTGCAGTAACTTATGTGGCCGGATGGACGGGTACATCCACTATTACAGCCAGTGCAACAGGTTGTAATGGTCCGAGAACTTCAATACACACTGTAACGATTACATCAACTGTGGGTACACCAATATTTTCATTGGGAGCAACTTCCATCCGTTGCCAGGGTGCAGCAACAGTAAGCTATTTCGCAACTGCTACAAATAGCACAGCTATTACTTATACCCTCGATGCAACAACAGATGCTTTTGCCGGCAATTCTATAAATACTTCAACGGGTGCTGTAACATATGCAGCAGGCTGGAGTGGTATATCCACCATTACTGCCAGTGCAGTAGGTTGTAATGGCCCGACAACTTCGGTACATACAGTAACCATTACTCCTACAGTTGGACTACCAGTGTTTACTTTTGGAGCAACCTCTACCCGTTGCCAAGGGGCAGGAACGTTAACATACACAGCAACAGCAACGACTACAACAGGAATAACTTATAGCCTTGATGCAGCAAGTATCACTGGCGGCAATTCTATAAACTCTTCAACAGGTGCTGTAACTTATGTTGCAGGCTGGAGCGGTACTTCAATTATTACCGCCAGTGCAGCAGGTTGTAATGGTCCAAGAACTTCAACTCACACCGTTACTGTTACGCCAACAGTGGGTACTCCGGTGTTTACATTTGGAACAAGTTCAACTCGTTGCCAGGGAGCTGGCTCAGTAACCTATACAGCAACAGCAACGAATAATACAGGCATCACTTATAGTTTGGATGCAGCGAGTATCACCGGTAGCAATAGTATCAATGCAGCAACCGGAGCAGTAACCTATGCAGCAGGCTGGACAGGTACATCAACTATTACTGCAAATGCAACAGGCTGTAACGGACCATCAACTTCTGCACATACAGTTACGATCACTGCAACGGTAGGCTTACCCGTATTTACATCAGGCACCACATCAACAAGATGCCAGGGAACCGGTACAGTAACATACACGGCAACAGCAACGACAACGACAGGCATTACTTATAGCCTTGATGCAGCAAGCATTACCGGAGGTAACAGCATTAATTCATCTACTGGTGCAGTTACGTATGTTGCAGGCTGGAGTGGTACATCTACAATTACAGCAAGTGCAGCAGGTTGTGGTGGGCCCAGAACGGCTATTCACACGGTAACTATTACACCAACAGTAGGAACACCAATATTTACTCTTGGGGCAAGTACTACACGTTGCCAGGGAGCCGGTACAGTAATATACACAGCAACAGCAACTAATAATACAGGCATTACCTATAGTTTGGATGCAACAAGCATTACCAGTGGTAATACAATCAATGCAACAACAGGTTTTGTAACATATGATCCGGGTTGGAGTGGCACATCAACTATTACAGCAACAGCAACGGGTTGTAATGGACCGAGAACATCTAATCATATAGTAGCAGTAACAGCAACAGTAAGTACACCGGTATTTACGTTAGGCGTTACATCTACCCGTTGTCAGGGAGCAGGATCGGTAACCTATACCTCAACTGCAGCAAATAGTACAGGGATAACTTATAGCCTTAATGCGGCAAGCATTACAGGTGGTAATACAATTAACTCCTCAACAGGTGCTGTTAGTTTTTCGGCAGGCTGGAGTGGCACATCAATTATTACTGCTACTGCGGCTGGTTGTAATGGCCCAATGACTTCAACACATACTGTTACTATAACACCTACTGTAGGCACACCAGTATTTACATTGGGTGCAACATCAGGCCGTTGTATTGGTGCGGGAACTATAACTTATACTGCAACTGCTACCAGCAGTACTGGTAGAACTTATACCCTTGATGCCGCAAGCCTGGCAGCCGGAAATACAATCAACACCACAACCGGTGCAGTAACATATACTGCAGCATGGGCAAGTGCTTCAACTATTACTGTGAGTGCAGCGGGTTGTAACGGTCCAAGAACAGCAACTCATACTGTATCAATAACGCCTAATGTTGGCACACCTGTTTTTGCTTTCGGTCTTGTTTCATCCCGTACCCAGGGAGCAGGTGCGTTAACTTATACTGCAACAGCAACCAACACAACCGGAATAACTTACAGTCTTGATGCTGCAAGTATTACAGGTGGTAATACGATTAACTCAGCAACAGGTGCTGTTACATACACAGCAACATGGAGTGGTACTACATCTATTACAGCAAGTGCTGCTGGTTGTAATGGTCCGAGAACGGCAACTCACATTGTAACGATTACTTCAACATCAGTAATAAAGCAACTGTATCTTTCCGATCCTTCGCAGGCACTTGACAGGGTAGATCCGGTGGCTACTGCTGATGCTACTACAGCTACAACAGCAACACTCAGCTCAACTGGTACAACATCAGCAACATTTACAATGGCACCAGTATTGTGTGGAGATTTAACAATAAAAGCCGGTACTATTACGGTACGGAATTTTGTTACAATTGTAAGTGGTACCATGCCAGCCAATCCAAACATGACGGCTGTACTAAGGTATGGTGCTACAAATATCATTACTCTTACCAACCCAACTTTTAGCAGTGGTCTTTTAACCTGGACAGGTACGTTGGGTGCTGATGTAAATATTACTGCGGCCCAGGCAATTGTCCTGCAGGTAACGACTGCCCAGTCCGGCGTTACTTTCAGAATAGATTTTGACAGCCAGACTAAACCATCAAGGATTGATATGCGTGTTTCTACCTTTATCAATGTTACTTCGATGAATGTTTTCACGGCAGCTTATCCCGGTGGTTCACCTGTTTCAGCAGGTACCGGGGGCACTACTAAATATATCAGGGCAACGGTAACGGATCCTTTTGGAACCAATGATATTACTGCAATGAATATCACCATCACTCCAACAGGAAGTACTGTTGCTGCCACTTCTGTAGCCACCAGCGGATGTACCCGTACCTACGAATATGTTTGGAATACTCCTGCAACAAGCGGTACATATGTTATCAACGGAACTGCCAAAGAAGGATATGAGAATACAGTAACCAGCTCAAGAAATATCATTTATGATGTTTGTACTCTCTGTGCACCTGTGGCTGTTAGGGATAGTGCATCAGGAGCAGGTGGTAATCCTATTGTAATAGATGTACTCAGCAATGACTATGATCCTAATAACAATATTAATAATGCCTCATTAAACATTCTTACACAGCCTCAGAATGGCTCGGCGTATATTTCAAACAATACCGTTATTTATCTGCCAAATGGGGCCTTCTCTGGCAGAGATACACTTACATACCAGATATGTGACTTTTCAACGCCAACCCCTCTTTGCGGTACAGCACAAGTATTTTTGAATATTGATCCACTAACTATAGATATATGTGCGGATGCATCAAAACCACATACCTATTACATTCCTTATCCCGAACAACAATCTTATACAGCTTTGGTGGCTTCTTCAAGTGATGTTATTCCGAGCAATAACATCCGCACCATTATCAGTATTAAAGTGCCTTACCCGGGTATGAGGATAGTATGGGATGAATGGGAAGATGGTTATGAAGCGAATTCATTAAACCCTATTCAGAATACTACTAAAGTGTGGGGTGATGGTGATATTTACAATGGTATAGCTCCGGGATACCCTACTGATATTATCCCTGCCGGTGGTGGTATTATACTGGATAATACGATGGTAGCTAATCCAAGAAACTCTTCAACTATTTTTTATGACGGGCGGGATAAAATTGTTTCCAATGGCCAGATAGCAGTAACGCAGGTTTCTGGTGAGCCAACCTGGATGCCGGTACAGGCAATAAAGACAAACGTTACTTCTACCTATGACTTTGGTCAATCATTTACTATTCCTTTAGGTCAGGATTTTAACAGCCGTGATTTCGATTATACCGCATTATTTATTCGGGCATCAGAAAATAATACAATTGTAAATATTGACAAGGATAATAATGGTACGTTAGAGACAACATCAACATTAAATGAAGGACAGTCCTATTTGGTGAATGGTGGTGTACTCACCGGGGCTACTGTTACCAGCAATAAACCTGTAGGGGTAGAACTTAATGCTGGTGGTATAGATACTTACTCAATACGAAATGCACCAATTTTCCCCGCTACATGGTATTCCAATACATATTACACACCTGTTCCAACTTCGGATAATGCTGGCGACAATCCCAAAGACTCTTCTGTAGTTATGTTATACAACAGTTTGAGTTTTAAAACACTTACTATCAATTGGTATTCCGGGGCACCAGCCAGTGGTACAATTTCAATTCCACCTAAAACAGCCGTACGTTTTCCTTTGGCTTACTCAGCAACAGCTGGCTATAAATTTGTAAATCCAAGCGGAGAATCATTTACAGCTATTGAGATTGTAGATTCTTATACACCAGGTGGTGGTGGTAATGACGGTCAAACATACGATTGGTCTTTCAACCTTATTTCCGAATCTCGTTTAACCGATTATGCAACAGTTGCCTGGGCTCCGGGTGGTCTTGACCTGGTGGCTCCTCCCGGCCCTGATGTAAATGGTAACCCAATATGGGTAACACCTTCAACGAATACAACTATCTATGTAAAATATAATGGAGATGTGAGTGGTACATCAGGCCTTGTTAGTCCTTGCGGCCTCCGGTATGATGTGTCCTATACGTTGAATGCTCTTAATTATATAAAAATAAAAGACCCAAGTGATAATGACCAGAGCGGTATTGCAATCTATACCTGCAATGGTGCAAAAATTGCTGCTGTTTATGGCGAAGATCCTCAGGGGTCTGGTACCGGTATTGGTGTAGCTTTTTGGGATGTAGGCTCTACCATACAGCCATTCTGTAAACAAAAATTAGTAATAGCAACAGATGATTATACAACAACTCTGGTTGGTCAGCCTGTAACTATTTCTATATTGGATAATGACTTTGGTTTCCTTGCCACCATTGACCCGGCCACTGTTTCAACAATCGGGTTGCTTCAACCGTCAAGGGGTACTGTAAGTATCAATGCAAATGGTACTGTTATTTACAGACCCAATGCAGGATATACAGGGTTAGATACTTTTGAATACAGGGTTTGTTCTACGCCGTCGCCGATAGTTTGTGATATGGCCACGGTGATTATAAGAATAGGGGCATGTCCGTCTAACAGTAATCAAAATATTGTTTCTGGCATGGCATTCCTTGATATAAATAAAGATGGAGTGAATAATGATGGCGGAAGTGTTTTTGTCGGCGCAAAAATTTATTTATACGCTGATGGAAACTGTAATGGTATTATTAATACCAATGAATTAGTAGATTCTGTAACTGTTGGCAGCTCCGGCTATTACCAGTTTACCAGGTACCCTGAAAAAATTTTGGAAGATGATTTTGATGGCACAGGAGGGGTGAGTACATGTGCAAGTGGTACAGATGGTGATTCTCCATGGGCTTCTAACTGGGTAGATGCAGGAGATCCTTCCACGGGGTATTGCAATACTTCTCAATCTGCTGCAAATACAGATGCAGAGATTGTAAAGGATGGCGCATTTAGTTTTGGTCTTCGTTTAAAAGATAATAATGTGTCTGCTACCAGGTCAGTTAACCTGAGCGGTGCGACAAAAGCCTTCCTTACTTTCGATTACCGCCGCAAAACAGCATTAAGCTCCGGGGAAGATGTTTTAGTGCAGGCATATAATGGAACAACTTATACCACCATTTTTACTATTGCGGGTAACGGTGCTGTAGATGCTAACTATGTTACAGTATATAACCAGGAACTTACCCCTTATGTCAATGCTAACAGTGCGATAAGATTTTTAACGAATAACAATGTGGACGATAACGATACTTTATATATAGACAATGTCAAAATACAGTTCTTAAAATATAATCAATGCTATATAACACAACTGGATCCATCAACCATTCCGGCTACTTATTATAATACTACTGTTGCTCAAAGGACTTCCTCCTTTGCCAATGGAGCTACCTGTAGTACCCAATTTGATTTTGGTATTGCCAAATCAAGTGTCTCAATCAGTGGTACTTTGCTTAATGATAATAATGGATTAGTTGACGCTACTGTTAACGGTCCGTTTATTGCAACGCCGGGTGGCGCTACCGTGTACGCCTACCTGACTGATGTGACAGGGCGCATCGCCTTTAAAACTACGGTGAACCCGGTAAACGGGCAGTATTCATTCCCGCTGGCAGATGTAAATACAGATTATACTGTTGTACTGTCTGTTGTTGATTCCGCACTCTTTACTATTGCGCCGGCTACATTCGGTTTATCAAATATATGGATACCTACCGGTGATAATTATGGAACTAATAACGGAGCAGGAACCGGAATAAAAAGTGGAACACCTGTTGTTAGGATTGATGTTCGGACAAATGCAACTAATGTAACAAATGTGAATTTTGGTATTGAACGGTTACCTGATTCCTATCCGCACCTTACATCAATAAATCATCCATATATAAACCAAGTAATAACTTTAGATGGTGGAATGAATCCTCCCGTTTTAACAGGCATAGATCCCGAAGATTATCCTGGTGGGGGAGTCCTTACTTCCCGCAGAGTAAGAATAGATACAATTCCTGATAATGCTGAATTATACTATAATGGGGTTTTGCTTACCAATGGATATACCATCGCCAGTTTTAATCCTTCATTACTAAGTGTAAAAGTTACTACTGCAACGATTGGTGACAGCACCATATCATTCCGCTACTCTTATATTGATGCGGCATTGATGAAAGATCCAACTCCTGCACTATACACCCTTATTTGGTTTTGGTTATTGCCTGCCGAAGGCCTTGTTGCCGTTGCAAACCTTAATGGTGATAATGCCATCATCAAATGGTCAACCCTTTCCGAAAATAATACTAACTATTTTGTTGTGGAAAGAAGTGTGAACAATGTTAATTATACCGCAACAGGCTTCCAGGTTGCAGCAGCAAAAAACAGTACCGTTAAAAAGGAGTACCAACTGCAGGATAATATCAGCAGCCTTACACAGTATCCCGTTGTTTACTACAGAGTTAAACTTTATGATATTGATGGAAAATCAAAATATAGTAATATAGTGTCAGTAAGGCTGTCTCAAAAGCCTGGTGTAATAATATGGCCTAATCCTTTCCAGTCATCTATTAATATAAGTATCACCATTGAAAAGGCAACTACTATTGATGTTAACCTGATAGATGTAAGCGGAAGAAGCATAAAGAGAACCACCCAGTCTGCAGACAAAGGAATAACAAGAATAACAGTGACAAATCTTGAACAGTTGCCTGCCGGTATTTACCTGGTGGAGATAACCGATAAGAATGCAGGTACAACGTATCAGAAATTATTAAAGAACGAGAGATAAAATATTTTTTAACCGCTTTGCAAGACCTCAAATTTTTATTTGAGGTCTTTTTTATTTCAGGACTATAGTTTTTTTATAAGTGATATTTCAATACATGATTGATAACTAAATGTTTCTACTTATTAATCGTAGAACTACGAGTGGGAATAAAGTTTTTTTTACGAAAAAAATTACGATAAGCTTGCAAGTAAAAAAACTAAGTAGTATGTTTGTATCACAATCGAACAATCCCTTAGAAAACGACGAAATCCGAACTCTGAAACAAACCTCTCTCAACAGGAAATAATTTTCCACTTTGTTTCAACTCTCACTTATCGGTTTTCATTGCACTCTGAAGGACAAGTTCAAAAGAACAAAACGTACCATTTTAATCCTTAACCCCTAAAACGAAAACGATGAAAACTCTTACACAAAATCTTCTGAAATCAGTGCTGGTTCTTTTAATATCAGCTTTAAGTATAAATGCTAACGCAGCAGACGGTATAGTTCCTGCAAAACCAACTTCATTTACTGCGGCTGTTAATACTAATAATAGCAAGAAGGTTGATTTAAAGTGGTCAACTGAAACTGAAACTGACCTTAGTCATTTCATCGTAGAAAGAAGTGTTGATGGTATCAACTTTAGCAATGCAGCCCTGGTATTTGCTTATGGCAACACTACTTCAAAATCAGATTATGCTTTTGCAGATAATATCACCAGATTACTTTCAGGTGCTGTTTACTACAGGATCATCTCTATAAGTACAGATGGTAATAATCTCTCTTCTGAGGTGCGTATCATTAAAACAAATAAATAAGCGATAAGGATAATAACGTTCCGGACTTTTTGGTTAAGAAAGCCGTCAAGCATCAGCCTGACGGCTTTCTTATTTTCTATACGCTATCACTATTTAATAAGATATCTCAAACTAAAGGGCCTCTAACAGCTTAACCAATTGCAGCTAATGAATTTTATATAAGCAACACCAGGCTGAGCTTACTTTGCTACCACTGCAATATTTTTTATTTACAATACGAGTTTTTAATTAACAGCTAACTGATACAAAGATGAAATCGTAAAACTACTAAGGGTAATAAAGTTTTTTTTACGAAAAAAACTACGATAAGCTTGCAAGTAAAAAAACTAAGTAGTATGTTTGTATCACAATCGAACAATCCCTTAGAAAACGACGAATCCGAACCCTGAAACAAACTCTTCTCAAAACGGAAAATTATTTTCCGGTCTGTTTCAACTCTCACTTATCGGTTTCATTGTAATCTTAAGGAAAGTTCAAAAGAACACAACCGTACTATTTTAATCTTGAACCCCTAAAACGAAAACGATGAAAACTCTTGTAACCCTCAAGCAAAATCTTCTGAAGTCAACCCTGGTTCTTTTAGTATCAGTTTTAAGTTTAGTTACTAATGCCCGTTCTTCATCTAATGGCATATCTCCTGTTAAACTGGCTTCCTTCACCGCTTCAGTTAACAATACCAACAATAATAAAGTTGATTTAAAGTGGTCAACTGAAACAGAAACCAACCTTAACTACATTATGGTTGAGAAAAGCACCGATGGTGCAAATTTTAAAGATGCCGCCCTGGTATTTACTTATGGTAACACTACTGCTAAGTCTGACTACTCTTTCGCAGATAATATCAGCAAAATAAAATCAGCTGCTGTTTATTACAGATTACGTTCTGTAGGGGTGGATGGTACATCTCAGTACTCTGAAACCCTGACTGTATCAATCAGTAAATAAACGTACAACAGGAGTAAGGCCACTTACTTATATCCTGAAATTGGTAGACAAAAGCCATAAGGGTTCAAGATTAAAATAGTAAAGCAATAAAATAATTTGATAGGGGTTCCGGCCGTCTCGCATCAGCGGGGCGGTTTTTTTGTTTTTAAATTATTTGGTTTATAATATAAACTACTTTATGTTTGTGTTCCAAAGATGAATTTTGCTATGAGACATTTGAAAATTGCATTGATGATTTTGCTGTTAACCGGTTTACTTCAAACCTTATCAGCACAGGTTACCATAAAAGGAGTGATAAAAGATAATAAGGCAAAACCTGTTAGCGGCGTTAGTATATCCATAAAAGATAGTTATGATGGAGGCACTTCCGACTCAACCGGAAAATATTCTTTCAATACTACAGAGAAAGGAGAGCAGTTGCTTGTAATAAGCTCTATTGGTTATAAGACGATTGAGCAAAAAGTAAACCTTGCAACAGTCGTAGTAACTATTGATGTTACCATCAAAGAAGAAATCAGTGAATTAACAGCCGTTATTCTTTCGGCCGGAACTTTTGAAGCCAGCGACAGAAAAAAAGCAGCGGCCGTTTTAGATCCGATTGATATTGTAACAACCGCCAGTGCCAATGGCGATATAACAGGCGCTTTAAAAACATTGCCCGGTGCACAACAGATAGGTGAAAGTGAAGGTCTTTTTGTTCGGGGTGGTACCGCCGCAGAAACAAAAACATTTATAGATGGTACATTGGTAAATAATTTCTTTTTTAGTAGTGTACCCAATATTGCGCAGTTTGGCCGCTTCTCCCCATTTCTTTTTAAAGGAACAGTATTTAGTACCGGTGGCTATTCAGCCTTATACGGCCAGGCACTTTCTTCTGCATTAATTCTCGAATCTATTGATTTACCGGAACAGTCTTCCGCCAATTTGGGCATCACTGTTTTGAGTGGTAGTGCAGGGTATCAAAACCTTGCAAAAGATAAAAAATCATCATGGGGTTTTAGCTATAGTTACACCGACCTTAGCCTGGCATTTGCAATCATCAAACAAAGACAGGATTTTTCAAAAGTGCCAACCACTCATAACCTGGATGCTAACTTTCGTATCAAGACATCGAAGACGGGGATACTAAAATATTACGGCTACTTCAGCAGTAATAAACTGGCTTTTACTACAAACAGTATTGACTCGTTAGGTTATCTGGACAAGTTTGCTATTGGCAATAAAAATTCTTATCATAACCTCTCCTGGAAAGAAAATCTTGGAAAAGGGTGGAAGATTAACACAGGAATTTCCTATTCCAACAACAAAGATGATGTCAACAGCAACATGCAAAATCAAAGTAAGCAGGATGTGGTACTTGGTAACCTGGAGTTTAAAAAGTTTGGAGTGGATACAAAAGGAGGATATTTCAATGCTAAGGCGGTACTGGAGAAAAGACTGAAAGGATTAAGTGCTATCCGTTTTGGAACAGAGTATAATTATGGCAATGATAAATCTATATATCAAGCTTATAACGGTCAGCGTTTCCTTGATACAATAAAAGGGTATATCAATGCAGTATTCGCAGAAGCGGATGTGTATGCTACCAATGCGCTGGCAGTAAAAGGCGGATTCAGGATAGAGTATTCTTCATTGCTGAATAAGACGAATATAGCTCCACGTTTTTCAGTGGCGTACAAATTAGGAAAAGGAAGCCAGGCCTCTGTTGCGTATGGTATCTTTTACCAGGATCCTGAAAGGCGATACCTGCCCTCATCTGTTGCCCTAAACTTTATGAAAGCCACTCATTATATAATCCAGTATCAGAAAGTGGCAAACGGGCAATCTTTCCGGACTGAAATTTTTTATAAAAAATATGACAACTTAGTAAAGACAGGAATCGTCAACTTCAGGAATGGAGCCATCAACAACAACGGGTTTGGAGATGCCAAAGGGATTGAATTTTTCTGGCGGGATAAAAAAACAATCAAAGATCTCGATTACTGGATTTCATATTCCTACCTGGATACTAAAAGAGATTTTTTGAACTTCCCTTTTGCCATTGCGCCAAATTTTGCAGCAAAACATACCAGCTCGGTCGTAGTGAAAAGATTTGTACAGAAAATTAAGACCAATGTAAACTTTGCGTATAACTATGCCAGTGGCCGCCCTTATTATAATATTGGAATTGATGGAAACAATAATAAATTTACTGACAGGGGAACGATACCTGATTTTCACAATGTAAGTTTTTCCTTAAACTATCTGCCGGCTATCGGTAAGAAGAATGCGAAATCATTTCCGGTTTATGTATTCCAGGTAAGTAATGTTTTCAATATTAAACAAACGTATGGCTACAACTATTCTTACAATGGTTACCGGAAGGAAGCGATAACACCCACATCAAGAGTATTTGTCTTTATTGGTGCCTTTATCAGTTTTGGTGTTGACAGAAGCGACGAAGTAATTAATAGTGCATTATAAACCACGTAAATAAAATTGTATGGAAAAATATTCACAAAACCTGTCTGCCGGACAGATAGGGTCAGAGCAAAAAGATGCCAAACTCTGGGCTATTGCTAAAAAAAGAGCTGGCTTTAAAAGAGATTTGGTTACGTATATCGTAATTAATGCTTTTCTATGGCTTATATGGTTATTAGGAAGTAAAAGCCAGAACTATAGCGGAATCCCCTGGCCCGTCTGGCCGACAGCCGGTTGGGGAATCGCCATTATTATCCAGTACTTTGAAGCATACAGATTTCCAAAAGAAAACGCAGTGGAGAAAGAGTATGAAAAATTGAAACAACAGCAATAAAATATATTTATCAATCTTTAAAACAACAACAATGAAAAAGGTTTTTTTATTTCTTTTTACAACAGTAATGGTTTCCGCAACATTTGCACAAAGCGAAAAATATGTAAAAGCCATGGAGCCAAAAGTGGCTATGCTTGACACCAGCAATTCAGCCGACGCCTGGAAAGATTTAGGCAATACATTTGAAAGAATAGCGGAGGCAGAAAAAACACAATGGGCACCTTTCTATTACGCTGCTTTTTGTAATGTGATGGCTGGCACTATGTCTATGCCGCAGGATGGCAGTTTTGGTGACAATAGTGCTATCTCTGATCCTTATGCAGATAAAGCTGAAGGGCTTCTTAATAAAGCAGAAGCAATGAGTAAAGATAATTCTGAGATTTACTGTGTAAGAAAAATGATACATAGCCTGAGAATGATGGGTAATGCTATGGCAAGATTCATGACAGAGGGTGCCAAGGCAACAGAGGCATTAGAAAAAGCAAAGACATTAAATGCCAACAATCCCCGCATCTATATTTTAGAAGGGCAGGATAAATTTTATACACCGGAGCAGTTTGGTGGTAGTAAGGATGAAGCAAAAAAGCTTTTCGAAAAGGCAAATGGAATTTTTATGGTTTCAAAACCCGGTAATAGTATAGAACCGCAATGGGGAAGAGGGCAAGTAGGATATTTTCTTTCTCAGCTTAAATAAAAAATAAAAGAAAATTCCGGCCCTTACTAAGTGCCGGAATTTTTACTTTAATTCTATTATATGAAAGAAGAAAACTTTTCACCCGAGCAAAGCCTGCAGCTTATTCAAACGATGATAAGCAAAACAAAGCAGGACATGTCTGATAACAGTATCTATTTCCTTGTTTGGGGGTGGCTTACTTTTTTTGCCTGTACCGGGCAGTTTGTGCTGAAGCATATTTACAACTATGAGAAGCATTACCTGGTATGGCTGGTGGTTATTGTCGGTATCATTTTCTCTATATACCAGGGAAGAAAGGAAAAGAAAAGAAGCAGGGCTACATCATATATTGATGATAGTATAAAATACCTGTGGTCGGGTATGGCAGCCAGTTTTTTTGTGCTTGGGATGATACTTACCAAACTTGGATGGGGCATAGTAGTATTTCCTTTTTTTATTATGCTGTATGGCCTTGGCACATTTGTGTCTGGCAGCATTATACGATTCAGGCCATTAGTAATTGGAGGTATAGTAGCCTGGGCATTGGCTATTGGCAGTACCTTAGTAAGTTATGATTACCAGATGCTATTTGGTGCTGCTGCTATCCTGGTTAGTTATATAATACCAGCCTATATGCTTCGTTCCAGAAACAATATTGCTAATAAATAATTTTTTGTTATGACACAGACGGAAAAACAACTAACCGAAAAGGAAAGTCTTGACCTTATTGCTATGATGATCAATAAAGCAAAAGACACCCGTCGTGATACCGGTATTGCGGCTATTATGTGGGGGGCTGTGATAGCCATTTGTTCGTTGGTGCGTCTATCAGAAATTCACTTTGGCTATAAATTGCCTTTTGATATCTATTTACTCACCTTTGCAGCTGTCATTCCACAAATTTATTTTTCCGTTAAAGAGAAAAAGAAAAGAAAGGCAAAAGCTTATGGCGATGTTTTTTTTGATAATATGTGGATGGCATTCGGCATTTGTATTTTTCTGATGATTTTTATTACTGGTTCAATCTACAGCGGGTTAAAGCCGATGACTGAAGAATATCAGAAATTAACCGGACATTCGGCACCTTTTCACTTTTATGAGTTTAACTCTTCCTTTTTTCTTTTATTGTATGGCCTGCCAACTTTTGTAACAGGGGTTAGTATGAAATTCAAACCCATGTTATGGGGTGGTTTGCTTTGCTGGGTATGTTGTATCGTTACTATTTATACTACCGTAAAAATTGATTTGATATTAACTGCACTGTCTTCAATTTTTGCCTGGTTTATTCCAGGCCTTATCATGGAGAAAGATTATAGAAAGGCAAAAAAGGGGCTAGCTGCAGCCAATGTTTAAAGATCTTGACCCCATATTACATTCGCAGCTCAGGCTGGCTGTTATGTCACTTCTTATCAGTGTGAAGGAGGCAGAGTTTACTTTCATCCGGGAGAAAACAAATGCTACTGCGGGTAACCTGAGTGTGCAAATACAAAAATTGAAGGAGGCCGGTTATATTGATGTTACGAAACAGTTCAGGGATAATTATCCATTGACAGTTTGCAAAATAACAAAACAGGGTATCAAAGCTTTTGAAGAATATGTTGCTAATCTTCAATCGTACCTGGGAAAAGGATAAGAAGAAGGTTTCGTTTCTCAACCGTTTCATACTGAAATAATACCGATTTAACCGTTATTTAGTCCAATGCAATCGGTATAAAAACGAGAAGGCTCCTTAGACAAGGAGCCTCTTCTCAATTGGTACTCTAAGTGTATAAAAAGTTAACGAAGATTACCCTTCATATTTTTTTATTGGCCTGCCCTGAGGCAGGTTGCGAACAGGTTGCAGTATTAACTGTGGCAATCGCTGTTGTCTTTTCGGGCTAATTATTTTTTCAATGGCCTTTTTTAACCGGCTGTATTGTTTCTTAAGCATATTTTTTGCAGACCTCGCTGCGTTTATCTTTACGAAGCAGGATTAATTGTAATAACATCTGAGTATGAACCTTGTCCGTTTTTATCTATCAGCTTAATGCGATAAAACATCCTCTGTTTGGCAGCCCGTTCAAAAAACTGGTAAATACCGGTTTCTGCTTTATCGGTGCCAAATACAAGAGCGGCCATAGAAAAATTTTTGCCATCGCTGCTTTTTTCCACTTCAAACATAGCTGCTGTTTCATTTTTTTCCACAGCCCAGTTCAGTATCATCTTGTTATTGCTGATGCTGCCGTCAATACGTACAAGTTTGGCGGGAGGGGCTGAAATAATGGATGTGGTAACAGGTGATGGACTTGCAAAAGGAGCGATAACTGTTTGTGCAGGGGAAGGATTATAAACAATCCTTAAGGCTACAATTGCTGCTAAGGTGATGTACTTTATCATTTCTTTGGGGTTTGTCCCGATCCTTCGATAAACTCAGGACTATCGGGATAAATTAATAATACCCACAGAAATATTGGATGTTAGTTTTCGGCTGAAAACTATACCTTCTGCAAAGAATTACTTTAAATTGAAACGTACATGAATCGTAGAAAGGAGAGAGTTCAGGTACGGATGTTTAACGTAGTTTTACGAGGGTATATGTTGTTTTCCGAATAGATAACAAACCTAATAATTGGCTTTAATAAATGCAAGTGTTTTAAAGAAAATCTTTTCATAAAGCTTAAACTAATTAAGCGGACAGGCAAACCTTGTAATACATTTGCCTTAATAATCAATGATGAACGCAGTTATACTGGTAAAACATCTCACCAAAGATTTTAAGGAAGTAAAAGCCGTAAACGACCTTTCCTTTACCGTTGAAGCAGGACAGGTGTATGGCTTTCTCGGTCAAAATGGGGCAGGTAAATCTACGACCATCCGAATGTTGCTTACATTGATAAAACCAACCTCCGGTGATATAGAAATATTTGGACTGAATCTGCTGAAACACCGCAAAGAAATTCTTCGCCAGGTCGGTGCTATTATAGAAAGACCTGATTTGTACAAATACCTTACGGCATTGGAGAACCTGAGAATTTTTGGTGCCATGAGTGGTGTAAAAATTTCAGAAAAGAAATTGATGGAGGAACTGGAAATGGTGGGGCTGGCAACAAGGGCACACAGCAAAGTAAAAACGTATTCGCAGGGAATGAAACAACGCCTCGGTATAGCAATAGCATTGGTGCATGATCCGAAGCTTATCATTTTAGATGAACCGACTAATGGACTTGACCCGCAGGGAATAGCTGATATAAGAAACCTTATTCTTCAACTGAGCAGGGAGAGAAATAAGACATTACTCATTTCATCACACCTGCTCAGCGAAATGGAATTGATTGCCGACTCCATGATAATAATTGATAAAGGAAAAAAAGTAGTGGAAGGGAAAGTGAACGAATTGTTTGACCCTGCTGAAACGCTGGTGGAATTAAAAACAATGGATGATACGGCAACGTTTGAAAAGTTACAGCAATCAGGACTGCAGAACTTAATACGGGGCAAAAGAAACGATTGTATATTATTGAAGCTGCACCGGAATGAAATACCTGGATTGATGAAAGAACTGGTACAAATGAATATAGATGTTGTCTCTTTTCATTCCAGGCATTCTTTGGAAGATTACTTTTTATCATTAACAACAGGTTACCCGCATGTGGAAATTATTACGAATTGAGTTATTTAAAATATTTAAACGACCCCGGACATATATTGCGTTCGGGGCTATTGCTGCTGTTGTTTTATTGTTCCAGATAGGAATGAAGTTTGATGGTAAAACGTATCTCGACCTGGTGTTAAATAACGTCAGTGATTCATTTGAGGTAACAGATGAATTCAAATCAAAATTGCTGAATGGTTATTTTATTTGTTTTGCCATTCTTAATATCCTGCTGATACAAATGCCGCTGCTCGTAGCATTAATAGCCGGCGATTCGATAGCCGGCGAGGCCAATATGGGTACCTTGCGGTTATCGTTAACAAAGCCAGTAAGCCGGACGCAATACATGCTGGTAAAATTTATGGCTTCCATCATCTACACACTTTTATTGTTGATATGGCTGGCTATATTGGCCTTGTTTGGCAGTATGTTCATTTTCGGAACAAACTCGTTGGTGATTTTCCGGTCTGAAGTAATAGAACAGATGAACAGTTATGATGTGCTGTGGAGATATGTGGCAGCCTTTGGCTATGCAGCGGTGGCATTGACTACTGTTTCTGCGCTTGCTTTTTTATTAAGTGTATTTGCAGAAAATTCTATTGGCCCAATCATTGCCACCATGAGTATTGTAATTGTACTGACCATCTTATCTGAATTTAATATTCCTCTTTACGATAATACTGTAAAGCCTTATTTGTTTACTACTCACATGGTGGCCTGGAAGGGTTTTTTCTATGTGCAGGCAGATGCGGATAATAAAACAATTGATGGTACTATTCAAAACCTGCCGGCAATTTTACGAAGCCTGGGCATTTTGGTTATTTATATTGTTGGATTTGTTGGCAGTGCAATTTGGATTTTTAAAAAGAAAGACATTCTGACATAAATTATAGGCGTATGAAAAAGATTTTATTAATAGCTTTATTACTGAATACGGTATTGTTTGCGAAAGCCCAATCGGTAGAGGACGTAATAAAAAAGGTAAAGGCAAAATTGGATAAGGTGAATGACTATGAAGCTATAGGCAAGATGAAAACAAATGTGGTTTTTATAAAAGCACCTATTGCCAAAGTGAAAGTGTATTATAAAAAGCCAAATAAGCTACGCATTAATAACGAAAGCGGCATTTCATTTATACCAAAGGGGTCTGTGAATATCAATCTCAATAACCTTTTTGTCAACACCAACGGTTTTGACATGATTGATATGGGAAAAGAAGCTAAAACCAATCTCCGTATCATCAAGCTATTGCCAAAAGATGAAAATGCAGAAGTGGTCCTGTCAACTTTATACATTGATGAATCGCAGTCCCTGATTAAAAAATCAAAAACCACCACTAAGGAGAATGGTACGTATGAGCTGGAGATGAGCTACGGGAAGTATGCAGAATATGGCCTGGCGGATAAAGTTATTTTCACTTTCAATACCAAGGATTACAAACTGCCAAAAGGCATCACTTTCGATTACGACGATGGTAGCAAGAAGGACCAATCCGCTGATAAACTGAAGGATAAGAAGGGAAAAGTGGAGATAAGTTATTCCAGCTATACGATTAACAGAGGAGTTCCTGATTCGGTTTTCAAATAGAAACGAAAAAACCCATTACCAGGATTCAGGCTATTGCATATCAGAAAAATTCTTTCTACTTTGTGCTTTCGTTAGTCCGCATAAATCCCACTTCCTCCGTATAAGCCACTTTAGTATTCAATCCACCTGTTATCAACCGGATTATAATTTTTTGATATTTTTTTGAATTAAAGGCAAAGCTTTTATAGGAAAATAAATTTATTTCTCACAAGCCTGATATGCAAACTGATTTAGAGCATGAAACATTTTCTATCCGTCATTAGATTTTTTTTGATTACCTGCACAACGGTGCTAAATGCCCAAACCTTCACTGATGCAAATTTCTCTGCCAGTAATATTGGCTCAGGGTGGAGTGAACCTGTTGGTGCTGTATTTAATAAAACCGGAACAAAATTGTTTGTTTGGGAAAAAGGCGGGAGAGTATTTGTGTGTAACTGGAGCACTACTTCGCAGACTTATGTAAAACAATCCACCGCAGTTCTTGACATATCGCCGGAGGTGGGCAACTGGAGGGATCATGGAATGCTTGGCTTTGCGCTGGATCCTAATTTTGATGTCAATGGATTTATCTATCTGTTATATGTGGTGGACAGGCATCACCTGATATATTTTGGTACCGGCACTTATAATGCTTCCACCAACGATTATCTTAAAGCAACTATCGGAAGAATTACCCGGTATAAATTAATAACGAGTGGTAGTAATCAGGTGGCCGATTTAACCACCCGAACAATTTTACTAGGGGAGAGTAAGAGTACCGGGTTTCCAATTTTACATGAATCGCATGGTATAGGTTCATTGGCATTTGCAGCAGACGGAACATTGCTCGCAAGCTGTGGTGATGCGGCCAGTTACAATACAACCGACGCAGGTAATCTTTCAGAAACTTACCAGGTGCAGTCTATAGCTGATGGTAACCTGAGAGCTAATGAAAACGTTGGTTCTTTTAAATCGCAAATGATAAATTCCCTGGCAGGTAAAATTATCCGGATTGACCCTGCTACTGGTAATGGAATCAGCAGTAATCCTTTTTATCAATCATCATCAACCCGCAGTGCGAGAAGCAGGGTGTGGGCATTGGGATTAAGAAACCCTTTTCGGTTTTGTGTACGACCCAATACCGGGGCTATTAATCCGGCTGCCGGAGATATAGGAGAATTGTATGTTGGAGATGTAGGTTGGACTAAGTATGAAGAATTAAATATCATAAAAGCCCCGGCCAGTAATTGCGGCTGGCCAATATTTGAAGGCTTTAATTATCAAACAAGTTATGCTTCTGCAACAACTTTTAATAAAGATGAACCGAATCCTTTATTTGGTACCGGTGGTTGCACACAGCAATGGTTTACTTTTCAAAATCTTATTAAACAGGCAACACCTGATAACGTAAATACAGTTTATAATCCGTGTAATTCATCGGTTGCCATTTCAAGTGGTAATAGCAGAAGACATTTTCACCGAACCCCTGCAATAGACTGGAAACATGGTGTTGATAGTGCAAGGGTAAAATATTTTGATGGCACTACATTAAAAGTACACCAGATTGGTAGTGTGGCATCCGGAGTAACAGGTACACCATTTCGTGGTAATGCTGCATCAGGAAGTTGCTGGTATAGTGGTAACATGTTTCCGGCTTCCTACAAGAATACTTATTTCCAGGCAGACTATGGCGGGACATGGCTTAAAAATTTTACCATTCAATATACAGACCAGATAACTAAAGTAACAAACTTTGCATCGGGCTTTGCAGCAATAGTTTGTGTTACAGAAAACCCGTTGGATGGCAGCGTTGTAGTAGTTGATATCGGAACCGGTGAGGTAAAGAAAATAAAATATGGCGGTAATCAATCACCTGTAGTGGTGTTGAGCAGCAATAGAACATTTGGCCCCTCATCATTAGCCGTTAATTTCACTGGTAACAGTTCTTATAATCCCGGTGGCGGCATCCTTACCTATGCCTGGAATTTTGGCGACCCCACCAGCGGTAGCAATACAAGTACGATAGCCAATCCTTCTCATACGTTCACTACCACGAACAGTAGTCCTAAAAAGTATGTGGTAAAGTTAACGGTAACTAATAATCTGGGAGGAACTTCGGTGGACAGTATTATTATCTCAGTCAATAATACACCACCGGTGGTCAATATCACCAGCCCGGTAAAGAACTCACTCTATGTACTTGGTGGCGACACGGTCTACCAATGCCAGGCCACCGTTATGGATGCGGAACATCCCAACGGGCAGTTAAAATATGAATGGCAAACCTTTCTCCGGCATAACATGCATGAACATGCTGAACCAATAGATACATTCCGGAATACATCTACAGTAATATCAAGGATTGGTTGTAGCGGCGACAGTTATTACTGGATCGTTAAACTAAAAGTAACCGATGCAGCCGGGCTTAGTACAAGTGACTCGTCAAAATTATTTCCCGCCTGTAACGGTACACCAGACCTGACGACTTCACAGTTCTTCAGCACCACACAGATAGCTCCAGGTGGAACAATTGATGAGATGATAAGTATCCGCAACGTAGGACTAGTGGCCACTCCGGCCCCGATCGTATTCACGTTAACCAACTATGCGGCGATCACAGGCTTATCAGCAACATTACCGGGGGTTCCAAGTTTAACCATTGGCTTTACAACGTACACATTGAGTAATACCAACTGGACAGTCACAACAACACCAAGTGCATTGACCTTCACATCCAATCCCGGTTTCTCCATCAATCCGGGTGCGACAGCATTCGTGGGAGTAAGGATTACACGGACAGCAGGTGCGAATGGTACAGTTACACATTCATCAACGATCACTGGCGGTACTGGCGGTGGTGAAACAAAGGTTAACAATAACTCGATCAGTAATGCGCTACTTAAAAAATAATTCTAACCCAAAAAACTGAAAAAACAACGGCTTCTACACGATGCAGATAAATAACTTGAAGCATTTGCAGCCCGGTATTTATTTTGTTGAAGTAAAAGAAAAAGAAACAACAAGGAAAACCAAATTTATAAAAGCACAATAACATTTATTGGTGAAGCAGGTTTATCCCACATCATCAATGCTCTCATCTTTGGCATTAGCAAACATAGCCGGTGTCATTTTCTTCAGCGGGTTTTTCCGGTTCTGTTCATATTCAGCCCGGCGATTGATTATATCAATACATTCAAACACGGCGGTTACAAAAGAAGAAGTATCAGCTTTGTCTTTTCCTGCAATATCAAAAGCCACACCATGATCGGGTGATGTTCTTACAGCCGGAAGACCCGCAGTATAATTTACACCCTCACCAATGGCTAATGCTTTAAAAGGAATAAGTCCCTGGTCGTGGTACATTGCCAGCACTGCATCAAACTTATCAAAACTGCGGCGGGCAAAAAATGCATCAGCACTATAAGGGCCTACTGCCAGTATGTTATTATTCTTTGCTTCTTTAATGGCTGGTTTAATGATGGTTTCTTCTTCGTTACCAATCACACCTTCATCACCAGCATGTGGATTCAATCCAAGAACAGCAATACGGGGTTTGTCAATACCAAAATCTTTTTGCAGGCTTTGTTGTATAATGTTCAGTTTACTTAGAATTTTTTCTTTGGTGATATGTTTTCCGATTTCAGTTACAGGCACATGCTCTGTAACTAATGCCACCCGAAAATTACCGGCACACAGCATCATCACCACATCGTTTACGCCAAACATATTTTTCAGGTAGGGGGTGTGGCCCGGAAAATTAAAGTCAGCCGACTGAATATTTTTTTTATGTATAGGAGCTGTTACTAATCCGTCAATTTGCTTTTGCTTTAAAGAAGCTACAGCATTTTGCAAAGAAAGAATGGCATATTTTCCACCGTCATTAGTCAATTCCCCGGGGTTGATGGCCACTTCTTCTTCCCAGCAATTGAAAATATTCACCTGTTTATGGTTGATACGGCTGAATTCTTTTATGTTCTGATAATTAAAATTTACTTCGGGTATTGACTTACGGTAAAAATTGATGGCTTTATTGGAAGCAAAGATTACCGGAGTGCAGTGTTCCAGTATGCGGTGGTCGGCAAATGTTTTGATGATCAGTTCAATGCCGATTCCATTCAGGTCGCCGCACGAAATACCTATTACTGGTTTTTGTTGACTCATAATTTATAGATTGATGGTAAAAATAATCATTTCTGATTTGAGCCTCCCAATACCTTTTTTCAGTAAAAACACTTAGCTGCAATAGAGGCTTTACGATTAAGTGCTGTACTATTACCCTTTTTGGCCAGAAACTTTACGATTAGGTTGTATTTCTAAGTATTTACCCTCATTTTAGCCTATGGAAAATTAGTACTGGTTTCTAAAGGTTTTAAATACAGCCAGCAGTGTAAGTACTTAAAACCAGGATGAAACCAATAATTATCCAATCCTAAATCCAATTTTTAGAAAAACCAAAATGCGTACTACCAATACTATAAAAAGGGGTTTCCTTTATTTTCAACTGCTAGTTGTTTTATTCTTCTTACCTGGTATTGTCAATGCACAATGCCCTGGTCCCTATCCGAATGCAGCCCAACTAAACTGGGATAACCTGGATGTCTATTACAATAGCGGCAGCGACGTTGCTCCTTATGGTTTTTCAACTCCTTCTAACGGCAATTACGTAACCAACACAATGGAGCAAACCCAACGGTTTGCGATAGGTACGGCAACCGCCACTTTTGTTATAAGCAATTTAGCTCTCATCAACCCAGGTGTCGGCGTTAGCGCAGAAAATGCTACACATACTGGTAACCTGGCTAACTATGCGGGTGAAGATGTTCAGTATAACCCAACAGCAAATGGCCAATCCATAACTATAACCTTTAATACACCCGTATGGGCACCCAATTTTACCTTATATGATATTGACAGAAGCGGTATCATTACAGTAACTGCTACCAATAATCTGAATGTTGCTACAGCAGTGAATGTGGCATTTCAGCCAGGAACAATTCTAGCAGCTGGCTTTTTGCCACTTGCAAGAACCATTACTGCCAACGCAACAACATTAGGAAATGCAGTTAATACAGGTGCCGCCACAGTTACTGTTCCCGGTGCGGTAAATTCTATTACAATTACTGTTACCACATTAGGCAGCGACCCTTTATTTTTTCTTTCTGATATTAACGCTTGTGTGGCAACTGCTTTTCCAACTAACTGGCATCAGGGTGCTAATAACCGCCCGTTTTGGGGCCCTACCCAAACTATGCCTGATTATTTCCTGGGTACACCGGATGATGATGGTGCTTATATGATTGACCCCGCTACTGCTACTGCAAGATTATTATTTAATGACCCCGCCAAAGATTATATCAATTCATTTGGATACGATCCTTACAACAGGTTCTTATATTACATAACAGAAAACCCCTCGATAGATTATAGCAATAAACAGTTAAAACGGTATGACTATAATACAGAAACCTCTTCTGTAATTATAAATGATATAACTGCTGCTCCATTTAATATCCCAACTATGAACGCCGGGGTTGAGTCGGCTGCCTGTGCTTTTTATAATGGCTCACTTTATTTTGGAATAGAAGGAGGTGTATATGGCAGCGGCGGAAGTACTGTAACCAGAGAGACAATTGTTTACAGAATTGATTTTAATGGTAGCAATAACCCAATAAGTGCCACACAGGTGTATGCTATTAACGCAGGAACAAATGGAAGCTCAACCACTACACATGACTGGGGTGATATTATTATTAAAAACGGAATGATATATAATTGTAACACCACAAGGAATGGTAGCGATTATTCACAAAGTAAGTTTCATCATTATAATATGATGACAGGAACTGTAGCCAATGTTTATAATAATCCTGGCACAACCAACTGGAATGGTCAGATTGCTATGACTTGGGCTCAAAATCTTTTTTACTTCAGGGGTTCTACTGCCGGAAACTGTGTAGTAGGCACTTATGATGAAGCTGGCACTTGCGGTGCCCCTCAAACTATTACAAAGGTAGGCGGTGGAGCTGCCTGGCCTGGTGGTGCGGGAGATGCATCCGATCCGTTTCGTCCTAAATGCGATTTTGGTGATGCTCCTGCCAGTTATGATCCATATGTAACACCTGCCACACAAAGCCCCGCCGTACATGAAAGGGCTGATACAATGTGGATAGGAAATACTACATCTGAAGCAACATCATGGGACAGGGAGTTTCTGAAAAGAGGAGTGAATGGTTCAGCGGATACAGATAATGGAGTATCAACAGTCCAGATTTTACAGCCGGGTATCGGCAGTTATTTAATACAGGTTTCGCTTTATAATAACAGCAGTGCTAATGCATCAGTGCTGGCATGGCTTGATTATAATGGTAATGGTACTTTTGATGCCTCAGAAGTTGGGCAGGTTATCCCATCAACTCCTATTACTCCCAGTGGTGCTGTTGTAACAAGATATTTATACTGGAATAATATTAACTGTCTGCTGTCAGCAGGGGCCAATACATATTTGCGTATCAGATTAACGTCTACTGCTGCCGGTATGACGGCAAACCATGCCACCGGTTACTTCACTAAAGGTGAGGTAGAAGATTACCGGGTAATCGTAGATAATTATCCGCTGGCAACCAAACTCCTGAATTTTGATGCTGTATTGCAGGGCAAAAAAGTAAAACTGACCTGGAGTGCTGCAGAAGAAACAGGTATCTATGCGTATGAGATAGAAAGAAGTACTGATAACACCACCTGGTCAGTAATAAAATCTGTTCAGGCTCACAATGCGGCTGGTAATTATGATTACCAGGCGATAGATGATAACCCCCGCAAAGGTGTTTCTTACTATAGGTTAAAAATTATTGAGGGTACGGGTATGAACCGTAACAGTGCAGTAAAAGTTATTAAGTTTAATGAATTTAATGCAAACCTTACCATTGCACCTAACCCGGCAAACGATAAAACAACATTGCTGATAGATGTAAATGAAAGTCAGGAGGCTACAATAGAGATATTTAACATGCAGGGAAAGATGGTATATACAAACAAACGGCGGGTAAACAGTGGTGTTAATAATATCGAATTATCCTTGACAGAATCATTTACATCAGGAACCTATATTGTGAAAACAAATGTCGGGGAACAATCACTTTATAAAAAATTAATTGTGAATAAATAGTCATCAATCAGGCAGTGATTTTTAATCACAAT
>Ga0209591_10001206_pt1 | contig 32538 bp, 18 predicted proteins | sample MAT01_FD_187207 | JGI IMG/M metagenome (GOLD analysis project Ga0209591, IMG submission 187207) | Freshwater microbial communities from Lake Fryxell liftoff mats and glacier meltwater in Antarctica - MAT-01 (SPAdes) (version 2) | ecosystem: Environmental > Aquatic > Freshwater > Ice > Liftoff... | reverse complement strand
GAACGGGAGAGGGCATTGAAAGATCAAACTCACATCATGTACGGGACGATCGAGAACCTGTAGGGGCGGGTTCACCAATAGCTTTAAATTGTGCAGACAGGTTAAATAAACCCGCCCCCCACCCAGCGCGAGATCCTTTGATTGGCTGGCGTGCAAGATCTCAGATCAAGTTAAATCCACAATAGCCTAGAACACCAAAAACTCGCGCAGGCTTGCCAAAAGCCCGGTATGCCGGAAATTTTGCATCTGCCTAGAAAAATCGAATTAAAATAAATCTATCTAAAGACTGAAAAATGTAGCTTAAGTACCGCCAAATGGAATACTTTAAGATTAAAAAATTTCAAATTTCACCTTATTTAGCAGCAATTGCCACATCACTAGCAATTTTGGTGGGAGTTGGCATTTTAGACCGATCGGAACAACAGCGATTTTTGCAGTATAACCGCGCTAGCACGCTCGATCGGCTCAGCACAGTCCGTTCTAAGCTGGAAAGCTCTTTGAATTCCCGGCTGTTTTTGATGCGCGGTTTGGTGGCTTACGTTTCCAACAACCCAAACATCACCGAAGCTGAGTTTGCAGCGATGGCGAGAATTCTAATGGCACAGCAAAGGGGAATTCGCAGCCTAGGTTTAGTTAAAGGCACAACCATTGCTTATATGTATCCGCTTCAAGGCAATGAACAGGCGATCGGGGTTGAGTTGACAACGGTACCCCAACAACGCCAAATGGTCGAAGAGGCGATCGCCACTAGAAAAACTGTGCTTGCCGGGCCAGTGAAATTATTGGCGGGGAATTTGGGGTTCATCGGTCGAGCGCCCATTTTTATCACACCCCCAGGCACAGAACCCGAAACAGGGTTTTTTTGGGGCTTGATAGGGGTTCTCATCGACCAACAGGATCTCTTGCAGGAAGCGGGACTCAACGACCCCTCAGCCAACCTGCAATACGCTGTGCGGGGCAAAGATGCGAAGGGAGCGATCGGGGACGTGTTTTTCGGCGACAAGTCGATTTTTCAGAAAAGTCCCGTGGTTCTGGAAATCACTTTGCCCAACGGTTCCTGGCAGTTGGCAGCAATTCCGGCGGGAGGATGGCCAAAGAATTCGCCGCTGCGAGGGTGGTTGCTGTTTGGCGGCGGCTTGCTGGCTGTTTTCAGCGGGGCGGTGGCCTTTAGCTGGGTGTACGGGCCTGCGAAATTGCGCGCGAATGAAGCTAAGTACCGGCAATTGGTGGAGAATGCTAACAGCATTATTGTGCAGTTAGATAGCGAAGGTAAGATTACTTTTTTTAATGAGTTTGCGGAAACTTTTTTTGGGTATTCAGAAGCAGAAATAATTGGCAAAAGTGCGATCGGCACAATTATACCGAAAACAGATTTATTTGAAAGTGACCTCGCGACAAAGATTCGAGACTGTTTGGCACAGCCAGAAAAATACTTCCAAAACGAAAATGAAAATATCCGCAGCAATGGGGAAAGGGTGTGGATAGCGTGGACAAATAAACCTTTACTAGATGCGAAGGGAAATTTGGCAGGACTGCTTTGTATCGGGACGGATATTAGCGATCGCAAACAAGCTGAAATCGCCCTGCAAGCTTCTGAATCGGAACTTCGAGCTTTGTTCGCTGCCATGAACGACGTAATTTTCGAGGTTGATATTGAGGGACGATGCCTGAAAATTGCCCCGACAAATCCCCAATTATTGCACAAACCACCGGCTGAATTGATCGGTAAAAAAATCAGGGAATTATTCGATCCAGAAATGGCAGAAATTTTTCAGGAGCAAATTCGCACCGCCATTGCTACAAATCAAACCTGTACTTTTGAATATCACCTGGAAATTAGCAGCGTACAAAAGTGGTTTGCCGCTACCATTTCGCCAATGAAAGAAAAAACGGCTCTGTGGGTGGCTCGCGACATTACAGAGCGCAAGCAAGCTGAAAGTTGGTTGACCGGTCAAAAACAAATTTTAGAAATGATTGCTAAGGGCGCAACTCTTGGCGATACTTTAAATACTTTAGTTCAAATTATCGAGCAGCAATCTAGAGAGATCATCGGTTCGATATTGCTTCTCGCTCCAGATGGCGAACATTTACTACACGGAGCCGCGCCCAGTTTGCCCGACAGTTACAATGCTGCTATTCATGGCAGAGCCATCGGCCCGGATGTCGGTTCCTGCGGCACTGCTGCCTTTACCCGCCAACAGGTGATCGTTACAGATATTGCCAGCGATCCTTTGTGGGAAAATTATCGAGATTTAGCCTTGAGTTTTGGACTGAGAGCTTGCTTGTCTACTCCTATTTTCTCATCTCAGGGTCAAGTTTTGGGAACTTTTGGAATGTATTATTCCCAACCGTGCCACCCCCCAATTTTTGATCTGCAATTAATAGAAGCAGCGATGAATTTAGCAGGAATTGCGATCGAAAGCAAACAGGCAGAAGAAAGTCTCAAACAGCTCAATCAAGAACTAGAAAATAGAGTCAAACAGAGAACTGCTCAATTGATGAAAACAGAAGAACGCTGGCAGTTAGCACTCAAAGGCAACAATGACGGAATTTGGGACTGGAACTTGCAAACAGAGGAACTTTTTGTGTCCGAGCGCTTTAAGGAAATCACTGGTTACGAAGATAGTGACATTAGCGATTACAATAACAAATGGAAGGCGAGTTTACATCCAGATGATTTAGCGATTTCTCAGCAACTCCTTCAAGAACACTTGGAGAGAAAAACGCCGCATTACATCACCGAATACCGCTTGTGGTGCTACAACAGCGCCTACAAATGGATATTGAGTCGGGGACAAGCTTTGTGGGACGCATCTGGAAAAGCAGTCCGCATGGTTGGTTCAATTACTGACATTACGGAGCGCAAACAAGCAGAGGAAGCACTGCGGGAAAGCGAGGCAAGATTCCAAAAGCTGTCGGGTAATGTGCCGGGAGTAATTTATCAATTTGTATTGCGTACAGATGGCTCTTTCAGTTTTCCTTACATAAGTGCTGCTTGCCGAGAACTTTTTGAATTAGAACCAGAAGATGTTCTGAAAAATGCGGCTTTGCTAACAGATTTAATTCATCCCGATGACCGCCAAAATCATGACGAATCCGTTGCTATTTCAGCGCAAACTTTGCAGCCTTGGCACTGGGAAGGACGGTTCGTGCTACCTTCCGGCAAAATTCGCTGGTTTCAGATAATTTCTCGTCCTGAAGCTAAAGAAAACGGCGATATTCTTTGGGACGGCATCACCGTTGATGTTACCGATCGCAAACAAGCTGAATTAGCTTTGCAAGAAAGTCAGCAGTTTATTCAAAAAGTAGCCGATGCTACTCCCGGTATTTTGTATCTCTACGATTTGGAAGAACAGCGAAATATCTACGCTAATACTTCAATGCTCGCGCTTTTGGGCTATACCCTCGACGACATTACAGCGATGGATTCGTCACTGATGCCTCAGTTAATACACCCGGAAGATTTGCCTAAAATCGTGACACATCACGCCAGCTTTTCAGGAATTGAAGATGGCGAAACTAGGGAAATTGAGTACCGGGTGCGGGCAGCAGACGGTCAATTGTTGTGGCTGCAAAGTCGGGATACTATTTTTAGCAGGAATGCTGACGGTCAGGTTAAGGTAATAATTGGAGTTTCCCAGGATATTACGACTCGCAAGCAAGCAGAGGAAGCACTGCGACAAAGCGAGGCGCGAGAAAGAGAAAAAGCTCGAGATTTAGAGTCAGCGCTGCTGGAATTGCGCTCTACTCAAACTCAGCTCATTCAAACTGAAAAAATGTCTTCTTTGGGGCAATTAGTGGCCGGCATCGCTCACGAGATTAATAATCCCGTTAACTTCATTTACGCTAATATTGATTATCTCAACCAGTATACAAAACAGTTGCTCGATCTGGTGACTCTTTACGAGCATGAGTATCCCGAACCTAATTCAAAAATTGTCGATCGCATTCAAGAGATTGATTTGGACTTCATGGCAGAGGATTTAAGAAAACTTGTGGGTTCAATGCAGGTAGGAACCGATCGCATCCGGCAAATTGTGTTGTCCCTCAGAAATTTCTCGCGGCTGGACGAATCGGCAATGAAGCCGGTCGATATTCACGCGGGAATTGAGAGCACTTTGTTAATTTTGCAGCACCGCTTGAAGAGTCGGGATAGCCGCTCGGAAATTGAAGTAATTAAGGAGTTTGGAAAACTGCCACTGGTGGAGTGCTATGCGAGCCAACTGAATCAGGTGTTTATGAATATTATTGCTAATGGAATTGATGCTATTGAAGAACGATATCAAAAGTTGTCGGTTCCACAATCAGAGACAAATCCCGGGCGGATTGCTATTTGCACTGGTGTAACGTCCCAAAACACTGTTAGGGTCGAAATTTCGGACAACGGTACGGGCATTCCGGAGGGGATAGTTGATCGAATTTTTAACCCGTTTTTTACTACGAAAGCTGTGGGGAAAGGTACGGGGTTGGGAATGTCTATCGCGCACTCGATTGTGGTGGAAAAGCACAAGGGCAAGATTGACTGTATTTCGTCCATAGGATGCGGAACGACTTTTAAGATTGAGATTCCGATCGACAAAGTGCATAAATAGTAGGGTGCGTCACTCGATTTTAGATTTTAGATTTTAGATTTTAGAATTTACTCCACAGTGGTAGAGTGCGGAGCGTCGATTTTAGATTTTCAGGCGCGGGCGTGGAGTCATAAGCTGACGCACCCTACAAGTATTAGCAGTTCTTGGTTTTCAGGCGTGGCGCTTGGAGTCATAAGCTGACGCACCCTACAAGTTAACGACTAAGATAGATTGAAGCTGCTAAGGTAGCGGTGCTGCATCAAACCTTTAATTGTATAAAAATTGACATGATGGGATTAATCCTGGAAGCGCTGCAAGCAATGGGACACAATGTCCGGTGGATGTCTTGGAATTTGTTTTTGGCTTTAGTACCGCTGGGCCTGAGTTTTTGGCTGTTCCGCAAACCTCGATCGCGCTGGCTGCTGTGGGGTACGGGCATTCTCCTGGGCGCTACTTTTTTGTCCAGTACGCGCCCTGTTTTTGCCTATCTGAAGCACATAGTGCAAGATGTGGGCAAAACTTACGTTTTGGGGGCGATCGCGATTACGCTGGCACTGATGGCTGTAGACATCTGGGTACTGCGGCAGCGCGGAGTTCGCTCTCTCCGCTGGTGGGTCGGCTTTTTCTGGTTTATCGCATTTTTGCCCAATGCGCCCTACGTTTTAACTGATATCATTCACCTGATTCGCCAGATTAAAGAGGGATACTCGGTGTGGATTGTGACTCTAGCTTTGATCCCGCAGTATCTGACGTTTATGCTGGCAGGGTTTGGGGCTTACGTGCTGTCGGTGATGAATTTGGGTTACTATTTGAAGCAACAGGGTTTGAGTAGATTTATCCTGGCAACGGAGATAACTATACACGCACTTTCGGCGATCGGCATTTATTTAGGGCGATTTATCCGCTTCAACACTTGGGACATTCTGACTAACCCCGATGCGCTAGTTAACACAGTAATGAACGATTTAATTGGCAAGCGTCCGTTTTTAGTAATGGCTGTAACTTTTGTAGTAATTGCTGTTTTGTATTGGCTAATGAAACAAGTAATTTTAGGAATTAGCCAGCGATTTTACAGCAGCAAATTGCAGTCGGACTTGGCCGGCGATAGCGCAACTTCTTCGAGCTAGAGCGATTTGAGATTTGAGATTAAAGAATTGATTCAACAGAGGAATCTAAGAGCTTGAACTAAGTTCCTAAATTTTTTCTGTCCACCAGTTAACTCGGAAAACAAGTTTCCGTCTGTGGGAGAGAAAAAATTTTTAGCTAAAGTCCGAAATAAATTACTGCTGCCGCTTGTCACCAGACTTGATATGTTAGAACAGTCAAAGTAGTTTTGTAAACAGCAAAGATGAATCGATTTGACCGTCAGTTGTGGCAGAGATTTATTGCGATCGCTCAACCTTACTTTTATCCTTTAGAGCCTGGAGGTGGCAGAATCTTTTTAGGATTAGTAGCGCTGTTGTTGATATTTCTCTTCGCTGCGATGTTTGTGCTCGTCAGCGCTGTATGTTTGGGTACTCAAGTCTTATTTCCAGAATTTGTCAATAGTATTGCTGCAGGCTTAGTTACTTTGTTGAAAGGAATTATTAATTCGCCCGCAATTGCGATCGTGGCTTTAATGTTAATTCTTCCTTTCAGCGCTTTTGTCTTTTTCAAAGGCAGATTAATCCCGCAGTGGCAATCGTGGGCATTATTGGCTTTATTGCTGTTATTTTCCCTATCCGTCAGCGGTCTGAATGTCATAATTAGCTACGTCAGTAACTTTTTTGATACAGCACTGGCAAAGAAAGACCAGCTCAATTATTGGAAGTATCTTTTTGTCTATGCGAGCGTTTTTGTCGTAGGCACTCCCATTGTGGTAATTTACCGCTATACCCAAGATAAATTGGGTCTCTACTGGCGGGAGTGGATGACTAATAAGTTCCTCGATAAGTATTTCCAGAATCGGGCTTATTACGAAATAAATTCACACAAGGAAATTGACAATCCAGACCAGCGAATTTCCGAAGATGTCCGCTCTTTTACCCGGACAAGTTTGTCATTTATGCTGATCATCCTGGGTTCAATAGTTGATATTATATCTTTTACTGGTATCCTGTGGTCTATCTCAAAAGAACTTTCGATTTTTCTGATTATCTATGCTATGGTGGGCACGACCGCTACTCTAGTTTTTGGTCAAAAATTAGTACCTCTGAATTTCGAGCAACTTAAAAAAGAAGCAAATTTTCGTTACGGACTGGTTCACATTCGCGACAACGCCGAATCTATTGCTTTTTATGGAGGGGAGGAGCAAGAATCATTTCAAATAAAGCAGCGATTTGTGGAAGCAGTCCGCAATTTTAATTTGCTAATTGGTTGGCAGCGGAATCTGGATTATTTTACAACTGGATACGGATATGCTGTTGTGATTATTCCGGCTTTGTTTCTGGCTCCAACTTATTTTGCTGATCAAAGTGGTACAATCGAGTTTGGAGATATCAGTCAAGCTGGTTTTGCTTTCAGTCAGGTTTTGCGAGCTTTTTCTGTGATCGTAACTCAGATTGAGCCTCTGAGTTCTTTTGCCGCTAGTATCAATCGTTTGACTGTATTTACAGATACTCTGGAAGCGGAAAAAGCGGTATCTCGTGCAGGAGGAACTGCTATAGATGTAGTAGTTGATTCTCAGTTGAGACTGGAACACGTTACTTTAGATACTCCGAAAAATCAAAAGACTTTGATTAGGGATTTGTCGGTAGCAGTGCAGCCCGGTGAAGGACTGTTAATTGTCGGTCAAAGCGGCGCTGGGAAGAGTTCTTTGCTGCGAGCAATTGCGGGTTTGTGGGACGCGGGAACGGGGCGTTTGGCGCGGCCGGAATTGGGGGAAATGCTGTTTTTGCCACAGCGTCCTTATATGATTTTGGGTAGTTTGCGATCGCAACTTTTGTATCCCAATACCAGCAGCGAGGTTGATGAGGAAAAATTGCGCCGCGTTTTGGCATCAGTAAATTTAGCAGATTTGCCAGACAGATTGGGCGGTTTTGATGCGGATTTAGATTGGGGTGAGATTTTGTCGCTGGGAGAACAGCAACGTTTAGCTTTTGCTAGATTGTTATTGACGGAACCTAGATACGCTATTTTGGATGAGGCGACAAGTGCTTTGGATTTGAAGAACGAGCAACATTTATACGAGCAGTTGCAAGCCACTAAAACTACGTTTGTGAGTGTCGGCCACCGATTGAGTTTAGTGAAATATCACCAGCAGGTTTTGGAACTTGTGGGCGATGGGAGTTGGCGGCTGCTTTCGGCCCAAGAATACCGCGCTAGTGCGACAATTTTTGGCTGATACAGCGCTGCTTTCAAAAATTGTAAATTTACCTGGTTTTTGGTTCGTGGTGGGTTGTGGTGCGGTTGGAGCTTTATGGTTTGGTGCTATAAATTAATCGCCGCGCCTCGACTCTACAATAGGTTTTACGGGTAGGCAGACAGCAACAATTTATGGTGATAAACTCCCCGTTCCTCATACCATCTTAGATTAAAGAATTGAATAATTGAATAATTGAATAATTGAATAATTGAATAATTGAATAATTGAATAATTGAATAATTGAATAATTGAATAATTGGGAATGACTGATTGTGTATGGGTTTGGATCACGGGCTTAGAGTTGCATTTTTTTAAACTGGTATCACAATCAATAATTGGGTATAAATATCTAAAAATGCCCAAACAACAAAAAGCAAGCTGAACTTTGGCAGATTCGATTCAATTGCTCTCCCGCGAGAACTCACACAATATAATAGAAGATAGATTTTTAGTATAGGCGAGATTCCTACCTTGACTACTCCGATTCCTCAAAACTTTGTGCAAACGATCGCCAAACAGCGCGGTGTCACAGATGCCGAGTTAGAAACTGTGTTTATGGCTCTCGACGGTCAATCTACGGCGACGATTGCAACCAAGCTTGGCATTAGCGACATCGCCGTTCGCAAAAGACTCGGCGAAGTTTACAAAAAGTTTCAGATTGGGGGGAACGGCCCTGGAAAGCTTTCGGAATTGAGGCATCAGTTGCTGTTTTCATACCACACCGATCACGGAACGAGCGATTTTAGTCGAGGTAAAGGCTCTCTATTGAAGATGGCGATTGGCCACCGACAGGAAGATTGGGGCCAAGCACCGGATGTTTCGGTTTTTTACGGACGGACTGAAGAATTAACTACTTTAAAGGAGTGGATTGTATCAGATAATTGTCGCCTGGTAGCGCTGCTGGGTTTGGCTGGTAGCGGCAAAACAACTCTGTCGGTGCAGTTGGCAAAACAGGTACAGAATGAGTTTGATTTTGTGATTTGGCGATCGCTGCGATCGACACCAGCACCATCCGACTTCCTAGGAAGCTTAATTCAACTTTTTTCTAACCAACAAAAACCCGATGTGCCGTTAGCGGAGCCCGCCCCTACGGGGGCTACGCCAACGAAGAGGATCGACCTCAACAGCAAAATTTCGCGATTGGTCGAGTATCTGCGGAAACACCGCTGTCTGGTAATTTTAGACGATTTTGAAGCGGTTCTCAGACCAGAAGAATTAGCGGGACACTACCGCGAAGGCTGCGAAGGATATCGAGATTTAATTGTGCGGCTGTGTGAGGTCAATCACAATAGCTGTTTAGTGCTAGTTAGTTCGGAAGAACCTACGGAACTGGCTTTGCTGGCGGGAGAAAAAGTGCGGTCTTTAAAACCTGCTATTTCCGAGGAAATAGCGCGGGAAATTTTCCAAGAAAAAGGTTTGTCGCCTCAAGATCAAGAGTTGGAAATCTTGTTATCCCGGTACGGAGGCAATCTGTTAGCATTAAAGATTGTAGCGACAACAATTAACGAGTTTTTCGAGGGAAATATTTTAAAGCTTTTGGAAGCAACGGCTTTATTTATTGAAGAACATATCAGCAATTTGCTGGCGCAGCAGTTCGATCGAATGTCGAGTTCCGAACAAGATATTGCCTACTGGATTGCTATTGCTCAAAGCCAGATTTCCCTGGCAACTTTACGAGAGCAGATGTTTGCCAATTCATCGCTTTCAGATTTGCTAAAAAATCTCGATTCTTTGGGTCGTCGCTCGCTGATTGACAAAAGTAGTGAGGGTGGGGAAACTGTTTTTATGCTTCAGCCTTTGATCGTGCAATATGTGACAGACCGATTAGTCGAGCAGATTCGAGCGGAGGTTTTGGAGACGGTTAAGACCCAAGGAATAGAAAGAATGAGACTGTTTAAAACTCACAAATTGAGAATCAACATTGCTAAACGGAAAGGGGATAAAGGCGAACCAAGTAGCTCTATTTTAGCATTAGTAAAAAATCGGTTGCAAGTGTTGTTTGTGAAGACGACAGGCTCTGAAGAACTGCTAAATATCTTGAAGAAAATTGCCTCTGATCTGGAGGATAAATCGATTCTTGAGGTGGGATATGCTAGGGAGAATCTGGCGCAGATTATTTCAGAAATTCAGCGATAAGAAAAAAGCGATCGCCCTTTGACAAAAGCGATCGCCCAATTTTCAACACAAACAGAGTTCGATAAAATTATTTGACAATGCCCAAAACCGATGCAGATTCAGACCCTGTAATTTTGCCCAAAGCCGGCGCTTTTTGAGCTTGAGCAATTTTGGGAACCAAAAGTTGATTCGCATAAATCCGAGGATTTTCTTGAGCAATTTGGATGTAAGATTGGCGGACTTCTGCGTTGACTGCGACAGTCTTGGCATCGTAGACTTGCATCGCCATGTTGGGATAAAAACCAATGCCGACAATCGGTATCAAAAAGCAAAATGCGATCGCCACTTCCCGAGGTTTAGCATCAATAAACTGTGCATCACCAGGCAAAACGCAACTATTACCAAAACAAACCGCTTCATCCAGATTGTTTCTCTGATTCTGCAAATTTAGATCCTCAAGGTCGCAAGCCGCTAGTGTTCCACAGTTGTAAAATAACTGTCGCAGCATCGAGAGCAAATAAATCGGCGTCAAAATGAGTCCCACTGCCGCCAGGAACACAATCACCGCGCGGAAAGAACCGCTGTACATATCGCTAGTTGCGACGCCCACAAACACTGATAATTCGCTAGCAAAACCGCTCATGCCGGGGAGTGCCAAGGATGCCATCGCGCCTGCGGTAAACAAGGCAAACACTTTCGGCATGACTTTCCCAATCTCGCCCATCTCGTCCATGATCATTGTATGGGTGCGATCGTAAGTAACGCCAGCCAGGAAGAATAATACTGAGGCGATTAAACCGTGGGAAATCATTTGCAACAGCGCCCCGTTGATACCCAAATCCGTGAAGGAAGCAATACCCAACAACACGAATCCCATGTGAGAAATCGACGAATTCGCTAAGCGGCGCTTCATGTTCGATTGGCCGAAGGAATTCAGCGCGCCGTAGATAATATTGACCACGCCGAGCACCGCCATAATCGGTGCAAAGTAAACGTGTGCTTTGGGGAGAAGTTCTAAGTTCAGGCGAATCAATCCGTATCCGCCCATTTTCAGCAATACGCCGGCTAGAATCATCGACACGGGAGAAGATGCTTCACCGTGGGCATCAGGTAGCCAAGTGTGGAAGGGGAAAATCGCCAGTTTCACACCGAAGGCAATCAGCAATCCCGCATAAAGCAAGAGTTCTAAACCTAGGGGGTAGTCCTTTAAGCCGAGTTCTACCATGTCGAAGGTGGGGGTGCCTCCGCCGTAGAATCCCATTGCTAAGGCAGCTACCAGAATAAAGATGGAAGCGCCGGCGGTGTAAATCAAGAATTTGGTAGCTGCGTAGCGGCGGTTTTGTCCGCCCCAAATCGAGATTAGCAGGTACACCGGAATTAGTTCTAGTTCCCAGACAATGAACAGCAGCATGATGTCTTGGGCGACGAAAACTCCTATTTGTGCCGAGTACATCACCAGCATCAGGAAGTAGAATAGTCGTGGCTTGCGATCGACTTCCCAGGCTGCAAAGATTGATAGTGTCGTCACCAATCCCGCCAACAGTACCAACGGAACTGACAGTCCGTCAACGGAAACAGACCAGTTGAGGCCTAAAGAAGGTATCCAGGAATATTTCTCGACGATTTGGAAAGTAGAGATGCTTGGATCGTAATGAGTCCAAAACACCCAGCACATTAATACAAAATCTGCAATACCTACGCCTAGGGCATACCAGCGAATGGTTTTGCCGTCTGTATCGGGCAGAAAAGGGATGGCGAGGGAAGCTACGAGGGGTAGGATGACAATTGCGGTCAGCCAAGGAAATTGATCCGCTACCATGATAGTGAGAATAAATACTTAGTTGGAAGTTACCAAGATTATAATACTAAACGTAATAAACAATTAAGATTTGTAAATATTTTTTTGAGAGATCTGCGGAGTAAGTCAGGAATACACAATTTGCTGCAAAAGTCAAGAAATTTTGCAGTTATTAGTTCAGGAGTCATTAGTCGCACCTTAGCGGTTAACAATTACCGATGATTGATTACCGATGATCGATTACCCTGTTGTGCAGTGGAAAAATGCGGTAAATATTCAGATCGATCGAGATAAAGTCAAGAGTTGTTCGGCGAAAGATGCAATTAAAGTGCGATCGACCAATTGCGATCGCCATTTTTCCGGTATACCAGATTCTCCGTAAAAAGCCCCAGCCAACTGTCCGTAAACCGCACCAGTTGTATCCGCATCATCGCCCAAATTCACAGCCAATAAACAGCCTTCAGCAAAAGAAGAACTGTTATAAAACGCCCAAAGTGCCGCCTCCAAAGACTTGACAACATAACCCGTACCTTTAATTTCAGGAGGTTGTCGCAGTTTAAAAGAACCCGCCGCAATCTCATCAATCTCTGCCACCAGCGGATTTGCTGCCCAATATCCCGAAATCGGACAATATCTTTCCGAAAGCAACACATCTTTAGCAACTCCATTCACCGCCCCCGCAATTAAAGCACCGAAATAACGGCAAGCATCCACACAAGTAGCAGCACCGTGAGTAGTTCTCGAACTTTCTGCAGATTTTTCTATGACTTCCAAAGGATTTGTAGCATAAAACAAAGGCACGGGAGCCAAACGCATAATCGAACCATTTCCAGCAGCCTGAGCATCGGTAGAACCACAGAAAGGTTTTCCTGTATTTTTAAACAGCCAAAGTGCTTGTCGCACCGTATTGCCAATATCAAAACATTTACCAGTGCTGCTCAAATGTCCGTCTCGCCACCACCGCAAATAAGTTTCTAATTGATGGACTGGATCGAAACCTTGTTTTTCAATCAAACTTTCTGCTAAACAAAGTGCCATTGATGTATCATCAGTCCACTCTCCAGGTTGCAGTCGAAACGGGCCGCCGCCAACCATATCGTTAATAGGCGCAAACGTTCCGGGGCGATGGAATTCTAAAGTTGTTCCCAAAGCGTCGCCAACTGCTAAACCGAGAAGACTGCCGCGATAACGTTCTATTGGCTGCATGGTAATTGAAGATTAATAATTACAGGACTTAGGCAAAAAGTGGTTTGATGGGAGCATCTTAGTTTTGCATTTACAGGGAGTGCGAGTGTCTCGATCGCTATAGGTATATGTATAGCGATCGTCCCGCTCGCACTCCTCAAAAACGCTTTTTACTCTTTCGTGAGATGCTCCCGGTTTGATACTCTATTTATAGCGCTAAGGTGTGCAGTGCACACTCTACTTTGTTCTTCCCTTGATTCTCTTTCTCTGTGTCTTCTGCGCTCTCTGCGGTGAATAAACAAAATCTTGTTCAAAAATGAAATAGAATTGCGATACTTGCCGTTCAAAATAAAAAAACTAGATGTTTCCGCCCACAGGCTGAGCCAAAAGACGACTCAAGGTAATATTGATGTTAACCTGTCCCTACCTGAGATCGAACTGTTTCATGATACCCGATGCCTCTGCCGGAGCGGCTGCTGCCACTCAATCAACACCCGAAGTCAGCTTAGAGCTGCAAGTCCGACTCAAGACTGAAGATGGACAGCTACTGTTGCTACTCCCCCCAGAAGCCAACAGCGAACCCGCAACAGCCTCCGCCTCGACTTGGACTGAACTTTGGCAGCAGCTAAAAGTCAGGCTGAATGCAGGAGAACGCTTTTGGCAGCCAAACGCAGAAGTACAATTGATGGGGAACGATCGACTTTTAGATATCCGCCAACTCCAAGAAATCGCTGATGCACTAGCCGAAGTGGAACTGCAACTCAAACGAGTCCACACCAGTCGCCGCCAAACCGCCGTTGCCGCAGCTACGGCAGGCTATTGTGTAGAACAGCAGCCTCCGGTTTCTTCCCTGAATAAAGCCGCAGCCGAAAAACCGCAATCCCTGGCGGAACCTTTATATTTGCAGATGACAGTGCGATCGGGCGTAGAAATTCGTCATCCCGGCACCGTCGTACTTTTGGGAGACGTAAATCCCGGCGGCTCAGTCATCGCCGGAGGCGATATCCTAGTTTGGGGCCGTTTGCGGGGAGTCGTGCACGCCGGTGCCGGTGGCAATACCAAAAGCGTGATTATGACCTTGCAGATGGAACCGATGGTGATTAGGATTGCTAAGTATGTTGCCAGAGGCCCAGAAACCTCACCCGCTCAGTTTTTCCCGGAAGTCGCCTATGTGACACCCCAAGGGATTCGGATCGGTAGAGCCTCTGATTTTGACAAATCGCAGTTAGTCGGGGGTAATGAGTAATCGATAATGGTTCAGTTGACAGTTGACAGTTGACAGTTGACCTGGGATAGCGACCTCTACCTGGAAGGAAGAGGATTGGAGTAATGAATAGTCTTCTTTTAATTTCTCCCTACAAGGGAGAGGCTTTAAACCAATTCTTTCTGGTAATGGGTAATGGGTAATTAGGAATTAGTAATGAGTAATTGGTAATACTATTTCTCTTTCAGCCTGCACTTGATAATTTTTGCCTAGGCTAAATCAGTCACTCAAGGACGATTTAAAATTTAAGTGCAAATTCATAGAGGATTAGTAAAACAAGGAGATTTGTGAGTTTATGAAGTAGGGACAAAGGCTTTCGCCGTGTCCCTACGGCGGGGGAGCGATAAGCGGGTGTCCTTCATACACGTGAAATCTGCTGTTATTCAGTGAATTACCGATTGCTGCCAAATTACCAAAGAATAATTGCTAATTATCAACCAAGAATAAGATCAATTACCCATTACCAATTACCCATTAGCAATTCCCAATTACCAATTACTAATTCCCAATCACCAATTCCCAATAAATCTAAAATCGCTTATGGCTCGCATTATTGTTGTTACATCAGGGAAAGGCGGGGTAGGAAAAACCACCTCCACAGCCAATCTCGGCATGGCTTTAGCTAAGCGGGGACGCAACGTTGCTGTAATTGATGCCGATTTCGGCCTCAGAAATTTAGACTTGCTGCTGGGCTTAGAAAACCGGATTGTTTACACGGCATTAGAAGTTCTCGCTGGAGAGTGCCGATTAGAGCAAGCTTTGGTGAAAGATAAGCGGCAGCCGCGCTTGGTGCTGTTGCCGGCTGCCCAAACTCGGATGAAAGATGCCATCAGCGCTGAGCAAATGAAGCAGCTTGTGGGGATGTTGGGAGCAAAATACGACTATATTTTGATCGACTCTCCTGCTGGAATTGAACAAGGTTTTCAAAATGCGATCGCGCCGGCTCAAGAAGGGATAATTGTCACCACTCCGGAAATCGCTGCTGTCCGCGATGCCGATCGAGTCATCGGCCTGCTGGAAGCCAACAACGTCAAGAAAATCCAGCTAATCGTCAACCGGATTCGGCCCGCAATGGTGCTGGCAAATGATATGATGTCGGTGCAAGACGTGCGGGAAATCCTCGCGATTCCGCTGTTAGGGGTCGTTCCCGACGACGAGCGCGTCATCGTTTCCACCAACCGAGGCGAACCATTAGTATTGTCGGAAACAGCTTCTTTAGCTGGAACTGCCTTCGACAATATTGCCCGCCGCTTAGAAGGCGAAAAAGTTGAATTTATAGATCTCAATCCCCGTCGGGAAAACTTGTTTACTCGACTCCGCAAGTTCTTAAACATTAAAATTATGTGATGTGCTGCAATATTGGCGATCGATCTTGAACAGCACCCACTGCATCACAAAAAGTAGCCGAAATTTTCCCCAGTGATTTTTTCTATGCCCAACCCCTGACAAACCAGATCTACCCATGCTGTACACACTTCTCGAAAGACTTTTCCCGCACCCCCCTGACAACAGCCGCGACGATGTAAAACGTCGCCTCAAACTGGTTCTAGCCCACGATCGGTCAGAGCTCAGCCCAGAAATGGTTGAGTCGATGCGCCGAGAAATTCTAGAGGTGGTGTCTCGCTATGTGGAAATCGATACTAATGAGTCGGAGTTTGCGCTAGCTAGCGATCAGCGGGCGACAGCATTGATTGCAAATCTCCCGATCCGGCGGGTGAGGCGGGAACATCCACCGGAAAATTTGCCCTATAAATTGCCAGAAAAATTGCCAGAAAATCGACCTGAAAAGGTTGCTGAGTATGTACCGGAGTATGTAGTCGAAACTCTCCCCGACACTACGGATTAACCGGGATTGACATTTTTAGATCGGGTAATAAGTTCGATCGGCTCGATCGGCATTTAAACCAAACTATCTCTCTAGAATTAAAATCTTGTGGTGGGCACTCTTAGGCCGCCCAAAATATGTGATTTAAAAGGGGAAAAGTTTCTGATACCTAAAAACTCATGAAGTTAATCTTTATAACTAATCCCTCTTTCCAGAAAAGCTTGCGGGGACTGTTTTAATAACTAACCGCTCTTTCTAGAGTATCTTGTAACTGAAGTTCTAACGGTCGGTCGGAGCGAATTTGTAACCCGGGTAAATCGTGTTTTACTAATATTTTTTCGTCTGTTTCAGCAGTAGCGCTCGGCCAGAGCACCCAGCGGCTGCCTTGGGAAAGAGTGCTTAAACTTGCAGAGTTTTGAGTCAGCCAAATTATCGACAGTTTCGATCGACTATCGATCGCCTCTTCGGCAGCATTAACCGCCGCTAAAGTTTCCAAAACTACCCGGTTCCCCGAGACGAGTCCGGTTCCAGCCGTCCAAAGTTTGACGTTTAACAGGCGCTTGCTAGCATAGAAGTAAAGAGAAGCTGCTACTGTCACGGCTCGTTCAAATTCCTTTGCTTCCCACAAAGCAGCGCTGTCGAGAGCAATAATAATTTCTTGACCGCCGGCGGCAACTTCTAATTCTCTCACCCGCAGTTCTCCGTAGCGGGCGCTGGTGCGCCAGTGAATTAGGCGGGTGGGGTCTCCGTGGCGGTAAGGTCTGAGGTTGCGGGTGAGGCCTTCGGTAGCAGTTTGCGATCGACTGCGATTGTAAAATTGCGGGCTGTCTTCTTGACCGATGCGATCGATCAAAGGACAAGTGCTCAACGGCAAAACCTGCGGGTAGACAACCGCCACCGCTTTCGCCGGACGGCTGCGGCGGCACCAAAACAACCCTAAAGGCGCAGCCGTTCTCAAGTGCACCTCTTGCCAGCGATAAATACCGCGCTGCCGGACTTCTAGATAGTATGTATCCCTGTATGTACTGTTAGGCTCTATAACCTCGATCGGGCGGACGACGGGTTCTCCCAATACAAACGGCAAGATGTCTACTACTTGCAACAGAGTCTTAGGTTGGCGATCGCGATTTTCGATTTCTAGTTCAACGGTGATTTGATCGCCCGCACTCACCGGTTCGATCGTCCGGCGACGGACTTCCAAGGAACGGAGCGATTTTCCCGGCAAAACCGCCGCTACCCCCAACAGCGCCAAACCCCCACCGCTGAGCACGTACAGCCACCCAGACATTGTATTAGTCGCCGACCCAAAAAAGAAAACCGTCATCCCCGACAGCAGCCAACCCGCGTAGGCAGGGGTAACAGCACGATTTTCGAGCCAGTCGGCGATTTTGTGACCGATGTTCATAGGAGTTTAAATTGTTAATTACTCGATCGCCCCATCAAGCCTAATTGTAAAATATTCTCAGCATTTAACACCGAATTAGCTGCGAGCGATAAGATTAGAAATCGGGCATTTTTTCGCAATAAATCTACATTGACTGGAGACAAAAAAATGAACCCATTAAACAATCCTACACCCCTTCGACCAGAGGCTCAAGCCCGCCGAACACCGCCTCCGCCCCCGCCCTTGGCTGCAACTCCCGCGCCGCCTCCTGCACCAGCCCCGAGTGCGCCCCCCGCAGCCCAGCGGTCTGTTGAGACACCCATCAGTACGATCGAACAAATGGTCAGAGATGCCCATAGCGCCGGTGCTTCCGACATTCACATTCGAGTCGGCCAAGTACCTCGATTTCGGATTCGTGGCGTGATGCAAGTAGCAACCACCCACCCTAAAGTAACGCCAGAATTTTTTGAAAATTACCTAGCCGAAATTCTCACCCCCGAACAGCGAAAACAGTTTGCAACTACCAAGGAATTAGATTCAGCAATTTTTTACCCTGGCTTCGTGCGGTGTCGGCTAAACTGTTTTGATTCTCTCAGTGGCGGTGCCCTAGTATTGCGGTTGATTAGTTTGGAAATACCGACTATCGATTCCTTGAGGTTGCCAGAAGTTCTCAAAAATATCATTTTGCGTTCGCAGGGATTAATATTGGTTACGGGGCCTACCGGTTCGGGGAAATCGACAACAGTAGCTGCGATGATCGACCATCTCAACCAGATGGAGCAGAAGCACGTAGTTACAATTGAAGACCCGATCGAATTCATTCACCCCTCTAAAAAATGCTTGGTCAGCCAGCGGGAAGTCGGCTTGCATACCCACGAGTTTCAGCAGGCTTTGCGGGCAGTTTTGCGGGAAGACCCCGATGTAATTCTGATCGGGGAAATGCGCGATCGCGTTACCATCAATACAGCGTTGCAAGCAGCTCAAACTGGTCACTTAGTATTGGGAACTCTCCACACTCGCAGCGCAATTAATGCTATTAATCGGTTGTTGAACCTCTACCCGCCCGAGGAACAACAGGCGATGCGGATTCAAATTTGCGATTCTTTAGTAGCGGTAGTTGCCCAACTTTTGCTGCCAACAGTTGACAACCGTCGGGTAGCAGTTCACGATATTTTGGTGAATACACCTGCCATGCACGATTACTTGATGAAAGGTGCTGATGATGAAGCTTTCCGATTAATGGAACATGATACTTACGAAGGAATGCAGATTATCAACCAGGGTCTTTACAAACTGGTGCTCGAAGGCAGAGTGACGATCGAAGAAGCGGCAAAAACTTCTCCCGAAGCCAGCGATTTAGACCGTCGCTTGCGAACAGGAGGCTACGATGTTGGGGACGCTCGTGGCTTTGAAGGCAGCAAAAAAGAACGCATTGTTCGCGCCTAGTAGCAGCACACATACAGGGGTAGCCACAGCAGGACTACCCCACCCATCAAATCACAAGATTTTCAGCAGAGGGAAATATTTGATGAGGGCTTTTGTGCGTATTTTTACTTAAAATTCAACTATATTTAGTAACAAAAAATACATTTTAATTAAAGAGTAAAATGCTAGAATCAATATCGAGTGTATTGTTAAGTTTTTTAAACGTAGACCCTACTTTACATAAACTTTAAAATTGCGTGAAAACTCGCAGGTGATTGCAAAGAAATAGTAAAGATATGTTCGGAGTATTGCCAACACTCAGCAATTTAAGTATATAGTTGTAGTGACAAATTTTGGAGAGAGAAGGTTCCGACTTTACAGATCTCAAAAATAAGTCGGTTAAAAAAGCGCTTAATAAAACTACAACTAGGCTTAATACAAGCAATTAGTAGCAGAGCCGATCGCGTGTTTTTCCCATTAAGTGGCTTTCAGTCTAAAAAATCTTAAAACTAAGCAGACTTTGAAAGATTCTGTCCCTCGAAAATCTGTTTAACAACTCGCTTATCAGCAACGGTATTTCTACAATTTAAAGGAGCAAAAAAAGTGAAGAGTGCATTTAACCAAAGAGAAGTGTTTGAAGGTGCCAGCAAAGCGGAAATAATCGATCGCATCCAGCAGCTAGTTCCCCAGGGTTCCCCCGAACCGCAAGATCCCGAAATCCTAGCGACATTACAAACTCTCACCGCACAGCTAATTGCAGCCTATCAAGCCGACGGACAACTAGAAAGCGAACCGTTTAGCGACGTGCGCGATCGTACTATTCACCTATACGAATCCGCAGTCAGCAGCCAAATCAAAGGAAAAACCATCCTCATCACTGGTGGAGAAGGATGCGTCGGTCGTTTCTTAATCGCAAAACTCCTCGAATTAGGCGCAACTAAAATCATTTCCGCAGACAACGCCCGATGTCAAAACCCCGAAGAAAATCTCCCGGTTTTTAACAGAGAAGGTGCTGTAACTTTCTATGCCGCCGACATTCGCAACTTCGAGGCGCTCAAACACATATTTGAGGTAGAAAAACCAGCAATTGTTTTTCACCTAGCAGCCCAACGCCAACCCGGACTAGCTGAAATCAAAATCCGAGAAACAGTTACAACCAGCCTGTTAGGATGTAAACACATCATCCAACTCTGCGAAGAATACGGCATAGAACACTGCGTATTCTCTTCCACAGGCAAAACATCTCGATATTTTACAACCGAAGTTTACGCCGCCTCGAAGAAGTTTGCCGAATGGCAATTTGCCAAAGCAGCTCAAGAAGGAGATGTCACTTACGGGATGGTTCGTTTTACTCATATGTTGGAAAATAGCTTGTTCTGCGAGCAAATGTCCAAAAAAGTAGAGCAAGGTAAAACTGTCAACGTTCACGCTCCCCACCGCTACGTAACTGCTCAAAATCTTTTTGAAGCCGTACATTTATTGCTGAATTCTCTGATTGTGTCCGTTCCAGGAAAACTGAAATTTGTTGCCGTAAGTAATCTCGGTTGGCCGACAGAAACCTTGGAAGTAGCTCTTTATAAAATTCTTGAATCAGGCAAAAATCTGCCGATTTATTTTCAAGGACTTTTGCCGGGATACGAAGAACCGTTTTTCCTTGGACAGTTTGACTGGAAAAAACCTACAGACATTCACCTCCTAATTAATGTGTTGGAAGATCCTTTTAGAAGTATTAACGATACTGGCGACATGGTGAGTGTAGAATTAGCTCCTTTTTCTTTGCCCGTCTTAGATAAACAAGTGTCGAAGCTGGAAAGCTTAATCATTGATCCAGATTTCCCCGAAGTGCAAATCAAGCACGCTCTTGTCGCAGCGGAAAAAGAAGTGATTGCTTCCTCTTTTGCGTGGAGTGTCCCTGAAGACTTGTTGAAGATTTTGCAGTGGGGAATCAATCCGAAGAAATTGCAAGGTTACGGAACGGAAATCGCTGACTATAGCGAGATTATCGAACTCCTCCTACAAGGAATCTGCGGGCGGCTTAGCCAAGAAGTCTTGCACAGTGCTGGAGTTACGGCAGATGAGTTTGATGACTTAGTTGAGAGTCTTTCTACCCTGGATTTGATTCAAGCAGAAGTGGGATATTTGCGATCGATATCGAGATATCTCAGAGAATTTGCAGCCCCCGCACAGTTCACCACCAAAAAATCTGAACCTGTTGCTATCCGCGATGCAGCGTAGCTTGAACATAGTTTTGAGTTTGGAGATTGCTTCCTGAGTGCTCACCCACAGGGGATGAATGAGTTATATCAATTCCGGTTGCACGAGCGAAATGATGGTTGACTGTTGACTCAAGGTCGAAAAACTGAATGGTTGAGTGTTAACTGTTGACTCGATTTTATTATTCCGATGCAACCGGATTTGATGTTAAACATCGACTAAGTGTTTAGTTGATTAAAAATATAACACCCAGAAACCTGGTTTCTTTTAGAAACCTGGTTTCTCCAGTCTGGGCTTGTTTGAGGTTTAATTAAATTGAGTGACTTAACATTGTCAGAATAGACATGATATGATATTAGTTGCGACCGCACAACCGCAATCAAATTAATTGGTAGTAATGACGCTAGTCCTAGTAATTTTAGGAGGACTTAAGTCGTCACAACAAATGTGAAAATAATGATTTTTTGCGGGCATGATATAATGATACTTTAGAGAGCGTGGCCTCGTGAGTTAACAAAGGTGCAATAAGATTAAATAAACTCAATGAACGCAACAAATAAAATTAAATTAAGGTACTAGAATTGTGGAAATTAATCAGCTACTGTTCCTATTGATTGATGTTGTACTTTTGGCGATCGCCCTAATCCTGCTAATTCCCGTTGCAGTTCTCTTTCTAGAATGCAGTGCAGCTTTCCTGTCGAACCTCGCCCCCACATACGAAACAAAAGAGCCCCGCCCCAAAATAGCAGTTTTAATTCCCGCCTACAACGAAGCAGCAGGAATTGCCGCCACTATCTCCACCATTCTGCCGCAGCTAACACCTCAAGACCGCCTGTTAGTCATTGCTGACAACTGCACGGATGCTACGGCAGAAATCGCCCACAACTGCGGTGCAACGGCGATCGAGCGCCACGACACAGAACGCAAAGGGAAGGGATACGCACTGGATTTCGGGTTGCAGTCGATCGCCTCAGACCCCCCAGAAGTAGTCATTATGGTTGATGCAGACTGCATCTGCGAGCCAGATTCCATAGAAACATTAGCCAGGGTTGCAGTTGCTGAACAAAGACCGGTACAAGCAACTTATCTCATGGAACAGCCACCCAATCCTACTCCGAAAGATTCCATTTCTGCTTTAGCATTTCTCGTGAAAAACCTAGTCCGGCCCAGCGGATTAAAACAGTTAGGATTCCCGTCATTGCTAACAGGTACGGGCATGGCTTTTCCCTGGTTAATCATTCGAGATGTTCCTTTAGCTAGCAGCAATATCGTGGAAGATATGCAAATGAGTTTGGATCTGGCGATCGCCGGACATCCAACCGTATTCTGCCCCGAAGCAAACGTCACCGGGTGTTTGCCACAGCAGCAAGCAGTAGCTAAAACTCAAAGAACCCGATGGGAACACGGACACTTGCAGACGTTGCTAACTCAAACTCCCAGGCTGGCGACAGCTTCGATCGAGCAACAGCGTTTTGACTTAATGGCGATCGCCCTCGACTTATCCGTCCCTCCCCTATCGCTTTTAGTCGCTATTTGGCTAGCCACTTTTGCCGTCTCCATAGTAGCAGCAATCATTGGAGCATCGCCGATTCCTGCTATCTTATTAGCATTACAAGGACTGCTAATTTTAGTTTCAATTGTCAGCGCTTGGGCAAAATTTGGCCGTGCCGATATTTCCGGCGCAACTCTTTTATCTGTACCTTTTTACATCCTTTGGAAAATCCCTTTGTATCTAGGTTTTCTCCTGAAGCGGCAAACCAAATGGGTGCGAACAGAACGCGATGTTTAATATTGAGATTGAGAAGTTTTAACCGCAGATATCAGCCAAGAAACACAGATGAACGCAGATACAATTCTATCTGCGTTCATCGGCGTTCATCGGCGGTTAAAAAAAATATATAAAAACTCAAAAAAAACTTCACTGCTTCACCGGAATTTCAATCACAAACTCAGCCCCCTCACCGGGCGCGGAAAAGCACATTAGCTTCCCGCCATGTTTCTCTACTACAATCTGATAACTGATACTCAACCCTAAACCGGTACCTTTCCCCACAGCTTTTGTAGTAAAGAAAGGGTCAAATATTCGCGATCGTACTTCCTCCGTCATCCCCCGACCATTATCAGCAATATAAATTCTCACCAAGTTTTTGTCGCATACCTCAGTCCTAATCTCAATCTTTCGCTCAAAGATTGGAGATAAAGGATTTTCTAGTTTGGCAGTTGTCTCCGGTCGCCCAACTCCTAACTCCACTGCATCAATTGCATTGCTCAAAATATTCATAAACACCTGATTTAACCCAGAAGCATAACAATTTACATTCGGCAGTTGACCGTACTCTTTAACTACCTCAACGCCATGTCCGAGTGCATCCTTTTTCAACCTGTGCTGCAAAATTAGCAGAGTCGAATCAATCCCGGAGTGAATATCCACTGGTTTCATCTCGGCTTCATCCAGGCGTGAGAAATTCCGCAGCGACAGCACAATATTGCGAACGCGATCGACTCCAACCTGCATTGATTTTAGAATTTTGGGCAAATCTTCTTGAATAAAAGTGAGGTCAATATCTTCTGTTTTAGCAACAATCTCAGGATTAGCATTCGGGTAAGACTCCTGGTAAAGCTCAATCAATCCCAGCAAATCCGAGCTATAATCGTTAGCATGGAGAACATTGCCATAAATGAAATTAATCGGATTATTGATTTCGTGAGCAACCCCCGCCACCAACTGCCCCAAAGAAGACATTTTTTCAGTTTGAATTAGTTGAGTCTGCGTCGAGCGTAATTGGGACAAAGTAACTTCTAATTGTGTCGCTTTTTCTCTCAATTGCCCCTCAGACAGTCGCAAAGCATCCTCCGCTAACTTGCGATCCGTAATGTCCTGTATCGTCCCAAATAACTTAATCACCTTACCGCCATCAAAAATAGCTTGTGCCTTAACATAAATATATCTGACAGCTCCATCAGCGCGCAAAATTTTCATCTCATACTCGCAAGGATTTCCTAACCGACTAATCTGCTCTACTGCCTCTAACCACAACTGTAGGTCATCTGGATGAATTTGCTTCCTGTGTTCTAAAATAGTGGGTTCTGGTAGTTTAGGGTCAAGAGCAAAAATTCGGAATACTTCCTCAGACCAAGTTAATTTATCCCCCTCCAAATCAAATTCCCAGTTGCCGAGGTGCGCCAGTTTTTGAGCTTCTTGCAGCTTAGCTTCTTTAGTCTTTAATTCCTGCGTGCGCTCTTCTACTCTCACCTCCAGGGTTCGCGAATAATCCTCCAACTGTTCCTTAGCCGCCGACAAATTAGCAACAAGTACGGCATTCTCCAGAGAGATAGCCGCTTGGGAAGAAAGCATTTTTAACACCTCCAATCTGGTTGGAGAAAACGCTTCAAAAGTTAAATTATTTTCCAGATAAAGAATGCCTACGAGTTTGCTTTGATTCAGAATGGGAGTACAAAGCGCCGATTTCACTTGCCGTCTTTTAATATAGGGGTCATCTGTAAATAGACCTTCCCTAGCCGCCTGACTTAAAACCACATCAGAGTGCGTCCTTTCAACATAATTAATCACCGTTATTGGCAAAACCTCCGCTGGAGCCACTGTCGGACATTGCTCAATTGCAACATCCGAAGACTCCACCGATGCCGCTGCTTGAATTAGCAATTTTCCTTCCTTGGGCATCAACAGAAAACCTTTTTGTGCCCCGGCATTCTCGATCGCCATTTTCATTAACTTTTCTAACAACTTGTCCAACACAATTTCGCTAGCTAGCGCTTGAGATGCTTTAACAACAGTTGTCAAATCCAATAAACTGCTGTGACTGCTGCTCGTGCTATAATTAGTGCTAGTAATAGTTCGATCTGCGCTGGCTTTTCCCATCGATGTAGGGGGTAAAGAGATCGGATACTGTGACTCCAAATGTTTTACCTTGGCGGTTGCTCCCCAGTGAATATAGCCGTAGTAAGCATCTATCAGATAAGTCTGAGCCACTTTATTTCGACCGTTAGCTAGATAAAATTCTGCAGCTAGTTCATTGGCTAGCGCTTCTTCGTGGATGTATTCATTCTTCGATGCTCCTTTCACCGCTCGATCGTAATACTGAGCTGCTTTTTCATATTGTCCCAATACTCGCGCTTTCTGGGCCTCTACTAAGTCATATTTATGCTGATAATTTTCCGCACAGTGAAAAGCCCAATGCTTCATTTTTTTCTGAAGCGAAACAACTTTTTTTAGATATTGTTTCTGTTCGCTTTTTGAAGCTGTGGGATATAAAGCTAACAGTGCTAGGGAATAGTAAAAATTGTGGATGGGAACATACATCATGCTCATCACAGCGTCAGAGTAATTTGAGGCTGTCATCGCATTTTTCACAGAATTGGCATAGTCTTTAAACAAATAATCCAGCCAGGATTTATACAAATACACTACAAATGTTACTAGATTATTTTGACTGTCTATTAAAGCTGGCAGCATAGTTTCTTCATTAAATATTTCGCCCGTCAATAGGCAAAGATTAACTGTTTTACCTTGCAAATTTAAGACCATTTGGGCCCCAACTCTGGCTTGATAAACCATAAATTCATTCTTGTAATTCACCAACATTTCAATATATTGACTCTGCTTGCTCGTCACGGAGTCCAGAGGTTCGCCGCTCAAAAATATATAGTTGCTGTAAAAACTAGCACAATAACAAGCATTGTTGACATCTCCCGTTTCTAGTCCACTCTGCATTCCCTCAACTAAACCTATAAGACTTGCTCTGACGTGCTCCGACCAGTGGCGAATAAAACTATTAAAAATTAGTGAAATTTTAGAGTTGTGCAAGTTGGTGTGGAATCGTTCTAATAGTGCCTGAGCTAGTTTACCGTATCGATATCCAGCATTCATATCCCCTAACACTCCACACTGGATTACGCCATAATTTGCATAGGCGAAACTAGACAGCGGCGCATTCCCGTACTTCAGAGAAAGAATCACCATTTTAAACACGATCACTGGGAACATATCAGGTGCTACTACAAAAGCAGCCGGACTCATATTCGTCAAAATCCGTATAGCCGCAATTTTATTAGGGTCAGTCATTGGCGGCAGCTCCAATAAATCCTCAATCTGCTTGTTTTTTAAAGCTAGTTTTGTGAGAAATAGCTCCCTGAAAATATTCAGTTTGTTTGGGGTTTTAGGGATGTACACTCCCAGCATTTTCAAAGCTTCAATAGCTATATCTAGCGAAGCTCTGGGTTGATTCCGATCGAAGTAAAAAATGACTTTTAGCTCAGCCACTTTGACTTTTTCTAGCAAATTTTGGGCGCGGAATATAATCACCTCTGATAGCTGGAACGCTCGCTCAAAATCGGTATTTATATAGGACAATTCCAGCGCTTCGATATGGAGTTCCATGATTAAATCGTAGTGACTCTGCCAAGCTTGTTCAGGCAAAAGTCCTAGACCTGCATTAAAATACTTGAGTGCCGCTTCATAGGCAGCAGAACCCTTAGCTTTCTTGCCAGCTATGAGATTAAAGTTAGCTAATTCATCTCGCTTTGACTGAGTGGTGATGAATTCCACCCCGATATTGAGTTGGTTGACAATATCAAAGATATTTTCTGCGATTTCTGACGCGGGAGTTGAATCCAGTAGCAGGAAGCCGATTTTTAAGTGGGTTTGTTTTTTCTGGGAGTCGGGGATAAGAGAATAGGCGGCTTGCTGTACGCGATCGTGCAAAAACCTGTAAGATATTGAGGATTGAGCGCGACTGGCAACTCCAGCCCCATCGGATTGCCACCCGGAGTCGCTTTCCTCAACCAACGGGATTTTGTAAGCATCGCTCATTGGCAGAATTAAACCAGCTTGAAGCGCATCCCATAAATCAGCAGCCGTTTCTGATGCCGATTTTCCCCTGATAATTGCCAAATTTTCTAAGATAAAACGGTTGCCCGTACAAGCAGCTAATTTTAATACTTGCTGCGTCTCCTCCGGCAGTTGTTGCAGATTCCGAGCAACTAATTCAACTACACTGTAATCTGCAATGCCAGCGGTTTCAATTTCCCTGATGTCCCACTGCCACGCACCAATATTGAAATCAAATGCTAGCAGCTTTTCTGAGTGCATGGTTGAGAGCAGTTGATTTATAAAAAATGGATTTCCGCCGGTCTTACTAAAAATCAACTCTGCCAGAGACTTGAAATTTTCGGTTTCATTGCCCAAAGTATCCCCTACTAGCTCACTGACGCTGCTCAACTCTAAACATGGGAGGATAATGTGATGCACAGGAACACCAGTCTCTTGAATTTTTTCGACAGTTTGAACTAACGGATGAGTCGAATTTACTTCGTTATCTCGATATGCTCCTATTAGTAAAAAATATCGGCTATCTTGATAAGCAACTAATTCCTGAATCAATTTTAAGGAAGCTAAATCAGCCCACTGCAAATCATCCAAAAATAGAACTAATGGGTGTTCTGCTTGGGCAAACACATTCATGAATTCTTTGAACAATCGATTAAAGCGATTTTGAGATTCTGTCGCTCCCAATTGTGGAACAGCAGGCTGCGAACCAATGATTAGTTCGACAGAAGGAACGACATCAATAATAATTTCACCGTTTTGACCTAGCCGCGACAAAAGCTTTTCTTTCCAAATTGCCAACTCTTCTGAACTTTTTGTTAATAACTGCTGCATTAATGACTCAAACGCTTGAGTCATTGCAGCATAAGGAATATCTCGTTTAAATTGGTCAAACTTGCCTGTAATAAAATAACCCCGCTGCCTGACAATTGGTTTGTGGATTTCGCTGACAACTGAGGTTTTACCGATGCCTGAGTAACCGCTTACCAACACCATCTCTGTTTTACCAAAGCTGACTCGCTCGAATGATGCCCTCAAATCAGCGACTTCTTGTGTGCGGCCGTAGAGTTTTTGGGGAATCAAAAATTGACCTGATTTGTCAAGTGTCCCTGGAATGAAATTTTCTATTGTGCCAGTAGTTTGTAGCTGAGTTAGACAATTTTCCAGGTCTGCTTTTACTCCAAAGGCACTTTGATATCGGTCTTCTGCGTTTTTAGCTAGTAGTTTCATGACAATGGTTGAAACCATCTGCGGGACTTGGTTGTTTAGCTGATGGGGAGAAACTGGTGTCACCGCAATGTGGCTGTGAATTAATTCTAGCGGGTCGGTTGAATTAAAGGGCAACTCTCCTGTCAGCATTTCATAAAACGTGATGCCTAGAGAGTACAAGTCAGTTCGGTAGTCGAGGTCGCGGTTCATTCGACCAGTTTGCTCTGGGGATATGTAGGCTAGAGTGCCTTCTAGCACAGTAGTATTGCTATTTTGGTGAACTTCTCTGGATAGGCGCGTAGCCATGCTAAAATCGGTGATTTTTACTTGTTGAAAATCCGGGGTTATAATAATATTTGAAGGTTTAATATCTTTATGAATGATCTGGTTTTGATGGACTTCTCCGAGAGTTTGAGCTACTTGAATAGCGAGGTTGAAAAACTCGGGAATCTTAATATTTTTGCCCGCGAGATGGTGTCTGAGAGATTGACCGCCGCAATCTTCTAAGATCAGGGCGAAACTGTTTTTATATTTTTCTAAGCTATGGGGTTTGACAATCCCTTTGAGTTGGAGATTCGAGCTAATTTTGTATTCATGTCTCAAACGAGTAATTTCTTCTATTGTGGGGTACTCGGTATTGAGTGTTTTAATAATGACTGACGCTTGATCGGATTCCCGGACTCCGCGATAAATGATCGACTTCACACCAAGTTGAACAACTTCTGTGATTCTGTAACCTGGAATTGCATTCATGGGTTTTATTCTATCTATGACTAAATTTTGGGTAAACATTTTGCTTGATGTCGAGCGACTCTCGGGCGGACGGTACTTAAGTATTTTTATATAGGGGTAGCTTATAACACTTAAAGTATTTTAAAATACCAGTAATTACTCAGGGATTTTTTAGGTAGGGAGATGCCTAAACTTTGAAAGTGCCTGGACGGGCGGACAGCCAAACATCTGGTTTGAACTTCGACTTAATCATGTACGGTCTGACACCTCACCCAGTTGATTACAATATTGTAACAAATTCTGTGATGCCGATCGCACACATGACAGACAAATCCTTATTAATTCAAAGTTTAGCTAAATCTTTGAGCCTTGTCACCAAGAAAAAATGGGACGCCCGGGGCTGGGAAACGCTGGTTTAGGCGATCGAGAACACAGTCTAATATGACGTACATCACAAACAAGCATGATTTATATCACAAGTGCAGAGCGATGAACTTGCTAGCATCTTTCCATAATCAGGTGCATCACAATGGAAAAAGTCCTAGCATTGATTGAAAAGAAGAAGCAAGAATTTGCTAAATCTGGGCTATTCGAGTTTATGCGAGACCAAAGTATAGACCCAAGACAACGCCTAGCTTTCGCTCCCTGCATTGCTACTTTCGCAATGAGTTTTGGCGAACTCAACAAATATGTCTTCCGAGAAGAACCAACCAACGATCCTCTTCAGGTAATAGTTAACAATCATACTTATGAAGATGATCATCACTGGTTGTGGTTTTTGGAAGATTTGGACAGGCTGAGCATTGATAGATCGCTGAAATTCAGTGAGTCTTTGAAATTTCTGTGGAATGAAGAAACAAAGGCATCGCGGTGGGTAATGCACCAAATTTTTAGACACGCTTTTGGAGCTAGTCCTACCACTAAGTTAGTAATTGTGGAAGTGATAGAAGCAACGGGTGATGTGTTCCTCTCAATGTCGGCACTAATTACCGAAGAATTACGAACAATTACCCAAAGGGACTTGCTTTATTTTGGCTGCTCTCATTTGGTAGTGGAAACAGGTCATACTACAGGGACGGCAGAAGCTGATCAATTGATTAAAAGCATACAAATGACAGAGGAGACTCGTCAAGAGGCTTTTAAGATAGTTGAGGAATTGTTTGAAGTTTTTACGCAATTCACGGATGAGCTTCTGGTTCATGCAAAAACCCATAGCTTTGAGCAACCTTTTGCCAAACCCCGGGATATTTTGCAACCTTTAAAAGCTGCGTAGCTTGCCAGATCTAAAATTTTGCATTTTGAGAACCAGACAAATCTTTGAACAAAATCGAATTCATTACTTAGAAGGAGATCCATCATGTCAGAATTTAACAGCAATTCAACTGTAGTCAATGAGCTAGAGCCGACAATGATTCACACTTGGACAGAGAATCTGGATATTGCTCACACTTGGACAGAGAATCTGGATATTGCTCACACTTGGACTGAGAATTTGGATATTGCTCATACTTGGACTGAGAATTTGGATATTGCTCATACTTGGACTGAGAATTTGGATATTTCCCACACTTCTCACATACCGGAAGAGGAAAAACTAGCAGTCGGATAAAACCTGTTGCAAACAAATTTCAGCCTCGCTGATTCCGACGAGGCTGAACAGTTATACATTTGTCTTGTCAATGCCCAAAATTAGCATCTACTATCTCTTTTTGATATGAGCCATTACGACGTTGTAATTGTGGGCGGCGGCCCCGCTGGGAGCACTGCTGGCACTCTGATCAAGAAATACAATCCCAATCTGAGCGTGCTAATCCTAGAAAAAGAAAAATTTCCTCGCGATCACGTTGGGGAAAGTCAATTGCCTCAAATTAGTGATGTGCTTCAAGAAATGGGATGTTGGGACAAAGTAGAAGCAGCCGACTTCCCAATTAAAATTGGTGGAATCTATCGCTGGGGAACGGATCTACAGCCTTGGGATTTTAATTTTATTAAGCCGGAATTGTTTAAAGATGAACAGCGGCCTGCTAAATTTGAGGGACAGAGACGGCAAACTGCTTTCCAAGTCGATCGAGCAAAATATGATGAGATTTTGCTGCGCCACGCCGAAGAAATGGGATGCTTGGTCAGAGAAGAGACTCCGGTTGTTAAGGTAGATGTGGTGGGCGATCGGATTACGGCACTGCACGTGCGATCGCAAGAACAAATAACCGCCCGCTACTACATCGATGCCTCCGGCCACATTGGCGTGCTGCGGCGAGCATTAGGAGTCGAGACACACAGCCCGACGCGGCTGCAAAATATCGCTATCTGGGACTACTGGACAAACGCTGAATGGGCAGAGACAATTGGCGTTGGCGGCACCCGGATACAGGTACTGAGTTTGAGTCACGGGTGGCTGTGGTTCATTCCCTTGAGCCCAACTCGCACCAGTATCGGCTTCGTTTGTCCTGCGGAACATTATAAGTCGCTGAAAAAGCGACCAGAGGATATCTATACCGAAGCCCTCAATAGCGAACCTCGCATCAACAAGTTAATCGCTAATGCTACCAGTAGAGGAAAGATTGAAACTACAAAAGATTGGTCATTTTTGGTCGATAAAACAGTAGGAGAAAATTGGTTTTTAGTTGGTGAAACTGCTGGTTTTGCTGACCCGATTTTATCGGCGGGCATGACTTTAGCTCATACTGGTGCTCGTGAATTGGCTTACACGATTTTGGCATTAGAGCAAGAGCAGCAGAAACACGACGGCAACTGGCTTAAATCTCAATACGACCACAATCAGCGGAGCCGAGTTGAACAGCACATTCGCTTCGCTGATTACTGGTACGCTGCTAACGGTCAATTCACTGATTTACATGAACATTCAAGGGAAATCGCGCGGGATGCTGGGTTGAACTTAAGCCCGGAAACAGCTTTTCGATGGTTAGCTCAAGGGGGATTTACCAATGATATTTTGGGTCAAGCTGTGATTGCTGGATTTGATTTAGGTTCGATGAAACAGGTGATGCAGCGCTTTTCAAAGGAGGAGGTTCCTTGGCTACTTTCGGCGTACAATGTGTTTCAGTTAGACCTAGTGGAGGCTGATGTTGAGTTTGTAGCTGTTTATAATGCTGGTGAAATTAACAGGATCAAGTGTTATGTTAAGAATGGTCAGCGGTTGCCTGTTACCGGTTTCTATGGTTTGCTGATTGACATTTTGAGCCGTACTCAGTACATTGAACAAATTTATCGGCAGTTGGTACTGGTGTTTGGAGAGCGTTTTTCTGTGCAACACGCTCGAGTAGCTCTTCATCAAGCCCTTGGTTGTTTGGAGGTGATGGTGAGTTCTGGTATTGTCAAGGCGATATTAAACCCGGAGTTGTCTAAGTTGAATATTTCCATACCTATGGAAGGTGAGTTAATTCACACTCACAGGGATGTGAATTAAGGCGCTACCAGAAGCTTGACCCCAAACCATCTCAAATCTTAATAAACAAAAAGTCTGAAGCTGGAAAATTCCAACTTCAGATTTTTACTAACTCCCCGGGTAGGATTTGAACCTACGACCAATCGGTTACACTTATCCCAACGTTTCCGAAGGGCGTGGACTATTTCATCATCCCTAAAACGCAGACTTATCATCTGTCGC